>Ga0116227_10003260_pt1 | contig 36289 bp, 25 predicted proteins | sample S1TSphgellanicum_FD_89693 | JGI IMG/M metagenome (GOLD analysis project Ga0116227, IMG submission 89693) | Host-associated microbial communities from peat moss isolated from Minnesota, USA - S1T2_Fb - Sphagnum magellanicum MG | ecosystem: Host-associated > Plants > Peat moss > Unclassified...
GTTGCAAAATAAAAACAAATGTGCACCCTTGGATTATAGTTTATTTATAGGGGAGTTTGAACTTTGGGCAAAGCATATGGGTTAAACACCCAGGTGCTATTGGCTAACTTGCAACATTTCTGCCACAACAACAACATCATCATCTTAAATTATTATTATTTCATTCCTGGTTTATTTCCTTCCCATTCTTGGTGGGCAGAAAGCTGCAGTGTCAGACTCAGCAGAGGGAAGGTGTGCAGCCGGCAACCTCGGAGCTTCCAGGGTGTCCATCCGCATGGACGATCGGACGGATGGACAGAGGATGGATGACGGGACGGATGACGAGACGCACGGATTCAGGGGAGGCTTCATTTCTCATCCCGACGTCCTTTACTATATAGGATGTCTTAAACGATATACTTGCACAACGCGGGAAGACAAACTGATCTACAGTTTTGGCTTTTGATTTCTCGTGCAAAGAAAGTGAGAGATAGGGTTGTGCAGGCCCCACATATTTCAAGTAAGTCTCAGGTGGTGAGTTTGACAAAAACCACAAAATAAATAGTTTCGAATGGTTCCCCCTAACTGCACCTCAGGACCCGGGTACTGTTGAGCTCAAAGTCCTAAGCTGTTTTCAACCCGATTTTTCCTTGCCAAGTCCACAAATGCAAGAAAATGGAAATTTCCTAAATACGTGTACACCAAAGAAGTATGAGACAACCATAAGTCGAAGGTGTGAGCATGGCAATCTCCCACAATAAGTTTATTCTTTTCAAGGGCTTGTCAGGCACTTACACGTAGTCATTAGCTCTTGGGTCTTGGTGGGTTGACTCGATAAAGTCTTTCGTTTGTGGAAGAACAACATTGCAAAAGCAATTATTTTGAGACTTTCATGTTTAACAATGCCGTTGTATTGAGGTAAAGCATCTTACTCATTGTGTTGTGTTTGCAACAAGATCTCAAGTGCCATAAGTCTACATTTAAATTCTAATTAATTGCACTCAAATTCCTTTCAGGACTTTGTTGCCACTCTTGTTCTTTCACTGAAGGAACGATCCATCCATCCATCCATCCTCGTGCATGTCATGTTTTGCTAGGCTTTGACAAACATGCAAGATGAGAGGGAGAAGCCATTCAAATGTGCATAGTTAGATTATGAAATTAGATTATGTGAGCATTAGGTTATGTGAACACTTAAGAGAGTGTGTCTTATGCTATTGAGCACAGATTGTAACATTCAATGGGGTTTTGAAAGGGCAAAATTACACCTTTTGAAACCTAAGTTTTTAATATAATTTTCATTCAAATCATAATTCAAATTTTTAGTGAATTTTCAACAACAAATTACTCACAATTTAATAACTTCTGCACCATAGGTCTCAACATTTACAAAACCATCTCAATGCACAGCTACTTGTGCAGGGCTCTCCAATGGTACCAAGAGGGTGGCAGGGCTGAGCGCCGTATTTTGGGAGATCTAAGATGCCAATGTGACAAAACATAACACACAGAAACAAACAAAAGGCCTTTTTTAAATGGACATAATTGACCTCCCGGACAAATTCTCATGGTTTATTTTCTCATGTCCCATGTCCCAACCATGTGGTTTCCTTTAGTCCAACTCCATATTGACAACACCAATAGTGCCCTAGTTTCCTAAGAGCATAGCCTATTGGCCTGGCCTAATAGGCTTTCGTAAGAGGGAGGGTGCCTATTTTTGCTTGTGTGAATTAACTGATGGTTGCACCCTGAGTTGTTTTAACCCTTTTGAAGGAGCCACTTTGATTGGCCCATCACAAATGTTTTTGAAACATTATGCACTCCCCCGAAAATTGAAATAGAGGCACATACGTGCTTCCCTTTGCCCCCATTCATCAAAGGGTGGATATATACATATATATATATATATATATATGAAAGTTGAGCTGTGGGCAAAACATATGGGACAAAAGTGTGATGCTATTGGAAACATCTTGGGAACACTTTGGGAACAGCCCAAATTCCTTAGTGTCTCACACCCAATTCAACATATTTAAAATGAAACCACTATTCTTAGAAATGGAGAACTCCCAAACTCCAACTAATTATTCTATAAAAGTTAGTGGTTTTTCATTGTTGAAAAAGGAAGTAAGCATGAAGAAAAATGTAGGGGAGGAGGGGAATAGCTTAGAATTATGGAAAACTTAATAGAAAATATGGGTGATTGGGTCAACATTTTACATGAAAACCCCACTAAACTAAACAAGGATGGTACAAATTCTAATGGGCAAGCGACAAGTGTCCAAACGTATCTCAAGTCCAATTTTAATTGGGAAATTGCATCTACATGGTTGGAGTCAATGGGCAAAATGAAGGCTAAAAATAAATGGTCCATTATGTCGTCTCCTTTTGGTGAAACCTAATATGTGATCAAAAGTCACATTTCATGTGTAGAAAACTTCCCCTACCCCTTCAGAAACTTCTCAACTATACCCAAGGCACATTTTGTAGTTGCCCGTGCACGGCACAAAAGCAGCCTTCAAAAGACAAGATTCATAATGGGTCCCCCAAATAATAAAGTTTTGACATTAACAAAAGAGAATGCATGATTGACAAACTTTTCATGTTTTGCTGTACTACGGTTGGACTACGCTATAAGCATTTTTATTTTTTCACCGACAACAAGACTTTTCCAATTTTCATTCAAACATATAGTTATATATACGGCACAACAATTATACTCTATCGTTTCTAACTTCACTATTGTTCATTTTGTAAACCAAACTCTCAAACACAACATTGCTCACAAATTGTCACACTTCAACTTTCATTTTCAACTACAAGTTATGGGTTTGTTAGTGTATGGTTATTATCAATGTTGAGCGGTCTTCACATTTTGGTAAGAATCGTTGGTTTTAGTTTAGGAAACATAAATTTTAAATTGAAATTTTATTTCACTTTAGAGATTGGGCCAAGGTTTCATTTCCTTTTTAAGTGTATAAATTCATTTAGTTTTCATGAAAGCGTTTTTTTTCAAATGTGAGAATAATTTATTTTCAAAGGTGGTTTTCCACAACCAAATACCAAAAAATAGATTTTTAAAATGAATTTTTAAACAATAAAAAAATGATTAGGTACAAATTTTGTAATAAAATTCAAAGATGAATAAAATGAAAAAATAATAAGAAAAAGATGAACTTTTTCAAACTACAAAACATGTTTTTTCTTTTTTTAGACTCCTCTTATTTTCAAAGCTCGTAACTTGATCATCTCTTGTTTATTTTAAATGATCTAAAATGCAATAGGAACAACAACTTAAGCTTCACAAATCATCTTTAAAATCCAAAAGCAACGGAGCAACATCTGAGGAATGTTTGATTGTTCTACTAATTTCCAAATGTTTTGAGATTTCCCTCTTCGACTTTTTGATCCCCTATTTATGGTAATTTTCTCTTTTCTAATTTTTTTTTAATGATTTTTAGTGCATTGGATGCACAAAGACAAAGGTTTTAATTTCTCTTTGTAAACCATGAATAAAGAATCCCTCCCTTGGGATTCAACCTCCTCTCAACCACTAAATATACATTCAAACAAGAAAACAATAGAAAAAAATGGTCCCCCCCCACCCCCCCCCCTTCCCTCCCCCCAATTTCAGAATAAAATAATCATTCAAATTTTTATTTTTTACTATGCATAAGGGTTGGGAATTGGAACCAAATAGAGTCCCATTGCCCTACCTGAGTATAATTTTCTTGATAAATAGAACCCACCAGGTTTTCATGGTGCTCGAATTTTAACTTAATGAAAATCGGCTTGATTTTGAACCCAAGTATGGAGTCTAGCGATAACCAACAAGATTTTAAGATGAGAAATAACATATGTGTTTTCAATGCACGATATTAATGCGTGAAACATACGAATTATGAATGAACTCAATTTGGATGATTTCCATTATTAAGTCGTGAAATATTAAGTTTGTAATACTTGGGTACTAAGTAGAAAAAAGGTTTACTGTGATTTGCAATTTAGGTAGTTTTGAGGTCACAATACATTAAAAAAAATTTACATTGGGTTCATTACTTATAAATGGAATTAATTTTTTTCTATAATTTTGGAACATGATATAGTCTCAAAAATTATGACACTTAGGAACAAAAAGTTTGGAAAATATGAAATATGTGATGGATTTATAATTCCTTATTATCTATAATAAAAGTCAAAAACATTTCAAAACCCATCACATATTCATGATCAATATTAAATAGAGTTGTTAAAAAAGGTTGAAATTAGGGCACCATTGACTTGGACATGGAAAAAGATGTCAACTTTAACATAATTTTGAGTTTTTTTATTTTTGTCCAGTTTTTTTACATTTAAAACTACACTAGAAAAACTCCCAAAATAAACTTTGTAGTGACCATTTTTGGTACACCTTAATATGCAGTCACCCTAAATATTTCATCTATGAACAATAAAGCATATAGATCCTTCTTGGTGGTACCACTTAATTTATAAAAATCAACACAAATTTTTTATTTTTTATTTTTCTTTTAAAAAATTATCATTGGTTATAGCCATGTAGCATCCTCCAAAGGTTGAATAAATCTTGCCACCAATAATTTGTCAATATCCTATTTGACAATAACAGTATAGAATGATGGATGCACTATGGAATTTCAACAGCTCCTTGTCTTTGAAGATGTGTTTTGATTTCAACAACTCCTTGCCTTTGAAGACATATTTTTGGTACAAATTTGGTTTGAGTAACCACTATAGCAAACATATTAACCAAGACATTGTTTGGTTTTGACATTTTTAGTGCTACAGATGGTTGGGGTTCACTTTGAAGCAATACTTGTATTTCAATTTTTTTGGGATAATCTATAAATCTATGGTCCATCTAGTTACACAACAAGCATGGATATTTGATCAACACTTTCGAAGTTTTCATAGGTTATTTCAAGTTCCTACAACAACACTTATAAATTTTTTTGGCATTTATTTTTTCTTCCTCCAACAATATTTTGTGGAATGTCCCTTCATGTTGTAGTTTGTGCATTATCGACTCCTTCGGTTGGGATCAACAACCTCTATTCAATCACCATTTCTATTCAATGAATTTGCAAAGAAACAATTACGAAAAAAGGGATGATGAGACAACAAGGCATTGAATGATGGATGCACTATGGGAGCAAATGGGAAATAGGTGTTCTCATCACCCTAACTTTGTCCCATTGCCATGTCAAATTTTGAATCATGCATTCACTAGTTATTCTCATCATTCTTCCAAATAGTTATTTTACACATTATGTAAAACCATGTAAATGTAAATCATTTACACTTAAAAGGTGAAAGTTCACTAGGGTGGAACAAATTGACACATCGTGAAACTCTATAATGAAAAAAAAATACAAGTGAATTTTGATCAGTTTTAGATATGATTTTGACACATACTCTACTACCTTGGCAGTTTTGACATTTATTTTATTATTTTCAGACATGTTCAAAATTTTGATGATTTTTTTAAATAAAAAACGTCTGAGGGAAAATATTGCATCTTGAAGAGTATTCTATGTGTTGAAATGAAAATCTTAAAATTGATTAATTATTTGAAAAACACGTGTTGAAGCCGCCAAGGTACTACAATACAAAGGATTCTTGTGAAAAACATTTGCCTTAATTTGCCAAATCTCAATTTCAAAGAAGAAACATTCACTAGATCTCTACAACATGTTCCATCAGGTTGCCACAATCTGAAAGGATTCTCAAATTCTTCCTCTTTCACAACTGGTGTATAGCCAAATTTGGCTAAATCTTCTTGGAATGATTGCCAATTTGGCTACATTAAAAAAATATTTTAAATCCCTGCTAAAGGAGCGTCGAATAATAACAGAAAGCGCTGGCAAGCATGCTGGCAAGTCTAGGCAACGCCCCCAAAATCTTTGCAGCACCTTCCTAGACACACCCACACCCCCAAAGTAGAAGTAATTTTTTTTCCTATCACTTGGTGTCCCTGGGTAAGAGCATCTCCACCCCAAAACAATAAACAACTCCTTTATTGGCTTTGCCTACCAAGGCAAGGATATTGTGTTTAGATTCATTATAGAGTATATAGTAGCTTAAGGGATTTTGGCACCTACAAGGTAATTAAAGGTCTATTTTTATATGAGGATTTTCAAAAGATGATGATATTATTTTCGCTTGTGTTCAAACTTGAGATTAGTTATTGGAGTTATGATATCTTGAAGGATTTTGGTTTCTTTAAAAGGAGTTTTTTTTTTGAAGATTATATTTTTGCATGGTGAAATATTTGAATTTCCATAATTCTTCTTTTGCCTTCTTAAGATACTTTTTAATGTAAATGGCAAGACCACATTGTGACACACCCCTTGTTTTGGAATAGAATACTCTTTAATGATCACTCTCCCCACCCATAAATGTCATAAAAGTCCCTTTTAAACATTCAAAGACTATTTTATGTCTTTACATCTGGACAAGAGATGCTCTAAGGGACGTCCCTCTTTGCAACCCTGCTTCTGTGGTACAAGACAAAATCCTTTCTTTGCATCATGTCTGTGTTAATATAAGCTACAAACACACACCAACCAACTTTTTCCTCTTGCAACGCTGTCTTCCATTTGTGTCCTTAAAAGAGCACACACACACACGCACGCACGCACACCAACTTCTGCCGAGATTGTCACCATGTTGCACTCTAATTAGAGCTGTCTGGTCACTCCTAATGTGGGTTGCATCCTTCCTTCCTTCCTTCCGACTTTGCCAACCCATATGGAAGCAGTGATTCTTGTCCCTAGTAGGCTTGTTATCCCCCAATAGCTTGGAAAAAACTAATGTGCTTCCACTGCAGGAAAATTGTCATCTCTGGACTCAAGAGCTGAAACTAGTCAAGGAAACATGGTTTGTCTTCATGCAGTCAAAACATGGTTATTCTGTTCAGCACCGCCAAGTCAATTTGGCAGCAGGCTAAATATACTGCTTGTTTGCATTAGGTTGCCCAATGTCAAGATGAGGCATGCCGCATAACTTATTGTTAACAACCATCTATGTTACGAAATCTCGTTACTGACAATAACAACCATTGTGGAATGTTTTCTGTCATGTGATTCTGCATAGTTTCTGTCACAGACAAAATCATTACATAACAAACTGTAGCGTTACTAACTAACAATTGCAGTTATGATCAGGTCAAGGTGCTTGACATGATATGCGACCATATCATCCTTCAAATGGGGTCTAATGTCTAATCCTTCTAACTTATGGCAACAAGATTTGTCCTCTAAACCCGAAGGGGATTTCCTTGGGATGCTAAAAACCTCTTTGGAACTTTGTGAGCACTACTAGTGTTGTCGCCTGCTCAACAATTGAAGCATTGTAGTCCATTTTACAAATTTCAAAATTCTAGTCTTTGCTAAAATGGATGACAATTTGCTACATTTGAAGGTTTTGATTGGTGCTGATGCTAAATTTTGACGAATTAAATTGGACATTGTTGCTTGTAAGCTAATGAAACTAGACTATCAAAAACCACAAAGGAGTGGTGATATACATGCGGAAAAAAAAAGAAATGTGTCTTGTAGTTGGCACAAGTGCTGACCTTGCAATGGATCAATTAAGTGGTGCACATAACCATGCATTGCCATTGGGAAAATTTGTAGCGGGGGTGTGTTTTAACATCATTGACATTTCCTTCTAACAATTCCTTGATGTCCTTTAAGTTTGGAAACCTAGGATTCTTTGATGAATATATCACTTGTTGGTCCTAATATATGATTTTTAGATTTGGATTTGACCTTCCCCAAATGGGAATAGGTCAAAGAAATAACATATTGAGTTTTTCAAGACTTACAAGTTTTACAAGTTAAAACTTGTAATGATGTGGTATAATTTGAATCTCCCCCATTTACCCTTTTGTCTAGTTGTCTTATGATTGTTCTTGTTCATAAATTTTTTTAAAAGATTGATGAAAATTGTACTCACTTTTGAAATAGTGAGCACTGACTAAATGTGTATTTTAAATTGCAAATTTAATTGACCTATGATGACACAAGCATGGAGTGTCCACACTGAGTGCTTTTTCAAAGTACTCTAGTCGATGATCTTCTTTACTTCAATTGGGAAAATTTTCCCAAAAGAAAATCTATTGTAAATTTTACTATTTTTTTTTCATCTTCTTTGAGAACTTTGCCAAACTTTTGATATCAAAAATTTGAAAAAAAAACCTTAACTATAGTGATCAAAAAATTTATACACAATTTGCAATTCATCATAAATGGCAATTCTGAGACCATGAAGTTTTACATTTGGAGTTTATGTATTAGATAACAGGTTGGCTATTGCCAATTCTGGTTCCCAAAAAGTTCTGGGGCAACCTCCTTACAGTGCCAAAATGAGTGCCAAAATCTGGGTTTAGGCTAGACTCATATACCATAGTACCTTGGCGGCTTTGGCATAAATTATGTTATTTTTAGAAATGCTGAAATTTTCAAATTTTATTTTCTTGAAGAAATTTTTTTTGTGAACAGTCTTTTGAAATATTTAATTTTCAAAATGGAATCTTCAAAATTAATTAATTTTCCAGAAAACATGTGTTGAAGCTGGCTTTACACTTCAATGTGGATTAATTAACTATTCCAGCTTAAGTATTAATAAATGTCAATTTATTAACCTCACTGAACAAAACCATTAGATTTTAATGAAGGAAATGTCAAATAGTATAATGGTTCATTCTTAAAGTGTTTTAAAAGAATAGTATGTGGCATAATATCGTTGGTCTAGAGTTTCAATCTTGGCTTATTGGCCACATACTATTTGGCTATATTGGGTCACATATGCCCACATAATGAAGGGATTCAACATTTTATTTTGTGTTTTAATGGGCAAATTAAAATGAAATGTGCAAATCATTTTTTGCACATTAATAAACTGAAAATTGTAATTCAATTGTATTTTCATTAAACATGTCCATAAAATATTTTTTAATTTTAATAATTTTTTATTGAATATTTTTTATTCTTAATTGCATGATGTATTCTCAAGTTCCAATTGCATGTAAATTATTTTTGGTTGGCATGTCTAGAATTTTATTTTTCATGTATGATACTTTTATCGAATGTAATGTAACATAGTTTCATGTACTACTTTTGGCCACAAGGTTTTCCACACTAAAGTGGACCACCTTTGATTGTTGTCCATTTTTTCATGGGTCTACGGGTTGCAATCACAAATTGAATTCAACAAATCAAAAATGGCATTAGATCATACACAAAACTAGTCAATTTTTTTAGAATTTATGTTTTTCTATTTAAAACCATGTCAATTATGGCAAGTTGTTGCTTGTTCATTCATAGGAATGTTAAAAAATTCAATCCAAAAATCCATTTGATGAAATTTTAAGTTTAAGTTTTGATTTAAAACATTTGAAATTGAACACCTTTTATGTTAAAAATAGTCAATTTTGCAAAGGATTGTAAAAAAAAACTCTAAAAACATTTTGATGAAGAAAAAATGAAAAGGATAAAAACTTATTAGCCAAATTCAAAAAACACTCATACATGAAAAATAAGGTTGCCAAAAATGATGTGATGTGCCCATTTTGTGTTGGTTGTCATGTTAGGTTGAATGTCCACCAAAGTTTTTGGGTGACCAAAAAATTTCAAACACCAAATCAACAAAAATATTTTGGTTATTAAATTGAAAAAATAAATATTCTTGGCCATCATTTGGGAAAAACTTTTGATTGATGCCCATAAATTTTCAATCGTTTCATCAATAATGGTTCATTCTTCACCATTGATTTAGGGTGAAAGCATTAATAGGGGGACTATTTGGATTGTCGTACTTGTAATTAATCATGATTACATACAAATATAAAATTTAACGCCATATTCAAAATTATCATCGTCAATTTTTTAATTATTCATGTTGTCATAGATTTTAATGGGGATCATAAAAAAAAAATTGGATGAATTCTATGAAGATTATGGACTTGTAATGGTGTTTTTAAATGACAACTTTACATTTGTCACTTAAAGAAAATGAAAAATGTGGACTCAAAACATATGTCAAAGTAATGTCAAAATAAATAAAATAAAATAAATCATCATCAAATGAAGAAATTATTAGTGAAGTGAATTGAAATTTTCTATATATATATATATATATAATTTAAATGACATGATTGTTATAAATTTTATCCTTGAAAGTTCATTTCACATTAAGGTTTTTAATCTTTTGCATGGATTTTTTTTATCAATCACATGTTTAGGGATATTCATGGGTTGGCTTATTAATATTTATGATAAAAACATAATGGATAATTATAGGATTTATGTTTTGATAATTGTTAAAATTGTAAAAACTTTGTTAGTGAAGATTATGGACTTTCAAATGCCACTTTTGAAACACCTAGCCATGCTTTCACCTTTTAGGAATTAAATTTTTTTGGTCATTGCGCAAAAACTTTGATCATCAAATTGGAGGATTAAAAATTTTTAGTCACCATCTTGAAAAGTTACGATTGTCGGAATTTTCAATTCTCCAATCAATGGTGGCTTGATTTCCACCATTGATCCTAGGAGCAAAATTTCTTGGTTAAAAATTTTGGTTGTTGTTTGAAATTTTTTTATTGTCACAAAGAAAATATTTGGTCACTATAGGATTATGATGACTAAATGTTATTTTGGTTGCGATAGGATTTAGGGCAATGAGATGATAGGGCATCAAATTTCCCCCATGTAGCCTAACCTAGATTGACCCTATGTTGACCTTATTTTGACATGACACCTAGATGTTATGACAACATTATTAAAAAAATTGAAATTTTAAAACTTTGAAAATTCAAAAAAAAATCATATAAATGGGGTATAATGTACATGACGTGTTAAAAAAAGTTTTAACTTATTACACAAGAAAACCAAAATGTAAAAAATGAACTTCTAGTTATGATTTAAAATTATTATCAGTTTTGAATATGTGACACAAAATCTACAAGGAATTTGCACATTTTCAAGATTTTATAATTTATTCCAAAAAAAAGTAGTCATATATTGCGACAATTGTAAGCATTTTTATAACAATTTACAAAAAAAATCACTTAAAAATTCATCCATATAAAAAAAAAATGTTTTTGAACAAAAAGGACATGTAGTCCTTGTCTAAAAGAATGTTGTTGGCCCATTGGATCTTGTTTGCACCCCAAGTTATAGTATTGTACGGAATTCAAATGCACTATGAAAATTATAAGAAAATGATTTGAATAAGTGAAGTTAACATGTTTATCTTTCCAAATTTGAAGCTATTACACCAAAATCACCAATAGTCAACCAAAGGTGGACTTTACAACTTATCCAAGAGAAATATCAAAGTTAATCACACAATGATTATAGACTTAGTGCTTATAATGAAATTGGTTGATTTTACTCATAAATTTGATAAATGAAACTTTGAATGTTTATAAGCCTTAAGGCAAAAAAATCAAAGAAAAATCTTTATTTTATATGTTACTACACATTAGGGACATGAAAAATTGTAATAGACTATAAAATTTATTTAGATATTAATTTTATTTTTCCAAACCTATTTTTCATAAAGTTCTCTAAAAAGATTCATAATAGGGTCAATTAAACTTAGACATAGAAAATTTCAATATATTGTTCATAATTCCATTATAAGCAAAAGGTTTTAATTCACAATTTTTTCTACTTAGGAATGAAGTTTCATTTTGGACTAATTTTGGTCCACCATAACGTGCTTTCACCACACATGTACAACATAGGCTTGATCAAACATAATAAGAAATTCATTGCATTTGTTATATTTTGAGTGCATGTCTTATATTTTCAACCACTTGTAGTATATTTTTGGTCATAATGTCTAACATATTTCTAGTCACTGGTCCTCTGATGTTTTATCACCGCCAATCAAGGATCCATACACCCGATCGTCAAACATTGATGTTCCCTTTGAAAAGGAGAACCACCCAACACAATTTGCCTAGTCACATTCACCCCTTACAAATGGATGATCATACATAAATTAATAAAACCCAACAATGTAGATTAATTGGAGACCTCAACTACGTATACAATGGATATTCTTTCATAAGCCTACCAACAACATGTGATCATCAACTTCCCATTAAATTACTCAAAAATCAAATAAGGATAAATAATTCACAATATCTTCAAATGAAGTCAACTCCAAATGTGCTTCATGTTGGGTACATTGAAGTTAAAATTTGAGTATCTGATAATTTCAAGTCCCAAATCAACATGGACACAAAACAGAAGACCCACTCTCACACATGTAACAACATTCTGCACATAAACAACTTTTAGAAAAATGTATCATTTGGGTGTCAAGAGTTAAGGTTGCACTTCCCACTTTGCAAATTGCAAAGACAGCCTTCACAAGCCATTTGTGTCCAACTATAGTCTAAAATCTTAGGTTTTAATTGAACTAAAGCTGAAAACTTCAAAAGGCCATCATCGTTGTAATAATCAGCAATTAGACCATGTGACTCCTTATTTCATAGTCATTATTGTGGCCTACACTGTTGGCCCAAGTGTGAATAGAATTATATAACTATTCCAAGTGTGAACATGACCCTAATGATAGAGCCCAATCGTGAAAAAGAACTACAATAAATTTTGAATTAGAAATTTCCAATGATGAAAATTACTCAAAATTCAATATCTTCCCCATTTTAGGTTTTAAAATTATGAAATTTCATTAAGAAATCCCCCTGACTAAGAGCTTTGTGGAAACACCAAGATCTGGTCCCAATTCCTTAAATTTTTAGGAAAAAAAACTCGTTGAGTTTTCTTTGACAAAATTGTTCAATATTCAATAACTATTGCATTGTAGGTCTAGAAATTACCAAACCACCTTAGTTCACTGAGGCCTTTTCAAGAGTATCATGATCATGATGGGAGGCACTATGGTGTGGGAGATCTCAGCATGACAAGCCAAAAAAAACAACGAAACACATTCCTGAATAGATATATATTAAAAGCTTTCCCATTTGATAAATATGAACCCTTTTAAATCATATTATGAATTTTTAACATTCTGTACGACCCAACTAATTTCCACATGTAAATCAAATATCAAGGACAAAAATATTATTCAATTCAAACATGGCTTGACCTTCCAAATATGTTCATGAATGATTTCTTACAATTTTTTGGTTTTATTCATTCATTGTGAATTGAGCAATCCATGTTCACTAAATGTGAATTTTTCATTCCATGTTCACTCAACAATAAGGTGTCAAATATGTTAATGACTAGCAGAATGTGCATTTGACATGCCTAATAAAGCACATGTTTGTCAAATGAACAATTTGTACTCAACATGAATTTTCTCCATATTCATTCAACATTTCAATGTCAAATATGGTAATAATGCATTTTCAACATTTGAAGCTTATTTGAGAAAACCTTACGCTCATTTGCTCATTTGGATGTCAAATGAACAATTTATCATTTGACACTAGAAAACTTATTTGACATGCTTATGTCAATATGCACAATGTGTGTGGATGTCAAATGAACAACTTGTTCACTCAACATGAATTTTCTATCCATGTCCATTCAACATGTTTTGACTTTTGACAAGCTGTCAAATAGACATGTCAAATGAACATCATTTTTGTATCTTTGCTGAAAGGGTTGCATTATTGGTGATAGCACTTTTGGAATGGTGAAGATTGCCAAAAATTGAATTTTAAAAATCAAAATTTTGAAAGTGATGTAAGTTTGGATTTTTTCTATTGCCAAAAGTGAGAAAAAAAATAGTAAAAAATCACCAGATTCGACAATTGGTTTTCAGTGTGTAGCCATGAATATAGGAGGTTGATTAAAAATGTTGTACTTCGTATCTGGTTTATAGCAAGATTTGACTAAATCTTCTTAGTGATAATCATCATTAAAAAACATTTTCCTATGAATGATCATCACTACTTAGGCTACATTTTTAAAAAAGTCCTAAAGAAACACTAATTGGTGGCGTGATGTGCAGGTCAAATGGTTAAATGATTTGCTGGGAGATGGAGAAGCAGAGGTTAAGGGATAAATTCATCTTGATCATCTACTTGAGTGTCGGGACGCAATCGATCAACTCAGCCAAGGTAAACAAAAGTAAGATAACTTGATCACCAACGCAATCCTTTGCTCGATGAGCTGGGTCCGAGAAGCCGCTTTCAAATGCAATCCTTGACTGCAATATACGCCGGTATTCAGGCGATTTAAATTATAACAGGCGCTGTGAATGCTCACCAGCTGTCAAGAGATGCATTGATTGCCTTATATAAGGTGAAGGCTATAACTCAAGAAGCAATTTACTGGGAGGAGAACCGGAGGCAAATGAGTTCAATAATAAATTAATCCTCTTCACCACCTGCTTGTTAAAAAGCAAATAACTTTAGACCCAATGATTGACAAACGGAGAATAGGGAAACGGAAGCTCAAAGTTTGAGAAACCGATTGCAAGAATCATCTAATTTTCCTCCTCAAAGTCAACAAGTTATGCTTCCTTTATGATACAAAAATGCATCATCCACGTCAACTATAAGTCCATAAATGAGTAGGAATATTTATGCAGGGATCTGAATCTCTCATACTCCTGCCTATGATCTAACAATTAATCTCTTACTTACCTTGACAAAACTCTTATCTCCTCTTGATTAAATTTCTATCTCTTGGCTAAACCTATATTGCTTCTTGGCTAAACTTATATATTTCACTAGCTAAACTTCTATCTCTTGGTTAAACTTATATATCTCTTGACTAAACCTATATATTTCACTAGCTAAACTTTTATCTCTTGGTTAAACCTATATATCTCACTGGTTAACCTTATATATCTCACTGGCTAAACTTATATATCCCACTAGTTAAACTTCTATCTATCTCTTGGTTAAATCTATATATCTCATTGGCTAAACCTATATATCTCACTAGCTAAACTTCTATCTCTTAGTTAAACCTATATATCTCATTGATTAAACTTCTATCTCTTGGCTAAACCTATATTTCTCATTGGCTAAACCTATATACTCACTGACTAAACTTTTATCTCTTGGTTAAACTTATATATCTTATTGGTTAACTTCTATTTCTTGGCTAAAACTATATTTCTTCTTGGCTAAACCTCTATCTCTTGGTTAAACCTATACATTTTACTAACTAAACTTATCTTTCTTGGTTAAACCTATATATTTTACTAATTAAACTTCTCTTTCTTGGCAAAACCTATATTTCTTCAAATGTCATATAAAGGTGGGTATTATAAGTCAATTGTACAATAATCACTAGGTCAATATGCAGGTAATGTTTACCCATCTTGTTTATTGTGGCATTTAATTAGTCTTGCATGAAGGTATTGCAAGGTTTATGGTATATCATAATTAAAGGTTAACAAACACTAATATAAGTATTGCATATAATTTCATAACTTTCATGGGTACTAATTACATTTTAATATGTTAGATAAAGGTATTACAAAATCCCTGCTCTTTTTAGAAGGGGATTTGACTATTTAATACAAATATTGTCCTACCTTTTCTCATTAAAGTGATGATTTGTTTTAATGGATTTGCTTTATTTATAAACATCATTTGGATATTTCTTATTACATTTGGTCCATTAAATGTAAGTATTGCATTAGGTGGACAAAATCCCCCTAAGTAATCGTAGATGATGCAGGACTAAGTTTTTGCAATATTTACACTATGTATATTTATCAACTAAAAGGGGGCTTTTGGTGGGGGTACATAATATAGATTTATGTAGGTATAATGATAAGCTTACTATGGTGGACTAGTAGTATTACATTACAAGAATAAAGGCAAAATTAAGGTTTGGAAAAATTGGGACATGCCCATAGTCAATGCTTATACCTAAAGATGAAGGTATTGATAATTGGTTTAATTTTTTTTAAATATGTATCTTTTGGAATAGATATTTAAATAGGATATTTCCTATTTTTTTTATACACTAGATGCAAGTATTGCACTTAGTAAATAAAATGTACTTACATAACATAGTTGATGAGTAATTTATTTTTTTGCATTATTAAATCAAGGGGGGTTACATAACATAGATTTACCTAGGTATTGTAATTTGGGATTAGCGCATGCGTTTGGGATGTGACATATGGTGATAGGGTACAATATTGCAAATTGAAAACTTTAACCTTCATCTAAAAACTAAATAATTTCATAACCTAATAGTGGCTAAAAGAATTTGGATAAACCATAAATTATGTAGACATTACAACCTAATGGATGCATAGGTTTAAATTTGAAAAATTAAGCAAACTTATATAATGAACTTTAAACTGTTGAACTGAAACCTTTATATTCAACAAAAAATCCCTACATTGACCTTAAATTAAATGAACACAAAAAGAATTGGTTGCATAACTTTAATGGTGGAATTTTACAATTTTTTTAGAACTAAGTGTTAAACCTAATTTTGGAATTATTTTTGCATAACCTTAAATTGTGTACAAACTATCAACTTTGAATACATAATTGTAATAAAACTATGAAACAATTTTATACAAGTCCCAATAAAACTTGTGTTTTAAACCTAATTTGGGGGAAGGACCCTAACTAATGGGAAGGTTTTTTATCATTCATATCTTTGCCATGGAGTCACTTCATTATCCTCTCCTTTAATACATGGAAAAATAAAATAAAAATAGGAACCTCCTTAGATATATGTGTGTATGCAAATACATAAATTCACTTTAAAAATATTCCATGAAAATAATAAAAATGTTAGGAAAAAGGTTACTTTAAAACAATTAATGACAAAAAGGTGGGCTTAATTTCCCTAAACCCAATGTCCCCCCTTATTTATTTGAAACATATATTAGGCAAAAGTTTAGATTAGGGTAATGTAACATGAATATGAGTTGGTTTTAATGCGGGTATTGCAATTTGAGACACTTCATGGAGAACCCAACCATAAACAAAAAAAGATCAAAAGTTTATAATACTCGCATTACAAGCTAGTTTATGCACCAAGGGGTCTTTTCATGAAAATGGGCAATGTAATTATATAAAAATACTAAATTACAAATTTTCCTTAAGGTTATTGAGTGGGTATTTCATGACAAGGATAATGAAAGTATTGCTTAAATGTTTTAGCATGGCCATAGAATGTGCTAACGCTATTAGATGAAGGTATTGTTCATTTAGTTTATAATACGAATGTAATCCATTCATGGTGGATGGGGGTACTATGTGCAACATGGCATAAGATGATCCCAAAATCTACAAATCCCAAAATTGAAAATCAAAATTAAAACAAGTGGATTGATACAAAAATGTTTAAGTAACCACAGTACAAAAAGGATGGTGACAAAAATATATCATGCTAAGTTAATTTATAATGGTTTGATACAAAAATGGTGCATACATACATGCATTAAAGTTATATCTATAATTATTTGTTCAAGGAGGATGAACTAGAAGCAATGCCCATATTGGTGCAATACTTAACTGCAACTTTTACAACCTTTGGTACATGATGATGAATAAACAGTTGACAATGCTCAAGTGCAAGTTGAATTGCATCTACAATAAAAGCCTCCCTCTGTTGTGCTTTGAAACCTAACACAAAAACACAAAAAAAAAAAATTAAAATTCCAATGTTAAAATGCAAACAATGTAAAAAAAAAGTATTCTTATGGAAATATATCGCCCATGAATAATTTCAAAATTGTGATACGTGGATATTGCATCCGTTTCTTTGGCTCGATTACACTTATTGAACTTTAATGTCCAATGTCAAATGCCCCATGCAACTTTCAAAGGCTTTGCATAAGTAACTCTACTTGCCTAAATTGCCTCAACAAGGTTTTCATCCTTTTTAACGCACACCCATGCACTTTGTGGGATGAACCCCACACCCCATGCCGAAATCCCAATGATGCCTAATAACATTTCAAAGGTTGAATGTACCAACAAAGGCTGCCTAACTTATGGCATTTGGTGTGTTTGGGCTTAAGTTCATGCCACTATAATTTCGCTTTATTCTTCACTTTATCAAGGTCCTTCTTCTCATTCCTTTTTTGCCTTGCATGTGGGTTTCTCAAAATATGAGCATTCATAAAACCATGATTTTGTTGCCTAGGCCCCCATAAATGGATGCCTTGATTTCCTAGCTTGTATTCAAAAAGAGTTTATTCACTTTAAGTGCTAATGAAATAACCATTTGGTTGCATAAAAACTAGTGCATGCATCCACCTTGCAAAATCATCTTGAACCTTTGTGAGCCCATTCACTATCCTCCATTACATCTCCACTTTCATCTTGAATTGGAAGAAGAACCTCTTGAAGTGTAAGATCTAGTATAACTAATGAGGGTATTGCATTTAGCCTACTGACCACAAATGGAACAAGATGAAGGTGTTGCACTAAAACAATGTACATAATGCGAAATTACATTTAAGCCAACCATCACAATGGCAAAAAAATAAGGGTATTGCACTAAATCAACATACATAATGGGGAATTACATCTAGGCCAGCGTCCACAATGTCCACAATATGAGGGTATTGTATTAAATCATAAAAAAGATGAAAGTATTATGAACCAAAAACCAAGGTAGTATTCTAGTATGTGAAAGAAACTTGATTAGAAACATTTATGTGTTGCTAGCAAAAAAATTGACCGAAAAAAACCCCATCCTTACTCTCACATGGAGAGTAAGAATGGGTTCTAATGTGGCCATATGCAAATTCAGAATGTACCTCTCATGACATACCTTGAAAAAGTGAGACTACATATACGACAATTGATTACTCTTCAATTGTATTTGGCACTGCTTGCTCTTCAATTGTATTTGACACATTTTGCGCCTTTCATGCATGTTTCTTTTGAGGTGCCATCCAAAAACAAAACTCCAAATTTGTCTTTTAGAAAAACTAAATGACCTTCAAAGGAAAAAAATTCATCTTTGAACCCTATACCTTTTGCATGGTGATATTTTTGTGTGTTTTTCCAATTTGGCATTTCACATGTTATTCAAATGACATTCATAAAAAACATGATGAATTATACCATAATGATTTTAGTTGTTGTTTGGTGTTGTTCTCTTTTTGTTGTGGTGGTCATCACAATCAATGTTGGTTAATTGAAGTTTATATTCTTGGGAATATTCAAAGTTCATAGTAAAAAGGAAAAAGAGGAAATCATTTTTTCCTATCACAATGATTGATGTTTTTCTAGACCTAACATTTATAACCCCATTGACCTAGGTCGACAATAGTTCATAGAGGATTGTTCAAACTACAAAGTAGGGTTTGATACCTTTGCACTTGTCACAAATTTTATTAACAATGATTAGGTGTCATGTCAAATTATAGTCAAGTTGTTTGAAGCTTTTGATATTTTTGGAACAACATTGGTTAAGCAAGTTAAATCCTCATTGGTTGAATATTAGGGCAAAAGCACATTAAGGTGTCATAATTTTGGTACATTAAAGTCCCTTTTCAAAGTCCTTTTCTAGTGTAGTTGAAAATTGGCTTAAAATATGATATTTAATGATATTTAGATGATATTGAAAATAACATTTTTTTCCATTTCCAATTTCAAATCATGATGTTATAAGACATATAAAAAAAATCTCAAAATAAATTATTTAAAAATAATTATTTCTAAATGTTTAAATTTTTAAAAAAATAATTACAATTTCTGGAATTTAAAAAAGTCCACAAAATAATAAATTAAAATCACATTCCATTCATTTAATAGATCTTTAGTTTCTTAAACATAATTCATCCAATGTCCCAAAGTTTCAAACACATAAGGTTAATACATTGTAAAATAAAAGTCCATATCCATGAGTTTTGCAAGTGTGACAAAAAATGTGGGCAAAATTCAAAAGTCCATTACTTATTGGTTATCCACAATTTTGATTTGATTTTTTCATTTTTTAAAAGGTTGATTATGATAGCTTTAGATAAATGAATCCATTTTTTTATTATTTCAATGATCTTATTTTATTTGTTTTCTTGTATTGAAAGAATACAGCAAAAACTACCATTGTGATGTCCATATAATGTCACCATAGTGTGCAAACACCCATTAGCTCACAACTTGTTGTTTGAAGTTCTTGACACTTTTAGAATAACATTGGCTAAATAAGTTAATCCTTGTTGGTTGAATATTAGTTCATTAATATAAGATCATAACTTATGTCAAGGATGAAGGCATAAATTTGAATTGTTACACCTTTGTTACTACTATGACTTCAATTATGTCCTATGTGCCATTGCAACTTGTTTCATGTTTTAGTGGGATTTGATTTTGCCATGCAATGTTAAAAGCATGTCAGTTTGCTGCAAATGACAATATAGTTAGGTTTGGGATGAAGGAAATTTAATAGTTTGGTTAAAGTTTAATCTATTATATAGACAACCATTACATCGATAAAAACTTCAGCAAAGGTAAGCAAGAGTGGGAATTAACTTGTAAAAAGGTTGGCAACACAAAAATTGAAAACACCTATCAAAACCAAATTTGTTTCCAAGGTTGTTTTGTTTCAAGAGATGTTAGAATCTTTTATGACCATAAACCTATAGTCGGCAAATTTCTATGTTGAAGGCATGGGTACCTTAGGTTCCACATGGGCAATTATAAAAGTTTTCAATGAAACATTAAGTCTCATGGTGAAGTAATGCATTTTGAACCAAACTAGTTGAAGTATTGGTTATTATTTAATGTTTTATTTGTAGTTTTTTTCCATTTGTACAAAATTATGGGTTGGGGACCAAGTTTGAGCACTTGTGAACCCACCTTTCGCATGTAGGGGATTTGACCAAGAGTTGAAAATTATATATTTTAGAATGGCCCTTGAGGTCATCAATGTGTTGAACCCCTTTTTGGCATTTGTAATCACCTTAAACCTTACCATTACACACAATATGTGTGCCTTCCAAATAGATATTAATTTTGAAGACCTTTAGTGTGTCATGTATTATGTTCACAAAGATAAAATAAGGGCAATTTTAGAAGAGTATGATGAACATGTTTTGATTTCTCTTTCAATGAAGGTGTCCAAACATTTAAACCCTAGATCTAAAGCTAGCCTTACACTTTTAGCTTTTAATATTGTTGACCCCTTGTAGGGAATTGGAGCATCCATTAAAGAAATTAATCTTTCTTTGGTGAAAAATGAATTATCATTGTATTGGCACATTGCTGTGAATAAGTGTGATTCAAAATCACCCTTGCAGTGATGGAAAGATCATGAGAAACAATTCCCTAATGTTGCATTTTTTGTTTAATAATTTTAAAGTATTTTAGGATTTTAGATTGAAATTGAGAAGATTTTTAATGTTGTTGACACAAGTTTATGATGATATCAACTAGGAGTGCAAAACTTGAACAAGTTGGTCATGATGATTTCAAAGAACTAGTTGAGTGATGTGAGGACAAGATGTGTTTTTTCTTCTGAGGGATGGAGGAATTGTTTATTGTTGAAGAGGACAATGTGCTTGATAATTATGAGGATGAGGTTGGATGTTTTGGAGATGATTCTCAAAACCATTGAAATCATTTTTGGTGCTTAGGATTTTTCATTGCTTAAAATGTGAAGTCCATGGATCTAAGACTATTTTGAACATTAGGGTTTAAGGTTGAAAACACTTAGTTTGAAAATTTTGTGTAGATTTTGTGCAAGGTGCAAAACTTGTTCTATTTTATGCAATCATTTTAGAAGATTGGGCTTGGACACTAATGTAAGGATTCAAAATGCAGGAGGACTAGAAAATTTTGGAAATTTTGTTGTAGTTCTATTTAAGAGGTAATAAGAGGTGTTCAAAATGCCTCCTGTAGGTGTAAGGTGCATTGGCAAGTATTATTAAAAAATTATAGGTGGTGATCACATTTCAAAATTGGGAATTGGAGGTTTTCTTGGAGAGGCAAGATAGAGTTCTGTTTTTTTGCAAAATTTTGCATTGTTATGAATTTTTTTTTGGGAGGAGAAAAAATATTCCCTTACAAAAAGAAAATTAAAAAAATAGTCAAAAAAAAAAAAAATTGGTCAAGTTTGCCACATTTTAATTCTTGGCTGTAATAGGTAATTAAAATAGGGTTGACTGGCTGGTGACTGAACACTTAAACACTCAAGTAGGCTGGATCCAAGGGGAGGGCTTCATTGTTCCTGTTGTCCAAACAAAACTTGCACCCCTCCTCTTGGTGCACCTGACACACTGACAATTGTTAAAAACATATTAGAAATGAGAAAGTTATTGCTCCCTGAAGTAATAGGGTCAAGAACTCAAAAAAAAAAACCATTGAACACTTCCAAAGTCGTTTCTCGAACACTCAAAAAATTCCTATGTGTTGTTCTTTTGTTAAATCATTTAAAATGAATAAGAAATAAGAAAGTGATAAGGTTTCAAAGTAGGAGGGGTCCAAAGAGAAGAAAAAGAAAGAAACATGTTTTTTAAGTTGCAAAGCTTAATTTTTTTCTTGTTATTTTTTCATTAATATTTTTTCTTTGCATTTCAAAGATGATTTTGAAAGCTTGAGGTAGTGTTCCCATAACATTTTAAATCACTCAGAATGAAGCAGAGATGATGAACATATAAATAACTGTTCGATCATAAGTAGACGATCGATGATGGGCTGGTCTACCCTATATTTTTTTTGAGGAAGGGGGGGGAGGCCTTGAAGACTGCTTGCCATTTAATGCTACACCCACCCCCTTGCAATGCTTGCTAGGGATGCAAAAACATAAACTTGAAAAAGAAAACACCTTAGCAAGGACTCTCCAAGAGTGTTTTTTTCCCAGAGTTTGTACTTACCTAGCTTGGTGTTCTCACCCATTTATATGGAGTGTAAGTGGGTGAGAATTTGGAGTATAAATTCTAACAGCTTGGGATTAATTGTCTCATTACAGGCTGCATTCCAAAGTGAAAACGTCTTTCATTCCCATAAAACTTTGAAATTCTTACTTGATTTTAAAAGAATACTGTGAGAAAAGTGTGGAAAATATGTGGAAAACAATAACACATGGGAAAAGTGTGGAAAAGCTGTGAAAAAAATAGTGTGAAAAAAGTGTGAAAAACATAGCATGAGAAAAGTGTGGAAAATATCTGGAAAAAATGTGGAAAAAAAAAATTGTAGAAAAAATGGGGGAAAAATGAGGGAACAAAGTGTGGGGAAAATGTGAAAAACCAAAGAGTGGAAAGAATGTGAAAAATTCACGTGGAAAAGTTTTGGAAAAAATTGGCTCTGAAAAAACGTGGATAAATGACTTGAAGGAGGTGAAAAGCGTGGACAAATGTGAGTGTGGAAAAAAGCTTAACAAATTTCCGTGTAAAAATATTACATATCTAGTTGTACACACATTACCCAACAATAGCAAAGTGGAAACTCACTTAGAATGCATCATTCTCTTGTAGGGGGTGTCTAGTGACACATGTCACATGGCTTTCACTGACATTCTTACCCATTGACCCCTCCTTTGATGGGTTGGCTATAAGGCCTGTAGCATTTACCATGGGCTAGTGGGGAATTGAAACCCTGCACAAGTGGTCAAGAGTTCTAACTACTTGGGCTATTGGCCTGATACTACCAGAGCACAAATACCCAAAAGTTTGTCAGGAGCAAAGAAAAAGCATACAGAGAAAACTGAGGTATATGCAAGATGTGAAGACACAAAGAGAATTCTCAGAATACTGGCATTTGCAGGAACATCCACTAGCAACCTGAAGCTTGCATGGTAACACCCGAATGCACATGAAAAAAAAAACTAGACCGCACAAGAGGTTCAGGGATAATTGGTAGAAACATTTATAGAAGATTAGGAGGAAGTCTATAGGACCAGTGTTGGCCAGTTATTGAGAGAAAGGCCGGTTATCAACAAGGTTCCAGGGTAGGTTAATATAGAAGGGCTGACATGAAGACAGGGGACAAGCAACAAGGTGAACAGAAATAAAACAAGTTGAAAGGCCATGGGGAGGACATGAAGAACAATGGATGACAACAGAACGACTACACAGATAAGTAAATCTTGGAAAGATCAGTTTTTAAAATCAACACTAATCTCACGCTCCAAGCCAACCATGTGTACACTTGGCAATTGATGTGGATTTCCACTTTTCTCATTAGCGTTAATCTTTGTTGAGATAAGCACAGGTTTGGCACCCACAAATTATCTTTGGATACATGATCATTACTAGTGGTGTGAAACAATATTGAGCAATGTGTGACTTGTAAATGAGTGTATAAATTAATCATTGGCTATGCATTCTAATGGTTGACTGATCTTTGTGGATGCCTAGTAGATGGATGAGCTGCTGTAGTTATGTGGTATTGAGCTGATGTGTAAGCTAATATAGAGGTGTAAGATCTTGAACTGTTGTGAGCATGTCAACACTAAAGGAAGGCTAGCAACTTGCAACCCTATTGACAATATTTTGTGCATCTTTCTGTGAGTCTAGCAGGGTTCAGTAGCAGCAAGTTGGACCTGCTTACCTCTCTTTTGGTTACAAGTGAATGTAGTCATTTATCATATCTGCCCTTCTGATGTTATAAAAGGAAACCTATGAATATTTGAATTTTTAACTGGGTGCTCTCCACATCTCACAACACTGTTGATCCTGACGGCCCAATATTAAGCACGAGAAAAATGCAATTAAATATTCAGTCATAAGATGGCAATTTATTAGGATCTAGTATTAATATGTTGAGTACTTTCCCAAAAAATTATTGGGGGCAGCTGATACAATTCGTTGAGCAGCTGAAAGATCTGGGTTAATCTCAGATCTAGGAATCTAGAAAGCTTGAAGCACTGGTGGCCTCAACGGATCGATGGAACAGTTTGGGATGCAGTAGGAAGTGCAGCACTTTATATGCAGTGGAATCAATCGAAGGTGATCACATGCAAGAGGTGCCAGTGGTGGCAGCTCCAGTGAAGTGATTGCTTGTGGTTGGGAGTTGTCTGTGGGCAGGGTGCACTAATGGTAAACTTAGTATGTACAATAAAGTACAGCTCTGTTGATGTACAATACAGTAAAGTGTAGTCTTGACTAGGGTGGATTTGTATGCGAGCATTTGGCCTTGTTGGCTGCTTGGTGAGGAGAGGACACCACTCAATGCTGGTGACCACCAAGGCACTGATGTGATACTTTTTGTTAAATAAGGTGAAAAAAGTTTGAAATTTTTTTTAATGTTTTTTGTTAAATAATGTGGAAAACTTGAAGGAAAATAGTGGGATACTTGTTGTTAGCAATGAAAAAAGTTATTTTTTATTAATAACATGAAAGACATTTGAGAAAAGTGAGATACTTTTGTTAATAACTTGAAAAACTTGAGAGAAAAAAGTATGATGCTTTTTGTTAAATAATGTGGAAAACTTGAGGGAAAACAATGAGATACTCTTTATTAATAATGAAAAAAATGTAAGGATACTTCCAGCTAGATAACATGAAAGATTTGAGGGAAAATGTGGGAGTTTTTTTTATTGATAACATAGAGAACTTGAGGAAAAAACTATAATATTTTTTGTTAATAATGTGAAAAACTTGAGGGAGAAAAGTGAGATATGTTGAGCCAAAAGTGGTTTAGTCTACCTATCATTTGCAAGGAAAAGTTGACAAAATGAGTGGAATAGGTTGGTTTAACATCTATGTCATAATTGTGAAAAAACTGAGGGTAAAAGAGGGATAGTATGAGCATAGTGTGGTCTAACCTCCATGTTACAAATGTGAAAATTTCATAGAAACATGTGAGATGGTGTCGAGGCAAAAATGTGGATATGAGTCAATATTTCCACACAGTTTATCACACTCCTATAACCCACACTTTTGCCACACCTCTAACCCATAATTTTCCCATGTCTTGCTACAGATTTGTCACTTACAGTCCATGATATGAATCATCAAAAGCGTGGCAACAGTGAGGAAAATCTATGGGAAAAATGTGGAAAACTACTCCAAATGTTGTTGTGTGCTATGGTGGTCATGCTGTGAACAGCGGGATTTCAGTACTGAAGAGAAAGGAGTTGAGGAAGCCAAGAGATAAAAGATTGTACTTGAGAGGCAGGGGGAGTAGCAGAGGTGATCTTCAGCTTCTAAGAGAAGCAGCAACCTTCTGAAAATGTAGGTGTAAAAAATCTCATAGGATGTGTGCAATGTGGTGAACACAGCTCTAATACTTTGAACCTCTGTACACAATGTCTGGTCTGAATACAAATGCACACTTGTGACTCGGGTTTTCTTTCTGGCTGGGCAAATCTCTGAACTGGGTTGTCAGCATGTTGCAAGTCAGGCATCTATATATTCAGGTAGGTGATTGCTTGTTTGGATGTGGCCCGTAGTGTAACCAGATCCTTATTGAACCATTGAATCTATTCTGGACATTTACACTGAAACAATCTGTATGAATCATTCATGTTTTTGTCATGCAGTTTCAAGCTAATTCATATTATTTTTAGAGGTTGAGGCCAAGTTTTGAAAAATCAATCTAAATTCAATAACTTTTGCTCTGTTCATCCAAAAATCGTAAAAGTAGAAGTGGACTTGTGAATTCGCAACTAAATGACCCTCAAGCCTGAATTTTCCAACAAATGGGGTCGTTAAAATGTTGCTGCGAATTTTAAGAGAACTTCAATTTCTTTCTGTCAGCAGTGGGGTTCGAACCCACGCCCCCTTACGAAGACCAGAACTTGAGTCTGGCGCCTTAGACCACTCGGCCATGCTGACTTCCAGTACCAAATCTGTGCGAAATTGTATTTAATAGTGTAATTCATTACTATAGTAAGAGGAAGAGAAACGTAACTTGCAGCCATAATTTTGAAATTTTAATTCTTTTTTCTTTTTGAGGTTTCTTTTTCGGATTTTCCGGATTATTTAACAGACTAGTTTTACCAGTAAATGACAGGTTTATTGATCAGCGTTTTCTTTTTCAAATTTTTGATGTAGACTAAGCGATTTTCATTCACAAGCCAAATTTGGCTATTAATGAGATACGAAAGAAAAATAAATTAAAGCATCCTTCTAAATTGTTGGCTACCTACTGCAACCTATTATATGAATGTGGCAATTTTTATTTTATTTTATTTTAGAAATCTGGCTAATTTTGGCCATTATTTTGCTTAAAGTCTTTTGTGCAGGTTGAAGTCACATTTTTCTGGTAGAAAAATTGCAAAAATATGCCCCCCAAAATTCATTGTTCATGCTCCTTTTACTAAAGTATTGACAGAAGATTTATGTGAATTAGACATAAAGCTAGCTTCTGCTTATCCAAGCTCAAAATTTTCTTGAATTTTTTAGAAAGCCATCTGCTTGGAAATAGCCATGGAAAATATCAGAAATATCATTGGGAACGTTGAAAAATACCTTTTCCAGAACACTTTGTGAAGCCTGCACAAACATCAGCCCCACTGGCCAGTGGATGGATTTCTCAATTGTATAATTTAGCACAAGTTGCGATCATCCATAAGACAAGTTAGCCAAATTTCTTTTACTCCACAATAAATTTCTAGGAACTAATTAATATTTATGCACTTCAATGCTGCTACTCATTTGATTTTATTTATTAAACAAAACTGTTTTTATATTGTAGCTATATTAAGGTATTTAAACTCAATCAATTTAACCCTTTCAATTTACGGCCATGCATGCATGGATCAAGAAGCATGCCCCAGTCAGTTCTGGAACTCTCCTCCATAATGCCTCCATTCTTTGGAATCATACAACATATGAAAAACTTCATCTCTATTCACAGCATATACCCAAACATGAATGTCATACAAAAAAGTATATGACCCAAAGCTCAGGGAAATATAGCCCAAGGGAAAAAAATATTTGCCCAAAGCTATTTAAATTCCCATTCAATTCTATCAATGCCAACATATGATTTCAACATTTTTTTCAAATGCAAATCTTGTAACTTTAAAACCATTTTCTGCTAGTATTTTTTTAGTGTTGTAATGCAAAATTTTGAAACTGATCACATATATTTTGTAATAGCAAAACATCATAAAAGGACATAACGCATAGCAGTGGGAAACCATCTAAATTCTATTCCCATAAGTTTAGACAAAAAAAAAAGATTAAATTGATGGTATTAGTTGAGAGTATTCAGTTACCATAATACTTGGGTCAGTTCAACATTAATTATATTATTTTCAGAAATGTTGAAATTTTCCAAAACAAATCAGATATCTGTTTTTTTGAAGGAAAATAAAGAATCTGATGGAATATTTGGGAATATACATTTGTTGAAATGGAATCCCAAAAATTATTTATTTATTGGACAAACAAGTGTTAAGTGGCCAAGGGAAGGGACTATGGTACAAGGGAATACACTTCACCAAATCTAATCTTGGCATCCGGACATATTAGTATGGCAATATCCGTTTGTATTCTTCAAGAACAACATGAACTCAGTTAAAAGAACATGGATCTAGCAAAAAAGTTGATGTGGAGGGAACAACATGAGCTCCAAGGAGTTTTGATCTCATCTTCTAGGAGAGATAGATGCAACTAAAATGATCCCAATACCTATTCAAGTATAAGGGAGTATACTTTGGAAATTTAATGTTTGTGTCCATTGTCAATCTTAGTCATTATACCTTCAGCATATATCTTGTTTAATAAATTGTTGAAAGTCATCTGAATTGTGTATTTATTTGCATTCAATAACATAACATTTGTGCATGTCAAATGAGACATTTGTGATCTAATAGGTGGCAAAAGTTTTTATCAAAGCATCGTAAATTAAGTTGAAATGGCCTATCTATCCAATATGAAGGAAGGTAGTTTGTTTTGTAGTTATGAGATCCACAGAACTGGGATGCTTTAGATCATGTTCTTGGTGTCTTTGGAAAGCTCTTGGTCAGGAGGGGTGCATGGGCTTGGTTCCATGATGTTTGAACTTGTGCTACAAAAGTTCTTGAATATTGAATGATTTTTTCACTGAAAATTAATTGAATCATAGCTGAAAATTTCAGAGGAATTGGAACTTTTTTGGTGTTGTTGGAAAGATCTTGATGAGCAGGATTTAATGGAATTTATTTGGTAAGATTTGGATTAAGAATGTGGGAGATATTGATTTTTAAGTGATTTTTGCTGCTGAAAATTCAAATAAATTCCAAAAAACCAGGTAAATTTGGAAGGAAAAATCAATTGAGGATATGATAACATTTGAATGTCTACCATTCAATTCAGGTATAGTAAACCCCTTTATAATCACACCCATTTTAGTCAAATTCTTGTTTGTGTCACACATTTTTTTTGGTAACCATTTGTTTTAATAAGAAATGTCATTCTATAAAATCACTATCACACTCATTAGTAACACAAAATAGTTGTAAAGTTTTTTTTGCAAATGTGAATATAATGGGGGAAATCTGAGACAAATATTAAGGTTTTGTGAATTGTAGTTCCTTTTGACAATGTTAATGTTGCTTTGTGTTCAAGTTGCACAAATTAACAACAATGAGTCTAGTTGAAAACAAAAGGAAAAATAAATTTTTAATGTAGGCAAGCAAAAAATATGCAAACTTGCTAAGAAAAAATAAAATCTTAATTAAAAAAATCTAGTTACTAAAATATAAAAGTTAATAATTAAGGAGTTCAAATTCAATAGAAATTCTCACATTAAAACAAGTAGAAATTACAACCCTCTTCAAGTCTAATAACACATAATAAAATTTAGAATAACCCATGTAGAAAATTTTAACAATTAGCACCTTTATTCTAACATAAATCTGCTATTTTGTAAAATTTTTTGCCCATAGTCATAATCTTGTAAGGGTTTATATGGAATGTGGTTGTCTACATGTTTAAATCACAATTCATTAGTGTCACAAAAAAAAAGTGGTCACCAAGGGCATATTACAAAGGGGTTTACCATAGAAGGAATTGTGATGTGCCTTTGGTGTTATTGGAAAGATCTTGCAATGGGATATAAATATACCTTGCAAAATAATGTCATATGTTATGTCCTCCTTACATTATAAAGAGTTCACACTTGGGCCAACAACACAGGTCACACTAATCTTTATGAACATATAACAAATATTTGACATATGTGCATGCAAATGGAAGTCTATGTGAAGTGGATAAGGGTTTGGTAGTGGACATGCATGTTTAACAGCCATTTCACTTTTGTCCAAGTGGTTTAGGTGATTGAAAATTTCTTTCAGTTTAGGCCTAAGCACTAGACCAAGTTGCTAGGTTGACATTTTAGAATAAATGACATATACATTTTTTAAAATAAAATACTACATAATCTCCTCCAAGTAGTTTTAAAGGGTAGTCGCACTTTTGCATAATTAGTTATCCTCTTGAACATAAATGGTTTAATGATTTTTTTTTTCAAAATTAAATTTAATAAATAAATATTGTATTATGTACTTTATAGAAATTTTAATTTATTTGTAGTAAACATAATTCCAACTGATTCCACAAATTTTCTACCTAGATTCAATTAGGTAGAAACTGGTAACAAGGTTCATAGGTAATATTATAGGACCAGCATGTTTATGACTTGATGGCCTGGTCCACTGCAAATATACTTTTGCTCATGATGTGAACCTGTAACCAAAAAGAATGGGTGACGAGACGAAACAACAAACGTGACTACCAGTATGGGCCTAAGCAGAGTTGTCTCTCTTCTGATCTTCTGAGACAAACCACAATCTCTGACCCTTTCTCTCACTTCTCATCACAAAATATTCCTACATGCATTCACTGATCTTTGAACAGAAACAGCTCATACACTCACAAATCGGCAGAGCGGATAACTGAATTCAAAACTTACACCTTACCTTTCATGAGAGTCTCCAGAGAGCACAAGCCTTCTAGCTCCAATGTATTCATCAAAGATCAAACACCTATTAAGGTATAGCCTTTGAGGTCAGAGCTTTCGGTGTTCATTCGATCCATTGAACCTCTAACCTGTTCCCCCACAGAATGCAACAATGCAGCTTTTCTTCACTCTGCTTGATTAAAGACCTATGACCTGATTACCCTCGAGTCCAAAATGCATTTTGAAACACCTGACTCCAAACAGTCGATACCGTAGACCTTGCACATAACATTGAATTCTGCAGCCCATTCTCCACCATTGTCAGTAAGCACAAACTTGGGGACTCCATACTTGCAGATTATGTCATCTTCCAGAAACCTGGCCACAGTCTTAGCACCATGATCAACAACTGCCTTTGCCTCGCACCATTTAGAATAATGGTCGATGGCCACCAGAATGTATTTGTTTCCTGACTTGGTTTCAGGCAATGGTCCTGTAGTGTCCATAGCCACTCTATGAAACAGATCACAAATGGGTATACTCTTCAACTTTTCATCTTCAGAATGTATACTCCCCATCCTTCTCACCATCTGACACTATTGGCATACCTTTACAACAGTCTTCACATCCTCAATCCGATTATGCCAAAAGTACCTCCTACATATTTCAGCCAGAGTCCTTTCTTCTCTAAAATGCCCTAGGTCTTTATGCATTCGGACTATTAGTCCCATGCGGTCTTCTGGTCTTGGTACAAGTAACCCTTTGAATTAAAGTGATTGATCTTGCCAATGGTAGTTTAATATTCTCTTCCTTGCTTTCGTAGATTCCACAAGATCAACAGTGTCTGGTAGCATGCCTCCTTGCAGGAAATCCATGCAGGTCACATCCTCCCATATGTCTTGGTGCCTTGTGCCTACTCCCCACTCATCCTCCTCATCGGAACCTGTAGGAACCAAGTCATGTTCACTAGATCCAAACAGTTGTTGAGCTGCCAACACTAGCTCCAATTGCTGTTGCTTCTCATAGTACTGGGGTCTCCTTCTCTTTAGCACTACTCTCACATTATCGTCTTGCATAAGCTCACCCCCCTTTGCAATTTCTGCCTCATATGGAACAAGCTCCTTGGGCTAGTTTTCTTCTGATATAACATCAACCACATACAGCTACTGGCTGCTAACATAATTACAATGGTTGATGCCAAAACAACACGCATGATGTTGTACACACTCCCTGTCCTTTTTCCTGACACCGAACCATTCTGTTTCTTTGCTAATCTGAACAAAGAGAGTCTCCCCTTTTCCTTTAGGTGTGTCAGTTAGTGTATTTCCAATGTCTTGGATCTCTTCACTGAAGTCATCATCATCTGTGGCTGGTCTAACTGGATTCCTACTCAAAGCATCGACATTCGTATGTCTGAGTCCTGGTCGATGGATTATCTTGAAACTGAAATCCTGTAACATGTCAACCCACCTGCCTCTCTTGCCATGCACATCAGACACGGTAGCTAACCATTCTAAAGGTTTGTGATCTGTGCGCAAAATGAAATGATTCTTGTGCATGTACTGCCTGAAATGCATGATGCCCCAGATTAGTGCATAGCATTCCCCTTCCATGGGATGGAATTTTTTCTATGCTTCTGTCAAGCTCTTACTGGCATAAGCCACCGCCTTCTCAAATCTTCCTTCTTTCTGTGACAGTATAGTTCCAACACCTCTAGGTGAACAGTCAACGTCAAGACAAAATGTTCTCTTGAAATCAGGTCGTGTGAGTACAGGCGTGTCAACCAGCGCTGCCTTTAGTTCTTGGAATGCCTGTTGACAGCCCATGTCCCACACAAAATTAACATCCTTTTTGGTCAACTCAAACAGTGGAGCTGCCAGTCGTGAATAGCCTCGGACATAATTCCGGTAATACCCTATTAGACCTAAGAACGACCTAACGTTTGTGACTATCATAGGTTGCGAAAAATGCAGAACTGCTTCAATTTTGCCAAGATCCGGTTTGGTGCCCTCTTCACTAACGACATGGCCCAGAAATGTAATGTTCTTTGTAGCAAAACGACACTTGTTTGGGTTCAGTTTGAGATTTACTTCCCTGAGTTTATACAGCACTACACCCAGATGTTGAAGATGTTCCTCCCAACTTTCGTTGTGCACCTTGAGGTCATCAACGAATACCTTCAGGAATTTGTTACCCAAGTCCTTAAAGACCTCCGACATAGTTCTGGTAAACGTACTCGTTGCATTCTTGAGGCCGAATGGCATGACTGTCCACTCATACAGCCTGGTTTTAGTAATTAAAACTGTCTTCTTCATGTCTTTTGGAGACATTCGAATTTGCCAGAAGCCAAACTACAAGTCTAAAGCAGTGAACCATGATGAGTTTCCCAGTTGATTAATCACATCCTCCACAAGTGGCATTGGAAATGAATCCTGAAGTGTTTGTGCGTTGAGTGGTCGATAGTCTCCACAAAAATGCTTGCTCCCATCCTTCTTCACTGGTAGAGTTACCCGACATGCATACTCAGAGCTACCGGGCTTCATCTTGCCCAAATTGACCAGGACATCAATTTGCCTCTTCACTTCTACTTCTTCCCAGTAGGATAATCGACTAGGAGATGCTTTGCAAGGTGGGAACCCTTGCGTATCCACAAAATGTTCCCCAATAGTGCAGTAACCTAGTTCACCCTTGTTCCAAGCAAAAACATCTTGGTACTGCTCCAGAACTCTCTAGAGTTGTTGTCTCTCTTCCTCCAAGCTGGTGTCAATCCTAATTTGCTGACAAATCTCCCTCCATCTAGTGTCCATTTCATCATGGTTGGATGATGCTAACTGCTCAGTGCGGCTGCCATCAGAGTTGCCATCTTTTGTCTAGACAGTCTGCAGTAGTGCTGGAATTGAGGAAGCGTGTCTTCGGTTGGGTTGCCGCAGCAAAAGTGGGACAACTGCATCATGTGTGGATTCATACATGGCTTGTCTACATTGCTCTACATCAGACACCCATCTCATCCAATCTGCGTAATCATTCGCATCTGTGATTTCTTCTTCCATGAACCCGTCAACCTGCTCCTGTAGTATCAGTTGCATAATCTCTTGCAGCCCTTCTGACCTCACCAAATCCTCCAATTCAATATCTCTAAACTCATCCTCACACTCAATTTGTTTCAATTGATTAGACTCTGAATCACAGTGCCCACTGCCATCAGTACCAGTATCTGAATCCGAGGTAGATGCATCATCTTCTTTGGTCATGATCACACGATCCTGATCTGGTATCTAGTCATAATCATCATTGATGTGTGTGTTTTTCCAGATGGTCGCAGCCTCATGCATCATAGTTTCTGAATTCATCCTCTACAACAAATTCACCATCGTCAATGGTAGTACCTCCACATCGGTTCCGGGGCCGTGTGTTATTTGTATTAAACCCCGTTCCACATCCACAACTACTCCAATTTTCATCAAAAAATCTAGTCCAAGGAGTACATCATAACTGTCCGTGTCCACTACCATGAAGGTCATGGCACACTGTACGCCTCCAACCTTGACAAGTACCTCATCAATTTGACCTAGAGCCTGTGTAACAACTCCTGATGCAATTTTGTAAGTCTCAGATCTTGTTACGAGATGCATCATGCTCAGTTTTCGAACTGTAGCGGCAGCCATAACAGACATGGAAGCTCTAGTATCCACCAGACCTTCAACAACATAGTTGTTGATCTCCACAAGCAAATGCAGCGTCTTGCTTTTATGGGTCTTGTTGATGCAGATCTTCCTTAGTACTGGAACCACAGAAACCATTGACACTTGATTTTCAATCGCCTTGGAATCCCTCTTTCTCCTAGCCAACTTTACCAAACTTTCAAGGTGTTCCAGTTCCCCTGGAATCATCAAAATGGTCTCCATAGGTGAGAGGGAAATCTTTCCTTTTATGAAGTGTGCAAGAATCTTGGATCTGACTGAAGTATCTCGGCTTGCACCTACTCCATCTCCTACAGTTTCAAGGGTCGGCATAGCCCCTCCTGGTGTTACATCAATAGGAATCCTCCTTCTAGGCACTCGGGTGTAAGAGAAAAGGTTCTCATTCCCACATAGCTTATTAAGTTGTTGCATGGTCGCTACTTCATCATTCAGCAACACCTCCAAGAAGTTTGCTGCTCCAGAGTGTGATTTCCCATCTTTGGGCTTCTTCCAACATCTGTCCTCAGAATGCCCCAACCCTAAGCAGAAGGTACATTTTATTCCACAATTCTCTGTCTTATGAGGCATACCGCACTTGGCACATTTTGGCCATGCTTCATTTAACCTTGGATAGGTGGTGGCCAAATGGTCCCCCCTTTTGTAGATTTGGCATCCTCTAAACGCAGTGGAAGAAGATGATGCTTCTGGATTATGCACAGTCCCCTTGAAGAAGTTGATCAAGGTGTTGTTTAGTGCAGTGACCTATTTCTCCATCATGGTTTCCAAGGTCTCCTCTTCTTGTTCCTTTCTCAGAGGTTCATAAGGAGTTTCCCCAAGCTCACGCAGAACTCTTTGAAGTTTCATTGTAGCACTAATTAACTCCTCAATATTTCTAAACGTTCTCACCACACACAATTTTCGAATTTCTGGCCTCATTATGGCTAGAAATCTCCTTTTCTACTCGGCGTCTTGTATCCGACCCTTTTGAAATAGTTTATCAAGACGTTCATAATATTTTTGAATTCTCTCCTTGGGTTCTTGTTTGATGGCATCGAACTTCATCCTGATGTCACTAGCATCAACATCTCCATACTTCTGTACTATCAGAGTCTTCAACTCATCCCAATCTGCTGGTGCTGGTTGCAACTTCTTGAACCATTCTTTGATTCTGCCTCTCAGATTCAGCTTCGCAATCTTGAAGAGCTTATTTGCATTTAGATCTCGCACTTCAGCTACCATGGTGAGCCTCTCTGCCCAATCATTGACGTCCTCATGGTCTCGCCCCTAGAACAGTTCATCCATTCCCTGGGGGCTAGTCATTCTGCAAATGTCCTGCTCCGATCTAAAGCTTCAAGAAAAAAGAAAAAACAGTTGTGATTCAATTTGAAAATTTGAACTGATCACCTTCTACTATTGGTCTCATAGGTACAAAGTCAGATGGAAAAGTGGAAAAACTTTGCTCATCTGTGGATTCTTGCTGGAACTGCCACCCTTCCTTTTGATTGCGCCATATCCTCCAGCTTATGAGGTGAGAGCTTGATCCACTATGTTCCACCTTGAGTAGGCGATCTCCAACTTGAAACAAGTCTTCCACACCCGGAATGTATAATCTGACAAAATGGTTAGGCAACACAGCAAGCTTGGGAATCCAAATGTCTCCAATCCTAGGTACATTACGCGGCTTCTCAGCAAATGAAGGCGTCACTCTATGCCAGGTGCGAGGTGTAGTAGTATTGTGTCTGTAACTTTGAGGTTGACGCCCATCCCCTTGCTCCATCTCTCACCTTCAACCAAACTTCAGCACGTGTATAAAAGCCACTATGAGCTACTTCTACTGCTATGTCTCCAA
>Ga0116227_10003261_pt1 | contig 36288 bp, 25 predicted proteins | sample S1TSphgellanicum_FD_89693 | JGI IMG/M metagenome (GOLD analysis project Ga0116227, IMG submission 89693) | Host-associated microbial communities from peat moss isolated from Minnesota, USA - S1T2_Fb - Sphagnum magellanicum MG | ecosystem: Host-associated > Plants > Peat moss > Unclassified...
AAAAACCAATTGGGGGCGATAGGGGGTTTCGCAAAAATAAAAGTTTAAAAAACAAAGTGGCCATTAGGGGGGTTGTTGGGGGGGAAAAAAAAAAAAAAAAAAAAACCCATTTGGTGGGCAGAAATGGTTCCTCGTAGTTTAAGGTTGATGACGCACTCCCAACTCCTTGAAGGACTAAATATGAGCCCAAGTAGAAAACAGTAGAAGAGGGAGGAGTCGGGGCACGTTCCCTAGCACACAACACTTTGAGGGGTAGAGGGGTGTGTTGGAGCTTCGGGATGGGACTAGGAAGAGTTGACAAGCTTCACTCACTCACATGGGCCTGCACACAACCCACACGAAGTGGTTAGTGCATAGTTGGAGTACCCTTAGTGCTAGGACGAACCACGGGCAACACGAACACATTAGACTCACCACGGCTTGGACTTGGGGGAAGCCATCGCCTTCCCCCTTATAGTATACTTTGTGGCTGGCCATGGAGGCTACATCCAAATGGCTTTTCTCTCCCGGGACTCCCAAGTGGGAGTCCCAAAATCGCACCAAATGGGATTCCCGCAACTTTGGAGCCCCATAATTTTGTGAGTAGACCTCGGATCGAGATGCGGTCTAAAGAAAAGTTGTAGCTCTCATCGAGAGCTTTCCAACGGTATGTGACACGCCCGTGCAGCCAAGTAAATTGGGTCGATTTCCGACTTTTTGTGGTGAAGAGTCAAATTGGCAATTTGACTCTTGGCCCTTCTTTGGCCATAACTTGTGCGTCAGATGTCCAAATGAGCAATGCGAGCCCAATTTAAACATCTACGTTCCAAGAACTTTTCAATGATATAAAGAACGCCATAAGCCATTGAGTTTTGACCCCTGTAATTGCTCTCTGAAATTTTAAGAGTCCACCGGGACTCCATCTCCCAAAGTGGGAGTTATCTTGGGAGTGTGAGGGTTCACTCCCTCATACTCCCTCACACTTTCTAACACTCCCGGGAATATGTGATGTGATTCCCGGGCTTCTTCTTATCTTGGGCTTCTTTTTAGCCCGCACCCTTGCGGCCTTTTTGCCTTGACTCCCGGGTTTCCTCTTGCCTTGACTCTCAAGCTTCCTCTTGGCCCGCAACCTTGTAACCCCTTTGCCTTGGTCACGAGCCCAAAACTAGGGTTGCGATAGTTGAAATGACTTGGTGGCCACCAGGTGATCCCTTGTGACGAAAAAAAAACCACATGGTGATCACTAAGTGGTTTTTGAAAGTTTTAAAGTCAGTTTCAACCTAATGGTCACATGTGGTCCTTCACGAAAAAAAAAAAAAAAACCAACTGATGGTTCCTTGAAGTTTAAGGTTAGTTTTGAACTCGATGAAAGCACACTACACTGTCCATAAAATGTTGTCATAGGACAATTTTTACAAGATTTTGGGATCTGTAATTGGCCATGTGATTAAATAAATTCGACTAAATGAAAATGGATTCAACATTACAATGAATCATATAATATAACCACATTCTATGAATTTCATGGATAGTTTTTTAATAACCATAACATAATGGAATTTCCAAAAAAGGTACTAAAAAATTGTAAGAGTCCATAATTAATAAACTTTATGCATGTTCATATATTTTTTTTAGTGAGTAAAAGATTCAATAATAATAATATGATACGGTAACATTGATAGCAAGGAGGACATTTTAGAAAGATTTTGATGATCAAAATTTTTTATGTATATTAAATTATGGTTTTTATTTATTAAATATTTTATTTAACAAAACTAATACTTTAAGAGCTCATCTTTTAAATTTAAATTTTTCATAAAATAAATTATAGTTGAAATTTTTTTATAATAAATTTCTAATGATAATTTCTAAAATGATTTGTGTGATTCAAGATATCTTATTTTCACATTACTTTTGCAATGTTAATTTAAGTAGTTATAAACTTTTACATGTGCCTAACAATGTTACACATTAAGTATTTTCACCCACTTGGTGGCCACCACATGGTTTGTTTCACACCATGAAGGACCACACTGTGATCGCACGACTTTAGATTGCGAGGAATCGCGTGGTGACCACACGACCTTAGATTGTGAGGGACAGAGTGGTGACCACACAACCTCGCAATGGTTCGAACCTCGCAGGGGTGACTCACATAAGGAAGACGATAGAATTTACCGACAAATGGCTCGCTAAAGAATTGAGGCCAGGTGACCTGTTCAGAAACGAAATCGTGGAAGCCCTTAAGTGGGTTTTTTTGGGTTTTTTTTCCTGGTTTGTTTCACCCCATGAGGGACCACGCGGTGATCGCACGACCTTAGAGACCACGCGCTTTCACCGACTTGATGGCGCTTTCACGATTTCGCTTCTCAAGAGTTCACGAGGCCTCAATTTCATCTTCAACCTCTCTTTAGCTAACCATTCGTCTTTAAATTCTATCGTCTTCCTTACGTAAGTAAGCCTTGCGAGGTTAGAACCATTCAGGAGAGTGCAACGGATGTCGGCATCGACCTGGTCGTTCTGCACGCCTGCAGCATCATCAGGAAGTGGTAGTCCAGGCCAAGGTTCTTACCGACATTCCCTACCTATTAAATTCAGTCCGCAATTTTAATTCTTTGAAAATATCCTGGAAATGAGGTCCAGGTCTACTGTTTCCATATGCATATTGTAGTTGATTTCAATCCGAAGCGAATCCTTAGATCTGGAATGCTGGGTTTCGAGCCTGTCCGCGATCAACCTGCCTCCACGGTTTTGTACCGAGCCATCATTTTCCAAACTTTTTGTTATTTTTGTGCCTTGGCATCTTAGGGTATAAAAAATCCTGGAAAGCGTAGGTAGATTATTGGTTTTCGTCTCCTTGGGGCAACACGATTCGAGGTCAAGGCCCAGATTTCTAGTGTTAATGCGTTAGTAATGGTCGTGATCAGGATGGACGGTCCATTGCTAACGGTTCTTAGTTGATAGGTTTGCGTTGCTGCAGGGACCGTATTGGCTCAGATCAGGTGGACGTTCCCTCAAAATAGCTAATATACGAAAATCTCAGGCGTGACGATGGAGGCCATACAAGAGGACTCGCGGGAGGGAACGCGCTCGAGGTCCTCGACGGTTAGGAACGAGCAGGTAATGTTTTCCATTCCCGAGATTGAAGTGGAGAACCAGAAGCTAGGTGCTAGTTAAGTTGTTCAAGTAGCTTTCTGTTCGCTATCCGTGGTCAGTAGTCATTAGTCCTCTTCACGTACCCAATTAGCTGCGCAGGTGGGGATCGAGAAGCTGAAGCGGGAGTTGGAAAAGTTGAAGGTGGAAAACGACAAACTCAAGTCTACTAAAGAGGCAAAAGTCACCACGCTGCGGAAGGAGCTGGATAGACTGAATCGGGAGAATGATAAACTGAAAGAGCATAAAACTCTCAGCGAAACTGAACGGCGGCGGCTGTCTCGCCTGGAGCACCAAGCTGAAGTTAACACCCAGAAACGCATGGAAGAGATTAAAAAACTGGTACTCAAGGGTCAAACGCTGGATCTTGCCTTCCTTGTGGATGCTACAGGCAGCATGCAGGTATACTCCCTTACAGTATTGAAAGAAAAGTGTAATCAGCATGAATGAAATGTGATGCCTCTTGGATAGAATTCAACATACTGGTTGATGTCGATTGGTTGTGCTGTGTGCAGAGCATCATTAACATGGTCAAGGAACAAATAAAAGAAATGGCAGCTGGCGTTGGAAAAGCATATCCGGATGTGAAGTTGCGTGTGGCATTTGTAGCTTATCGGGACTATGAAGATGATTTAGTCACCGAGAGGTGCGAATTCACAGACCACCTCAGCACATTCATTAAAGCTTTGTCAGAATTGCATGCCATTGGTGGCGGAGATGCCGGTGAGGATGTGTTCAGTGGACTTCAAGGCATAGCATCGTTAAACTGGACGTCACAAAACCGCTTGCTTTTTCACATTGCTGATGCCCCATGCCATGGACGGCGATTTCATAATGGCGTCTCAGACGAATTTCCACGTGGAGATATGCATGGACGGAGAATTGAGGATTTACTGTCGAGCTTGCGGACGGACTGTAAAATCACCAAATATTTCTTCTGTCACTTAAACAAGAGCACTGAAAGATGGTGCAAGAGTTCAAGAACGCTGATGTTGAAATTGGTGATTGGATTCAGCACGAACTCTTTTCCAACATCAACAAAATTCCACATGTTGTGGTGACTATGTGCCGCAAGACAATCCAGAAAACTATGAGTATGATGGGTGTTGCAGGCAATGCTGTGAAGTATGTTCCAGAAGTGGTGAAGAAAGGGCAACCAAATTGGGAATTCATTGCAACACTACAGCGGCAGAAAACTAAGCACAAGTACATCTTAACAACCCACCAACAACTCAATTATATCCATTTTAGATTGGATGCGAATCCGATTGAATAGGATACAGTTTTAGATCACATCTACAATCAATGTGTAACTTAACTCATTTCAATGGACCTACTGCAGATGCTACTCCCAGGTGAATGATTTGTTGTATAGAATTCGCACCAAACAGTCCTTGGAGCTGGAAGAGGTCGAGTGGTGCAGTGTGCAGATAGCACGGAATCCATTCAGTTCAGAAGGGTCAATTAGATGGCCTTATTATGCCCGAGTTGCAACTCTACCAGGGCCACCAGGTCATACTCGTCCAGTTTCCTCAAGGTGAGTCAGAGTTGAATGTTTCACCTGGGTAACATTGATCATGATCCTAGTCAGGGTTGTAGTGTGTCTAGTTCCTGTTTCTGCAAAACAAACTTTAAAAGGAAGCATGTCTGAAGGTGCTTACTGGATCCTGTGACATGTTGTAAATGGTGCTGGTTCGATGATCTGATTTGAGTGCACTTCTTGAATTTCTGTACTGCAATGGTAGGTCCATGGTGGTCAAGAGATTCAAGACACCCCTTGGGAAAGATGTTCGGGAGTTGCACAAGAAGGAGAAATACTTTGAACAAATGGAAGTGCAAATTGTATCTGCACACATGGCAACTGAGTTCAATAAAAGGTGAGAGGTCTACCCTGTTTTCTTCAAGTGTACAAAATGAGAAGACTATCATCAAAGTCTTGGATAAGATGCCATTTTAGTTTCGTGAATGGAGATAGCTCATTGCTGATTAACAATGTGATGATGTTAGTGCCCTCAATTGCTAATTACCCCAGGTTTAGGGTTTTGGTCAAGGATTATTGTCATTTACTCTATATTACAAATGTGATGGTTGGAGCTTCAAACATGCATCATGCTTTTCTCAATTTGTAAATCCCTTGATAGGATTCAAAATCTGCAAGGAGTGAAAATGGTGGAGTTCACAGAAGTATCTGTCTTGGAAGTGGAAGGCAAATTTTACAACATGGAGATGTTGTTGTTGGGAAAGTGGATCAAGTACAACAACAATGCTGGGTACATAAATCTGGAAGAGTACAGAGCAACTTTGCAGGCCTTTACGCACTGGACATATGAATTTTCTGATAAGTTGCTCATGGTGACAGATCTGCAAGGGGTTTTGGCGCCCAACAGTGATGGTCATATGAGATTCCGCTTGTGTGATCCTGCCATTCACTGCACTGATGTGTTACGATTCACCAAAACCAACCTGGGTCCAGAGGGATTCAAACTATTCTTTAACAGTCATAAGTGCAATGATGTGTGCAAAAACTTGAAGTTAAAACCTGGAAGGAATGGTGCGACTACAAGTGGCACTATTGTGGGACGTTGATAAAATCACATGTTTGCTAGCTTGGATACCTTGATAAGGCACTACCATCCAAGTTCTCCTGTTATCTTGATTTTAGCATGAGCTAAGCTTTATGTGCTGTAAGAACTATGGTCATTGTGATTACTTTGAGCCAACAACTTTCTACAACACTTAGGTGGAACACTAAGCAGGACAATTATCCATGTCTTTGTTGTTGTGACCCATGTTTTGTGTAAAGATATAGCATTTTCATTAATGTGTGAGAGCTCTGCCTCAATTCAAATTTGTAAGGGTTTGTTAGCTGAGGGGTTATGGCCTTCAGGTCGTGGTTTCAAGGTTTAGAGTTTGCATCCTACAGATTGTTGTATCAATTTACATTGCAATTTTTTCCAAAATCTCAGAGAACTCTTTAAGTTTCCAATCATGTTGGCAAATATTGCAATCATGGCCTTTTTATTGAAATCATTTACATTAGAGTGTGGTTGTCCATAGAATTCAAACCTCTCCCCTTGCATACGTTCTAAAACATTTTCTTCACATTTTATTTTTCTCTCCTACTATTACATATCCAAATTATTGCGGTGCATAGAAACAAATTCAATTTCACATCTGGAAGTCTTGCTGTTGGCTGTGATGTGTCAATCCAAGGTGAAGCAACTTGCTCTGTGGGTGATAAAACCATAGAAATGGTACTATGGCTGTCCGAAACTTCATTTCTTAAACATTTAGGCTATACATGCATGATTTTTGATGCATTAAGTCCATTGTTTTCCCCATCATGCATGTAATAAATAGGAATGTGGACAATGTCTTGTATTATGCCAAGAACTTTGTTGCCAGGAGTGTTGGATTGTGTCAAGAGATGCTCAAGAAGTGAGAGGATCAAGGTCTTGTACAATCACTGTCACCTGCATCATGGAAATACTCCACAGCCACCCTGGCAAGGTATGAAGTTTTCTACTGGAAGCTGGCTAATCCAGTTCTAATGGCTCCAGTGCTAATGCAGGTGCCATTAGAACTGAAAGTATTCCATTGCATGTGGAGAGCACCACTGAGCCTGGTTCAGTTACACATATTGACAACAGTGACTGATTTAAAATACAACTATGCAACTGCTGCCTACATCAACTTCTGACATTGCTTGCAAATTCACAACCAAACTCATGCAGGGGTATTCCACTAAAAACTTCATTCCAGTCTTCAAATGTAAGGTAGCTTTAGGTCAGTCTTGCACATTGCCAACACAAACATAAATCAACAAGTGTTTACACCAACACACTGCAGAAAAAACCACAGACCAAAGTCCTTAGGAGGGATTGCTTTTGGTTAAAGCTCCCATCCAGACTTGCAGTTTGCAGTTTGCAGATCAGTAAGGTGAACTGCGTATTTGAACTTTGTCCAACCGCTACGGCCATATAGCCATTTTCTACATAGAAGTGCTCCTGCCAGTTACACTAGATTGGTGGTCCAGACTCCAGTCCACAAACTGATTACCTCAATATCTCAGTACCATTAATCTATTCCCTTTTGTAATCCTCTGCATGTTGAAGGGGCTGCTAGACTCTCAAAAAACTAAACCCCTGTAGGCATCCACCTTATACTCAATTTTTTTGGTCTTGGTCCAATTCTAGACCCTTGTTTTCTTCTTCTCATTTTTCTTTTCCCTGTTTGCTGATAAGTAGTCTCTGTTCAGGGATAAGGGATCTGAGTACTTACAGTAGAGTTTCAGGAACCTATTCCTAGATCTTAATAATCTTTGTTTGTAGCTTGCAAACATAGAAAAGTGTGTTAAGAAATGTTGAACTTTGAAGGTACTGGATATTAACCACTTGCTTGTGTTACAAGAGTGATCAGAGTGGTCCCAGTTGACAATTTATTTGTCTCCCCATGCTAATCTACAAATGGGTATAGTTCTGTTTCAAAGCTGGTGTTGGACATTTTGTTTTCCTCATTACAGTTCAACAGGGAGGCAGATGGAACACTGAAGTCAGAAAACATGTGGTTACAGGCCTGGGTTTTGATCATGTCAATCCATCGTCAGCAGAGAATGAACAATTATGACACTGATATCTTCATGCCTATTTCTCATGCAATTCAGAAAGTACCTTGTTTCAGTGTATCTCCTAGAGAACTTAGTGTATAAGCACATGAATCTGGCATTTTCAACATGGCACTTTTCACTTTCAATCTCTCTGTTCATGGTCTCTTGATTGTAGTTATAGCTGTCTTAAAAACAATATGATGTGGTCCATGTTGCACCAATTCTTAGGAGTATGTAACCCTTGGAATTTTGGTTTACCTGGATGTCTTGCAATTGCTGAGGGAATTTGCCTATGATCATACTGCAGACAGCAGGAGCACTGCATAGGGCTTACATGATGGGTCAGGATGACACACATGAAGTGGATGCGGCATACCCAGCTGTAGCTGATCACATTTGGACACCCATTTTGCAATTGCTGATGGATCTTGGCCAGGTTTTCATCTAATGCTTTCTAAGTTCCCTTAACTTCACATACTTTGGGCTGGAATGGTACTGGAAAGTATTGATAGACTTTCCTTCCGCATTGCCTCCACTTTGTGTGGAGTAGGGATCCTCTAGTTGCTTGGTTTCCTCTATTGTAATGGTTCATTAGATTTTTAACTTTTGAGTGTTAGAGATGATATCTGGCTTATGTGTTGTTGATTAAATGCAGTTAACCAACGCTGGGAACGTTTTCTCTGTAAATCGTCAGAAGAGAAGTGTCTTTGGAAGGGAGATGTTGAAGGCTGATGATGGGTTTTCCAGTGCCTATCTATTGTCAAGTAATGATATATATTCCCTATTAATGGATCAAGGCATGGATGTTTTTCACACCACCTTCTTCTTCCTGGTCTAGGGAGGCTATTTCACATATTTTTCTTCAGGTCACTAGCATTGGATTAGCCGATTACACCAGGGAATTGAAGGTAATATTGCCCTGATGCGTAACTCATCAGATATTCCCATGGTTGAAATGTGGGAGACTTCAACATTTAATTTTCACCTATCAATCTTACCACATGTCTTTCCTGAGTTGAAGAGAAACCAGGCAAAAATAGAGGAAAAATCATCATGGAAGAAGAGTTCAGCTGAAGAGTCCAGCTTCAGCTGAACCCTTGTAAAGGTATACAGCTTGTAGCCTCTAGATTACAATTGATGTAAGAGATTGGTGTTACAAAGCTTCTTTGTGGGCTTGTTGGCTCAGACTCATGGTGATACTTCATCATTTGGCTACTATCCTTTGTGTCTTATAGGCTGATTTGCCATTTGTAGTGCGAAGCTTAGTGGATTGCCCTGCATTCGTGTGGTGAATTTGGACTTGAGGTGCCAGTAAGTTACATGGCTTCATTTTGCTGATTTTGAGCACTTCATTGACAGGTTCATGGAGGCTGTTGCAGAGGTCAAGGATGTGTGCTTGGTGCCCAGCATATCTAACAGGGAAGTGCCACTTGGTTTCTCCTTCACGCAGATTGGACCACTTATGACCTGTTTATGTCCGGTTTAGGGCTTTGTAGTTTCTTCCAATGCAAGAAGAAGTTGCCAAGTTGTTTTTGGGTGTTGAAATGTTTTCTTGCTCAGTAGGTAATCCTTGGCCAAAACTAGCTGTTCATATGAAGTTGCTAATTGTGGTGGATCTGCAATATGGAATGCATGCAGGAGGTTATTGACCCAACTGATCCACAGCTTGTAAGCCTCCGTGAAGAGTATGGGGAAGAGGTTTGTGAGAGTGTAACAGATGCACTCAAGGAGATAATGATATACAACCCAAGTGGGAGGTGTGTTGTAGAAGTACCATGGAACTACATCACCAACAAGGAAGCCACAATGAAAGACATCGTGTAACAGCTTGGAGAGATGATTAAAAAACTGAACGACTCTATCAATGCACCAGCAAGAAGAAGAAGAAATTATACACTGAGAAGAAAGACACCAGCTTGAAGTGTGCAAATTTCTTTGCAGCAGTAATATGTAAGTTACAGCTATCTTTGGCCTCCTTTACTAGAAAATGAATTTGTACTTGTGTTTGCTGCAGCTAAATTGTCAAGTCTAGCTGCTGAAAAGTGTGAAAATCAAGCTTTGCCCACTCATGGTTTTTCTCTTTTTCTTATGGATTTCAAAATGTAAGTTGCCGGACTTCCCCACTCAGAATTTTCTCTAACTATTTAGATGCACATATACAATGCCTATGTGATGTCTATACTGGGTTCTCCACCTGTTTTGGAGAAATGGGACCTAGCTGCCAGCAACGTCAGAACGCTACTCTCGGTGTTGGTGACAACTTTTGAATCAAAGATTTGTCAAACAGATCTTTCTACTGCTCCATGAGAACTCTCTAGGTGAGATACTTTTGAGCATCAGGTTGCTTACTCTTACTGCATGAGGGAGACTAGCTGATGATGATCATATATGTGTTTTATGTTTGATCTGTTGCCACTCAGGTTGAGATCAGAAAAAACCATATATGCCTTATCAAACAATTTTGGAGTTTAGGACTTTCATCTGAGGAAATGGAAAATTTTGAGGTGTTTGATCCAACTTCCATCATCCTAATATTTGGCACTGAACGAATAGGAATGGTAATTGCTCCACTAGGAAAGAGTCTAAAGAGCTTGTTCTTGAGTAGATTGGGATCATTCAGGTTGTGTCTCTTTTGCTCCAGCAATCGGTTGCTGAATAATAAACAACAAAACTGAAATGAGACACATTCGCCTTCTTCTCATATAGAAGTGAAGTCAAGTTAAGTTTGAGCCTTCTGGCCATCGCTTCTAACTTAGATCAAGCATAAGTGTGTAATATATTGCCTTCTTCTGTGATGATGATGATGATTGTCCATGATTTCCATCAAAGCCATGGTCAGGAGCCAGCACTTAATCGACCCACTCATGTTACCAAAGGACATTCCAATTCTTATTAAAAGAACACCATGCATAAGAAGCAACCAGCATTGATAGACATCACAAGATCAAAGTAAAAGAGGAACATTTTTGTGAATTGCACATTATTTGACCAAGTTATACAACCTTCAATTGCAAATTGGGCTAATTTTATGGAAACATGATGCCAACCTCCGAAAACTTTGTCTCTATAGTAGCTTATTGGTAAGCCTTGGAGAAGGCATGCCCAAAGCAAACACCTCCAAATAGTGTACTTCACCCCAAATCAACACAATTGCTAACCTCTCTAAACATGGTGGAAATTTTTTGTCACGGTGGAAAAATTCTTCCCCTCATTCTTTACATAACAAATGATCTTTTCTATCAAGTTGAATGTCTCCAATAATGACAAAAATTGAATAGCCAAGCCTATTTTTGTAATGTTTTGAACAATCCAACTCTTACATGTTTTGGCTCTCATTTAGGTGTTATAAAATTGATCACTAGTGTGAACATGAACTAAGCACCCTTGCTCATCTAAAGGTTAAAAATTGTTATAACCATAGACAAAGCATTGATGCAGTGTGTAACAAACTCTTTGAGACAATGTTTCATCATACCTCTAAAATGACAAAACCTCTTTTGCAATGGTTCTAAGAAATAAATCACATCATAATATCTTTGCATTCCAAATTGTCTCATCCATACATGTCTTCTATGATGCTAAGAGGTTGAAACCTTTTGACAATCACAAGAACAAAGACATCTATAAAATCTTTATGTTGTTCATCCAATTTCTGGAATGATGTGAGACCTCTCTAAAATATCTATTTAAGATTTCAAAATACTCTATTTCAACATGCTTCTTCGTTGTTGATGTAGTGCCATGCAATGTTTTATAGGTGATCAAATCCTTTCTACCCTTAGTTTTTGCAACCAAGACACCTAAACTCAAATAATTAACATGACACAAAATGCATTGTAAAACATGAGGTTTATGAAAAACCACAAGCTCATCAACATTTGACTTGTAAAACATCCAAGGTTTAGATCTACAACCCCCTGGTAACCAAATCTTTGCTTGCTACCTTAACACAACAAGTTTTTGCTCTTGTTCTGAAGGCCTTGATTCATCAGTAGCAATTGAATTGTCACTTGATGAGAACACACTTGGATTATAGCTTGGATGCAAGAATAGAAGCAACTTCCAATCATTGAACCTATGTATCCAAATCTACACATAAATGAGTTGTTCGCATATTCTCCTTGATGTGGACCTTGCTTTAAAAACTCAAAATTTTAAAGTTTACATGATGAACTCAAAAATTGCAAATACTTCAAAGTTGCTCTCTTCAAGTAAAATAGTAAGAACTAAACACAAAAAATACAATCATCATTCATGATAACAAGTGATTCAACAAAGCAAGCATATTCATATTTAAAAATTTCATCTCATAAAAACATATAGTTCAAATTTTGAGACTTACAACCTAAAAGGAATACAATCATGTGCTTCATAACAGTATCATTTCTCCTATGTAACATGTGTTGTTATGAAACAAAAGCATGGGTGGCAAAGAAAACCATTGAAAAAACCATGAGGATTTTATAATGTAATTTGCCTCAAACCTATCTAAATCTAACATAATTGACAACGGTTATTTACATATTGTTGCTCCTCTTTGTAGGTTATCCTATTACGTAATTGCAACAAAAAAAGATTTAAGTTAGTTACAATATGCCTTGAAATTTGTTGTTCTTTGTCATTAGGTTATTCATAACATTATATTTGTATTGAAAACCATTAATTCGTAACATATTAAACATATGATCACACAACATTAGTAACAACTTAGGGAAAGTTACTCTTAATATATTTTATGGAACACATGAAATAAAATTATATATTTTTGTTATGCTAAAAAATATTAAAATATTAAAAAACAGGTTCTAAAATATTTGATCTCCAATCACTCCCCTTAATTTTGAATCAAATAATGGAACAATCAGATTTTCTACATACAAGATATTGAAAATCACCCATAAATTTCATCCTTTGCAATTTGCACATGATTTCATTCAAATTAGGGAAAGCCTTGCATTTATAATCCAAGTTCAAACCCAACAAGAGATTAAGCATAAAAGCTTTAGTTTGCTACTTATCAGAACTGAACATTCTCTCATCATCGCAACTTACACTCATTCAATCCCATTATTGAACTTTCATCACAAAAACACTACATCTTGTTTTTAAGAACATAGTTATTTGTTTTGACATTGTTTCAATTACAAGAATCAATTTGAACTTCAATGTTGAAAAAATATAACTTTGAATGTATTATAAACTACCATGATGGCACACAACATTCATTTTCATTCAAGTTATTCTTTAAAAAATTAGTATTATATCCAATTTGGAACCTCCATGTTAAACAAGAATAAATATAAATAAAAATCATCTCCATTAATTATTTTCTTTTTTCATGTGATGCATTAAGTTATACTCAAGGGTGCATTCAACATAAAGGCCTCCATCTTTGGTAGGGGCATTGACATATGATATTCTGTTACATTGTAAAATTAAGTATTTAATTGATTTGATTAGGGGCATTTGAATTAAATCCTCCATGCATGTGTATTTTGCAAACCTCCATGGTTATGAAGGGTAAGAATACACCTTTTTTTCTTTGTTAAGGACAAATTATTTGTTATCTTCCCACCTTCCATCCATGTGGAGCACTTTGCGGGTAGTTGGGCCACATTGGGTGTCACAACTAAGCTTCCATTATTTTCAAACCCCACCCAACTTATCATACCACCTTATTATTCAAGATTAATTGTGACCCACCATCCCATTGCATCTACAGAATTGTAACCAAATTTTTTTAATTAAAATTTTAGAAAATTTCATTATCAAAATTAAAAGGTTAGGCAAACAAGCCACTCATCCCCCAATGACTCTACCCTTTATGGCAAGTCAAAACTTGAACCTAAAAACTTCCATTACTAGAGTTAGAACTTCTCATCTTGGTGCATGCAATTCTATGCAACATGTCCATCCCTCATATGCACACATAGTACTCCAAATGTCACTCACACAATGAGTCAAGTTCCAGCCAAAAAATTTGTGCCCAAATGGGTAGATTCTTCCCTATGGGTAGAGCGAAAAAAGATTAGCACAATGTGGGGTGAAAAAATAGCCTCAAAAGAGCTTAAGGTCATTTTGCCTTGCCTAAAAGTCTTGGGGAGAAGATTGAACAATAATTTCCCAAACATTAACAATATGATAAAAGTTTTGTCCCTAGAATATTGATCTAGCAAAAAAGCAAGCCACCCATTTCCAGCAATTGACAGAAAATCATCACAAATGATGAATCAATCAAGCTTCGGTAATTTGAATGTAAGATGAATGTGCTAAAGAGGGTAGCCTAGAGAGTTACAGCTAAGTCTCCAGTTGTCACCTGCAAAGTGGATCCCTGTATCCCCAATCCTCCATTTTGTCTCTTCTCTCTGGGCCCAAGCCAACAAATTCAGAATGCTTCCAGTTAGTGACCAAGTCAAGGAGTTTTCCAGAATGTTTCCAAATGGTGACCAAGTCAAGGAGTTTGCGGATGCTCCACTCTGTGCACCCACTTTCACTTGATAAATCATTAGTTACCCTCAACCACAACATCCATATGGTGTAGTATGTACACTTATATCCTTCTCTACAATGTAGACCCAAATTTTCAGAGCATTTTCATGATTGGGAAAATACAGTTCACAACATCGCATTTGTGTCCAAAGTCTAGTCCTTTATTCCCACACAAATGCCACCGAAAATGTATGCCACCAAAGGGGGCATTTCTGATGTTACAAGTTTCAGAGAATGGTTTTGCAGATCAGCACAATTCTTCAGTGTGAGAAGAACCTGAAAAGAAGCTGTTTCTCAAGGCAGCTGCATCATCATTATCTGTAAAGGAAATTACAAAGAGTGCCAATTTTACATTAGACTGGGTGTTGAGGAGTGCAATAGCTTCAGGAGCAATAAGAAATTTTAAAACATTTACGGGACTGCATCAAACTTGATCTCAAATGTGCATCCAGCCAAACCCGCCATGCTAATTTCCTTGGTGGTCTTTGAATCACTCCTCAGGGTCCCTGAAAGTGAGGGGAATATTGAAGGCAAGTCTTGCCAAGTACATGTGGTCAAATCACACATGGAAACTGGAAACTCATTGTAGATGACTTGTTTGTTGGCATGACATTTCACAATGATGAGCTGTTTGTCATTACACACCATGAAACACTTACATTCCCGCAACAACTGGGTTCCAGATTGAGCTGGGACAGAAGCTACCTTCTTCCACTCCAGTTGACCTGCACTTTGGAGCTTGTATACATCCACCGATTGTGGGAACCAGCTCAATCTGACACCATAAGCAAGCGCTCGAGAATTCGAGTCATTTGGAGCAGCTTCCATCCAATCAGGTTTTGATGTGACATCAAGTGGCCTTGGAATGAGCTGAAACACTTGATTCCCCAGAACATCAGTCGATGCCATTACAGCTGCTCCACTGGGAAAGAGTCTAAAGAGCTTGTTCCGGAGTAGATTGGGATCATTTGGGTTGTCTCTTTTGCTCCAGCAATTGGTTGCTGAATCATAAACAGCGAAATGAAAATGAGACACATTCACCTGCTTCTCACAGAGAAGTGAAGTTAAGTTGGAGCCTTCTGGCCATGGCTTCTGACTTAGAGCAAGCGTAAGAGTGTATTGCCACTTTCTTGTGTGATGATGATGGTGATGATTGTCTGTGGTTCCTTCCATCAAGGCCATGGTCAGGAAGCGGCATTTGGTCCACCCAGACATGTTGCCGGACAAGTCTTGTGGGAGTTTTCTGCAAGCATTGGTGACAGGGTTCACCACAAAGATTCGCTCCCCATAGACATTACTCATGCAGACCAATCCTCCAGCTGTTGCAATGGGGAAAATGCCTTTGGAGATTGTGTCTGGTGGTCCTGAGAGTGAGAAGTGGTTCCACTCACCAGCTGGAGTATCAAAGATATGAAAATCCCAGCAAAGGGAACGAGGTCCTTTGATCACTTGGGTGAGGAGTCCGAACCTTGTGGCCCCCAGCTGCTGAGAAACTTGTTCCAAGCGTTGTTGGAAGTACGAGCTACGGATGAGCAACTTCCAATGGGTATTCAGAGCTTGCAGACGAACAATATCCTTGAGTGGTAGTCGAGCAAAGATGAGCTCCAATTCTGTCTCCGGCAGCTTGCCCCAAACACATTCATCCATCAAATATGTGCAGCTCACTGGTTGTATGACTCCTGCAGCAGCTCGTGTACTTGTTGACGGCGAACTTTGCATAGCTTCTCAGGAGCTTTTTAAAGCAAATGGGTGAAGAACTTAATCAAAACCTTTTTGTAGATGATCAAGGAGCTTTGTCTGCAGGCGCTGACGATGAAATATATGTGTGAGCTGGATCCAAAAAAGGCACCGAAAAAACACAAATCTTCCTCCAAATCCTGTTTCCTGTAATAAAACCACACATCCTTCACCCATGAGCAAATACACGAGACAATCTCAAAGAATGTGGAACCCAGATTGTGCATCCTCAAATTCAGCTTAGAGGTTGTAATTCCAAACAGTAATATAACAAGTAGCGGAAGTATATGGAAATCCCGCAGAATCATGCACGAAACAGGAGACATTTCCACCTATTTTTGGAGAGCTAGCTCTAGAGGCGCATCCATGAGCAGACTAGTATAACAGCAGCAGCAGAAGATCACATACCCGGACTGCTTGGAAGAAGAATATTATTCAACAAAACTCATGGCATGGAAAGAATCTCATGTCGGTATCTCAGTGTGTCAACTTCCATAGTGACAAACTGCGGGCACCCAAGAAGCCAACAGCCAAGCTAATTTCAGAGTCCGCAGCTCCTGGCGCTGTCCGCGAAGCCACAGCAGCAGCCGACAAGATCGACGACCTACAACTGCGAATGCTTTGCAACAGTGAGCTCCTTCACTCACTCATTGACAAACTACAGCTTGTTCACTCGAGAATCTCCCCCCCCCCAACTTGCTGCACACATGCAGATCTAGATCCGTAAAACTACCCAAGTGCGTGCACCATGAGAGATTGCAGAGCAAAAGACGAGCAGATTGAAAACCCTAACAAACAGCTGAGCTGCAGCACCCAATCTGGAATGGGCGTCGGAAATCCTCGCGGGATTCACAACAAAAATGATCACTACTTACTTACTACTCACCGGCAGTATGCATGCGAAAAAAAATCAAGAACAAAACGAAACAAACCCAACAATCTAATTCTGGAACTACGCACCAAGAATCGAAACTTCTCGAATTCTCCCGCACAAGAAGACAAAAATTCTGTGCGACTGTACTCGACGGCAGCTTTTCTTAGAACCAAACAAGCATCATCATCATCCGCTCATCAACAATATTAACTAGACCTTGAAATTCTTGGGAGCTTCTTCCACTAGGCGCTTGCCTAATAAATTCGAGAAACATTTCGAGATCCGAAACCTTTTCTCTACTACTACTACTTGATGGGTCGAGTCGAGAATCAAGCGAAGCGCATCAAAATCGTTTAAGGATCTACAACTGCTGCTGCTGCTGCTGCGCCTCGCGTATATCACAGAAGAAAAAAAACACACAAAATCACTGGAGTTTTTCAGACAAAAAATTCCTAGTATTATTCCTCTCGCGATACTGGACAGAATTCAGAAAACTGAAAATACTTGGAATGGGTGGGGAAGAGAATCACAGGAATTGTCGAAAAACACAAAAAAATTGAAGCAAGAAATTTTTTACAGATACATGAGAAGTGAAGCTTTTGCGATTTTTATAATAGATTTTTATTTTTTTTCTTCCGCCGATGCTGCTCGTTGGCGTTGCACTAGAACTCGCACTCGCAGATGGATGCGCAATTCAAGGGAGAACTCCGCTTCAGAAAAACTTCCACAAGAATCCCTGTACAAAAATACCCTATACGAAAATACGGTATAAAAACCATCTAGGTGAAATACACCTTCACCAATTCCCCGTATATGGTCCTGCACTGGAAATCTTGGATGAAGTTCATCAATCCAAACCACTCCAGATGTGGTCCTGCACTGGAAATCATGGATGAATTTAATCAGTCGAATCCACTTCATATATGGTCCTGCACTGGAAATCTTTGATGAAGTTCATCAGTCCAATCCACTCCTTAATGTGGTCCTGCACTGGAAACCTTGGATGAAGTTCATCAGTCCAATCCAATCCTTATGTGGTCCTGCACTGAGAATCTTGGATGAAGTTTATCAGTCCAATCCAGTGAATCCTCTGGAGGACTTCTTCTCGTACCTTGAATATATATATAACTACAGCTTTCATAGCCCTCCAGAAAGAAGCTCTGGAAGAGTGTAATAACTACAATCAAATCCCTACTTATTGACTGGATCCCGATTTCATTTCTGATTGGCTAGATAGTTTGATTGGTCGAACTGGGTCGTTGTATTAGTATAAAGTGTTCGTACCTACTTGCAATCCCAGTTTTAGTTTTATGGGTGGGGTTTCGAGATTCGACAAACCAGAACAAAACATTAGTAACTAAAAACTTGGATGTCAGAAATATTTTTGCAGGCTTCCCATCTGCGCGTTGGTGGAGATGATGTCACCAGCAGAATACACCCCACGACAGAACGCAAGACAAAAATTGGATATATAAAAATATCATATAAGAAAATGAAATACAAAAATGCTCTACTTTAATACATATTTTAAATCATAATACAAAACCATATTTTCCACATCTAAATACATACATACATACGTACATACATATAGCTAAATTTATTTTATTTTTATTTTTATATTTACCTGCCAATATATTTATTTAAATTTTTGATAATGTGCTGGGTTTTCTTGTTTTTTCTCAGTTTAGTGTGGTTTGGAGAGTTTGGTGAAATTTTGTAACATTTTAGGAAAAAAATTCGAATTTCTAAGTAAATGTCTTTTTTGCCAAATTTTGTCAAAATGTTTTTGCCATGACTCGCCACAGTTAGTGTTTTCTTTTTCTTTTTCAATTTTGTGATGTTGCTCAAATGGCAATAGTCTACAAGTACATTTAGCCAAACTTGATGACATTCTAAATATGAAAATATAAAATCTGAAGAACCCCATCATATTGCACCCAATTGTGGCAATTTATGGCCCTTTCTCTTAAAAATTCATTTTGGCGATTTTTTTCCAACCAAAAAAACAACAAAAGAATTTATGACAGAATATTCTTTTATGAAATTAATTTTCGAATAAAATGGCGAAAATTCTAGAACATATAATATAATAATTAAAACTTCGAAAACAAGACTCATTGTACCAAAAATACGCTATACGAAAATATCATACGGAAAATCAAGGACATGAATACACCTACCTTCACATCATAATAGAAGGATGATTGTATTATCCACATCTCAATACATACAATACTGCATACATACATGTATATATATGTACATATACATATATATACATATATATATATATATATAGTTCTCTTTACATATATACTTTATTTTTTCCATATTTATTTCTTTATTTATTTACGTATTTCTGTAGCCCAAAATATTTTGAAAATCTGAGTTTGGATATATATGAATATAATACAACAATAATACTCTGTAGATACAAGAAAGTATCCCAACGTGACTCATACATGGAGATAATGTGAATTAAAAAATAGTAAAATAATAATTTACTAACGGTTCTGTGTACATTGAGAGGATGTGGCATATCTTGGGCCATTGGATAGGGTGGTCCCCAGAAAAAGAGTGGTGGCCCAAAAAAGGCTGCCACACACTCCCACTCACTACATGCTGGCTGGCTGTCCTCCCTCTAGCACACGTGGCACAATTCTACTCGGACATGTATCCACGATACTGTTTATGGCCTCTGGGTCATCTTACACATGTGGTGATATGGGAATTAGGACAAATGGCCATCTTTCCTTTGTACATGGACTAAGGAAAAAATTTCACAAGGAAATGAAAGGAAAAGAAATTTATTATTATTATTATTATTATTATTATTATTATTACAATTTTATTTTATTTAAAATTAAGTACTTTGGATGAACTTAATACAACTTACAACCAAGAGCCTTTTAGTTAGATTGCGAGCGCTTTATTTATTTATTTTTTTTTAATTTATTTATTTATGGGGGGTTTTGCTATGCTAATAACCATAAATTACTTGAATATGTACAATGTGGCTCAATTAAGACCCCCAAATTAGAGAGACCGAAGGTTTGAAGGATATATAGTGGTAAGTAAGGCCCGTTGATGGGTGCGTTATCACAATAAGCCGCTCGCTTATGGTAGCAAGCCGAGGGCCTTACCATGTGTAATGATCAAGGCATAAGAGCCCGCCACGAAATGTATTATAAATCCCGTGTCACAACACAAGGGAATCTTATGGATTAAAGGCACCCGCCAAATACACTAGGAAATGTCGGACATATCAATAAGTATTGTGGTAGCATTTTGGGCGACGGATATGGTATAAAGTGCCATGTTATTGGGAACATTGTAGGGAACACACTCGGAGTGTCATTGGGAACCATTGGGAACCTTGAAGCATGCACGTGGGACGGTGCATGTTGAATCGTATTCATTGGTTGTGTGAAATTTATATTCCTAGGCATGTTTGTCACCTTTTTTGGCCCGGACTATTACCCCCCCTTCGGAAGAGACGGGTGAGTACCTAGTGGGTATGTAATAACACTCGAAGTTCGGTTTGGTTTTTACATTTGTTTGTCGCCGTTTTCAACCTAGGCTAAAGGGTGGGGACAATGCAATTGGTGGCTAATTTAATGGGGTTTGGGCACAAATGAATTAATTCAAGTGTATTTGGTAAATCATCAAGTAGAAACTATAAGAGGCAATCCTACCTAGGGAGTGATTTTTTTTTTTTCACAAATTTATATGAATATAATACAACAATAATACATTTGGGAAATTTTATGCTTCCAAAGTGCATTTTTGAATAAATTTTGTAATTTTTTGATGAATTCATCAAATTATACATATAAGGAAAACTTATTGTTCCTAACCAGGAGTTTTATTATTATTATTATTATTATTATTTTAATGGGGATGAAACCAAAAAAAGGGGGAAGGGGGGAGATGACAAAGATTTTTTGCAAAAAAAATCGTCCAAAGTAGCCATATTTCAAGGAAAAAAGTGAAATCACCATATTTACACCAGAGGTTCTTGCATGTTGCCAGATTATAGTGGGGTTCCAAAGCATTTCTACTTTTCTCTCTGACCTATAGCCAAATTTGGCTAAATCCGCTTGTGGTCAATTGATGGTCTGCCAACAACACAAAATTGGGGAAAAAATAACAAAAAAAACAACCCTGTAGGGTTTACGGAAGTGGAATTAAGTTTGGAATATTTTGGGTTTAAAAGCACCTAGTAGACTTTGGGCTTACGGCTAGATTTAATTGTTTTATAAAGGCTCAATAAATTATAAGCTAAAAGAGTAAAGACCGACCATATTGGGGCTCCATACCCAAATGTACGGGGAGAATCGACAGTTAGTTAAATGCTAGCCGACTTGTTCGCACAAAAAAGTTGATTCAAATTCTAGAGAAAAAGAAATTAATTGTCCAAAAAATTTGTAACTCCGCTCGAGACATTTACCCCTCTGACCGAATGGTTTTTCCAAGTTGGGCAGCTCACAACCGGTCGAAGAAAAAAAAAAAAAAAAAATTCTCCTCGCAAGAGTACAGCCATAACATCTTTCATCAAGTTGCACATTCATTCGATTATTTAGTATTGCATTTGGAAGTTCGTAATTTTTTTCCTTAAAAAAAGGGGAATAGACTCCCCTCTTATAGAGCATAGAGTGTATTTTCAAAATCCAAGGTTAAGAAAGGGGGTTGAGGGAGTGGGCAAAAAAGTCTATGTATTTTAACCTATAACAAATTATTTGAAAATTTTCAAATTTATTAAAGATTGTATTACATTTTTTTCTTTAAAAAAAATTTTTTTTTCCTTTTTTTTGGGGGGGCCAATCATGTTAAACTTGAATGTTGTTGCAACCTTCCATTGATATATAGTATGAACTTCAATATCTCCATGTTGGATTATATATTAATGAAGCTTTCTTAATACACAATTTTATAAGACAATGTTCCATTGAATAAAAATTGGGGTCATGAGTTTTGAGATTTTAAAACAAATTACACAATTGAATTTTGGGATCTTGTTTAATAAAAGGAAATTATGAACATCTAGAGTTTTCAGTAAAGTCAGGAAAACACAACACCAGAACCCTGAGTTTGGTCCAGAACTGGGTGAGATTATAAAAAAAGATGCCAAAATGTACATTAGCCTTCAAGGGCCCAGGGTGAAAACTCAGAAATACACCATTTCTTTTGGTGGTAAACTGAGTTTTATCCTGTTTTGACCCCCCCCTCTTTCCTTTTTACTGAGCGCCTCCACTGCTGCTGCATATATTTTCACTGCTCCTACCTGTACAACTACTATTACTACCTCGAATCTTGAGCTTTAAATGTGAGTTTGAGAATTTCATACCCAGATTGAATAAAGCTTCCTTACTTTGTGGACCTCACTCAAGGAGGGGAGAGGGGGTGAAAGGAGGCCAAAAGATAGGGTGACTTTAAGGAAAACTATATTAAAGTTATCCTTAAAGTCATCCTTTTTTGGCCTACCATTGGCCCTACCTTTGCCATCTCATGTTGAGATTTAAACCATCTTTAAAGTCGATCATTGTGGGGATACAAATCAAAACTCAACATGCATACATACACACACACACACACACACACACACACAAAAAATGAAAAGAAAGAGCTCAATGAAAACCTCACTCTACTTTCCAAACAATGACTTTGTGTTCCTTGCCCAAAAACATAAAGAGAGATAGGGATCTTGTTGAAAACCTCAAAATAGAGATTCCAAGCTCCTCCCACAAAAGGAGAAAAAACACAAGCTTTTCATGCTTGTTTTTTAAAAAAAACGAAAACTCTATACAAGGAATGAAAAGAATGCTTTTGCAAAGGTCCTTGCCAAAAGACCACGAAGAGCTAATGGAAATTTACTTTTATATTTTTCAAAATGATGTGCCAAATCTAGGGTGCAACTTTATTGAAAAAAGCATATTTCATCTTTTATTTAAATCTAAATAGGGTGCTGAGAATTGGATTACGAAAATATTTCTAAAGATATTTTTAAATATTGAGAATATTCATCCAAATAATTTTATTTTTTTATTATTTCATAACATATTCAAAAATACCTCTTTATCTCCCATATTTTGTGCAAACTTGGGACCGTATGTGCAAATTTAAGGGGCCAATTCAATTTTACACCATTTCAAGGACGTACTTCATCCACATTATTTGTAGTACATGTCAGTCTAGATGCTCTTATTGAAATGGATAATGTTATGGGGGTGTTACATAGCTTGCAAGGGATCCGACAATTGGATCCAACAAGCTCTTTAAGTGGGTAGGAGATTTGAAGAGAGCTCAGAGGAGAACTGAAAAACAAAAATGAAAAATTGTGTGTTATTTCACGAATTGTAGAAATACCTTGAAATAATCAAACTGAAATTTACATTTGGATGCAATCACTATATATTTATTTTGTGTTTAAATTTTTGGAAATTTGGCACCAAGTTAAGAGTGAAATAATTCAACACCCAAGTTATAAAAAAGGATTCCATAAAAGGTGGGGAAAAGGGATTTTTTTTGGGGGCCATTTTCTTTTAGGTTGATCAATCAAGAGAACTATATGGCAACTTCAAACAAAGAGCCCACCACCACCCAAAAAGACACAATATCCATGAGAAGGGATGGTACAAAAGAGATGAATGTTTGGATGGGTAGATTCATTTTAATATCTCAGCCATGTAAGGTAAATATAATTTTTTAAAACAATAATATATATGGGCTTTGAAAAATATCCAAAATGGGTAAAGGTTTTAGGGTTTATAGGCTTTGCAAAATCATCGATCCGAGTAAGATTTAAGGTTCACATGGTAAATAGAGTAGTGGAATGGTGAAAACAAAACATAAAAGGAAAGAGCTAATAGGTACACTATTTCCGTTTCCTTTTATTTTTGCTTTCCATGATTCAATGAAGCATTGCCAAAATCTCCATGGCTTCTAGTGTGTCTAGTTATTTGGCCTAAAGGTTAGTATATCCTTACCACTCTTTTGTTTCATTTGCTTTTTTGGCCTTCCAAACTTGAGAAAGCCATGCACACTTTGATTAGGGATTTGGGATTGCAGAGTTCAACTTGGAAAACTTGGGTAGGTATTAGAGTTATCCGTAAAGTAAGAAAAACACAGCACCAAAACCCTGAGTTTGGTCATACACAGGGTGAGAATTTTTTTTTAAACCTGAAAAAAAAAAGTACATTAGCATTCAACGGGGGATGAAACTGAGAAAACCGTCAATTTTGGTGGTAAACTGAGATTCATCCTGTCTTTTCTTTTTCCTGAGCGCCTCCACAGCTGCTACTACATATATTCTTACTGATCCTAACTTTACAACTACTATAAGTAGTCTCGAACCTCGTGCATTAAATGCTGAGTTTCAGCATTTCATGGTGAGTTGCAGCATTTTATACTGAGATTTAATAAAATGTCTTTACTTTGCGGATACCACTGAAAGAAGGGAAGGGGGTGAAAGGAGGCACAAAGAAAAGGGTGAAGACAGGCTTACTTTACGAATAACTCTATTGAGTATGCTTCTTTTGGCCTTTTTCATCAAACTAGTTAAGCTAGGGCACAAAGTCTCTCAAGAGTACCTAGTAGATCTACATACCTAAATTGTCATAACAAGTTTTGCATTTTAAAAGGAACATTTTTTGCAACAATTTGTGTGACCTTGACAAAATCCCCAGGTATTATCATTATTACTATTTTGTGGAGTAATTCCACAAATGATGCATGATTTTACGTAGACAATTCACATCCAAGAAATTGGATGAATTGTGTGACATTTCAATAACTTGAATGGCTCTCCACATGCATGGCTTTTTTTCCTAAGTGGGACAGGTAGCCATCTGCAAGCTCCACTCTTTCTTTATGTGGTCGGTGTTCATTTTAATGCAAATTCACAATTGAAAACATTATTGAAATGAAAATCAGCAAAGTTGCACTTTGGAATGGGCCATGGGAAAACCCATAACCACCTAATGGAATGGCAGGCAACCTTGCCAGGCCCACCGTTTTCTTGGGTGGGAAAGGGCCTATTGGGCTCATTCCATGATAGATTATACACATTGTTATTTTAAACAATCCATTGGAATTTATTTCTACAATTCATGAAAACCCCAACTCTAAACTCTATATTAAGATATCCTTGTGAAAGGGTGTCATCACCAACTTCATGCCCAACATTACCAACTAGTTTGCATCTACAATTCAATCTTTACTACCATAGTAACCTAGGCTGGTTAGGCATTAATTAATTATTTTTAGGTTTGCCAAAAAAATTTGAAAAATGTGTACCTGCCATGCCAAAAAATCTGGAAAAAACTCTTTACCACACTAGCTTTATTATTTAGTGTAGTGCCTAATTGTGAAATATTATTATTTTTACTGCCATAAGTAAAAAATTTAAAATTATTATTATTGGGCACCTTGCTACCGAACAGTACTATGCTAATCCCTATTGGACAACCAATGAATAGCAATGAATTAGGTTAGTTGCAAAAATGTTTTGTAAAGTAAAATTTGGACAAAACATTTCAACTACATAACAAATGTGTGGAGATTAAAAAAATCTTGGTAGTGAAAATGTTAAATACTCTAGTGCCATGTGCCCATAAACAACAATAGCTTGATGATTTTTTTGGGTAGTCTACAATTTGCACTTTAAACAAGACCTAGCACTTTAAACAAGAACTAAACTATTTCAAAATAAATAACACATAAACATTGATGTAAGGTGTTAGGATTTCCAAGACCTAAGTGTGATGTTAGTTACAAAAGATAAGACTTCAATTCTTAAACAAGTGTAAATATACAACGGGCCAACAAATGTGAAAATTGAGCATGAATTTCTTTACCACGAACACAAAATTGCAAGAGCAAACCTACATGCAAGAAGATCACAATTTTGACTTGTACAAATCAAATTAGTGCAAGGCTTGTGAGAGTGTTGGCTAGGTATCAAGGTCAAAAGTGAATATCAACTAAGGCATGCACCTAGGTATAGGGTGCTGAAACCATTAGGCATTCATTCAAAAAAAAGTTCATGTATATTTGGCCAAGATGGGTTTCTCTATTCCCATACACAAGTAGTGCCTTACCTCATCAAGCTTGTATTTTACTAAGTTCATGAGATGCATGACATTTCACATTACAAAGTTATGCAAGGCATAGAAGGTTTATGGTTAATTTTTTTAAAGGGTTAGGGTTTTTAAAAGGTCCATTTCACAAATAGCTTGTAGCTTTTTAAGGTGTTGAGTGTGTTGAGTATGCCAACTTGAGAAAGCAAAAACTAGGACAATGTAAAGAAAAAGGAGCATCACTTTCATAATGTTGCTTATAACCAATAACCAATCAAGTAAGCCCTCAATCCTTCTAGTTCTATGTATCTTGTGTTTTCACGAAGAGCCTTGTTTTTGGCATGGTTGCATTTTCATCGCCATCATGGCCATCTTGGTTTTGGATTGAATTCAAAGGCCTTCATGATCCTTATGCATGCTCTTATGGGTTTTTCAAGAGACTAAATTGTCTTGAGGCATTTCTTCTCTCACATTTTCATGATCGTCATGATTTTGGTTTTGATGCAAAACTCAAAACCTCAAAGTGTTTAAGGTTTATTGGTCTCACATTCTCATCATTGTTGTCTTGGTTTCAAATTCAAAGGCATTGGTGCAAATGATTTATTTTTTAAGGTTTATAATCTATTATGTTGTAATTCATGTTAATGTCTCATGTATAACAAGATAACTATGATGAGTTGTCATGTTGCTTCAAAATATTCAACAATTTTGAATAGGTACAACACACAATGTTCTATTAAAACCATGACAATTGATGTTCAATAGGGGGTTTTAAAAAAAAAGATGTCATTTATAGCCTTAATTGTTAGCTTTTTAAAAGTGCCATCCCTTACAAAAATGTTCTTTCAAGAACATTTCCTTGAACATTTGGTTGAAGTAGCTTGTGTTTCATAAATGTGGCTATGTTGTTTTTCCTAGCATACGGGAGCTCACCAATGATGTAATCCTTAACATGGTGAGCAAAACCATGGAACACCATATCCTTCCTTCCCTTGCTAAAGTCATCATGGTTACTACAACATTTGATTTATGGATGTTTCATGGATTATTTGATACCTTTATGCTAGTTGTCAATTACATCAACAAAAAATGGGAGCCATGTCATACCACTATGGGAATTTTTGAGGTTCATGAAACAATGTGGGCTACCATGACTCTACAATTAAGGGACTTGTTTGTTTAGTATGATTTATTGAACAAAGTTATAGCTTATGTGAAAGATGAAGGTGCCAATGGCTTGACAAACATTATGTCTTGTGTTCCACTTGTGTTACCTTAGCCATATGCTACCATTTTTTATGGCCAAGCCATGTCAAAATGTTGTCAATACTAATGACGCAAAAATGTCCAATGGAATGGAGGATGTTTCAATTACAAAAGTTCAATCTTCCCTATAGCAGATTGGATTTTTAAAAATGGAAAGGTAGACAAGAATGGGCTAGGGCTTGTAGATGCAAGTCTTTGCCTTCAAAGATTGAAAACTCCTATCAAAACTCAATTCACATCAAAGGTGATTCTATTCAAAAAAAACCTTGGAGTTTAAAGATGTCATAAACCTTTATTCAAATAGCCTTGTGAAACATGATTCCTACTCTTTAAACATGGGTTGTGGCATAGAAATATTAGAAATTTTAATTTCAATGTTCATCCAATGTGTCTTAAACCAATCACGAGGGTTTTGGCTATTGTTTAATGTAATTTTTTTATTGCCATAACCAAGTGTGTTTTCATGGGTAGCACCAATTTTGCTACAAATGGGGTAATGCAAGTATGTGGGTTTCTATTTAAGGTTAGATTTGGATTTTTTTGTTTAGGGCTTTTTTTTTACATTGCAAAACAATGGGAATTTTATTATTTAGGTCTAATTTTGGTTTGTTGTTTATAGGTTGAATATTTTGACTTTGAACTAATGCATCTTGGGCATTGCATATGAGTTAAACTTATTAATGTGTTGAGGCCATTTTTGGCCTTTGCATCATCATTTTAGAAACATGCCATTCACAATACGTGGTTCTTATGCTTGACACATTTTTTTAAACCTATAATTTATTTGAGATTATGCAAACTTTGAATTAGTCATGCAAGTTGTTGAAGAGTATTAATGTGAACTTCTTTTGACAATGCTATTGATTATTTAGAAATCCTCAAATCGTGCTTGGTTTGGGATTGAAAATTTGGATAAATTGGTTATAATTATGAAAAACTAGTTGGATGATCCTATATTTGGGTTCACAAATGGGCCTAAATCTGATAAGGAAGACCTTGATATTGAAAACAATATGGTTTCACAAATTGAAAACTTCATTATATATTTCAATTTATTTAAATAATATTAATATCTTGTTTTGTTGAAAGGTACAAATTCCAACATAAATTGCAAATGTAATTAATCTTATGAAAAGCAACAAGGGAAGTACATGATTGTTTTTTTTTTTTGGTTATATGTTTTTATGATTTGTTGGTTGCAAATACCCCAACCAACCCTAATGGACAAAATGTTTCAATTGTGTGTTGTGCTTTTGTGATTTGTTGATTACAAGTACTCTAACCTTAAGGACTAGAATGCCACAATGATGAGCAAAGAGAAAAAAAATGTGAAACACCCTGAATTTTCCAAACTTTCACATTAAATCAAAGTATAGAGACATGTGTGGTGGTGTCAAATGTCAATGTTGCTTGTGAGGTTTATGGCTTGTTAATGTTGCTTGTGAGGTTTATGTTTTGTTATGTTTTGCATGCAAGGTTTAAGAGTTTGTCTATGTGTCAATGTTATTGTCTAACTATGTGTATGTGTCCTTGTTGTCACTATCTTTTTGAGTCAATGTTGGGGTTTCCCTTTCGCAAATAGTTAAGATTCAATGTTTATGAAGGATATGGTTGAAGCTTGATGTGGGTTTGTGTGAAATTTAATGCAGATTTTTTATATAATGTTTTGTTCTAAGGCTAAATGCAATTTTTTGTGAAGTTGAATGCAACTACTTGAGTTTTGTTGAATGTGGATTTGTGTTTGATGAAACTAAATTGTGGGTTTGATGTTTGATAAAAAGTTGTTTGGGTTGTAGAGTATTCCAAAAATTGATGCAATTGTATTGAGTGAAATTCAATACAACATCAACTATTTGAGAGATCCTAAATGTGTGATTGCTTTGAGTGTTTTTGCATTCTTATGTGTATGCACAAAGAGTTTGAAAATGCACTTTACACCCACCGCCAATTTGCATGTGTCCATTTCCTAAGACTATAGCTTAAAGCAACTAGTTCACTATGCCATCAACAACTTCAACTTGGTCATTTTGTTTCATCACCTAAAGGCTACAATTTTGCAATTATCTAGCCTACAACTTTGATAGTTAGAAGTGAGTTATTGCCCGTTAGGATTACAACATGTACCAAAAAGATTGTTAAAAGTTAAAACATTTTTTGCAAGTCATGTGTGACACTTTTACACTTGGTACACTTCAACATGTACTTTTTTTTATTTGAAGATGATGTGAATTATGACTATACTCTTTTTATGCACACACCAGATTCGCGTCTAGTGGGCATCATCCTTTCTCATAACTGTTACCTATGCCCTTGTGTAAAAATAAAGTGCACCCTTATCTATGCCCAAAGGGCGTTCATTTTGCTTTAAAAAATCCTAGGCCCAGGCCCTATGGGCTTGACAAAGCATCATACAGGCGATGGGAAAACAGTCATTGCACAAGCAAACATTTGCGCCTAAAGCATAGAAAGGCCTACATAAAGAGTAATGGAGACTAACTGTATCCTTCAAGCATATCATTGGTAATTATTTGGATGTAATACTATTCCAAAAGTCATTGGAAAATGTGTATCTATGAAATCTCAAAAGAAACTTCACAACATATCAACTGCAACACAACATTGGTTGCAATCATTACCTAATGAGAGCCACTCGCAAGCCCTCTCCATCAACCACAAATTTCTTGCATGAGATAATAAGCAACATAATTCCACCCCAACACTAATGAAATACAAAACTTCAGGATCATTTTGACATGCAATGTCCTAGTCATAATTAGGAACTGTGCATCCCATGCATCTGATGTTCTCTACATACTTCCTTTCTCAATGTAGAAAGGCAATCTTTGACCTGCTGTTCTGTGATCAGTACAGATTTGCTACCTGGCAAACTCCCACCTGCAATTAGTACAGGTGTTAAGAGAAGAAACATCTTGTCCTCATACTTTGAAAAGCTGCCAAATCTCCACTATGGGTATCTGAGCCATCACGACCTGCTGCATCATGCATACTGCATAAAAGCAGAAAGTCAAATACCCATCATCAAAAAGTTAGTTACACGGTTCAGTACAATTCTCATTTGATACAATAGCATACAGGTAGATAGTTTAATGCTACTAATCCATGTGTTTGGCAAACAGGTTTTTGATAGGAGATGCTAGGATGCAGTAGTGTCCCACCTGCCACAAGCTTATGGAATGTTGATAAGCTATTGCGAAACTGATGATGAGTGCTGTGTCTTTTGAACCAGCCCCGTTTGCACAGCACAAATCGTCAATCCTACAGCATCCAGAAACATAGTGAGATATCTATCACACTCGGTCATGTAAGCATATATCTCATATAGAACACAGATGGGTGCACATAGAATCCTCATTATTCCTCCTCACAAAATGTGAGGTGTTTAATGAAGAATCTACGATTTGCAAAACACCGTTTCCCTCTGCCAAAAAACATTCCCTTCCAAATTGGCATGCAGTCAAATGACCATGACTGCATAGAGCAGACATATTCGAGGCTAAACCTAAACCCTGAAGTCCTAAATATTGTGCTAGATATCTTTGGACAATATTCAACTTACTTCCAAGGCAGGTATGAGAGTATCCTTTAATGTCCTCCTGTCCATGTATTGAAAGTGCAATGATGACCTGTTGAAGTATCCAAGTAGTAGCACCTCCTTCACTAACCTTCACCAGTAATCACCACAAGAACAAACTCCATCCTTGAAGTGATGAAAGAAGTTTGCATCCCTTGCTACTATTTCTCTACCAACAATCTTTGAAATGAACTTGGATGCAGTGTGGCAATCTGTGCACACACGAAGGTTCTTGAAGATGCGGATGGGTGTCCCAGGAGCAGTACTGAGAAGTCCATAAGCAATGGCCAGCTTCTCACTGTGGTAGCAGATTGCCTTTTCCTTGTGTTGTTCATCAACATCATGCATTACAAAGCGTGTGTCAGGCACATATCCCACCTCCTTTATTTGCTCGACCAACCTATCCACCTCAGCATATATCACCTCTGATTGTGGGTGGCTTCTGTCTTCCACTACAAATGAATGCATCCTCTTGTTCACCTCAATCCAGCAGCGCCCTAGCTCCTTGTTTACCCCTCTTTCCTTCATTGTGTTTCTCACCCTTGCTACACCATCCCACATACCAGCAGCAGCATAGATGTGCATAAGCAGCACGTACACTCCAGCATTTTGTGGCTCCAACTTGAGACAGTACTCTCCTGCATGTTCTGCTAGCTTCACATTGCCATGTATTCTGCAGGCACCAAGTAGCGCTCCCCATATTGCAGGGCCTGCTTCAAATGGCAACTTCTCAATAAACTCCTCTGCTTCATTTAGATTTCCAGCACGACCAAGAAGGTCCACCATGCAGCCATAATGTGCATCTGTTGGAGTTATGCCATGGGTTTCACACAGGGAACTAAAGTAGTGGTGGCCTTCATCAACAAGACCAGCACGACTGCAGGCAGATAGAACACCAACAAATGTCACCTCATTTGGTTGGACCCCTGCACATTTCATCTGTTCAAAGACTTCCAGAGCTTGTTTCCCACAGCCATGCTGAGCAAGTCCACCGATCAGTGTATTCCATGAAACTTCATCTCGATCATGCATAGCATCAAACACTTCATGTGCAGCCACAAGACTCCCACACTTTGCATACATGTCAATCAGGGCATTCCCAACCCAAAGGTCTGTCCCCAATCCAGCTTCCATGATGCTGGAGTGTAATTCTCTGCCCTCAGCAAGGGCTGAAAGGTTGGCACATGCCCTGAGAGCACAGATATACGTGATCTTGTTCAACTCAACACCTTTTTGTTGCATTTGATGGAATACCTCCAAAGCAATGTCACTGGCCCCACACTTTACATACATGCTGATAAGAGAAGTCCCAACCCAAAGATCGGATTCAAATCCTGATCCCCTAATGTGTGCATGCACCTGTTTTCCCCATTCCAAAGCCACTGGGCTTGCACATGCATTCAGGATACTCGTGTAGGTGATCTTGTCAACATCCAAACAATTCCGTTGCATAAGCTTATAAACATCAAAAGCTCCATTGTTACTCCCACACTTTACATACATCCCAATAAGTGCATTCCCAATACGAACATTGGAATTGAACCCAGATCTCATGATCTGGTCATGGACCTGCTTTCCTAATTCCAAAGCCACTGGGTCGGCACATGCATTCAAGATGCTGATATATGTTATTGCATCCAGTTCCACACCTTCCCTTTGCATGTTGTGAAATACTTTGAATGCCTCCCCACTAGCTCCACACTTTGCATACATGCCAATCAGAGCATTGGCCACACGAATGTCAGAGTCCCATCCTGTTTTTGTAGCATGAACGTGAACTTCCCTGCCCCATTTTAAAGCTGCTGGGTTTGCACATGCACTCAGAATGCTCAAGTACACAACTTTGTCCAGCTCCACACCTTCTCGTTGCATGTCACGGAACACTTCAAGAGCTCCCTCACTACTACCACATTGAGCATACATGGTGATAAGTGCAGTTCCCAAACGATTATCACACACAAGTCCAGATTTCTTGATGTGTGTATGGACCTGCCTCCCATAGTGCAGACACGCTGGGCTTCCACATGCATTGAGTAAACTGACATATGTCACCTTGTCTGGCTCCAAACCTTCTCCTTGCATATCAAGGAAAACGTGAAAAGCCTCTTCAGTAGCCCCACACTTAGCGTACATGCCAATCAGAGCATTTGTGACATGAGTGTCACATCCCAACCCTGATTTCTTAATCTGGGTATGAACCTCCTTGCCCCATTCCAAAGCTGCCGACCTGGTACATGCATTCAGGATGCTCAGGTAAGCAATTCTGTCTAGCACCACATTGTCTCGTTCCATCTGATGAAACACATTAAAAGCCTCTTCACTACAACCACATGCAGCATACATGTTAATAAGAGCAGTCCCCACACAAACATCACACTCAAATCCAGATTTCTTCATGTGGCCATGGACTTCTTTCCCACGGTCCAAACCTGCTGGGCTGGCAAGAGCACTTAAGATGCTTACATAAGTTATGTTGTCTGGTTCCACACCCTTTTCGCGCATGCTCTGAAACACTTGAAAGGCCTCCTCACTGGCTCCACATTTGGCATACATGCCAATCAGAGCATTTGCAACACGAACATCAGAGTCAAAGCCCGATTCCTTAACATGTGCATGCACCTGTTTGCCCCACTCCAAAGCAGCTGGGTTTGCACATGCATTCAGGATGCTGATATATGTGACCTTGTCTGGCACCAAACCTTTTCCTTGCATGTCCTTGAACACTTCAAATGCCTCCAGACTTCCACCACATTGAGCATACATACTGATAAGTGCAGTTGCCACATGAACATCAGAGTCAAATCCAGATCTCCTGATGTGTGCATGGACCTCCTTGCCAGAATCCAATGCTGCTGCACCAGAACATGCCTTTAGAAGACAGATGTATGTGATCCTGTTCAAAGACACACCTCCTTGTTGCAGTTGGCGAAACACAGCAAAAGCCTCCTCATTTCCTCCGCACTTAGCATACATGTTAATAAGGGCATTCCCCACAGATACATCAGAGTCACATCCAGATTTCTTGATGTAGCCATGAATCTGCTTTCCCTGCTCCAAGGCTGCTGGGTTGGCACATGCATTCAGGATACTCAAGTAGGAGATCTTGTCTGGCTCCACACCTTTCTGTTGCAATTCATGGAAAACCCCAAACGCCTCATCTCTACTCCTGCATTTCACATACATACCTATTAGAGCATTCTTCAAACGCACTTCTGAGTCAAATCTGGATCTTCTGATACTGGCATGGACCTGCTTGCCCCATTCCAAAGCCTCTGGACTTGTGCATGCATTCAGGATGCTCAAGTAAGTGACCATATCTGGCTCCATACCCTCTTGTTGCATCTGCCTGAAGGCATCAAAGGCATCCTTAATGCTTCCACACTTAGCATACATGTTGATAAGGGCAGTTGCCAAACGCATGTCAGGTTCGAATCCAGCTGCATTGATGTGTGCATGGACTTGCTTGCCCCACATTAAGGACCTTGGGCTAGCACAGGCTTTCAGCATGCTCATACATGTGATTGTATTTGGGTTAACCCCTTCTTGTTGCATCTGGCAAAATGACTCAAAAGCTTTCTCCACACAACCATGCTTGGCATAACCCACAATCATACTGGTCCAAGTAACCACATCTCTCTTAACAAGCTTTTCGAAGACTTGGCATGCATCTGGCAGACTTCCAATGCTGACATACATGTTCAACAGAATGTTGCCTAAGTAGGCATTCGGCTGCAATCCACTTTGGGTCATATGGGCATGCACCTGTTTTCCCTCCACCAAATCTCTGGACTGAGTACACCTTTTCAAAAGATTGGCATAAGTAGAAAACCCAATGTGAATGTCATGCTCTTTCAAACCATTCAGAACAGCCATCGGTCGTGGCTTTGTCTTGGCTGTTTGTACACTGTTGCCAGCATCTGGGAATGTATTGCTGAATCCATCTCCTGGGGCAATTGTTTGGGCAATACCTTTCCCACCAATAAGATCTCTGCTGAAAACAAACCACAAACAACCTTACTATCAAGTTGCATACACCTCAAGTACAACAGAGGTTCCACAGGACAACAAATAGGTACCATGGTAGATATACATCCTTCCTGATGATCTACTGATTCCACATCCAATTCAACATCTAATTGACAGTTTGAGAAACTTTGGGGATGATGAAAACCGCTTGCTGCCTGGGCCTGATGGTGCTCCATGATCCTCAAGAAAATGGAAACTTTCACGAGCTTGCAAATGGTGACTTGACATTACAGATAACTTTTCTTTAACCCAAGGAGGGTTTGCTGGACTTTCTATCCAAAGGGCTTCATTTGATCGTCGATGTCTGAAGTCTGGATGTTGTGGATTCTTCTGTGCAAACCAAATTTCTGAAGCTGAGTCCAAAGTTAAAAGTGTTTCTGCCATTAACATATTGAAATTGTGCAATCATTACAAACCCCTGGGCAGATGAAGATGAAAGATGAAGTCTACTGAAGAAGCCCAAATTCTAGAGAGCACGAGATCCCCATCCAAGCAGTCTTATTTGCTTTTGAGGCCCGAATGGCCACCTGCAACCTGACCTGATGGGAGTACTGGTCACTACAGTTTCCTTCAAAAAAATTGAATATTGCCTCCAGTATGGTTTTATTCTTCAGGATCATCTAATACTTAGAGATCTCTCTTCATTATCTACTTCAAACTTCAAAATCAAAGTCCTTTTTCACGATACCCATTGTCCTTCTTTTCCAAACATGCAAGTACCCTTACCTTTTTGAGCCTGTCATCCCACCACTGTAATGGATCCGAGAAGTAATCCTCCCAAAGCCTTTCTGTCCTTATTGTATACTCTGAATGCAACATCCACCACCCTCAGAGTTACAAGACACTGCATGAAAACTTCCCAAGGGGATGCCAACTCTAGACAGATTCAGGGTGTAGGGCTGTGTCCTTATTGCATGCTCTGAATGCAACATCCAACCTCAGAGTTACAAAAAACTGCATTGAAAACTTCCCAAAGGAATGCCAACTTTAGACAGATTCAGGGTTCAGGGTTGTGTCCTTATTCCATGCTCTGAATGCAAAATCCACCACCCTCAGAGTTACAAAACACTGCATGAAAATTTCCTAAAGGAATGCCAACTCTAGACAGATTCAGGGTTTAGGGTTTATCAGACCCATTCACTTTGTCAGGGATGGCAATGATTAGCTGCCATTTCACCCCGAAGACTTCATCAGTTCCCACCAGTGAAGGTAAATAGGTAAACAGCAATATGCTCAAAATGTTCATGCAAATATATCTGGTGACAGAATGCTTTGGTCATCTGTCATTTCTATTTCTGTAGAACACAATAGACTTTTATGCAAAAGCTCCCTGAACCCTTGCCGTAAACCCTAAACCCTGACAGCCAACCCTAAATCATCAGACCCTTTGTCCCTGTGTTCAACGGAATTAGAATTGAGTTCCAATTAAACGACTTGTGCACGTCTACTTGGATTATCAAATCCGGAAGCTAATCCTGGACAAAAG
>Ga0116227_10003262_pt1 | contig 36288 bp, 22 predicted proteins | sample S1TSphgellanicum_FD_89693 | JGI IMG/M metagenome (GOLD analysis project Ga0116227, IMG submission 89693) | Host-associated microbial communities from peat moss isolated from Minnesota, USA - S1T2_Fb - Sphagnum magellanicum MG | ecosystem: Host-associated > Plants > Peat moss > Unclassified...
ACCGGTCGGATGGGATGTGATCAGGAATGAGAAACGAATGACCAGCGGTTCTCAAAGAGGTGTGCCCGTGGTTCTCGAAAATCCAAATAACCGACCGAGAAGTTGCCTGAAACGGAAGGGAGACTGATGTGAAGCGGTTCTTCAGAACAGACTGACAGACACCACGTTTGCTTTAATATATAGGATGCATTATTTACATGATGATGACGACGATTATTTATAGCTGATGGTGGCCCATTATTTCAGTAATGCCCAGTTCTGAAGACCTTATCTAGTGTAAATGATAGTGCAATGGTTGCCCAAGGAAGATGGGGAGTTGCAATTTCCTAGGGGAGAAGAGAAATGTTACCCAAGCAACTTGAATGGAATGTGCCCTAGGGAGCAAAAAGCCACATGTTCCCTGGGGAACAATGGGACGTCCCCTAGGCAACAAAAAGAACAACCACCACCTTTTTTGAGAGCTCTACTCGGCAAATCCATAACTCTTTAAATTGTTCAAAATGAAAAAAGATATTAACTTCGAAAGTAGGAGGGGTCTAGAGTTTGAAATTATTTTTCGGAATTTTGAAAACAAATTTGTTTTTCAAAACACATCTATTTCCTCCATCAGTAGTAGGTCTTTATTGCAGTCAGTACATTAGTAGTGTCTGTCACCTTTCCCCCTGACTGCGCAGTTGCTTGAACAATATATTTTTGGTGATGCCTAGAGTCCAGACACATCTCGTTGTATTGGGCCCTGCGTGGTTGTTATGTATTTGTTCGCATTTCTAGTTGCAGTCCTCTTTGGGTATTACTAGAACTTAAGTTTGCAACTTGAGATTTACTATGAGTGAGTAAGAAATAATTGTCCTACTTGGGGAGGCTTCAGCTCATAGCAAGAAATATAGATTTTTGCAAGTGTTTGCCCATGGCGAGGTATTTGCCGAATTTGTTGAGCTACCAAATCTACAACGTTGCATTTAAGCAAAGTTTGTTATTTTTGGTCTCTTGTGTGTATTGGCTACACACACTTCTGGTCCAAGCGTCCAATTATGTCATCCTCAAGTCGTCAAGGTGTGGTTTTTGCAACTGAAGTGAAAGCCTTGTGTAGTCGTTTCGGGATGGGAATTTGCTACTCATGAGCTATCTTGTTGATTTGGTGGGCTCATTTCATGAGATGAATTTTCAATTTGTGCCTTGAACTTCAATTGATTTGTGTGTTGCTACAGGATTCTTGAGAGCATTCTTAAGGGCAGGTACTTTTCTACACGAAGAATGTCATCCACATCTATCAGGTTAGGTTCCAATGACGATAGGACGCTACGTAGAGAAGACCTGTCTCGAGCATTCTTTTGCTCAGTGGCTGTTTACGAATCAAGCACCGAGGAAGCCGAAATCTTGTTCCGAAAAACCCAGCGTGAACATCCAGCCGTAAGGTTTGCAAAGGTCCACATGTCACTCGACCTCCCTGGAGAACAGAAGTTTCTTGTGGCATATGCAGACGATGCCATCTTCATCGCCTTTCGAGGCACCACAACTCTCGAAGACGTTGCCACCAACTTAAAGTTGGCCAATCATTCAAGGTTTGGGGGTGCATTCCATTCCGGGTTCTTCAAGCGCACAGATGTTTTCGTCAAGCCCGACTGCAACCCCATGCCAGGATTGTTGAGTCTCCAGAAACGCATAATTTTTTGTGGTCATAGCTTGGGTGGGGCCGTGGCGCACATGGTGTTATTACGTCTCTTGGTGGAGAACCATTGGAACCCCAAGGATGTAAGTCACTATTCACAAGATTGGTGTTCAACTTGCAGTCATATAAATAATAGTTCGGTTGTTATAAGTGCACTTGTACTTGCAACTCAAGGGTTTCATGGATTATGTTTGCAAATAAAGAAAAAATATAGTTGTTCTTTGTGGATTTATTCAATTACAATGCTAATTATCTACCATGCTTTGAATTGCAGGAAGATTCATTGATTTCTATTGCATTTGGAGCACCTCATGTGTGTGATAGGGATGCTGCTCAAATCATCAATGCAGGTGTAAACCTCAGATGGCGGTTCATGAACTTTGTCAACCAATCAGACCCTGTGCCATGCCTCCTCCACAGTATTGCCCACACTGTGGGAATGTTTAAAAAAAGCTTGAACTCAAATGAGATTTTTCAGAAGGGGTTTGCACTTGGGGGGATTGGGACTTGCTTTGGCCAATGCATAGATGGTTATACCCATGGTGGCTTTCTCCAAGGTGTGAATGCAGCATTGATGGCGACTTTTGGTATAGGCATGTCTAAATTTGCTCAGACATTAAGTAACACGACATTTGTTCAGCGCCTGATTGAACTGCTAACACAACAAGCAGCCCATATGCCAGGAACAAGCAACTACAATCAGCCAGATTTTCATCCTATTGGCTATTACATATTCATTGAGAAACAAAGCACTGCAGGGTATGGAAGGGATCACCTTCGATTCAATGTGCATTGTATAAATGATCAAAGTGTAGATATGATGAGGAAGTTGCAAGATGTGCGCTTTGGAGTTGAAGGCTTTGAGCATCACCAACTCCAAAGCTACAAAATGGTATTGATTAAATCCGATTTGATGGACTCAGCACGAGTTGACTCTATACAAGAACACAATTTTCAAATAAACAATGTTGTCTCTACACCACCCCCCATTGTAAGTGCAATATAATTGCTTTAACCTTCTCCAAAGAATGAACCAAAATTAACTATTGCCTTGGTAACTTTATTGTGTCTCACCTTGGCTTTAGACCGAATTCCAATCCTCTGGTAATAATTGTTATATGTTGCAACTAGTGCATGTTATGTTTGTTTCAAATTTAAATTACGAGCGCATCTTTTATATTCCTAGTCACATTGCATTGAAGATGATAAAAAGGTAGAAAAACTTGTACAAGTCTAACAAATCGTTTCACCCTAAATTCTAAAAGATTGTAGCAATTTGATTTCATGATTGAAGAATTTTTTTACATATGCAGACATAACTTGTGAGTTTATTGCCAATATTCAATTTCAAGCTTTCTTTATTCTAATGGTCATCCTCTTGGCTAGATCACGAAGGCACAATACATGTTGGTTGACTCTACTCAACAACACATCATGATAATAGGGGATAATCTATTATTCCTTAGTGAACTTGTCAAGATCAACAACATGGAGACTTGGTTGACAAAAGAACAAGAAGACAAGAAGATTCTTGTTATGAGACGTGGAAGCCTCAACAATAGCCCAAAGATCAACATTAGCAATGTCACAGTCAAGACAGCTTTTGGGCAAGAATCTCAAATTGTCGAGGTAACCTATTATGCCCCAACTATGTTTGAATCTAGGTGTAATGTCCAAGTTGGAGTGTAGTTGAAACAATTTCTAAATCATAATTTGTGATGCACCTACAATTGTGTCAAGATCAACAACATGGAGACTTGGTTGACAAAAGAACAAGAAGACAAGAAGATTCTTGTTATGAGACATGGAAGCCTCAACAATAGCCCAAAAATCAACATTCGCAATGTCACAGTCAAGACAACTTTTGGGCAAGAATCTCAAATTGTCAAGGTAACCTATTATGCCCCAACTATGTTTGAATCTAGGTGTAATGTCCAAGTTGGAGTGTAGTTGAAACAATTTCTAAATCATAATTTGTGATGCACCTACAAGTGTGACGCATCTAGTTACAAATTTGTATCACAAGTATGGATGACTTGAGTGATGATCTAATTGCTCACATTGATAAATGAATTGGTGATGTGCAAGCAATCTATGGCATTCTTTAAAAGTTATTAAGTAATTATGGAGGATTTTGTTGACAATTTAAATCTCCATATCAATATATCAAATTATGATAAGCAAGCAATTGGCATTCATTGCAAGCTTGTTTAGAATTTGTGAGGATGGAGGTGGTGAAGACCTAAATGTGTTACTAATCATAATTCCTTGACTGAATTCTAGGGCATCTCGGAGAATTCACCTATTACAATTTTTGAAAAGATTGCAAAAATTGTGCAAATCATGTGGATCATGAAAGCCTTTGGCATGGATCCATTGCCCAGTGATCTATCAGAACTGGATACTATCATCCAATGTGAGTGCTAATTGTTTTTAAGCACATGGTTTTGGATACAAAGCTGAAACAATCAATCTGGAACATAACTGAGAGTTCACATCATTGCAAGAAACATGAATGTACTTATGTCAAAAAATTTAAGAATAATCAAATTGAGAGAAAATCTAGAAGAACTTGTTTAGGGTGTACTTTTGTACTTCGTAATGAAGTTGGAACATTGTAGGTACACCTGGTCTACAAAGTGAGAAACTATCTCCAAAACTCATGGCAGGGATTGACATTCAAAAACCCGTGACAAAGGCCGTGGCAGATTTCTTATCAACTGGGTAAGTAGCCTATCATAGTGATCTATGTTCCATAGGAAATGCAAGATAACCAACTTTATGAGATTAGATTGTGTTTGAGAATTTTTGGAACTAGTTAAAAATTTAAGGGAATGTCATGCAAATAGTCAAACTAAATGATGTTTATTTTAATATAAACTAGGTAGCACTACGTCAAGGCTTAAATGAGGGTTTCCTTTTAGTCTTGGCAATCTATCTGTCTATGGCCTTAATGATACCTGACATTGTAGTTACTACATTGGTGGTTTTACAGCCTAGAAGTTTCTTATAAGAGTGTGGTTGCTGGACGGACTTTTGCAACCTTTACAACTTCTGCCATGTTAGCCATCCCTGTTTCGATTCCTGTTGGGTTAGCTGTTCTGACGATTTCAGCAGGGTTTTTTGGAACTGCTTTTTACAGTGCAAGAGAATTGTCAAAATTCAGAGTTGATGACTACAAAAAAATACTAGCTATTGGATGTGAGGAGGCATCTAAATGGTCTACATCCGAGCCCACATCACCTGTGGATGCCAATTGGGAGAATGATGTATTGGAGAAGGAGCTTCAAAAGCGAGGTCAGCCCATTCCTGTCTGGATATTTCCTCTTGTCCACCAATGGCTCCAAGGGAGCTTATTTTGAACTAGTATAGGCACTGCATAACATGTTAAGTATATGACATATTGTGCAATTAGGCTTGTTCCTATAGAACTAGATAGGTAAAAAATGACACCAATTGGTACCATGTTGAAAAGAATCTCACAATGAGTCAAGTAGGTTGCTTGACTTTGATACTTGCAAAATGAAGCCTTGCAGCTTGTTCTTTCAAATTTGGTGCAATAATTTATTCCATGGTTGATGTCTATATTTCAGTTGAGAAGAGTACCCGAACTTTTAAGAAGATGGTTCAAGAAGCCCACTTGCACCCCAAAAGAACATCTTCGTGCTCAGATTCTTCTCCACAGCTGAAGCACAACGATTTTAAAAACTCGGATCCCGAGTGCAGAATCGACTTATTGAAAAGGATGAAGATAATAGTGGACACCGAACACTTGTTCTACCAAGTCGTGGGGCGAAATCAATTTTGGGGAATTTTGGGAGCAGAAGATGCCGGCAAGTCGACCTTCATCAAGGTGAATATTAAACAACATACCATCATATCTATTTATCATGCAGGCCCTCCAATAGGTGCCTAAGTTCGTATAATGTCTTGAATATTTTACACTTTGTAAGCTTGCTTAAAGTTTCCTAAAGTATTAGTGGAATTTTAATGTATGTGGAGTGTTTATCCTCATTAAACCATATGCCTCAACAAAATCACAACCATTTAAATTTTTACAAGATCTTAATGTTGAGTAAGGACCTCAAACAAGGGAATTTTGGGAATTTGGGTCTCGCGTCTAGTAGGACTCTTGTGAGCAACATTTCCAGAACTCCTTGGGTTGTGATCCTTACCCAACACATTACTTGACTATTCAAGATCCATCATTGGTATATGCCAATTTTGAAAATGTTGTTGTTGCTATGACATTTGCCAATGTTATCCAATCTCAAAGAAAAACATTAAATGCTTAAAGGAGGGTGGGTGTTTCCAACTAGAATATTTCTTTTTCAACTTTCAAGTCATTTTTTATAGTTAGATTAGGTTTTCTTATCTATTTTGGAGCTTGCTATGGGGCTTGCATAAATTTCCCTTGAACTCTGACCACAAGTCATTTCTATATACATATGCCCAGACATCTCATAACTTTCTTGTTGGTTGGTATCATAGAAAGCACTTGAACATGTGGACCATCCAAATCCCAAACCACCACCCAAATGTGGGATTGAAGTTCACGACTCAGCTGTGGTACCATACAAAGTTGCAGATTATATATGGCTGCTCGACTTCCCTGGCATGGATGGTTTGCAGGGAAATGCAGACAAGTGGACCCAATTTAAAGAACTCCCAAATTTTTGTATTCTAGTTCTTCAGTTCCTGGTACATAACCATCATCTTCTTCTTCTTTCCTCTCTTTGTATATATTACAATTGATATCCTCAATTTGAAGCATTTAAAAGTTTCATTTCTTACATCCTAAACAAGGTTTGGTTTTTCAATATTGTGATATAAAAAATTTGGCCATTTGTTTCCCAAAAAATAGAAATATTAGTAGAGTTTACACTTGTTCACAAGAAAATTTCCAAAATTTGTCAAAACGACAGTAAAATTTGTCAAAAAGAATCATTGGCTTTATCCCCAAGTAGACTTTGATTGTAGGTAGCCCTGTACTTGATTGGCCTTTAAATATTTCATGATCTGTTTTTCAGGACCAATTGCATGGACATGGAAAAGTTGGGGATTTGTTAAATGATACTTTGAAGCATATTTGTTGTCCTAGTTTGAAGTATTTATTATCCAAAAAACCATTAAGTAATGGTTTAAATGCAATGTATTTCCAAAGAAATTTGATGATTAGTAGGTGTTGAGTTTTTTGGCACCAATTCAATTTTGTTCTTGGAAATGATTTATGCAGGGTGATGTCAAGCGTGGCCAAAAAGACATGTACAAGGAAGTTAAAGAAAAACTTACCACATCGGAGATCAAAGTAATATTCAACAAGGTGGACCTTGACTTTCGGCCTGGTTGGGGAGCCAACTATTTTGAAGGGCAAAAAGAAAACAGTGCCAAGAAACTGGGTTGTCCAAAAGACAACATTTATTATGCATGTTTTGAGCCCACATCAAATGAACGAATGCAAGCATTGAGGAGGATGGGCGTCCTTGGATTTGAAGATATTTTTCAGAAATTGAGAATATTGGAGGGACGGTAATTGAGATGAGTCCAGTGCCCTAGATGGTGAGAATTCTTTCCTAGGGCTCCATGTTGCCTTACACAACCATTCGTACACACACCTTAACTAGAAAAATAATATGAAATCATGTTTGGTATCTTAGATATCAAATATCTAACGTATCACATCCTTGAAATTACTAAACTATGAGTTTTTTGCCCAGTGCAAAAGAAGAGAAATAAGTTGAGCTATGTAAAATTTTAGACCAACTATGAGGGCCTATAATCAAAAGTTGGAGAAAAAAAAATGCACATTCATTGGATTAACACATGGTATTGGATGCAGCCTTGTGATTATGATGGATGGATGGTGATCTAGGTCAATATATTCACCGACTAGGTGGTGTATGAAATACTTAAGGGTTCACATTATACTTGGGAAGCCAGCTAATCCCACCTGCCTTTCCTTGTGGCACTGGTGATGCAAGCAATGATACATGTTCTGTGTCAGGGAAATATTTTATTATACAATATTATCCAATGAGATCTCAATGTGAAATTTTCAAGTTGAACCTGAACTTTTTAGCATTCATTGATATTGTGTTGTTTGTGTTTAATCAATACATTCCAAGATCATGTTCAAACAATTTTCTTTAAATAGGATTTCCTTTATTGGTATTGCCTACCAAGGCAAGGATATTGTGTTTAGATTCATTAAAGAGTATAGTAGCTTAAGTAATTTTGGCTGCTATGTAATAGGTCTATTTTTATACGAGGATGTTTGAAAGATGGTATTTTGGCTTGTGTTGAAAGTTGAGATTAGTTATTGAGTTATAATATCTTGACGATTTTGGTTTCTTTTAGAGGATTTTTTGAAGATTACATTTTTGCATGGTGATATATTTGAGTTTTCATAATTCTTCTTTTGCCTTAAGATATTGTTTAATGTAAATGGCAAGGCCACAGTGTGACCAACCTTTCCTTTTATAGCAAAATTTTGCCAAAATTCAAAAAAAAAAGGCTTGCCAAAAGCCCTATAATAAAATAAAAGATTTTTAATAAAAAAAATTTGCCATGTTTCATGCTCAACGAATAGTAGGATGCCATATGTGCGAGGCATGACTTGGATCTATTGCCACCTACATCACAAATTGTCATTGCGATGTCTTCATATATTTTTGTTGTCACAACCTGTTGTTGTTATCTCCAACTTACCTCCATTAGAGTTCACCACCTTTGTAACAAGGAAAGCAATGCCATCGCCATCACACAAGGAAAGCAACGAAAGTGTTGTTGCCAAACAGATTATTTCCTTATAAGTTTTCACCAACCTTTCATGTTAGAAAGTTTAGGAATTTTGTAGTATCTATGTAGATCTTACGTTGTTGGAACCTAGGTTCAAAACTTGAAAGCTCTTGATTTTGTTAGGTGTTTGCTCCTTAAGTGCTTTGCCTCAATGTTGGCAATGGCACTCAATGTTGCTACTTATAATGGTGTAACTTTTGCATATTAGCATAGCGTCTCGACAATTAATGTGGTGGTGGTGGTGCAAAATGAACATTGGAACTTGAGAACTACACCAAGTTGAAGGTTGGAAATCCTAACTCAAAACTTTTAAAACTTTGTAAGATAACAGAATACTACCTTCGAGGACCCAAATAAGTTGCTTTTCATTTATGTATGCACATTATTTTCTCATTTCTTCTTATTCCTTTCTGATTTTTAGGTTAGGGTTGAAGGTTGATTTGTTGTCAATGAACATTGAGACCTTATAGAGCTCAAACTTGAAAGGAGTCATCACTCTTTGCTTGCTCTTTATACATGAACAAAGATTTTGAGGTTAGGGTTGAAGGATTTTGTTGTGGGTGGGTATTGAAACCTTATAAAGCTCAGAGTCCAAACTCATCATCCACATGTTGTTTATGCATGAAACAATTTGCATCACTATCAATGTTCACATGATGCCACCTTTGAAACCTCCAAATTTCAAATATAAGTCTTTTTTTTTTCTTTTTTTTCTTTTTTCGCTTTTGCAAATTGTGCAATTTTAAATTTGGGTTTGGGTTTGCATTTTCAAGTTGCCAAATGCGGCATCTTTTTTTTAGGTCTACATCCAAGTCGTTCAATTTGTAGAATTTTATTTCATCATCAAATCAAGCAATTACAAATAATGCCCATGGATTACATGGATCGACTATGACCATTGATGCATTAGCTCTAGGTGTTTCAGGTTTTGCTAAGTTTAACAACTTTGGTGCTACAAATTTTATTAGCACCTCTATTAATCTAGGTGCATTTGCATCTATTGGTACTACTTAAGGACCTCTTACTTCTAGGGAACCAACAAAGAAGAAGATAGAGGCAAATATCAATAGGGTTTTCAAGGAAGAATGGGTTGCACAATTTCCTTAAGCTAAACTTGTTGTAGATCTTACAAGCAAGATCCACATGGTGCATTACAAGATTTTTTTTCTAGTTGAAAGTAAGGACAAACTTTTAAACCCTAAATTGGATGGTTTGCAAAAGCATGCAGGAAAAAAGAAACCCCTAATTCCTCGTCCATGACTTTTGGTGGGTGATTATTACATCAATAATGATAACTAATACCAAAGAAATGAAAGGGTTCATGCCAGCCAAGCTCTAGACTCTATTACAAAGTTGGTGGTCCATGTAGGAAGGCTAAAAAGAAGAAAAAAATTGTCCAATTTGTCGCAATTTTTCATCTCCTAAAATATGGGAGACCCATGACTGGTTTTGAGCATCTGAGAGGTCTATTTGATTTCTTGAAAATACACCATACACCTAGGAAACACTATACAAACTTGGCTAGGATATGGTTGTTGCCATGCATGATGTTGTTTTGAAACAAATTGTGTTGCTAGTCCAGCAAGCCAAATTCATCTCACTTAGTTGTGATGAGGTCACCACTTTAAACAACTAGTCTTGGATTTTTGTCCATGGATATGTTGTTGATAATTAGCATAGGGTGCCAATTCTTTTGAATCTCGAAAGGACTGTTGATGGAGGTACGTTTGACAACCTCATTACCATGATTATCCATTGTCCCGTTATTTTTGGTTGGATGTCAAAAATTGGCATTACTAATAAGGTGGTATGTTTTGGGGTAGATGGTGTAACAATCTTCCAAGGCTTCAAGACTAGTGTGACTACCCAGCTAATTAATAAGCATTGCCCTTTGTTGTGGGGGTTCATTGTATGGCGCATCAATGTAATCTTGTTATCCAGACTTTATCATCCCTAACACTTGTTATAAAGATAAAAGGTTTGTTTTCTTCTATGTACATTTACTACAATTAGTCCCCCAAAAAACATTTGGAATGCACCAAGTTAGCTAAGGTAATGAATCAAAGGGTTTGAAAATTTTGAAAAACATTCAAACACAATGGATCTCAATGTTGGCCCCTTTTAAAAGACTAGTATCTTAATATAAGTTTGTTGTTATGAAAATGTCCAAGGATCTTCCTACTAACCCAATTGTTGCCACTAACTATGAATTGTTTTGTGATGTGAAAACAGTGATGGGACTAACATGTGTGTTGCCTATGTCGAAGGAAGTGCAAAATTTGAACAAACTTGCTCAAAACAGAGATTGCTTTATTTGTGATTTTGTGGCAATAGGTCAGCTTACTTAGGCTAATCTCTACAACCTCAATGTGAACCCTAAGCAACATTTTTCACATGACCAATTCCAGAATTTTATGGATTTGGTGGAGTTTAAGTTTGATGCACTACCAACAGTTTGGTGTCATGGATGCCAATGCCATAGAGTTTATTCATTTGAATGTTCATCCATGACTTGCCATAAACTTGTATCTAATTTTTAGTTTAGTTTTTGTATTAATTCACTTTTAATAAGCTTCTAGTTAAATTTTAATTCATTTCCACTTGATTCATAATTCATTTTTAATTCACTTTTAATTAACTATAATTCACTTTCAGTTCATTCCCAATTAACCTCCCCATGTCAATATATTCTATTGATAAGGATACTTCCTTTAGTATCCTTTAGTTCACTTCTAATTAATTTTTAGTTCATTCTTAATTAACTTTTAATTCACTTTTAATTAAATATAAGTTCACTCCTAGTTGAATTTCAGTTCATTCATAATTCACACATGGGTGCAAATGGGCGCACATGAATGAATATGGGCCACATGTAAAATAGAAACTAATTTAAAAACTTTTTTGAACTAGGTGCCCAATGGCTATAAATAAAAATAGGATTCCCCATTACCTTTAGTTTGTTCAACACCAGTCTTAGGCATGATTTTACACCATGGCCTTGTCATGTTTTTTTCACGTTCATATTTACACATCATTATGAGAAATCGTGTCCATGAAAACTAGACTAGCATGCAACTAAAATGTCATGGAAACTACTATGTAACTAAAATACAACTACAATATGGAAATACAATGAATTAATAACTAAAATGTCACGTTAGAATATTTCATAGTTGTAATTTAATTGCACATTAGTTGCAACTTGGACTCTATACGGGAGTATGTATGCAAAGTATATACGATGATAATCAACTATAGTTTGACCATGATCATAAGTTGTAACGAAGTGGTTAACCTCAAATATGTTTCAACTTTGTTGCAATTGATGTAATTTTAGTGTTGAATGAACAACTACTTTACAATTGACATATAGTGTTGATGCATACAATCATGCCACGTGTACAATTAAGTAAGGGTCCATAACATCTAGAACTTGCAACTTTTTGTAACTAAAAGTCAACTAAATTGGTTAGTTTTACAACTAAGGTACAACTAAATGTGCCATTGTGGTTTCACTACATAAGTACTACTTGTCCACTATTTTGGAACTAGAGTGTTCAACTCATCTAGAATTAGTTCTCAATTATGTGACAACTCATATTATTAAAAGATTTACAAATTGTGTAATTCATTGAAAATACAAACCTTCAATTGGATTAGAATGGTGTATTAAAGTGTTTATGAGTATGTAGATATAGATATCATTGTTTACACACTTCAAACTTTTCTAGAATAGATTATTAAACGTTTCATTGATACGAATTGATTCATTTATTGAATTAATTAATTAAAATAATTAAATTTCATAATTATTTAAATAACTAAATTTAAAATAATGTAGTAAATATTATAGTCCTATTTTTTGTAATTGATGTTCAATTGTTGTGTTAATAATATTTCATTATATTGGAATTCATAATATTATGTTGGTATACATACATATCAAACCATAGAATTTCATGAAAGGTGAAAGTCTATTTTTGAATTGAAATTAAAAACAATGAGTATATTTTATTAAACATTCAATAAAGGTGTACATATGAATATGTTTTTATATACCTCAATGTCTTCTACCCAAATTCATGTTTATTATTTAATATTTCAGAATGAATTATTTGTTACTAGTTTTTAAATTAGTAATTAATATGTAATATATTTAATTACCATGAACTAACTAATTAAACTAAATTACTACTATTCATATGAATTCAGTAATCAAATTTGATTAATTAGTATTTAAATTAATTCAGATAATAAATAATTAATTACTTAAACTTAGTAACTAATTATATAAATTTAATTAATTAATTAAAATAATTTTAAATAACAAACTTTATTAATGTATGTGAATAATTATTGAATTTTATTTGAATTCATATAATCAATTATCAACATAATTAAGTATGTAATAATTATTTAAATACTTAATCATCTAATATTTATTTTGATAATTAATTACTTGATATTTATTTTGATAATTAATTTTAAATTTCAAATTAATTACGAAATTAAAATAAAACAAAAAGCATGTGGGAAATTTTTTTTTGGAAGTTACAACTCAATTGCAACTAAGGTGCCACTAAATATTTTACCCACATGCTTTGTCTTCAATACCTCATTTCACAAATTATATAAAGGAAGTGTCTCCTCTTGCATTCTCTCATTAAAATACATGCGCCATGTTGGGATGAGCTCATAAAAGTTTAACCCTAAAGGCAAAACACATAACAAATTTAAAAACTTATGTGGCTACTATTTAATTCACCTACTCTTCTAGTTTTCTACCTTCCTACCTACCTATTTACCTACCTAGATAGTAAGTAAGTAGTTAGGTAAGTAGGTAGGTAGGTAGGTAGGTTGGAGCTATATCAATTTACCTACTTATGGCTATGTACTAACTTACCTAGGTACATATATATATATTTGTTTCTAGAATTCAATTAATATGCCACATGGTAACTTTTGATTGTGCCAAATGTCATAATTCAAGACCATTTAAAATGAATAATCATAATGGATGATGGATATCAATATTTTTAAAAATCATGAAAAATCTTCATAATGTCACGTGTTAAATTTTGATGGATGGATAAAAATGACATCAACATGACATTATAATTATAATCATAGGGGAGGTGTATAATTGAAAAGGAGTTGTTGTGACAAAGTTGTAATGAATTACACCATATATACGATGAATTGTAACTCTTGCAACTCTTGCAACTTGTCCAATAACATTCACAATGTATAAACATGGTGAGTTACAAGACTAGTTGCAAAACACCTCTTTTTTTCATAGTGCATGTTAGCATAATAAAAATTTGTTTTCACATTTATCTTGCACATCTCGTGTTTTTGTTCTTAATTATTGTGTTCTTGTTTTTTAATCACATAATCTTGTCTTGTTCCTTGTTTGAAAGTTAAACTTAGACCTTTCCTTTAACCTTTGTTTTTGTCATTCTTTGTGTCTTTGACATTTGGTACCTTAAGCCCACCACACAAATAAACTATGCTACCTTCTGCTTCACAGAACAATTTTACATGTTGCACAAACTGATAAATGCAGTGGAATTCTGTCCATGGTCACTAAAGAAGATTAGACAATTGTATGCCAAGATGTAAAAAACCAATGCACTTCTGCTACAAAAAGGTTTGAAACATGAACTTGACAAAAGGTTTATGGCATAGGAGCTCATGAATGTAATTAGCATTGTTTACCCTTAGTATGGGGTACAACCAGAAGCTACCATGGCATTCATTACACATCTGTAGATTCTGAAATCACATTACTATTATCGTAAGTTGACTGAACCAAATGTTAAATCACATGCAAGTTTATTCAATCATGTTTCGCTTGAGCAACAATCGAGTTTCTTTATGACCACCATGCAATCCAACAATGAAACTACTATGAAACCCCCACATGATTACAATCCAACCACTTGAATGTGGAAAAGGTTTGATTCTAATGTGATTTTGAAAGACATGATTTCTAAATATTTCAAACTTATTGAGTTTGCAATTGTTGTTGTTCTAGGGAGTGTTGAAGATGAACGTACTTTTTCTATTATAACTTTCATGAGGTCCAAATTGAGGAATCTACTAACCACTAATCTAGATCGAGCGGTTAAAATGTATGCTTAGGACTTTTTTACATGGCAGACTTTTCCATTTCAGACTACCATAACAAATTGGAATGAAACAAAAACTTTCTATGGGTTAGAGTTGTAACATTTTGGAACAATAATTTTGTGTGAAAACAACCTATATGTTTCATGGTTTTTTCATAATTTTTAACTCCTACATTTAAACATGTGCATTAGTCCTAACCCTTAATTGTTTTCCATTTCAATCTTCTTGTTTATAAATAGGGGTACTGATGTGTTATATTTTACAGGTCCACCTTCCATTGCAATTGGGCGAAGTCCTTTTTGGACTAGGGTTCAATTCTCTTGGAAGGCATTGCATTTTTATGAATGGATGTTTTTAATGGTTGTTTTCTAATTAAATGTTCATGGATTGTGCAGATATCGGGATACCTTAACTTGGGATTCTCATCAAAGTCATCCAACATAGGAAACAGTGTCAAATTGCTCACAAATATAATCCAAATTGATAAAGCTCTCGAGCTTCCTTCACAATCTTGCATTTACCTCTAAGAAATTCATGTTGCCACATAGCTCGAACATTAAACTAAAACTATTGCCATCATTACATAAGGAAAAAAAAACATATAGCCATATGAACAATATTTTCACTTGATTATTTGCCACCTCAATCTACCTAACCTAGAAAATAGAGGCCAACTTAGCAACAATGAAAAATCCAAAAAAGAAAAACATTGAGTGTGACACACCCCCTATTACTTACTGGATGTTTGATAATAAATTTATGGTTTATTTGAATCGAATTCTTTTGATTTATTTGGGAAAAAAATCCACTTGATTCCACTCAAAATAGTTGATGGGTATCTTAGATCTTTAAACAGTTCAAAGTTCACTTGGTTTAAGAAAAATACATTGGAATAGCAAAAAAAATTAAATTTAAAAAACATACACTTAGTTGTAGATCATGTTTTTAAAAAAATTGCAATATTCCATTTTTGAACTAAATTCTACACATAAAACATCAATTCCATTAAGATGTTCTTGTATATCACAACCCCAGCCTTGGGCTTGCGACCAAGGCAAAGGGCTTGCAAGGTTGCGGGCCAAGAGGGAAACCCGAGAGTGAAGGAAAGTATGAGAGAATGAACCTTCACACTCCTAAAGGAACCTCCATTTTGGGAGTTGGAGTCCTAGTGGACTCCCGAATGTTCAGAGAGCAATTGTAAGGGTCAAAACCCAATGGCTCAAGGATTTTTTTATACCATTGAAAAGATGAAACGTAGATGTCTAAAATGGGTTCGCATGACCCATTTGGACATTTGAAACACAAGTTATGGCCAAAAAAAGGGTCGAGAATCAAATTGGCAGTTTGACTCTCAACCACTAAAAGTCAAGAATTGACCCGATTTCCTTACGTGCAAATGGCATATGACATACCATTGGAAAACTCTCAACAAGGGCTATAGACCTCATCTCAATCGGAGGTTTGCACACAAAGTTATGGGGCCCCAAAGTCACGGGAGTCCCAACTTTGGCAATTTCGGGACTCCCACTTGGGAGTCCCAGGACAAAAAGCCATTTGGATGCGGGTCTCATGGAAAGGCACAAAGTATACTATAAGGGGGAAGGTGGTGGCTTCCCCCAAGTCTGGGTCATGGTGAGTCTTGTGAGTTCGAATTGCCTGTGGCTCGTCCTAGCACCAAAAGTGTTCCAACTATGCACTAACCACCTTGTGTTGGTTTTGTGCAGGTCCGTGTGAATAGTTGATGCCTTTCATTCTTCCTAGTCCCATCCTGGAGCTCCAACACGCCCCTCTACCCCCTCAAAGTGTTGCGAGCTAAGGAGCATGCCCCAACTCTTTGCTCTTCCGTTGTTTTCAGTTTGGACTCAAATTTGAGTCTATTAAAGAGCTTGGGGGTGCATCATTGTAGTTATCTCTTAGGTTAGGCTTTTGTTCTTGGAAAATATAGCAAACATGGCTTAATAGTTTTGTACGATGTTGAATCCCACTATTGAGGAATAAACATAATATCTTTCCCACTCCATAAAACCCCTGGGTGGGGTGCATTCCGAAAATGCAAGGTCGGATTCATCTATTGCCTTATCCAAAGCCTTTTATTTTGAAAATGCCCCCACCCTTGGGCTTTACCTTACATGAAACACAATATTTGCCACTACACCCTCGCCTAGTTGGCCATTGTGCCCCATTTTTATGTTCAAACTTGCCTCCTACTTCCACACTTGTGGGGGTAATGATCGGATCTTATTTATAGTTTTGATCTTAAGTTGGTTTAATCTTATTTCACTTTATCCTTTAACCCAATTTAATTTTCATCCATTTTAACCCAAAACTTGTTTTAACCTTAATAATCGTAAACCTATTTTAACCCAAAACTCTCTTGAACTTTGTTAAGGAAATAATGTTTATGGCATAACAATAAAATAACATTCACGTAAAGAAGAGCTTATGAAGTCCCTAGGAATGGTTAAGAAATAGTAATGTTATATCATAAATTTGTCATGACAATTTAATGAGTCAATATAATTTGTAGTATGATTGTGTTGACAGGATAATTAAGTAGTTATAACTTTTTTTTTGGAATTGTTAAAGGGCATATCGGTGCAAGGTTAAGAGAGTTTTTAGGAGGCTATGGAAGGGGCTTTTTAGGAGTGGAAGAGAAAACCTAGTAGAAGAAGGAAAAAAGGCAAAAAGGAGAAGAAAAAAACAAATAGGAGATCAAGGAGAAGATTAGGCGTAGTGGAAAATAATGTAGCCATGCAATACTAGAACTTTGAAGGCCATGGAAATTGATGTGTTTATCTACACAATATATAAATATAAAATATTTCATTACATTATTTTGGGAATAGTAAACAAGGGAAACGTTTGTGCATGTTCATGTGGTGTGTTTATATGTATGTGTGTGCTATGAATTTGTGTGTGCAAGCACAACATTATATCTTTCAAGATAAATATATTTGCATGTATGGGCAAAGTTCCACCCAAATAACTATTGAATACATGTAGTTTAACACATATAATTTGTATGCCCTTATTGTTATGGGTATGTGGTATTTGTAGCAATGGAGATGGGCAAGAATCTAAAAGTGATGCATTTTACACATGTATGATCTAATTAGGGTGTAAAAATGTATCGCTAACAAACTTGAAACCCACTTTAAAACCCAAACATGTTTTTGACAAGAAACCCATTTTGACCTTAAACTTGTTTTAACCTAAAATTGTTTTGACTTGAAGTCCATTTTGACTTGAACTTGTTTTGACCCAAAACCCACTTTAACTTTAAACTCATTTTAACCCAAAATACACTTAAATCAAAAACTCATTTTAACCATGACCTATTTTAAACTTTAATTCACCTAACGCAATACCTAATTTAACCTTAAACTTGCTTTAATTTAAAATCCATTTTCAACTACATTTGCACTTTCAAAATTTGTAACGTTGTAATTTTTTTATATTTTAAAAATTGTCATTTTATATTGTATTTTTATTTTTTAATTAAAAATTTCAACCTCATTTATTATTTTAAACTTTACCAACCATAATCTACATCTATAAAAAAATAATAATAATCATAAATCACTTTTAGATTTTTTCTAAATTACTTTTGTCAACTACATTTATATTTGCAAAATTACTACTTTAAACCATTTTTATCATAATAAAAATTATGGCATATTTACTTTTCAAATTGACCATGATAAACCACATTGCTTTAATCAATTTTTATTTTTAAATTTAATTTACTGATTTAAACCCTCTTTATTCTTTTAAAAACAATGATTACCAACTACATTTGTACTTTTGAAAATTATCACCACAAATTGCATATGCACCCTTGAAATTACCCTTGTCAACCACACTTATACTTTCAAATATTTTTTTTACACTATGTTTACAATATTAAAAATTATCATTTTGAATCACATTTATACTTGTACAAATTATCACTTCTCACAAGATTTATTCTTTTAAAATTTATTCACCATAAACCATATGTATGCAAGTTTTAAATTGAAGTTCTGTACTACATTGCTACTTTTTTAAATGCCACTTTCAATTATGTTTATGTTCTTAAAAATACCATTTTTAACCACATTTATACATTTAGACTTTATCAACTTCAAGCCATCCTTATACTTCAAAAATTGCCTACTTTTAAACACCTTTTCACTATTCAAATTTACCACATTTATATTCTTAAACTTTACCAATGTATAGCCACAGTTATGTTTTTTAACAATACCATCATAAATCACATCTCTACTTTTGAAATTATTGTTCTCATACATGTTTACACTTTCAAAAACTATCACATTTACACCATTAAAAAAATTTACTACTTTCACATTTACACTATTTAAAAAAAAATATTACTCTCATCCTCTTATGCTTACCCCTTAACCTTAACTCTTAAACCCCAAACCCATGAACTTAAAATCCCCAAACCATTAACCCCTACACATGTTTCAACCCTAGATATTGCTTTGAATCATCCCACGATGTTGAGCCAAATTTAAACCCTAAACCCCACCAAAATAACCCCCCAAGTTTAAACCATCCATATTGCACTAGATTATATTTGAAAAACCTTTTGAAAGTGTAAACTACCAATTGCATTTTCTAGATATTCCTTTGGAACTCTAAATATTCTTTGGAGTTTCATTCCTTGATATTATACCAGTTTTATGCCTATGGCTTTTATATCTTCTTTGTTGCATTGGGTTTAAGCCTCATTTTTCATGGTTTTTATGCTAATTGTTGCATTAGGTTTAAACCTCACATATTTCACTTGGCTTTTTATATAATGCACTTGTTAAGGGGATGTAATATGGATGTGGTATTAATGATGTAATCGTTAAGTTAATTAGGAGATTAGTTACTTACCCAATTCAAATCCTAATTTTGGAGGGAAGATTTTGACTATTTCTTCCTTTTTCTTTTTCTTGTGACACATTCTTTTCCAATTTATGCATTTGTTTGGCTTACACTCTTGCTCATCTCAGCTCATGTTTGTCCTTTGGTTTAGCACTTCATTTTTTATATATGTTTTGTTTTGTGTTGGAACTTCTACAAAAAAGAAGATTTCTTTAAACAAATTTCTTAATTAATATAAAACATGATGGTCATAGAAGGTATTCCTTGAAGTCCTAAACACATTGAAGTCAAAGTTAGTTTTACAAATGGAGTTGTTGTGGTGTGAGCATAATGAATCATTGAGAAGGTACAAGGAGGTTGGCTTTTTAAACGAAATTTAAAAAATTGTTAGAATTGGTACCAATTGTTATTTTTTTCAAAAAAAATTCATCTGGTCAATTGTTAGTAGTGCTTAAATCATAGCTTTGAATAATATGAAATGGATGATAGCCAATTTATGCCTCTTGACATTAGAGATTGAAAGCCCATGACCATGAAAATAGAAATTTTTTAATTGGAGGAAAAGATGTGTACAAGGTCACTTTACACAAATGTTGTAGGCCCAAGGGACCAAAGAAATGTGAATGGATGAAAAGGACAATAAATAAACAATAAATGCAATGTGGATAATGTTTCATGGTCCAATGAAGGTTTTTCCAAGCCCACCTCAAATAGGTGGGGCTAGAAAAAGCTTTGTTAAACCATGTTAAGGGATTAAGGTTAGTTTAGGCTTAATTATTGACTCTAAAACTTATTATTTAGTAGTTACTTTTTTATTTTGAACTTGAACTTGTTTATTTTGTCTTGTTTTCTATCTTTGAATTGATTCCAACTCAAACTTGATTTTGATTTGAGAACTTCATTACAAGAGATATATCAAAAAAAAATTGTTTTGTTTTTGAGGTTGATACAATCTAGATTAGAGCATTGATCATAGTTTTAAGCACATTTTGGTAGTTAGATTTCATTTGCTCATTCAATTTTATGATTATTTTAAGTACATATTTTTCATTAAAATCAAATACAAAAGTTCAATATTTACCATTTGGCAACCATCCCCGAGATTAAAATTTAGGGGAAAAATTGATTTGTTTGTCTTGTTGCATAGAAAATTGTTTAAAGAAATTTATTGTGAAATTCTATTTTGAGTTTTTGTGTTTTTGCAAATTCTTGATGATTAGTTTTTGTTGAGGGAATAATTATAAGCAAGGTAGTTGTTGTGAGATTTGGCTTTTGATAGAAAAACTTGCTTCAAATTTTGTAAGATAATTGAAACCATGAATAGAATAGTAATTAGAATCAGCCAATTAGATCGGTTAGTAAATGGGGTAGGAAGTTGTTGAACTTGCCATAAACATATAACCAAATGCATATCACAAAAATTTGCAAGCCCAAGACACTTGTAACAATGTTGGTGGTTCCACATGAAACACAAATTAATGAAACACATAAGCAACCCAACAGTCAAAAACATTATTCTAGGAAAGAGGAACGTTCGATTGAAACTACAAATTCACAAGGTGAATTTAAGTTTGGAAACTACATTTTTGTACCATAGCAAAGAATTTAGCTTGAAGCAAAAGTAAATCCATAACACCGAGGAAATTCAAAAGTGCAAATTTTGGGAACAAAACAAAAATTCGAAAAGAAGAAAGAGGAAACAATATTTGTATGGCAATTTGCTTCACCTCCATACTACCAACTAATAGTTGACTGGGAAGAAGCAATAAACAACCAAAAGGTTGGATACATAAAACCTATAGTTGGATCTCAAAATTTTGAGTCTCAAGTTACATATATGGTTAGACAAAAAGTTGCAATAGATGAAATGATGGTATATTAGGGGGTTGAATCGATACATATTTATGTACCAAAAATTATGCCTTTACCTAAAGTAAAACCAACAATTACAAAAGTTGCTTTTGTGGCATTTAGGATGAGATATAATGAACCTAAATTGATTAGATTCATCAAAGGTGCTATTGGAAAAGGAGAAAAAGTTTGGACCAGAGTTCACAGGGTGAAGAAAATTCCAAGACCAAATCTTGTTTGGTGCACTTAATGTTATCAATCGAAACATTAAATCAATGAATGTCCATTCATAGAGGACAATGTGAAACAAGATTTTGTTTTTCATTTTTACAATCTAGATCAAGATGTTATACGAATAGAATTACCCAGGAACATGGATCTTGCATAACTACCTTATGAGATGACCAAAAATCCAATGGAATTGAAGGAACAAATTTGCCAAAACAACATACTAGAGGCCTAAACATAGCCAACTATTAGAATGTTACTTAGATAACTTCCATACTTCTTGTTTTCAACATGTTGAGTTCAGGAACAATTCATGTTGGAACTCGAATTCATAGAATTGAACCAACCAAATTCATGGTACTTCATTTTGTAAAATTACCCCATCATACAATAGAGTTACAAAAAAACCATATTACCAATTCACATGTACACATTGGTTGGGGTGGTCTCCAGAATACGTATTATATATAGTACAGGATGTTGTGAAGCATCATTTCATCCATCTATCCCGTCATCCATCCTTCCCGTCATGGTCTATTTACTTTTACGGGGCGGAAAAAGAATGGAATATAGACATGGCATGGCGGAGAAAGCAATAAGAAGATATGGCACACATGTCAAAGCCCTGTAATGACGGGACAAATGGATGAAATGATGCTTCACATCCATCTAATCATCCATCCATCTCGTCATGGTCTGTTTATTCCAATGGGGTGGAGAAAGAGTGGAATACACATATATATAGTGAATTGAAAATTAATAATATTTTTAGAGGATGTCATCAAATTAAAAATGAAATAAAATAAAATAATCGACCCAACCCAGAATCTGACCAATTTGTTTCATGGTGAATTCTCTCAAAATTATGAGTTAGAACTCTCAAAAAAATAAAAGAGGATTTTTCTTCACAAATTCCCTTTTCTCAAAAAAAAAATTGCAATTTTTTTGAGAAATGCATCTTTTTTCTTGGTAGGAAAAAATACTTTGTCACATTTGGACACATGTTTTAGTGTTTGGGACAATTTTTTTTTGTTTTTGCCAATTTTTTATAGTTTGGATAATTTTTTCCAAACATTAGAAAAATTAGTGTTACGTGACTTTTTTGGCATATTCGCATTTAATGACTTTTTTTAAAAAAATTTTGTGATTTGTTCGACCAAAAATATGGGAAAGCATTTTGTGTTGTCCGATTAGCTGCTGCATGTTGCCTACAACACTTGGCCGTCACTGCGTAATATACATTTTTGGCACATATGTAATGTACCGTCAAATACACACACACTTGTGCATTACGCATGGGGTTCAAACTAATTCCTATAAAAGTAGAAAATGTGAGGATGGCCATAGATATGTGGAAATGATATCTTTAGTGAAACCACTATATTTATAGGAGGAGGGTCATGACCACTAGGACTTCCAAGACTACCAAGATCAAATGGATTTCCATACATGGATCCCAACAAATCACTAATTCCACCAATTAGGCCCCATAAAATATATTTTAATTACCCAAAGTATGTTAAAGTTAGAATATTCAATGTAACTATTAGAGCCAATGGTGAAATAAATAGATATTGTAAATCTATTCAATTTCACGCTTGAAAATGTAATCTTTGATTGGAGTAACAATTACATGGGAGATTACCTAGATTGTATTTTACAGAATTAAAACAAGCATTATGTAAAAGGTCTAAACTTTTGTTCATAATGATGAACAAATTTATTTGTAATTGAAGAACATGAAATAGGATAAGAATGAAAGAATGGAGGTATGTTATGAAGAATTGTTAAAGTTAACAAATAGTCTACAGATTCAAACCACTGATAGTTTTTAAATATAATGTGTAGATCAAGATTACAACCACGCCTACAGGTAGCAACAACAAGAATGAAGTGGGAAACCTTACAACATCACAAGGAAGCAACATTCATTAGTAACAAGGGAATTTTTTAAGTTGAAACTAACAATCTTCTCAATACCTCAAATTGCAAAGATTGTAATAGCACAAATTTCCCAGACAGAGATAGATAAATTAGGAATGTAATGTACAAACTATCACAAAACTAATCACAACATGGAGACATGTTGAAGAAAGAAGAAGGAGGATTTTGTAATTGCAGTTCAAATGTGACATCACAACAATTTAACCCTGTAAGTACCCTTGTCATATCTATGGAGTAATTGGGCACATAATGACAAAATGTCTTCGATTTGGTGAAATGCCAAACATGTTAAAAAACAAAGGGGTAAAAATTATAAGTGAACACTATGTAGTTGAAAACAAAACTACCAATGTTTCAATCCATGCTGTGGATGTGAACATGGCCATCACTAAGAGCAAGGCAAATGAAGCACAAGTTTTGACAGAAAGAGAACCAACAAAGAAAAGAATTATTGTTGACTAAAAATAAGAACATAAATTATGATAGACATTTGTGAAAACAATTCAACATATGCAAGTTGAAAACCCACCTAAAGATCTAAACTAAAAGCAGAAGGAACAATGGAACACAAGGTGGGCAAGATTACCTACTACTAAAATATCCATAGAACTAATCTTACCATAGAATTTACATTCCATTTCTAATAGCAAAATGATGTCCATGGAAGACACCAACCATTAAGGCCTAATGAAGTTAGTGGGGACTAATGACAATTAGTTACTCCATGCATGATGAATGTGATGGTTGGATACTTTTTGAATGATACTCATGAGGTTATGACTGCACTTATTCTCATCATGTTTGTTTTGATTTGGCTGGAACTAAAGTTTAAAATAGCAATTACTTCAAATTGGTATTGTGGAGTTTTTCTTTGCAAGTTCATAGATATAGTTTGAAAGCTAGCCCTTAACTTTTGGACTATTTGGGCAATGGAGAGGTTGACAAAATCCTTTCATAGCTTAAAAATAATGGAAATTTTAGGTTTGATTTCTTGGTTTGATTTTTTGGTAAGCATGTGTTCATCATAGTTGGTTTATATGTTTTAATGTTATCAACTATTATAGTTAACTATTATGTCAATTAATAGTTTTACATTACATTAAACTTATTTCTATTTTTGAAGTCTTGTTAAATCCTCCATAGTTCAAATGGTGAGTTTTAGACTAGATTCTAATTGTTGTAATTTCTATTAAAATCTTGTTTGGAGTTTCAAGGGCCCAATGAAAAATGTTTATTTTTGTTTTGTTTTTGTTTATTTCTAACATTTTGTTTATCTTTTTTCTTCTTTGTGTTCTATTTTCTTCTTCATTTCAATTTGAGTTTCCATTGCCTTCATGTTGTGAGGTAGCTAGCATCTTACTTTGATTGGCACATTACTTTTGGAATTGTAATAAGAACTCACTCTCAATGTTGACCTTTGGCACCTCCTTGGAACTCACAAAAAGTTAGTGGAAATGTTGTGATGGCTAGTAATTGCCATATATAATCTATTAATGAAAATTCAACATGTTGGTTTATGTATGACATTGACATTTAAGCTTGGGTTTTCCATTTTTCTTGTTTGTTGATATGTCATCAGATCTGAAATATCCATTACCTTATCACTTGGTTGCCCCACAATTCTAGTTTGGTTGACTTTCATTGTAAGTATGGAAAAATGCCTAGTACTAATGAGAATATGTTTTCTAATCACATTAGCATATGTTTAGTATCCAAGTAGTGACCAACTAGGTTTTTGAAGATCTATCTTTGAAGGTAGAAGGCCTTCCAACCACCTCCTTGTCATTTTTTTTTGTCTGGCCTTTTGAGATACCATCTTAATACAGGTTCTATTTTCTCCATATTAGTGTCCTTTGCTCCTTATTCCAAATTTTGTAGTTCACATTTTGTGCTCTTTGTCCTCTAGATAAGAAGACATGTCTTAGTCTCTTTTTCTTTTGCCTTCTCCTTTTATGACTTGAATTAGTGAATTAAATTTTCTTTGATTCAAGGTCCGATTTCTTTAAGGTGTTATGGCTAGCAAATTTCTCTTGTGAGCTTTTAGAATGTCAATATTTAGCTTCTTTAAAACAATTATTCTAAAGCTAAGTTTGTCTTTTTAAATGTTAGATTTCACAAACTTATTCAATATCTTCAATGACAATTCTTTTGGAAGATTAAAGATCCATTTTCATTCATATTATTATGTTATGAAATTGTTGTTACCATATGTAGATTAAGAAAAGGTTGATTAGAAAAAAAAATGTGAAATTAATTACATTTTAAAATTTTCATAATTATAATTGCGATGTGTAAATTGATGTTTTTTCTTTTGGAATAGTAATGTGGGAGGTTCTAACAAAGGAGGAGCTGCATGCAAATTTGCACTATGGTGTCGTCATAGGTTAGGTTTGAACTCTAGATGTTTGCAATAACACTTAGGCAAAACATTGTCAACTCAAATTGCTGATTAAAAACCCCAACAATCCTCAATTATTTTTCTCACTTATTGCATTTAGCAAAATACCAGCAACATTTTTATAATTTTATAGCTAGCAATAAATAAGAGTGGAGAGCTTTTGTTGTTTTCCTTTTTTGATCCCTTTGAAATTAAACTTAAGAAAAAAACTCATGAACCTTAAACCCTAAACCTTTGCTTTTCGTCCTATCTACTAACCTTAAATCAGAGTTTTTGACCTTGAAACTTTAATCTCTCCTTGGTGATTGATCTCTAACAACTCTCTAGCTCAAACTTAACTTCTAAACTCAAAGTTTAGACAACAAAGCTTGAATGATCAAATGTAGCATCCTAGAGACTAATTTCAACTCCTTAACATTACATATTCACATCATATTTTATCTTTTTCAAAAAACTTTCAAATAATAAATCTAGAGAAAATTCAAAATTAAACCTAACAAATTATTTTAAAAATAAAATAAACTTGCAATTATAACTTGTAATTGTATTCATTTAATCATCACTAGTAGTGTGTAGCAACGTGGAGCCCAAGTACAATAAGCAAAAATGCATGCCTATTTAAAAGCTTAACACCTCACAATAAAATTATCCTTATCATCTCAATGTAATTTTTTAAAGGTATCCATTTTCTAACTTATAGTTATTTTATTTAAAAGATAACATTTATAAAATCTCAATGATTAAGAATATTTATAACTTTTTACATGACATGTAAATTGTTAATCTTGACATAATCATGAATTCTCAAATGTCACCAATTTCACACCATTAATTCGACTTGTGCCAATATTTTCCAACATTGATCAAAGTGAACACCCAACTTGACAAGAAAAAAAACAAAAGCAACAAGTGGGTACCTATCCCACCTATGAAATAGCTAAACCCTAAATATCACACAAGAACCAATTACATATAATGCAAGGCTCCCTGTTAATAGCTTTGTAGTTGTAAGCTCCTTGGCATTTTGATTGTATACTCTTCATACCAAAGGGACCACAACCTTGAGGTGTAGGAGCTTACAACCATAATACCCAAAATGGGAAGCCATTACCATTTGTAAAAACATTTTGAAAGAAGTTTAAAATAGTAAAACCCAATTGTCAAGGGAATTGGGGCCTTATGAGTGTAATGCTCCCCACCCCAACCCCACCCCCCCCCCAAATGTTGTAAGAAATCCATAATATGCTCCAAAAAAAAACAATGAACTTGAAATGTTTATAAATATTTATCCACCCCAAGACTGCTCAAAACTGAGCAAAATTTTGCCTCTCAATTGCCCTAAAATACAAAGGCAAAGCAAGAAGAAATTTTTTTACACACAAAAGACTTTGAGAAATTTCCTAGTCTATATGGAGAGCACCTTACAAAAGAGAGGATATTATGCCTAATCCTTGAGAGTGGGACGGATCTTAGACATACAAGCCTAAGCTCTGTAAGAGGAGTAGATGGCATAAGAAGGATCTCCTTCATATGCCTTGTGATTGACATATGTTTAGGTTCATGATAACCTTGGCTTTGCCTTGTGCTTTCCAATGGGTAAGCCCATGGGTGGGGTACGGTCCCAGAATGTGGGGCCAAGCCATGTAGTATTAGTACCTATGTAGTATATTTGCTCTGTTGAGGAAGGTGATAATTATCCCAACTCTGAAAGTGTAGAAATATCTCTCATAAGAATCAAGAAATCTCCATTCTCACAATTAAGAAAAGGCAAAGCAAGGTTAACACTTCTTCAACCAGCCACAGAGAATTCCAAAGAAGAAAAGGAAACACAGAGAACAAAGGACCAAGAAACAAAAACAACATGAAAGCAGGAGAAATGAGGGAGTCCACTAGCAGACTCCATCCACACAGCAAGGTGAGGGGGATGTTACCCAATGTGTTGGTTGGAAAGGGCAATTTGTCAAGAGACACATGCAAGGGGTTTTATGACCATTCAGGCCCAAGGATCATCACCACCCCCACTGCTGGTTTTAATTGATCCGACAAGAGGAGCACCACCACCACCAGAGGTATGTCACCTTCTCGAGACATCTGCAGCACAACACACTCTTTTCACCCCTTATTAGATCAGAGAGCTTTGTCTGTTTGCAATGAACCCACCATACATATGAGAAAGAAACATTAAGTCTCACAATGCAAAGAGGACAAGATTCATCATAATCAAGACCCCTGAAATGTTTGACGACCAAGACCTGTCTCTCCCCAGTCCAAGAAGGGTTCTCATATGTGCAAAACATACAAGCAAATTGTGTGTCTCACAAGGATGCTCACCTGTCTTCTCCTGTGCAAACAAGGTCAAGGTTTCACCTCTGCGATTGTCAGTTTGGTGTGATGTGCCTTGCTCATGTCCTAGCTCTCCTTCTTCAGCTCTTCTTTGCTCTAATCCTGTCTCAAAGCCTTGCTCAAGACTGAACTCCCCTGCTGGCTCTAGACCCACATCTCCTATGTTAGTTCCTTGCTCCAGTTGTACCAGTTGTGTTGCCTGCTCAAGACCTGTGTCTCCTGCTCATTCAAATTCCAACTCTCCTCACTCAAGGCCTGTCTCTCCTCCTCATTCAAGACCTCCCTCCCCTAGTAAATGCCAAAGATCCATCACCACATCTGGGGGCTCAAGGCCTGTCTGCACTTCTTGCTTGTTACCTTTCTCTGGTCCTCTCTGCAGACCTATCTCTCCTTGCTCAAGATCTGTCTTCTCTCCATGGCCAAAACCTGTTGTCCCACGCAAACACCCCTCTATCACCAGGGGACATGAAAAAAGTCCTTCCTCCCAACAAGATTCAGCACTACAATGTAAGCTCTATATTCCTTGCAGAGACTGCCACTGCCACAGAGTCTGGACTACTGCTCATGGACGTCCAGCATCCTGTTCAAAAACAACTCTGTGTCGAAACTGCCCTTGTCATAATAAGAAGTCAAGTCCTTCTAGAGGGAGGAAAAGCTCAAATGTCAACAGACCAAGGTCTTCATAACACCCAGATAAACGTCATGGCAGTCCCTGTAAAGGAAAGCTGGTGACAACAGAAAATGTGGGATTGACTCCTACATCTACACATCCATCTTCCCCTTGTAAAACAACTCCTTGAATTGTATCTTCTTCACCAGGCTCATCACCACCCAGAGTGCCAACAGAGAGGTGCTGTCAAATTCAGTCCATTGGCAATCACTTCAGAATCAATGAATTGGAATCCCTATCTTTGAATTGCACAGCTTCATCCTGAAAATGTGTGTGCCTCGAAAGCTCAGTCAACCTTTCACCTGACGTTTCAAAGGGAATTGTCCCAATGAAGTTAAGCCAAAGCAACAATGCTCACAGCCTGCAACACCCAAAAGGTGAAGTACAACTCTCACAACAGCCAGCTTGAATGATGATCTGAGGGTGGGAAGTGGCAAAATGCTGCTGCTGCTGCTGCTGTGCTGCTGCTCCCTCATGTGCTGTTACCTTGATCTGTGAGTAGAGGACCTTGCAGCACATGGAGGTAGGTGTGCCAGATCTATGTTCTTCCACCTGTTTCTTTACAATCCTGGAATTGATCTTAAGACTCCCTCAGCAGAATTTGCGAGAACACATTGAACTGTGTAAACTTTGACATTGAAGCATATACATAACTGTCTATCTCTTATCATAAGATCAGATCTTTCTTCAATAGCAGAAGTATCCTAGACTCTTCAAAACTGGCTCCATAGAAGCAATGGGGAACAGTGCAGAGCACATAAGCTCAAAGTGGATAACATTGCTCAATTTCTGTTCAGATGCACAATGCAAGTAAGCAGTAAGTAGAAAGATTAGTGTTATCCAACAAATGCCACTGCAGGCTCTGAGCAACAAGCTGAACAAAAACTTCATAACAAACAATATAACTGAACTAGCACAATATCTCTGCCACAGCATTTGATTCCAGTTTCAATGCTGATCAAAGAAGTCACTTGAAATTCCAGAGCTTCTCCCATTCACCAATTGGGAAATGCTGATGATAGTGTTCATAGTATGTATCAGGATGCCTTATGCTTGTCAACTTGCAACATCCACAAACTATCTCAGGAAATAGATGTCTACTGAGGTTTGTCACTTAAGTACTAATCAACCTGAGTCCTTAGAACCTTGACAAGAAGGCATCTAGAAGGCTAAAATGCAAATCAAATGAGACAACACGATTGATTGGCAGGAGCCGTAGCAAGGATACTATTGAGCAAACCACCCTTCAACAAAATACAGTGATTCTCTTTCTCTTGCTCAATAAGATATAAGGAGAATTCCTGCCATAAAACTCTGATGGTTTGCAAACCACTGCAAATCACCATCAACCTTGAAGCCTGGCAAGATTTGCACCCTGTAAGTATTAGGAATGCATTGACAAGACATCTGCAACACTCTACTGTAAACCCGAAGTGTGCAGTATGTCGTCAATATGTCACACTTTCAGCTTGAATGCCTGCTGTCATAGTCCAAGATCTCTTCATCTGTGACAGACTTTGAATGCCGAACAATAGAACGCCCAATAGAGTTAATCCAGTCCTCTTTTTCCTGAATTTGAGACACAATTGAACATGTAAAGCAAAGCTCTGGACATGCTGTTAATGCTCTAAACACAAAATCTTAAGTCTGATTACAAATGCACCATGACCATATTTCAGCAAGCTGCAGATTTCTGTGAAACTGCTTAAACAGAATATATAATCACCTTTCTTTAACAAGACACACATGCTCTAACAATTCAGACATTGAATGAAACAGAAAGGAAGAGGAACCAAATAAAACCATTAAAGTCCTATTCAGAGTCCAGACAAAGAAACAAAGAGAAAGAGAAAGCTCTCCAATACAGGAAGATAGGGGGGAATGAGAAAGTAATTGCCAAAGGGGCCTGCACAACACCTTGTCTGTATCAGCAATAAAATACATTGTTTCCTTGCTTGTAGAAAGCTCAAACGCAAATTGCTTGTTCAACACATCCTCAGCACCCTTCACTGTTAAACAGTTGCGGACAAGAATCACCCCTCTTGGCTTTGAATTCTGCATCACCTCCAATGATGAAGGTTCAACTATTACAATTGGGAAGCATAAGTGATCAACAGCTTCTAGCAGCAGTATACATTGTTATGTTGACCATGACAGATGAAATCTCATGTCATTGACAAACCACTTGCATGGAGCATTGAATATAACCACAAGCATTGTTACTGTGCAAAATAGAGTTTGTACGCAGTTCTGTCGCAAATTCATGGCAAAGTCATGTAAAATTGCTGCTGCAGGAAGGAGAAGCATCCTAGATTTCTTAGGGGTTTGGAAGCAATAGGATCCTTTACCCGAGACACATAGTTCTCTTTGAACCAGAAAATGTGGCCTTCCTTCAGCACAAACCATCTTCTACGCCATGTCTTGATATATTCTCCTGCAAATTGCAAACAAAGCCTGCTCAGATGATAACCCCAAAAACCACACACACACAAACAGTTCAATGGACAAGTACATGAACACTAGTGTGCATTTAGTCACTTCACATTTTTCAAGGAAAGGCAAAATGTGAAGATGAAGAGACCCTGCTTCAAAAGCCAGCCTGTTCGCTCTGGGTTGTTCCAAAATTGTACCTGCCACAAGTCCATTCTAAACTGTCAGCATGCTACCTCCATTTTCTTTGCCTTAGAATTTCTTTCTCTGGGTGCATACCTGCACTCTTTGAAAACCTTGCCCATCTCTCGCATACCCCTAAAATCCAAAGCCACAAGTTTGAAGAGACTGTGTGAAACCTAATTGATGCCCACATTTTGATACAACATCTTGTGACAAATCCCAATTTTTCTAGCTTCTTGATTGTTTAAAAACAAAGATCACAAAGTCCTCTCAGACCTAACCCTAATTTCTAGACTCTAAATGTTTTATGTTTGATTGACACAATCCAGCTTTGTGATACTAGAAAACTGAGCATCTCTATTCTGTTCTCACTCAGGAAATTGGATGTCCAGCTTCTTCGCCGTCTTTAAACTCTAACAAACCACATACAATTCGACCCCCAATCAAACACAAAAATTGTTCCCTGCAACCCTAACTTTTCTGTTGGCCTTTCCCGCATGGAAAAAAAACAAAACCCTAAAAAGAGAGATGCACAAACACAACAACAACAACAACAACAACAATAAAAAAGCAAAAGATCCTGTAAACCCACAGTTTGGGATTTTACCTGAACTTCATCTTCCTTCTTCTTGTCGGTGAAATAACTCGTCAGAGCTTCCATCGCCCAGTGTTGAGAAAACAAAACCCCACTCCCCCAAAGAAAAACAAAACAAAAAAATCACAGACGCTGGAGGATTTTTTAATGGTTTTGTTTTTTTTTTCCTCGCTGCGTCCACCCAAACTTACAAATGGATGCTTAAATTTGCGAGAAAGATAATTACAGTTCAGGAATTGCCTTCACAGACACTCTGCTTCCCCCCCCGCCCCCCTTCTCTCTCTTACTCTCGTTTACACTGAGCATTCAGCAACAAGAGAAAGCAGCACACGTTTAATGAAGCACTGCAGGCAGAAAGTAGGAGAGAAAAGGAGTACGAAGTTGGGGGGGAGTTTCGAACCTGTGTCCTTTCCATCCTAATCTCCCACCCCCACTTTTTTCGTTACGAATTCTCCTTCTGAATCTGGGCTCCACAGAAATAGGTACCGAATTCCAAAAAGGCCATGAAAGTGGGGAGCAAAGGCCCATCAAAATTTTGGCTTGGGCTTGAGGTAAAAATTAGAATATTCTATGTCCTAGGACCTCAGGTAGTCTAGAGTCCATTTTTTCCTAGGCCCTAGACAACCTATGGTCAATTTTGTTCCAGGCCCCAAATGCCCCCCCATGGTCATTTTGTCATGGTGGCATGGGCCTTAGGTCACCAATGTCCCAGACCTAGGTCAGCTTGTCTTGACCCTTGGGTAGCCTAAGGTCACCGTGCCCAAATTTGATTTTTTCATACTGCCCATGAATGCATAAGAATCATTCCTTCCTTAGCAAACATTTTTCTTTTACTGTTTTTTTCCTTTGGGGTTGCGGGGTAGGGCGGGTGGAAAGCAAGTTTGGGGGTTTTGATTACCCACCAACCTGGCTAACGTACCTAGTACCTACCCACCCACATAGGTTATCTACCTACATACCTGTTCATTACCTAGTGTACTTCCCCAACCGTAAGCCAAAATTCATAATGTTATCATGTTTTCATGGATAGCCCTTTGGCCCTTTTGGATGAACATAAAATTGTATTTTCTTTTTCAATGTGTTCCCAATGCCCCTAGGTAGCTTGGGGCCTAAGACAAAATGACCTTGGACTCAAGACAAGACATTGAGAGGGTATGAAACACATCTCGGGACCCAAGCCAAGGGAATAATTTTTTGATTTGCCCCTGGGCCCAAGCAAAAACTCTAATTTGTAACTTCCTCACATGCATGGCCTTTTTGAAATTTTGATCACCTCACGATCTACAATTGTTTTAATTCATGATTGGCCTTATGGTTTACACCAGGTTAACACCTTCCGATGTGAGCATTCGCCAAATAAGGGGCCTATGCAAAACAAGGTGAGGCAAGCCATTCCCCAAATCCCTCGATGTTATTTTAACGACAAGTCGTAAATGCATCGCTCACTTTGAGGCGACCTGGTGCGAGTTTTCATGCACGAACAATGAAAGCTTCAAAGCAAACTAACACGGAAGCATGTCATGTTTCGATGGCAGCTTGACATTCATTTTCATTGGTCGAAAACCACGAGCCTTGAAACAAGAACCTTGAAACCTACCACTCACTGAAACATGTCAAGTTTTGACGAGCGGCCCAATGCACGTTTCGATGCCCGGGCAACCCAAGCCCCTGAAACATATCCCACATAATCATGTAACATTTTGGGAGCTATGTTTCAACCCCATTCGCTCATCTTCCATTTTCCCCCATGCGATCCCCATCCATGCCCCATCAATCATTGTAGAATTCTTATAATTGCAAGCTTTCTTTCTTCCTCCAACTCAAGCATAATCCAATCTAGGTCCTCCATTTTTCTTAACACAAAAACCAAATTAGTCCTAATAGAATAGAAGAAACATGAAGAGCGAAGCAATGGACATGGTAGAAAATGTGAAAATAGACAAACAATTTTCATGGAGACATACACTTGCGAAGAATACTAGTTGTGATTACTACAAGAATGCCATAGTCATTGCGAAGAGGACATGAAAGAGTTTATTTATGTTTATTGGCATTGCAAGAAGAATTCGAAGATGCGGATCAATGAACACCAAAAGAAGGGGTGTGACAAAGTTGTGAATTCCAAAAGGAATCCTTTCAAGTTGAAGTTGTACCCACCATTAAGAAACACAGAACAAGGTGTGTATTTTGCGAAGGGTGGAAACATTCTAGAATATAGGGCGAAGGCGAATGCATTATCAAAGCCAAGGAATAATCACCCTTTGATTACATTAGTTTTACATCTAATACAAAAATCTAAACACAAGTGCAAGAAGGAGAAAACCCTGCCCTTGGAAAAGGATTTTCTAGAAGATTTAAGAGGATTTTGTTCTTGTTCGTAAGAAATGCCTCACAAAACATGGAGGCCAAGTAATCAAACAAGTTTCGAAGCCAAAAAGAATTCTCAAACGCACCGCTTCATTGGAACCTATCACTTGGGAAATATCACAACATTGTGGTATTGGATCACACCTATTTTATTTGAATCTACAACATTGTAATGTTTCCTTAAGTTTCAACAAGATTTTAATTATCAATTGTAAAGCGCTCACAAATTATTAGTCTAATTTTTAATGTTCAATCAAAAAATAGCCCATATTAGTTCGTTTGAAACATGTTTCGATACACATCTTTCCATCCTTGAAATTCTAGAAGTTTCAAACCTCTTCAACAAAAAAATCATGTTTCAATCATGTTTCGACATTATATCAATTCCATGTTTTAGTCATGTTTCAACAATATATCAGTTCCATGTTTTAATCATGTTTCAATAGTATCATTCATGTTTCAACATTTTATCAATTCCAAATAAACATGTTATAATACCAGTAGGTAAGTTCTTCAACAACTACCATGTTTCGAAACATGTCTATAAAAATTTCATCCCTCGTTCATGGACATGATCATGTTTCAACTTTCACAATTAGCACCCCTAGAGAAAAATCTAGTGATTATTGATAGCCATGTTTCAATAGGTTTTAATTAGCATGTTTTTGTGGTATAATATGTCTCATCTCTCAATGCATTTACCTTCCAAGGTCTCTAAATTCATATTACGATCAAAATAGTGAAGAGTCGAAACCAATGAATGTTTCGGATAGAGCCTCACCATCAAAAAATCTAGGTACCAATCCAAAGAAGTTACATACCCCAAAATCAAATCCCAAAAAACCAAGAGGAGATGGTGGGGACAAGAAGAAAAAATTAGAGCTTGATAGGGTGTTTTGCGAGAACGAAGCCTGGCGAACGGTTGATATAGTGTTTCATGAACTCTTGAAATGAAAACCAATATTTTTTGGGAAAATCATAGAAACACTGGGCATTCGGCATCTACTATAATGCAATATTTTTGACTCTGATTGGAAAGCACAAAATAAAGGGGAATTTGTAGAGAATTTGGATACCTTTGTTCGAAATCCAAACTTCAACATTATTTCCTATTGTGCATTCAAAAAGTTCATGCGAGGAAACAAAGTAGTACTCAATTACTCATATTATATTGATCCATTGCAATACATCTAATTTTTAACATATGCATTTGTAGTCACATCAATCACTTACTTTAGCCTTTATTCCATATCTATGTTTCAAATACATATGCCTATTTGAAATTTTCCATAATTGGTGTTTCAATCTCACTTAAGGCTAAAGATTCTTGTCAATATATTAATTTAGGTTTAGTTTCACATTCATATTCTTCCTAGATTTCTTTTATTCTTTTCCATTGTTAAGTTGTTAGTATGTGCCATTATAGATATTCCCCAAAACATAGCCACTCCATGTATTTTAAAACATCACATTTATGGATGATTATGATGGTATCTAGAATTATAATAATCTAAAATATAATCCTTCTAAATTTTTTGACAACTTTTGATTCAATATTTTTTATGGGAATCAAAATATAGGGTAAAAAATGACTGCGACAAGGACTAGGCCCTTTTTGTCATGTGTGGTACACCTTAACGGATTTTCACCCTTTATTCAACAAATTATCTTGCAAGTTGTATCCATGTTGAACATTATGAATATATTCAATTCCAAAATAAATCATATGCACCACAAACGATGATAATTCCATTCATTCTAATGGAGTTCCTTGACCATAAAAAACTTCCAAAAATGCCTAG
>Ga0116227_10003263_pt1 | contig 36287 bp, 28 predicted proteins | sample S1TSphgellanicum_FD_89693 | JGI IMG/M metagenome (GOLD analysis project Ga0116227, IMG submission 89693) | Host-associated microbial communities from peat moss isolated from Minnesota, USA - S1T2_Fb - Sphagnum magellanicum MG | ecosystem: Host-associated > Plants > Peat moss > Unclassified...
ATGATCGAGATCAGCCGCAAGGAATATGACAAGATCGTCGCGGCCCTGCCCTAAACGAACAACGGGGGCGGATCGCTCCGCCCCCGTTCTGTCATCAGAAGTGGACGCCCACGCCCGTCATCAGCTGATTGCGCGAGAAATTGTCCTGATAGCTGGTGTAGCGATACTCGGCCAAAACATAGATGCGCGGAGCAATCGTCTGCTGCACGCCCACGCCGAAGCGCACGCCGTCGCCATTGGTGCTGGCGCTGTAGACCGGCAGATTGGCGTTGATGCGGCCATTGGCATAGCCGACCTTGGCGTAGACATGCGTCAGCGGCGAAACAGCCATGGTGGCGCGGCCGCCAAAGTAGAAGTCACGACCGGCGCTGAGCGTCGAGTTGCCACCGCGATAGCGGGCGGTCGAACCGGTCAGTTCGGCATCGGCGCCGATGCTCACCAGCGGGGCGATCTGATAGTCGTAACCGATCGCGCCGCCATAGGACAGGCCGCTCTTGTGGTAGGTGCCCAGACCATACTGACCCTCGTCGAGCGAGACGCGGTCCCAACCCACCAGCGCTTCGGCGCGGGGGCCGGTTTCGGCCTGCGCGGGGGCAGCAGCCAGCAGCGAGGCGCCCAGAACGGCACCGGCCAGCGCGGCGGGGATGAGCGAATGACGCATAGGTAATCTCCAGAATTGGGGGGAGGCGCCGGTTAGGCAGTCACCCCTCACCGCGCAACAGCGCCTCTGGCATCACAACAAAAATGTAACATTACTGTTACATTTGGACAACATCACCATGCCCCAGATGATGCGCCGCACCATGCCCCGGCGCCGCCTGCCCCTCAAGCCGGGGCGACACTATCTGTCGCGTTCTGGCAACGTACTGTCTGGCGGGAACTCTCATCGACCATCAGGGTGAACACATCAGGCCGGGCATAATGGCCCGCGACATCAAGATCGTAACGCGCGCGGACGATATCGTCGGTGTCGATTTTTGCCGAGACAATGGCCTCCTCGCCATAGACCGGCCCGGCCAGCACATCGCCCATCGGCCCGATGATGACGCTGCCGCCGCGGATCAGCGGCTGGTCGGTGATGGTGGCGGCATACTCCTCTGGCAGATCGGCGGGAGTCAGATATTGGCAGGCGCCGACCACGAACATCCGCCCCTCATAGGCAATATGGCGCAAGGACGATTGCCAGATCTCACGCTCATCGACGGTGGGGGCGCACCAGATCTCCACACCCTTGGCATACATCGCCTGGCGCAGCGCGGGCATGTAATTCTCCCAGCAGATCGCGCCGCCCAGCACGCCCATCGGCGTCTGCACCACGCCGAGGCCCGAGCCGTCGCCCTGAGCCCAGACCAGCCTTTCGGTGGCGGTGGGCATCAGCTTGCGGTGATGGTTCACGATCTCGCCCTGCGGATTGAAGGTGAGCGAGGCGCAGTAAAGCGTCGCGCCGACCTTCTCGATCACCCCGGTCACCAGCCATGCGTCCAGCGAGGCCGCCATCGCGCCGATCCGTGCGGTTTCCTCCCCCGGCACCGCGATGGCCGAGCGCCAGTAGCGCAGATAATCCTCGCGCCCCTCCGTCGTGCGCGAACCCAGCCGCGCCCCGAAATCCAGCCCCTTGGGATAGCCGCCGACAAAGGCCTCGGGAAAGACCACCAGATCGAGGCCCTGCCCCGACGCGCGCTGGCACAGCGCCTCCATGCGGTCGAGCGTTGCGGGGGTGTCGAACAGGATCGAACCGGCCTGAATGGCGGCGATGTGGAACTGGGGCATGAGACGTTCTCCGCAGGGATACGATGGCAGCTTGATCGCTCTCTCATCATCGGGCAAACCGCATTTTACGATGCCCACTATTGGCTTGAACGATATTGCTCGGCTCGAGCTGTCGCTGGCGGTGGCTTTCCTTGCCATCTTTCAGGAGGGCAGCGTGTCGCGCGCCGCACAGCGGCTTTCGCTCAGCCAATCCGCGCTGAGCGGATCGCTGGGGCGCCTGCGCGCCATCACCCAAGACCCGCTGTTCATCCGCCGCAACGGCGGCATGGAGCCCACCCCACGCGCCATCGCCATGGCTGGCGACCTCGAACAGGGCGTGGGCCTGATCGCGCAAGCGCTGCGCCCGCAACCCACGTTCGACCCCGCCACCAGCAGCGCCCGCTTCGCCATCGGCATGTCCGACGATTTCGAGCTGGCCATGGGCCCGGCCATCATGCGCCGCGTGATGGCAGAGGCCCCCGGCGTCACCATTGCCTTCCGCCAGACCAACCGCCACCTTGTCGAGCAGGCCTTCACCGCCGGAGAGATCGACCTTGCCGTCGTGGCCGATCCCCCAGCACGTTTATGGCTGGCCGCGCAGAACTGGGCCGCTCCGCCTATGCCTGCCTCTACGATCCACAGGTGATCGAGGGGCCTTTGACGCTGGAGATGTTCCTCGCCCTGCCCCATGTGCTGGTCTCCTTCAGCGCCCATCAAGGCGCGGTGGACCAAGCCCTGCGCCGCATCGGCCGCCAGCGCCGCGCGGTGACGGCACTGACGCATTTCTCGGCACTGCCCGGTTTTCTGCGAGGCACACGGGCGATCTCGACCATCCCCACCCATGCCGCACGGGCTCTGGCTCGCGAGCACGGTCTGGCTTGCGGGCCGGTGCCGGTGGAGATGGGGGATTATGGCGTCTCGCTGCTGTGGAAGCGCGAGGCGGGGCATGTTTGGATTCGCGGTGTGATTGAAGAGGCGTTCAAAGGGTAGAAGAGAAGATGCGAGGGGGTTACCCCCTCGCGCTCCCATAACGTCTTCCGACGAACCGGCAGGGCGTGAGTGCAACGATGCGCCACGGCTCACCGCCGGAGGCAGTTGTTCCCTGCGGGGCGGAGAGGTCGGGCACAACGCTACCCCAAAACACCTCCCTATCGTCGGGAGACGTAACGGGGGTGCAGGGGGCGTAACGCCCCCTGCTTTCAGACTTTCTGCCTGCCTCTTTGATCCACCCAAAGCGCGACCAACCACCCGCACACCATCGCCGCGAAAGGCATCACCGGATAGTGAAACCGCCCCTGCCCTGAAAACACCACCGCAATCGCACTGACATAAGCGGCGATGCCATAGGGCAGCAGCCACCAGTCGATCAGTCGCAGCTTCTCCCGCAACCGGCGGCGCAGTTCCACCACTGCGAACGCCGCCATGCCCAGCAGCATCAGCACATAGAGCGCCTGATTGGCCAAACGGATCGCATGGCCCAGCGTGGCATAGCGCTCCCAAGGCGCCCAGCCGCGCTCGAAATGCCATTGCGCCTCGCCATCGGGGAGCCAGAGGCGCGCCAGCTTCAGCGGCATCAGCTTGACGAAACCGGCAGGGTGCTGCGCGATCCATGCCATGCCCAGCCGCTTGGCCTCGGCATCGTATTGCATCTCGTTGAGGCCCTTGCGGGCGTTGAGTTGGTGGACCAGCGGATCGTCGGGGGTGAAATCGCCGCGCGCGGAATCGTTGTTGCCCGTCAGCAGCGTGATGCCGCCATTGGTCGAGACCAGCACATAGGCCCCCATCTCGCGATGGTTGCGCAGGGTCCAGGGCGAGACGGTCAGCAAGGCCAGCGCCAGCACCAGCGCGCCTTGGCCCACCAGCATCGGCAGGCGGCGCAACGCATCGGGCTCGCGCCACAAGCGGATCGCGAAGATCAGCGGCACGACGACCAGCGTCTGCGCCTTGACCAGCATCGCCACGCCAAAGACCAGCCCGGCCAGCACCAGCCCCGCCCAGCCGGTACGGCACACCAGCAGCCAGCAGCCCCCCAGCAGCAGCGCGGTGTAGAAACATTCCGTCATGGCCAGAGGTACATAGAAGGCATTGTTGGGATAGAGTGCGATCAGCAGGAGCGCCACGCGCCCGGCCAACACACTGTGCCCGATGCGCCGCGCCAGATCCTGCATCACCCATGCCGACACGAAGTTGCACAGCAGATTGAACAGCGCCACCACCAGCGTGGACACGCCAAACATGCGGAACAGCACTGTCATCGTCAGCGGCCAGCCCGGCGGCCAATAGGCTGTCGGGCCGCCATGGTCGTGATAGCCCATGCCTTGCGACATTTCGCGCGCGCGGTCGAAATACCATGCCGCGTCGGACGACGGCACCACGGTGGTGAAGGCCAGCAGCACACGTGGCGCCAGCCAGAGCAGCCACAACAGCACCAGCGCCCCCCGCGCCGTGCCAAACCATGCGATAAACCGCGTCAAGGAATGCCCCTTCCCTTTGGTGATCGCCGCTGCCTAGCCGACAAAGTTTAAGATATGGTCCAGCGCCTTACGCCGGCAGGTTCAGAAAGAAGTCATCCACCCGCGCATCGCATTTGCGTGCGAACCATGCACCGCTCTCGCGGATTGCGGCTTCGTCCTCGGCGCGCAGCAGCTTGGGGTGTGAGGCGTTACCGCTCCAGTCGATGTAGCGGCGCGCCGGTTCGATGCGGTCGGAAAACTTGCGAGCAAAGACCGAGGGGGCGACATGCTCGTCGGCGCATTGGGTGAAGCGCAGCCGGCCTTCATGCATCAGCCGGTCGTACTCCGCCAGCAGCACGCGGGCCACATCCTGAGGCACCGAATACCACGAACTGCCCTTCATCCAGGGCTGCCCTGCATAGGTCGAGCGCTTCAGCCCCAGCTTCTTGCCCCAGCGGGTCAGCGCCCAGCTTGCCCGCACCTGAGCGCGCGCGATGTTCTCATTCAGCCGCAGCACATCGGTGAGGTTGATCTTGGGATGCTCGAACCACCAGTCATCCATGCGGTTCAACTGCAACTCGCCCCACAGATCGGTGAAGATGGGGCGGCGCTCACCATAAGCGGCAATGTCGCGCGCGATCTGCGGCAGGGGGCAGGCAGGCCAGTCCGCACCGCTGATCAGGTGGAAATAATCGAAAGGCTCGGCCAGCGCCGCGCGCAGCAGAGGCCGCTGGCAATCGACCTGACTGTAATGGCCCCACAGCACTTTGAACGGCTGCTCGATCAGGGTCAGGCGCCCACTGGGATGGCTGGCAAAGCGCTCGCGCTGATGGCGCCACAGGGTGCTGCGCGCATCGAGATGCAGCACCACCCGGTCGCCCGTGCCGGGAGGCAGCAGGCGGTCGAGCAGCAGGGCCAGTTGCTCGGGCATGGCATGGGCCATCACGGCATAGGTGTTGATCACGAAGCCCTCACCATGCGGTTCATCGCCGGCCCCAGCACCGGCACGCGCGCGAGCATCCCGGCGAACTCTTTGAGGATCGGGTGGCGCACCAGCACCAGCGCGCCCAGCCACAGCACCCCGCCCAGCGCCACCGCGCCCAGCAGCACCGGGATGGCGATCTGCGACGGGCCCTGCCAGAACAGATAGGTCGCGCTCAGGGGCGCCAGAGCGGCCAGTGTCGCGACAAGGCTGCGGGCGTACATTTTCGCCATCTCGCCCCAGTCGAACTGGGTGATATCATGCAGGAAACGCGCATAGAGCAGCACATAACCGGCCGCATAGGCCATGCGCGAGATCGCCGCCCCCTGCACGCCCCAGCGCGCGCCCGCCGCCAGAAGCGCCAGTGACATCACTGTATCCACCACGCAGACGACCATCAGCTTGTTCATCCGCCCCATCAGGATCGGCAGATCGGTGTTGAGCGGAAAGAGGATGAACAGCAATTCGCTCAGCGCAATCCACTGCAGCAGCGGCACCACGCCATTCCACGCCGGGCCATAGAGCAGATGCACCACGGGCTCCGCCGCCAGCGCCAACCCGGCCATGCCCGGCCAGATGATCGCGCTATAGCCGCCACAGACGCGCAGATAGGCGGGGCCGAGCGGCTCGCCCCGGTCGCGGATGCGCGCAAAGGCGGGGAAAAACACACTGCCGATGGCGCCAGCGATGAGCATGCGGAACTGGTCCGAAAGGCTGACCGCGCGGCTGTAAAGCCCCACCGCCGTCAGGCTGAGCAGCTTGCCCACGATCAGATCGGGCGAGCGCGTGCCCAGCGCGCCGGTCAGATAGAGCAGGCTGGAGCGCGAGCCGAAAGCCAGCACCGGCTTCACCCCATCGATGCGCAGCGGCCATGGCGGCGCGCGGCGCAGGGTCTGAGCGATCAGCCCTCGGGCGATGGCCGAACCCACCGTGCCCCAGGCCAGCGCCAGCGAGGAATAGCCCGCCCATGCCAGAGACACCGCAACCATCGCCTGCACCGCCGCTCCGCCGACATTGACCGCGAAATGGCTGTGAAACTGCATCGAGCGCGCCATCAGCGCCATCGGCACCACGGCCAGCGGCAGAAAGAGATAGCTGCTGGAGATGATCAGTAGGATCTTGGTCAGCGCCGGTTGATGATAGATCTGCGCCAGCGGCCATGCCGTCAAGGCAATCACCGAGGCGACCACCAGCGAGAAGAGAAAGGCCACGCTGCTGCAGCGCGCGATCTCCTCGCGGCTGAGCGTGGGTTGGGCCGACAGATAGCGTGACAGCCCGAAATCCTGCAAAATCGACACCAGCAAGGCGGCGGCCAGACCGATGGAAAACAGCCCCACCTCGGCAGGCGAGAGGAAGAAGCGCGAGATCACCACCGAGCTGACGAACTGGATGGCAAAAGACATATACTGCCCCACCATCGCCCATGCGGCTGCGCCGCGCACGCTCATGGCGGCGGGTTCGCGGCCACCTTCGGTCTTGGCTTCGGGCTCTGGCGCGGTGTCGCTCACGCGCGGGGCCCAAGGGGCTGTGATGTAAGGCAGATCATCGGTAAAGGCGGTCCCGCTTGCATGGCCGGCTTATGCCGCAAGGTTTCGCAAAGGACCATAGAGACAGGGCGTAAACAAATGCTTGGGGCAGACCCTTGCGCAGGCCTGCCCCAAACGCCGGATCAATGCGCCACTTGCGCGATCACCGCCTTGCCCTGACGGATCGCTTCGTCGGTCTTGATCTTTCCGGCCTGAATATCCTCGGCCAGATCCATCAGCCTTTCCGCGCCTGCCGAGCCGGTGTCGGCCACTTCAGCCACGGTGACGCCCTTGTTGCGGGCGATGGTCTCATCCCATGCGATGCGGATCGCGGCCCAGTAATCCCTGGTGGCGCTCCAATAGGCGTCGGCGGCATTCACGGCATAATTGCTGTCGCGCTGATAGGTGTTGAGCACCGATTCCTGCACATATGGCACCTCTTTCCCACTGGCATCGGGCCCCATCTTGATGTTGTCCTGCCAGTGGATCCACCCCGTCGGCGTGGGCGAGTGGCGGTTGATCCCCAGATAACGGTCATAGGGCGGATGGCGCGTGGCATCGCGGCGGGCGAGCGGACGCCATGTCCAACTGCTGCGCCAGCGACGCACGCCGCCCTCGTCGGTCCACTGGCCCCAGCCGCCATAGCGCGGGGAATCGTCGGTCTGCCACACGGTCTGCGACCAGCGACCGGCGCGGAATTTCTCGGGCACCGGCTCCAGCTTCCATGTGCCCTTGCCAGCATAGGTCAGGACGGTTTCGGGTTCATAGGTCCAGTCCTGCCGCCAATGCTTGATGACCATGGTTTTGCCACCCTTGTCCTTCGGCATGGTCACAACCAGCAGGTGTTGCAGGACGATATGGCGCCCGGTGTCCTCGACCACGCGCACGCTTTCGTGGCCACCCGACAGCGCCGCCGGGATGGGCTTGTAATCGGCGCGCCAGCTTGTGGTTTCGCGCATATCGAAAGTGACCTTGTAGTCGCCTGCCATATTGAGAATGTCCGCACGGTCGGCCTTGAAGGAAGCGTCCTGCTCGGCGGCACTGCGGGGCGCGACCGGACCATCGGCGAAAGCAGGCACCGCAATCAGCAGCATGGCGGAGGCCAGCAAGGGCCGGATCAAAGTTTTCATGATGATACAGTCCTTTTAGAAGGCAAAGCTGGCGGTGACTTTGGCGTTGCGCCCCGGCTGGGTGTAATAGGCCTTGGCCATGGATGAGCTGTCAGGGATGTTGAGCGCGTCGTAATAGGTCTTGTTCAGCAGGTTGAACACGCCCGCCTGCAGCTTCACCCCATGCAGGAAGCCCGGCTCCCACCAGCCCGACAGGTCGAGCAGCGCATAGGGCGGCGCCTTGTTGAGGTCCGATGTGGGCGTCGCCACGCGGCGGCGCGGCCCGGCGATGGTGCTGGTGAGATCCGCACCATAGCTGCCGCCGCTGTAGCCAAAGCCCACCACCGCCTTGAAGGGCGGGGTCGAGTTCAGCCAACTCGGCGTCGAGGTGTCCTGCGCATGGACATAGGCCAGCGAGCCCCAGGCCCGCCAGTGATCGTCCAGCGCATATTGCGCACTCGCCTCCACGCCATAGATCCGCACGCGGGTGCGGTTCACATACTGGAACACACCCAGCGGATAGTTCCCGCTGATCCCCGCTGCTGCCGCCGTGGTGGTGATGGTGTTGATGAAGTTGTGATAGATGTTGTCGTAATAGCTCAGCTTGAAACCGCGCTTGGCCGTGCCGCCCTTCACGCCCAGCTCGTAACCCTTGCTGGTTTCCGGCTTCAGGCTGGGTGTGCCGATGTTGGCATAGCTGCCCGAGCCGCCGTAGAGCAGGTAAAGCTCGGTGGCCGAGGGCGCGCGGAAGGCTTGCGCATATTGGCCATAAAGCGTGATGCCCGGCACCACATCGGCCTCGACCAGCACCTTGGGCGACCAACGGCTGCCATGCGTGCCCGTCAGCGGACCGGTGTAGGCGTCATTGGTCTGAAAGCCCGGGGTGTCGATCGGCGTGCGGCGAAAATAGTCATAGCGGATGGCAGGCGTGATCCGCACGCGATTATCGGCCAGCGCGATGCGGTCCTGAAGCGTGATGCCCAGATCAGTGCCATGCACATTGGGCATATCGGCCTGATTGGTATGGAAAAAGGCGCAGGCAAAAACCGCAGGGGTGCAGCTGTCGATGCCGACCGTATACTCCTTGGTCCGCGTGCCATAGAGTTCGCCAGACAGGGTAAAGGTGTTGAGCAGCCCCCCGAAACGCGCGCCATAGCTGATGTTGCCCGTGCCCCCGAACTGCTGCGAATTGAGATCGCTGATGCGGCTGTAGGTGCCAGCAGGCGTGGTCGCGCGGTTGGCATAGGTAGCCAGCCCCATAACGGTGCGCTGCCAGTAGCCGATCAGATGCGCCTGCGTGACGCCGGTCTCGCCCTGCCCGGTATAGTCATAGCTGGCCGAGAGACGGCGGCGGCGGTTCTGGGTTTCGGTCAGATAGGAGCGATAGGTCGAGGACAGGCTGGTCAGCGTGTTCTCGGTGTAATCGCGGTTGAAGATCTCCCCCGCCAGACCGATGCGATGGCCGTTGCCCAAATTCTGGTAGAGCTTCACCAGCAGGCTTTTCTGGTCGTAATCGGCGGGGTTCTTCTGCGTGCGGGTGGTGCCGGTGCCGCCGATCTCGCCCTTGTTGCGGATTTCGTGGCCGACGCGCAGCCCGCCCTGCACCAGCAATTGCGTGTTGTCATGCTGGAAGGCCAGCGCCTGATTGACATAAGTGCTGTGGCTGGTGGTGTCATAGGTGGCCTTGGTCAGGCCGCCGAAGTCCTTGTCCTCTTTCAGCAGATCCTGCGGATCGAGCGTGCGCAGAGCCACCACGCCGCCCATCGCGCCCGTGCCGAAAAAGCTGGAATCGCCCGACTTGACGATATCGATCGCCGACAGGCCGTTGAAATCATAGGCAGAGACCCCGCCCTGCGCATTCCACACGCCATCGGTCAGCCAGGGCTGGCGAATGCCGTCGACGGTGGTGAGCAAACGGTTGGCATCCAGACCGCGCATGGCGATGCTGTCATTGCTGCTGCGCACATTGACCGAGGCGTCGATACGGCGCGCCACATCGGACAGATCGTCGGCCATCACGCGGCGCATGGTGGCGGCATCGACGGTGGTGGTCAGCACGCGGGGCTTGCCCTGCTCGCTGCGGTCGGCCTCGTCGCCCAGAGCGGTGCTGGTGACCGTCACCGAGCCCAGATTGGCAGCGTGCTCATCCTGAGACGCGGGGGCCGTCTGCGCGCTGGCAAGCTGCGACAGCGTCAGGCCGAGAAGCAAAGCGGTGGAGGAAACGGCAGACCGGAGAGGCTGACGGGATGACATGAGCGATCCTTTTCAAGGGCATGGCCCGTGTGAGTGGGCCTTGCGATTTTGAACCGGACGATGCCCCCCGCACCCCGGCCCTGCCGCCCCATCCATCTATTGCACTTGCGAGTCAATAGCATTTATGGCGATTTTGCACAGCGAGCCGAATGGAAGGCACAGGCCTGCCGTTGCGGATCTCTTGTGAAACCGCCGTCAAAAGCTCTTGAATTGGAAAGGAAAGAGGCGGAAGTGCCGGCGTCGTTCCCCCGCCTTTCACGCAAAAAGCGCAGGACCGACCCGCGCAACCCGCTCAACGGATCGCGTGGGCCGGTCCTGCGCCGGATCACATCATGCCTGCCCTGTTCAGGGCTTGGCGGGCTCCGCGTCAATCTGCGCGCCGAGCGGATCGCGCCCGGCCACCGCCTTGCCGTCCGCCGCAAAGTCCATCAGCACATCCTGCGCCTTGGCATAGCGCGGCCAGGCAGGCAGACCCGCGCCATCGGGGCGGCCCGTCTTGGCAAAGTTCACCAGATAGGCGCTGATCTCCTTGCCCATTCCATTGTCGCGCGGGGTGGTCGCAGCGCCATATTTGATGGCCTGCGTATCGAAGAAGAAGGGAATGTCAGTGGCATGCCCTGCCCCCGGCTTGCCGACCGAATTCGCCACATAGGAGAAGCGATACTCCCACACCGGCACGCCCTGCCCGGCCAGCGTGCCCGCGATCTGGCGCGCGCCGGTGACCATATAGCCGGTCGGCCCGCCGATGTCGGCGCTGGTCGCGCCGATCAGCACAGGCACCTTGGCATAGCGGCCCGCCGCAAAGGCAGCGGCCGGCTCCACCGCCACCGTGCCATCGGCAAAGGGGCTGGCAAAGGTGCGCGGCGCCGAGCCGAACAGCTGCATCATGTTCAGCCCGTCGGTCACCGTTTCGGCAGACAGCGCGCGCAGCTTGTCCAGCGCCTGCGGATCATCCGCGGCCACACCCTTGGACTGGCCGAAATCGGCGCCGATCTTTTCGACGCTCTGCAGGGTGGAGGCGGTCAAATTCTTGCCATTGCCGCCCGACATCACCACTGCGCGCTGAAACAATCCCTGCGCCAGAGGCGAGGTCAGCAGCATGTTCACTGACATGCCGCCCGCGCTTTCACCCAGGACCGTGACATTGGCCGGGTCTCCGCCGAAGCGCGCGATGTTGCGCTTCACCCATTCCAGCGCCGCGATCTGGTCCATCGTGCCGTAATTGCCCAGCCTTGCGCCATCCTCACGCGCCTTGGTCAGTGCGGGGTGAGCAAAGGTGCCGAAGCGCCCGACGCGATAGTTGAAGCTGAAGAACAGCACGCCCTTCTTGGCCATCTCGGCGCCCGAATAGGTCGGCGGCGAGGCACCGCCATTCACAAAGCCGCCGCCATAAATCCACACCATCACCGGCAGCTTGCCGCCCGCTTGGGCCGGACGCCAGACATTGGCGTTAAGGCAATCCTCGGCAGGCGGCGTGCCCAAAGGCGCGGCATCGCTGGGGAACGGCACCTGCATGCAGTCATGGCCATAGGCGGTGGCATCGCGCTCGCCCTGCCATGCGGCGGCGGGCTGAGGCGCGCGCCAGCGCAAGGCCCCGACCGGCGGCGCGGCGAAGGGAATGCCCTTCCAACTGGCCACGCCATCCGCGATGCTGCCCTTGAGCGCGCCGGTTTCGACCGTGACGCTGACCGGCGTGTCGGCGGCGCTGGCCGAGAGGGGAATGGAGGTCAGGACAAGACTGGACAGAATCAGGCTCAGGCGCATGGATTATCTCTCCCCTATCGGTATCTTTAATAGCGATCCTATCGAGGGCATGGCAGTGCCGCAAGTGCCTGCGATTCATACCTATTCAGGCAGATTTTTAAGGAAATTATCGATCTGGTCGATCACGGTCGGCAGCCATGGCTCGAACAGCCAGACATCATGCGGAGCCTTCTCGAACGCATACCAGTGCGCGGGGATATGGTTGGCCTGCAAAGTGGCGATCACCTGATCCTTGCCCGCCGTGAAATGCGCATTGCCGCTGCTGATGATCAGCGTGGGCGGGGATTTGGGACCGGCATAAGTGGCGGCAGAAGCCTCCTTCCAGCGGGCGGGGGTTTGCTCGAAGGTTCCGCCCAGCCATTTGGCCGCCGAGGATGTGGCACCGCTGGCATTCTCGAACTGCAGCGCCAAAGGCGTGGTGAAATCGAGCACGCCATCGATGTCGATCAGCGCATTGGCACGGCGGTCGTCATCAGGCTTTGAACGGAATAGCCTGGCAGCGTCGGAATAGGCCACCAGCGAAGCCATCTGCCCGCCCGAGGATGCCCCGCCCAGCGCGATCCTGCCAGGGGGCAAGCCGAATTCGGCGGCATGGGCCTTCACCCAGACCATGGCGTCATTCACATCGATGGGCCCGGCGGGAAAAGGCGCCTCGGGCGAGAGGCGGTATTCAGGCAGGAACACCGTATAGCCGCGCTGCGCCAGACGATCCGCCAGCACATAGAAATGCGCCTTGCTGCCCGAACGCCACGCTCCGCCATGCACCAGCACCAGCCCCTGATGGCGCGACTGTCGGGGCGCGGGGCGGAAGATATCGAGATGCAGCGCGCGGTCAGGCAAGCTCTTGTAGGCGCGGTCGAACAGCATGGTTTCGCCCGGCACCGGCGCCACCGCCGGCCAGACAATGCCGGGATAGAGGCTGCGATAGCGCTCGAACCGGCTGGCGATGGTGTAACTGTCATCCACCGGGCGCGCAGCCAAGGGCGTGGTGAGAAGCAGGCTGGCCAGAGCAGCACAGCGCAACAGAGTCTTCATGGCCCTCCCCTCCCTTTTGGCCTTGCCTTGCTATCGGCCCGGCGCACCCATCGCTTCAAGCCGTTCCATGCATGCGGTCCATGCTGATTGCGCAAGGATCGAAAGCAAAACGGACTTGGACTTAAAACCTCACGCGCCGATGATCTTCTTCATAACAATCAGGAGAGAGGATCGTGGCATTGCATAGGATGCGTTACGCGCTGCTGGGCGCGGTCTGTCTGGGCATAGCGAGTTTGGCCGCCGCAGAAGCTCCCATCGCCTACCCCTCGCAAGCCACCTTCCCTCATGAAAACCGCGATGCCGTCGCCCGCCATCTGGCCGAGGGTCGCAAACTCGCCGGGGCCGATCTGGAGGCCGATTTCAACTGGCGCTGCCTGATCAGCCCGCTCGACAAGAAGATCGTCGCGGGCGTGCAGCATGACGGGCTGGTGCCTGCCACCAAGGTTTTCGACAATCTCTATTCCATCGGCCAGAATGCGGTGTCCGCCTGGGCGCTCGACACCAGCGACGGGATCATCGTGATCGATGCGCTGAACAATGGTGATGAGGCGCGCGATATTCTGGTGCCCAATATGCGCGCCATGGGTCTGGACCCGGCGCGGATCAAATATGTGCTGCTGACCCACGGCCATGGCGACCATTGGGGCGGCGCGAAATATCTGCAGGACACGTTCGGCGCGAAAGTCGCCCTGTCCGAGACCGATTGGGGCATGATCGAGAGCCCTTCGCGCGGCGGTGGCCCCTTCGCGAACCTGACACCCCCGCGCCGCGATATGGTGCTCAAGGATGGCGATGTGGTGACGCTGGGCAAGACCAGCGTGAAGATCTACGTCACGCCGGGCCATACGCCGGGCGCGCTTTCGATGATCTTTCCGGTGTTCGATCATGGCAAACAGCATCTCGCCGGGCTGATGGGCGGCACGGGCGGCGGGCAGGACTCGGCCTCGGCGCATAAGCAGATCGTGTCTTTGGCGCGCTGGCAGCAGATCACCAAGGCGGCAGGCGTCGATGTGCTGGTCACCAACCATCCGGTGCATATGGCCGCCACCGAGAAGGAGGCGCTGATCCGCTATGGCGCGCCGGGGCCCAATCCTTTCATCTACGGTATCGATAAATATCAACGCTATATGGGCGTGATGAGCGCCTGCTCACGCGTGCAACTGGCACGGCTGGGCGAAACCGGCGACTGATCCAGATCTTGCAGGTCATCCATGCCGCTTTGGCATGGATGACCTGCCCATACGGCTTGGATTGACACCGGTTTCCGCGTTAGTCTCTTTCCAAACAGATCTGGGAGAGACCATATGCCGATGCCACGCAGGCAATTCCTGACGCAATCCACGAGTTTGGCCACGGCCCTGTCCGCCAGCCTGATGGCCGCTCCCCGCGCCATGGCCGCCCCGGCCGCGCCCACCGCCGCAGCAAAGATTGCCATCACCACACCGATGGCCCCGCCCGAATGGGCTTTGCTCCAGCGCGCCGTGCTGACCGCCCATACCGATGCCTGCGAAGCCTTCTTCCGCCGCTATTACGACGCCAACGGCTTCCTCCTCGCCCGCGAGCGCTGGGGCGGCGACGATGGCCCGGACGATGCCATCGAAAACGTCAACGACTGGCCGCAGCTCTATGCGCTTGGCGCCGATGAGCGCATCCGCACCATGTATGAGCATGCCTATGAAGGGCATGTCCGCCAATACACGCTGGCCAAGACCACGCAGGTGCCCTTCGCCCGCGAAGGCATGTATTTCCGCGAATTTCCCGTGATGATGGACTGGCAGCACAATGGCGAGGGGCTGACCGTCTTCAACAACATGGGCCTCGGCAATCCCTACTCGCAGGCCTATCGCAACCGTGTGCGCCGCTTTGCCGGTTTCTACACCGGGGAAGACCCCAGCGCCCCCAATTACGACAAGCAGCACAAGATCATCAAATCGATGTTCAACGGCAGCCGTGGGCCCTTGATGCGCAAGGCCACCGCTCTGGACTGGGCGGGCGATCCGGTGGAGCTGGCGGGCGTCGACCAGAACGCCCTGCTCCATGGCGAGCATGACTATGACCAGATGCTGGCCCACTTCAAGGACTACACCGACACCACCGGCGACACGCCGCTCAACCTTGAATCGACCGGCCTGGCCTTCAACGCCTATATGCTGGCGGGCGAGGAAAAATACCGCAGCTGGATGCTGGAATATGTCGACGCCTGGGTGGACCGGGCGCGGGCCAACAATGACATCATCCCCACCAACATCGGCTATGACGGCAAGATCGGCGGCGAGGCGGGCGGCAAATGGTACGGTGGCGTCTATGGCTGGGCCTTCAGCCCCGTGGTGCCCCAGACCGGCCAGCGGCAGGACCGCAACCGCATCGGCTTCACCCTTTCGGCCTTTATGAACGCCTATGTCATCAGCGGCGGCAACGACAAATATCTCGACGTCTGGCGCAAGATGACCGACCGCATCAACGCTCAGGCCAAGACGGTGAACGGCAAGCTGTCCGCCCCGCGCATGTATGGCGACAATGGCTGGTACTCCTTCCAGCCGGGCAAATGGCTGCTGGGCGCGCAGGATATCTATTACCTCACCATGAAGCCCGCCGACCGCGCGCGCATGCCCGACCACCCGTGGATCAGCTACCTTGAGGGCAAGAACCCCGGCTATCCCGTGCAGGCCCTGCGCCTTGCGCTGGAGCGCATCCGCAACGCCCATGCCGCGCTGCTGTCCGACCAGTCGACGCCGGACACGCGCTTTGCCGATACGGTGATGGACCAGAACCCGGCCAACATCGCCGCGCTGGTCGAGTTGATGCAGGGCGGGATCTATGTCGGACGGCCGGGCTGGTCGCGCTATTCGCCCAATGTTGGCGGGGCGTTCCAGTTCGTGCGCCTGCGCTACTTCGATCCCCTGAACCGCCGCCCCGGCCTGCCCGAGGGCGTGAGCGCGCTGGTCGAGGGTATCACCGCCGATGAAACGGTGGTGACGCTGGTCAACACCAACCAGAGCCAGAACCGCGCCGTCACCTTGCAAGGCGGCGCCTATGGCGAGCATCAGATCCTGAGCGCCAGCATCGAGGGCAAGGCGGTTCCGGTAAACGGCCGTGTTGTGGAGGTGCAGCTTGCTCCGGGCGCCGGGGCCAAGCTGGTGCTGAAGATGCAACGCTTCGCCAATGCGCCCCGGCTGGACTTCCCCTGGGCCGCGCCGATCATGGACAGCACCGAAGGCATGCGCACCATGAGCGCCGAGGAACGCGACGCGATGTTGTGATGGGTTCAGCCTGATGGGAAAAGGGGCGTCCGTTGGGGCGCCCCTTCTTTGACAGTTAAAGTGGGCCTCCGGCGGGCAAAGGGCCATCGCCCTTTGCAATCCCTTCCTTAAGGGCGATGCGTGATCACGTGAAAGCCCTCTTCGGGAGACGGGGGTATGAAGTGGCTGGTGATCAGAGCAAAATCCTCGTCGCTGACGTGGAATTCATGCTGGCCTTCGGCGTTCCTGAGGCGCAACCTTGCCATGCAGACCTCGTCCGGCACATCGAGATAGTGCAGTTCGTGTCGGCATCCGGCTTGTTCGAAAAGGCTGCGCATCCATGCCCGGCTGTCCGGCCTGTTGGCGGGAAAATCCAGCACGACGGACAGCCCATTGCGCAGCAGCGCGACCAGATGCCCGGTCATGGCATCCTTCAACTGGCGCGAACAACGGACATAATCGGCAAGGCTCTTCACCCCTTCGGGATAGAGGCGCGCCAGCCAATCGTCTTCGCTCACCACGATGGTCTGCGGGTTTTTTGCCAGATTGCGCGTGAGCGTCGATTTTCCAGCAGCGATCTTGCCACACACGAGGTGCAGCGTGGTGTCTTCCAGTGACATGTAAACAAGCCTTCGCGAACGCAAGCAGCGTCTTGATAACAACAGACGGAACAGACCCGGCCCGACGTATCAGGCCGGGCGGTTAATTCGTCCGCTCATCGCGAAGGGATCGAGGCAAACCATCGAAGGCATCGTGTTGTGATGACAAGATATTCATGCTCTGTCCAGCGGTGATCGCCTGAACGGGCGGCACAGGGAGCGCGAGGACGATGGCCTTCGCGCTCCCTTTGTCCCTCACTTCTCCCCGATCCGCTCGATCTTGCCCACCAGCAGCAGGAAGCACAGCGCCGCGGCCAGAGCACATCCCGCCACCACCAGCAGCACCAGATTGAAGGAATGCGTCTCCTTCAGAATATAGCCGATAACGATGGGCGTCAGGATCGAGGAAATATTCCCGAACATGTTGAAAATGCCCGCCGACAGCCCCGCGCTGTCACGCGGCGCAACGTCGGCCATCACCGCCCAGCCCATCGCGCCCACGCCCTTGCCGAAGAAGGCCAGGCTCATGAACAGCAGCACCATCGTATCGCTGGTGGCGTAGTTGCAGGCCACGATGATCAGCGCCATCAGCATCCCCGAGACAATCGGCAGCTTGCGCGCCACCGTCAGCGAGACGCCCCGGCGCAGCAGCCAGTCCGACCAGATGCCGCCCAGCACGCCGCCTGCAAATCCGCAGATCGCGGGCAAAGTGGCGAACATCCCGGCCTTCATCACCGACAGCCCGCGCTCCTGCACGAGGTAGACGGGAAACCAGGTGATGAAGAAAAACGTCAGCGCATTGACGAAAAACTGGCCCAGATACATGCCCCACAGCGTCGGCGTGCACAGCAGCACGCGCATCTTGCGGCGGGTTTCGCTCTTGTCGGCCTCGCGGTCCACCACGGGCGCGGCGGCGGGCGGATCGACCAGCGCCCCGCCCTCGACGATCAGCGCCATTTCGGCCTCGCCAAGGCGCGGATGCTCACGCGGATTGCGCACCACGGTGGGCCAGATCCCGGCGGCCAGCAAGCCGAAGGCGCCCATCGTCACAAAGACCCAGGGCCAGCCGAAATCGGCGACGATCCAGCCCATCAGCGGCGCGAAGAGCACCGTGGCGAAATATTGCGCGGCGTTGAAGATGGCGCTGGCCGTGCCACGCTCGCGCGCGGGAAACCAGCTGGCCACGATGCGGGCATTGCCGGGGAAGGATGGCCCCTCGGCAAAGCCCACCAGAAAGCGCAGGGCGAACAGCGCGGTCACCGCCGTGGCGCCGCTCAGCATCACCACCGCGCCATGCGCCGCCGTCACCAGCGACCAGATGACGATCGCCCAGAAGTACACGCGCGGCGCTCCGAAACGGTCGAGCAGCCAGCCGCCGGGCAGCTGCGCCACCACATAGGCCCAGCCAAAAGCCGAGAAGATCCAGCCCAGTTGCAGGGCATCGATCCCCAGCTCCTTGGACAAAGAGGGCGCCGCCAGAGACAGCGCCGCCCTCACCGCATAATTGATGACCGTGACCGCAAACAGCATCGCCAGAATTGTCCAGCGTACCTTGCCTATGTGCTGTTTCGTCAACGTCACCCGATCACCTCTTATCTTATATGGCCCATCATGCAGAGGCAGGCGAGGCAGGGAAAGAGCCAATCCCTGCCTCGCTGTCATTCAGTAACGGAACCGCACGCCCGCGCGGAAGCTGCGGCCCAGCGTGTCGTAAAGCACCGGGTTGGTCTGCAACGTCGAGGAGGCGATGCCGGCGGCGACCGGCGGGTCCTTGTCGAGCAGGTTCTCGATCTTGAAATAGACCTCGGCCTTGCGCTGGCGATTGCCCCAGACGGTCAGATTGCCCGCCAGATCGAAATAGGTCGCCCCGGCGATGTAGTTGTTGTCGATGTCGACGCCCGACTTCCAGGTGTTGTCATAGACGCCCGAGGAAATGCTGCGCATCGTGGCCTGCAGCGAACCCCGGTCGTTATCATAACCAAAGGTGGTGTAGGTGCGCCAGCGGGGGATCGGATAGGTGGCGTTGGGGCCGCCGTTCTCGCCGACATATTCGATGGTGTTGCCCGCATTGGTGTAGGCGTAGTTGAGCGCGCGCGTCGCCAGGAAATGCAGCGAGAAGGCACCGCTCATGCCCGGGATGATCTTGTTGGCCTCCAGACGGTAGGAGGCGTCGAAGTCGATACCGCGCACCCGCACCGTGGCCAGATTGACCGGGATGCGCAGGATCGAGGTGATGTTCTGCGCCGCGTCACGCGTGACATAGGAGCAGATCGCCGTCTCGCCCGCCGCGCAGCGGTTGACGATATCGGCCACCGCCAGCGTGGTGATCGCATCCTTCAGGCGGATGTTGTAATAGTCCACCGAGGCCGAGAAGCCCGGAATGAAGCGCGGACGGAACACACCGCCAAGGCTGAGCGTGTCGGCCTTTTCAGGACGCAGATTGGTGTTGCCATTGCTGACGGCGGTGGTGCGCACCGTCACGCCCTTGACCGGATCGGCAACATCGGTGGCCTGCGTCGCGCCCGCGATGTACATTTCGCTGATGGAGGGCGCGCGGATGTCGCGGCTCAGCACGGCGCGCAGTTTGATGTCGCTGATCGGCTCATAGGTCAGGCCCGCTTTCCACGTCGTGACCATGCCCGAGGTGGAATAGCTGGTGACGCGCACCGCGCCGTTGAAGTCGGCCGACTTGCCCAGCTTGCTGTTCTTGAGCAGCGGCACCACGGTTTCGGCAAAGCCTTCGGTGACGTTGTAACTGCCCGCATTGGTCTTGTAGTTGCCGGTGTACCAGCCATTGGTCTGCGAGAGCGGATCGCCCACCGCATTGGCGCTTTCGCTGCGGTGCTCGACGCCGGCGGCCAGCGAGATCGGCCCGGCCCAGTTATGCAGCAGCGTACCGCTGACCGAGGCGGCGCTCACCTGTTCGGTGATGCCCTGCGACTGCCAAGCGGTGCCCTTCACATAGTTGATCGCGGCTTGCGACGCCACGCCATAGCCGAAGATGTTGAGCGGCACGCAGCCATTGGTGGGATTGGCCACGCTGGAGCGGCAGACGATCTGGCCGCCGCTGCTGACGGCATCGATGGCATTGGCGAAATTGGCGACATTGGTGGTGTTGAGCAGACGGATGCTCAGATCGGTGTGGCCGTACTGATAATAGGCGTTCCACGTCCAGTTGCTGCCGATCTTGCCTTCCAGCGAGCCGACGATGCGATAGTTGGTACGGCTGATGTCGCTGACCGGACGGCCCAGATCATAGGTCGAATAGCCATAGCCGAAGGAGGTGACCCCGGCGGCGGCGGCCTGCTGGCGCACGGCGGCAGGCAGGAAGGCATTGCTGGCCGACATGGTCAGATTGCCCGCATAGCGCTGATAGGCCGCGCTGTTGCGCGCGCCGCTCGAACCATAGGAGCCTTCCAGCGAGGCGGTGATGTTGTCCGCCACCTCATAGCTCAAGCGGCCCCAGGCATTGTCGCGGTCGATGCGCGGCGACAGGGCGATGGTGTTGCCCTCGTTCCAGGTGGTGCCGCCCAGCATGAAATTGCCCGCGATGGTGCCATACTGGAAGGGCGAGACCGCGCCGCCAGACAGGAAATTGGTGCCCTTCAGCGCGGTGTTGGTGATGACGCCGCCCTGCGAGACATTGTTGTAATTCACATTGGAGGCCACGATCTGGCGCGGCTTGCCATTGCCCGCGACATAGGCCGGATTGGGCACCAGATAGGTGGCATTGTACCATTTGCGATCAAGGAAATCGACGCCGTCCTGATGCTCATGCTCATAGCTGAAGAGGACATGGCCCTTGCCCCCGGCGAAGCTCTTGCCCGCCGCGATGCTGGCGTCATAGCTCTTGTTGTCACCGCTCTGGGTGATGCCGCCGTTGATGTTGCCCTTGATTCCGGTGAAGGTGCGGTCGATGATGAAATTGACCACGCCCGCGACCGCGTCCGAACCATAGGCCGCCGAGGCGCCGCCGGTCACGATATCGACGCGCTTGATCAACGCGGTGGGGATGTTGTTGACGTCCACCGCGCCGGTCTGGGTGGAGGGCGCGACGCGCTGATTGTCCACCAGCACCAGCGTGCGGTTGGGACCAAGTCCGCGCAGATCGAGCAAATTCAAACCGTTGACGCCGGTCGAGGTGTTGCCATTGCCCGTGCGCGAGGTCTGGCTGGGCGTCAGCTGAGGCATCTGGTTGACGTAATCGGCCAGATTGGCGGGCGCGGCCTTGTTGATGGCATCCGCGCTCACCACCGTCAACGGCGTGGGCGCGTCATAGCCGTCGCGCTTCACGCGCGAGCCGGTGACGATGATGTCTTTGTCGCTGACCGCATGCGGCGCTTCGGCGGCCGGCGTGTCGGCGACGGGCGCGGCGGCCTGATCCTGGGCCTGTGCCGCCGAGGTTGTCACGGCCAGCATCGTCATACCGGTGGTGGCCAGCGCGGCCAGTCGCAGTCGCTTGAATGTGTAAACCATATCTTCCCTCCCAAGAGCCGTTCCCGCTGCGGGGTGTTCTTCGGCACTTCTTTCACCATCCGGTGTCGGCCATTCGGTTGGCCCCGTCCAATGCCCAGCGGCGATTGACCTATTCGCAGCCGGTATTGATGCCACCGGTGTCAAAACTTGCTTTATGGATATTTTAAACGCGCATTCTGCCGGGAGGACCGCCATCGACGGCCCTCCCGAAGCAGCGGATCAGTGAGCGTGGTCGACGCAGCCCTTGGCATCGACGCGGCACGAGGCCTCGGTCCAGGCCCGCGCCTGTTCGGACAAAGTGACGCCGAGGCCGGGGCGCTGCGACAGCATCATCAGGCCCTTATCCAGAATCTGGCGCTCGTTGAACACCGGGTCCAGCCAGTCGAAATGCTCGACCCAGGCATTGTGCGGATAGGCAGCCGAAACGTGGACGTGGATCTCCATGGCGAAATGCGGCGCCATCATCAGGCCAGCCTGCTCGGCGCGGGCCGTCACGCGCTGGAACTGGGTGATGCCGCCCACGCGCGCGGCGTCGGGCTGAATGAAATCCACCGCGCGCGCGTCGATCATCGCGAAATGTTCGGGCGCGGAGACCAGCATCTCGCCCGAGGCGATGGGCGTGTCAATGGCGGCGGCCAGAGCGGCATGGCCCTCGATATCATAGGCGTCGAGCGGCTCCTCGATCCAGACGAGGCCATATTGCTCCATGGCGCGGCTCATGCGCAGGGCGGTGGGGCGGTCCCACTGCTGATTGGCGTCGACCATCAGCGCGACGCGGCCATTGATCTGCTTGGCCACGGCGTCGAGGCGCGTCAGATCGACCTTCGAGTCAGGATGGCCGACCTTGATCTTGATGCCGCCGATGCCGCTCTCAATGCTCTTCTCGACATTCTCCAGCACCTCTTCCAGCGGCGAGGACAGGAAGCCGCCCGAGGTGTTGTAGCTGGGCACGCCATCGCGCCATGCGCCCAGCAGGCGCCCCAAAGGCAGGCCGGCGCGCTTGGCCTTCAGATCCCACAGGGCGATGTCGATGGCGGCAATCGCCTGCGTGGAAAGCCCCGAACGGCCCACCGAGGCGCCAGCCCAGACCAGCTTGTTCCAGATGCGCCCGATGTCGGCGGGGTTCTCGCCAATGATGCTGTCGGCCACTTCGCGGGCATGGGCATACATGCCGGGGCCGCCCGCGCGCTTGGAATAGGAGAAGCCGAGGCCAGAATGACCCTCTTCCGTTTCGATCTCAGCGAACAGCATCGCCACGCGGGTCAAAGGCTTCTGGCGCCCGGTGAGCACTTTGGCATCGGAAATCGGCGTGGCCAGCGGCACCCACGCCAGGCTGAGCGTGATGGCGGAGATACGATCGTTGGGCATGCTGATCCTCGTCTCGATTCTGACTTTGTCGGCTGCACCAATGCGGGGGGCGGCAAAAGGGATCAACGCCCAAGGCGGCATCGGTCGATAGTGGATGGGCATTGGTCTTGCGCGGCCCGCCGATCCATGCCCCGATCAAAGCCATACGGGGGAGAGCCCAGACCATGACCATCAAGATCACCGGTGTCCGCGTGACGCCCATCGCCTTTCGCGACCCGCCCTTACTGAATGCTGCGGGCATTCATGAGCCTTATGCGCTGCGCTCGATCATCGAGGTCGAGGCCGGAGAGCTGCTGGGGCTTGGCGAAAGCTATGGCGATGCCCCCGTGCTGGCGGCGCTGACGGCCATTGCTCCGGCGCTGGCGGGGCTGGAGATCCACGATCTCAATGGGCTGGAGCGCGTTATCAAGGAAGAACTGGCCAAGCTGCCCGCCGCGAAAGCCGGGGCGGAGCTGGCACCGGGCTCGCAGCCCTCGCGCCTGCTGGCCAATTGCTTTTCCGCTTTCGAAGTCGCGTTCTTGGACCTGCAGGCCAAGGCCGCGGGCCTGCCTTTGCATGCCCTGCTGGGCGGCGCGGTGCGGCGCGAGGTGCCCTTCAGCGCCTATCTCTTCTTCAAATACGAACGCCATATCGAGCCCGAGGAAGCCCCCGATGAATGGGGCGAAGCCATCACCCCCGAACAGATCGTGGCGCAGGCCAAACGCATGATCGACATGTATGGCTTCGGCTCGATCAAGCTGAAGGCTGGCACCCTGCCTCCCGAGGTCGAGATTGCCAGCATCGAGGCGCTGTCCAAAGCCTTCCCCGGCTTGCCGCTCCGCATCGACCCCAATGGCGCTTGGTCGATGCAGACCGCGCTCGATGCCGCCGAGAAGCTGGGGCCGCTGATCGAATATTACGAAGACCCGGTGGCCGGGCTGGACGGCATGGCGCAGCTTCATCGCGAAACCGGCCTGCCGCTGGCCACCAACATGGTGGTCATCAGCTTCGACGGCTTCCGTGAGAGCATCAAGCGCAATTCGGTGCAGATCGTCCTGTCCGACCATCACTATTGGGGCGGGCTGCGCGCCACGCAGCATCTGGCAACGATGTGCAACACCTTCAATCTGGGCCTGTCGATGCATTCCAACTCGCATCTGGGCATCAGCCTGATGGCGATGGCGCATCTGGCCGCCGCCACACCCAATCTCTCCTACGCCTGCGACACGCATTATCCGTGGGTCGAGGATGCCGATGAGGTCGTGGTGGGTGGCAAGGTGCCGATCTCCGGCGGCTGCGTGCGCGTGGGCGATACGCCGGGCCTCGGCGTCGAACTGGACCGCGAGCGCCTCGCCCGCGCCCATGCCACCTTCAACCGCATCACCATCCGCACCCGTGACGATCTGGGCCAGATGCGCAAATATGATCCCGCCTTTTCCGGCAAACAGCCCAGATATTGAGACATATGCCCCTTCCTGATACCCGACATGCCGCGTGAAAGGCTTGTATCCTGCCCGCGCTTGGCCGATGGTGGCCTGATAGGGTGAGGAAGGGGCGCATGTGTTTGAACTGATCCAGCTCCGCTGCTTTGTGGCAGTGGCGGAAGAATTGCATTTCGGGCGCGCCTCGCAGCGGCTCAACATGACCCAGCCACCGCTTTCGCGCCATATTCAGGTGCTCGAACGCATCATGAAGGTGGAGCTGTTCCACCGCTCCAGCCGCTCGGTCAAGCTGACGGCGGCGGGCATGGCCTTCCTGCCCGAAGCGCGCCGCGTGGTCCATCTGGCCGACAGCGCCATCGCCACCGCCCGCGCCGCCGCAGAGGGCAAGCAGGGGCTGGTCAGCCTGGGCTTCACCGCCGCCTCGGGCTACAGCTTTCTGCCGCGCTTTATCGCCAATGCGCAGGAAGCCGCGCCCGATGTGCGTTTCGTGCTGAAGGAAATGGTCTCGGGCGAGCAGCTCGACAGCCTGCTGGCCGGGCGCATCGATCTGGGCTTCCTGCGCCCGCCCGTGCGCCACCCCGATCTCCAATCGCTGCCGGTGCTGCGTGAGCGCTTTATCGTCTGCTCCCCCGCCAGTGTGCCCGAGGCTGACCGCCCCCGCCGCCTCGCCGATTTCGACAATCTGCCCTTCATCATGTATGCGCCCGACAAGGCGCGCTATTTCCACGACCTGCTGGTGGGCCTGTTCACCAGCGCCCGCGCCGAGCCGCGCCATGTGCAATATCTCGCCCAGATCCACACGATCCTGATGCTGGTGGGCGCGGGGCATGGCTATGCGCTGGTGCCCGAAAGTTCGCGCCGATTGCACCCCGATGGCGTGGTCTTTTCCGAGATGGAGGAGGCCGAACCGGTGGTCGAACTTCATGCCGCATGGACCCGCGATGCCGACAACCCCGCGCTGCTGGCGCTGGTTCCCAAGCTGGAGGCGCTTTGCGCGCTGGATTGATCGTTCATCGGTATCGCTTCATGCCCAGTCGCGATTGTTGACGCGCGCCGCACCGACCTAAAGTCCTGCCATCAAAACAGGAGAGGACTGATGGATCGACGCGACTTTCTGGCCGGTATCGGCGCGGGAGCAGCAGCCGGCAGCGCAGTGGGCGCGGGCCTGCCCGCTTATGCGGCCACCGCTGTAAAGCATTCCACCCCCGGCGCCCGCCCCAAGCTGCTGATGAAACTCGGCTGTCAGAGCAGCCCCTCCACCGACGAGCATTTCGCTTTCCTCGCCCGCTATGGCGTCACCCATATCGCCGCTCAGGGCAAGCAGTCAGAAGGCCGCCTCTATTCCACCGCTGACGAGGTGAAGGCCGTGCGCGAGATGGCCGAAAAGCACAAGCTGACCCTCGCCATCTTCCACCCGCTGCTGCTGCCCTCCAGCCATATCGACAAGGAAGCGCACGGCGGCATCATGCTGGCCAGCAGCCCCGAGCGCGAGCGCGAGGTCGAAGCCTTCCAGAACCAGATCCGCGCCTGTGCGGCGGCGGGCGTGCCCTGCATCAAATACAATATGAGCCTGCTGGGCGTGCTGCGAAACCACCACGAACAGGGCCGCGGCGACGCCATGTTCTCCGCCTGGGACGAGGCCAGCGCCAAGCCCCAGCCGCCCCTCACCCGCGCGGGGCCCGTCAATGCCGAGCAGTTCTGGGAGCGCATCACCTGGTTCCTCGACCACGTCGTGCCCGTCGCCAACGAATATAAGGTGCGCATCGCCTGTCACCCGCAAGACCCCGGCGTCGGCCCGCAAGGCTACCAGAGCATCAACCGCGTGCTGGGTACGGTGGAAGGCCTGAAGCATTTCGTGGCCATCCGCGAGAGCGCCTATCACGGCCTCAACTTCTGCCAGGGCACCGTCAGCGAAGACCTCGAACGCCCCGCCGAGCAGATCTTCGACGTCATCCGCTATTTCGGCACCCGCAAAAAGATCTTCAACGTCCACTTCCGCAACATCGTGGGCCATCGCGGCCACTTCCGCGAAGCCTTCCCCGACGAGGGCGATGTCGATCTCTACAAGGCGCTGATGACTTATGCCGAGGTCGGCTACGACGGCATGCTGATGCCCGACCATGTGCCCGAAATCCCGGGTCACCCGGAGGCGGCTCTGCAGAGCTTCGCCTTCGCCTATGGCCATATTCGCGGGCTGATGCAGGCCGCCCAGCACGCATAAAAAGACGGGCTGGAGGCCGGGAAGGCTTCCAGCCCGAAGGCAGGGTCTTGTTAAGGGGAGGAGAGGAAGATGCGAGGGGGTTACCCCCTCGCGCTCCCATAACGTCTCCCGACGAGAGGGTGGTGGCGCCCGATTGTCGCGCCCCATCTCTCCACCTGCGCAACCTAAGGCGCCGCAGGCTCTCAATCCTTTAGCGCCTTGCAGGGAATACTGCCTGCGGCGCCGCAACCTTAGCGCCAAGGCCGAACCCGAGGCGCAACGTAGACATTAATGGGAGCGCGAGGGTGTAACACCCTCGCACTATCCCTTCTTAAAACCTTCAACGCACCAAAGCCGGCTTCTTGTTATCGAAAGTCCAGCCCGGGATCAGATACTGCATCGCGGCGGCGTCATCACGCGCACCCAGGCCATGACGCTGATACAACTCATGCGCGGCCTCCAGCTTCTCCTCATCGATCGTCAGGCCAAGGCCCGGCTTCGACGGCAGATCGACATGACCGTCAACGATCTTCGGCGGGTCTTGCGTCAACGCCGCGCCATCCTGCCAGATCCAGTGCGTATCGATGGCCGTCACCTTGCTGGGCGCCGCCGCCGCGCAATGGGTGAACATCGCCAGCGAGATGTCGAAGTGGTTGTTCGAGTGGCTACCCCATGTCAGGCCAAAGGCATCACAGAGATGGGCGACGCGCACCGCGCCTTCCATCGTCCAGAAATGCGGATCGGCCAGCGGGATATCCACCGACTGCAGCGACAGCGAATGCGCCATCTGCCGCCAGTCCGTGGCGATCATGTTGGTCGCGGTGGGAAGCCCGGTGGCGCGGCGGAACTCGGCCATCACCTCGCGGCCGGAGAAGCCATTTTCCGCGCCGCAGGGGTCTTCGGCATAGGCCAGCACATCGCCCAGCGGCTTCATCAGCCGCACGGCCTCGGCCAGCGACCATGCGCCGTTGGGGTCCAGCGTGATGCGCGCTTCGGGGAAAGCCTCTTTCAGGGCCCGCACCGCCAGCACTTCCTCATCGCCGGGCAAAGCGCCGCCCTTCAGCTTGAAATCGCGGAAGCCATAGCGCGCCTGAGCCGCCTTGGCCAAAGCCACCACGCCCTCGGGCGTCACGGCCTCGCGGTTGCGCAGGCGGTCCCACGCATCGGCGCTGTGGCTTTCGTCGCGATAGGCCAGATCGGTCTTTTTGGGGTCCGCGACGTAGAAGAGGTAACCCAGCATCTCGACCCGGTCACGATGGCGCCCGGTGCCCAGCAGATCGGCCACCGCCACGCCCACATGCTGGCCTAGCAGGTCGAGCATCGCCGCTTCGATGGCGGTCTGCGCGTGGATCGTGGTGCGCAGGTCGAAGGTCTGAAGGCCCCGCCCACCCGCATCGCGGCTGGCGAAAGTCTTGCCCACCTGCGCCACCACGCTGGCATGGGTGCCCAAAGGCTTGCCCACCACCAGCGGGCGCGCGTCCTCCAGCGTCTGGCGGATCGCCTCGCCGCCGGGGACTTCGCCAAGGCCGGTGCGCCCGTCGCTGTCGGTCAGGATCACGATGTTGCGCGTGAAGAAAGGCCCGTGAGCCCCCGACAGATTGAGCAACATCGAATCCTGCCCCGCCACGGGGACAACGCGCATGGCGGCAACAACAGGCGCCATAGCCATCAGACCGAAGCCCGCGCCTTGCTGACCAGCTCGGCCAGCTGATCCATTTCATCGGGCAGCAGCGCCGTCAGCGGCGGACGCAGGGGCCCTGCGGGGCGCCCCACCACATCCATGCCCGCCTTCACGATGGACACGGCATAGCCACGGCCCTTGTCGCGCAGGGCGATGTAGGGCAGCACGAAGTTGCGCAGCATGTCATGGACCAGAGCATGGTCACGGGCGCGCACCGCCTTGTAGAACTTCACCGCCCATTCCGGCATGAAGTTGTAGATGGCCGAGGAATAGGTCGTCACGCCCATTTCCAGATAGGGCAGAGCGAAAGTCTCGGCCGTGGGCAGGCCGCCGACATAGGTCAGGCGATCGCCCAGCTTGTTGTAGATCCGCATCATCAGCTCAACGTCGCCGACGCCATCCTTGTAACCGATGAGGTTGGGATTGCGGTCGCACAGACCGGCCAGCGTATCCTCATTCACAATGGCGGTGCCACGGTTGTAGACGATGACACCAAGATTGGTCGCCTTGCAGACGGATTCGATATGCGCGGCCAGACCTTCCTGCTTGCCACCCACCAGATAGGGCGGCAGCAGCAGCAGACCGTCGGCGCCAGCCTTCTCGGCCCCGCGCGCGATCTCCAGAGCGATGGCCGAGCCATAGCCGCAACCGGCGATCACCGGCACGCGGCCAGCGGTTTCCTCGGCGGCAGCGCGCGTCACATCGAGGATTTCCTGAGGGCTCAGCGCGAAGATCTCGCCCGTGCCACCCGCCGCGAACAGCGCCACAACCTCATGCTCAAGCATATAGGCGCAATGCTCGCGATAGGGGGCTTCCTGAAACTGCAGCTCGGAATCGAAATGCGTGACGGGGAAAGACAACAGCCCCGAACCGATTTTTGCGGCCATCTCGCCCGGGCCCATTTTACCTGCCGAAGTCATCGCTTCTTCCCATTCCTGTGATGTAATCCTGATCCTGTGGCTAATCCTTCGGTTCGCCCCGGTCCAAGTCCGTTCCGGTTTCAAGTCATGTCAGTTCAGCATCGCCGGGATGAGTTAGGGTTATAAGAAGTAAGATGCGAGGGGGTTACCCCCTCGCGCTCCCATTCCGTCTCCCGACGCACGGGCAGTGGCGCCCGTTTGTTGCGTGCAACCTCTCAACCAGTGCAGCATAAAGCGCCGCAAGCATGCAGCATTTTTCGTGGCAAATCGAGCGCAAGGTCAAACTCGAAGCGCCCACGCAGACACTAAAGGGAGCGCGAGGGAGATGGCCCTCGCATTAACCTTCTTCCTTCTTCCCAAGCCCCCTTCCAGCCGCACGCAAACCACAAAGGTTCCCTCCCTGACGACAGAGTGCCCGAACAACAAGACGAGCCGCGACGGCTGATCGCAATCGATTTGCACTTTGCGCGGCGACTTTGATAATCGGCCCTCAGATCTGCATGGGGGTTTCTTAACGTGAAAAAGGCTTTTCTGCTGGGCATGGTTCTGGCCACGGTGGCGCTGCCTGGCGTGGCGCTGGCCGATGACCCCAATGATCCCGCGATGCGCAGCTCGGCCGCCCGTGCGCGGGACCGGGAGGCGATCCGCCAGCTCAACCTTCGCGAGGCCGCGCGGGTGCGTGAGCGCGATGCCCGTTATGCGCAGGGCCGGTCCGACACGCGCGCCTATGGCGCCGGGTCGCGCGGCTATGAATATGACGGCGATGGCGGCGCCAATGCCAGCTACGCCCGCAGCCGCGCGCAATATGAGCGTGAGCTGGCCAGCTGGCGCCACGCCGTGGCCGCGTGTCAGGCCGGTAATTACGACTATTGCGCGCGCTGATCCCCGCCTCACATTGACATCACACATCACGCCCCGGTCGCCCAGCGGTCGGGGTGTTTTGCTGCCTGCCCCTCATCGCGCTTGGCATTCAAGCCACCATCCATAGGTCAACCCTATGGATAGCCCAAATATGGCGATTTGACCGCCCAGCCCCCCTGCCTATCCTGATGCCCAAGCCGCGCGAAAGCCAAGCGGCATCGGTCGAGAGGCACGCATGCAAGCCTATATCCTGCGCGAAACCATCATCAGCATGGTCATCAACAGCCTCTTTTCGCTGGCGTTTTTCCTGCTGGTCTTTGGCCATGCCGTGCCGGTGCCGGTGTGGGGGATCGGCGCCTATGCCTTTGACGCCTTGCCGCAAAGCATCGCCATCGCCGTGATGAGCACGCTGGTGCCGGGCGCCATCACGCTCAAGCGCCTGCGCAGCGGCAGCATCATCGCACCAAGCCCGATGGCCTTGCTCTCTTCACCCATTTTTCCGCGCAACATCTGGCTCAGGGCTTGCGTCATGGCGCTGCTGGCCGCCGTTCTGGGCGGCCTGTTCAACAGCACCATCCTCCTGGTGCTGGGGCAAGAGTCCCTACCCTGGTGGCCCGCTCTGCTGGGCAAGCTGGCCTATGGCGCGGCGCTGGCGGGGCTTGTCACGCCGCCTGCCCTCCGGGCTGCCTTGCGCGGCTGATCCGCCCATTGACCCATATGCTGGGACGATAGAATATTATCTGAAAAACAGATGCCTATCGCGGCCCCAACCTATGTATGACTGCTTTCACAATCGCTTTCCGGGAGTTCTCGATCCATGCCCCTCCGCTCTTCGGCCCGCCTGCTGCGCTGGGCGCTTTGCGGCGCAAGCGCGCTGACCGCCCTGCCCGCTTTCGCGCAGACCAGCGCCGAGGCTCCCGCGCCCTCAGGCCTTGAGGCGCAGTTCCGCGATCCGCCGCAATCGGCGCGCCCGCGCGTGTGGTGGCACTGGATGAACGGCAACATCACCAAGGATGGCATCGCCAAGGATCTGGCCTGGATGAAGTCGGTGGGCGTCGGCGGCGCGCAGACCTTCGACGTCAATCTGATGACGCCGACCATCGTGCCCAAGCGCCTCGCCTATATGACGCCCGAGTGGAAGGACGCCTTCCGCTTCGCCGCCAGCGAGGCGGACCGTCTGGGGCTGGAACTGGGCATCGCCTCCTCGCCGGGCTGGTCGGAAACGGGCGGGCCATGGGTGAAGCCCGAGGATGGGTTGAAAAAACTGGTGTGGAGCCAGACGCGCATCGCCGGAGGCAAGCCCTTCACCGGCAAGATCGCCGCGCCGCCCTCGATCACCGGGCCGTTCCAGTCGCTGGCCAAGCCCATGGGGCTGGACGATGTGGTGACCACCGGCAAGAAGGCCGGGGAAGGCCCGCATCTCTATGGCGATATCGCTGTGCTGGCGGTGCCTGATACGGCGCCTGCCGATGCGGCGCCCAAGGCCTCGGTCAGCGGGGGTGCTTCGGTCGATGCGGCCCCCTTCCTCGACGAGGATCTGATGAGCGGCGGCGCCGTGCCGCGCGGCTCGGCGCAGGCGCCCGGCGCGCTGATCTACAGCTATGACCAGCCGCAGACCATCCGCAGCGCCAGCCTGTTCCTGCCTGGCGCCAAGGTGATGTTCCGCGGCCCCAGCGTCGCGCCAGTGCTGGAATCGAGCACGGATGGCAGCAGCTGGCAGCGCGTGGCGGATATTCCGGCCTCCGACACGCTTTCGACCGTCAGCTTTGCGCCCGTCACGGCGCGTTATTTCCGCGTGGTGCTCCACCCGCTGCCGCCAACCGCCAGCAATATGGGCGAGCCCGGCGCGGGCACGGTCATCCCCGACCTGTTCGGCAAGATGGAGGCCGATCCGAACAAGCCGTGGCAGATCAACAGCTTCCGCCTCTCCGGCGAGGCACAGGTCGACAAGTTCGAGACCAAGGCCGGTTTCAATCTGGCGCTCGACTATTTCAAGCTGGCCGCGCCCGAGGATGGCGCCAAGGGGCCAAACCCTGCGCAGATCATCAATCTGACGGGCAAGTTGCGCCCCGATGGCTCGCTGGACTGGACGCCTCCGAAGGGCAATTGGCGGGTGATCCGTCTGGGCTATTCGCTGCTGGGCACCACCAACCACCCTGCTCCCGCAGAAGCGACCGGGCTGGAGGTCGACAAGTTCGATGGCGATGCGGTGCGCCGCTATCTCGACCATTATCTGGCGATGTATGACGATGCCGCCGGGCCCGGCATGATCGGCAAGAAGGGCGTGCGCGCGCTGCTGACCGATTCCATCGAGGTTGGCGCCGCCAACTGGACGCCAAAGCTGATCGAGCAGTTCAAGAGCCTGCGCGGTTACGATCCCACGCCATGGCTGCCGACGCTGGCGGGCGTGCTGGTGGGCAGTAGGGCCGATGCCGACAGGTTCCTCTTCGACTGGCGCCGCACTTTGGGCGATCTGATGGCCTCGCAGCATTACGGCACGGTGGCCCGCATCGCGCATGAGCGCGGGCTGACGGTCTATGGCGAGGCGCTTGAAGACCATCGTCCCTCGCTGGGTGACGATATGGCGATGCGCAGCCATACCGACATTCCCATGAGCGCCATGTGGACCTTCAGCCAGAAGGCGGGGCCCAACCCCTCCTACATCGCCGATATCAAGGGCGCGGCTTCGGTGGCCCATATCTATGGCCAGAACCTCGTGGCCGCCGAAAGCATGACCTCGGCCTTGAATTACTGGGGGGATTCGCCGCGCACGCTCAAGCATGTCATCGATCTGGAGTTCGTCACCGGCGTCAACCGCCCGGTGGTGCACACCAGCGTCCATCAGCCGGTGGATGACAAGGTGCCCGGCCTCTCGCTGCTGATCTTCGGCCAGTTCTTCAACCGGCATGAGGCATGGGCGCCTCTGGCCAAGGCCTGGGTCGACTATCTGGCGCGCAATGCGCTGATGCTGCAGCAGGGCCGCAACATTGCAGACGTCGGCTACGTCTATGGCGAGGAAGCGCCGTTGACTGGCCTCTATGGCGACAAGCCCGTGGCCGATGCGCCCCGCACCCATGCCTATGATTTCGTGAACAATGCCGCCCTGACCGGCGCCCTGAGCAACGATGGCGCCGAGGTGGTGACGCCGGGCGGCGCGCGCTATCAGGCGCTCTATCTGGGCGGATCGAGCCGCCATATGACCCTGCCCACCTTGCGCAAGCTGGCCGCTCTGGTCGAGGGCGGCGCCAATGTGGTGGGCCTGCCGCCGCTGGAAGACCCCGGCCTTGGCGACAATGCTGGCGAGTATCGCGCGCTGGTCGCCAAGCTGTGGCCGGGCAGCGGTGATGCTCGCGTTGGCAAGGGGCGCGTGATCGCTTCTGATACCATCGAGAGCGCGCTGGAAACGCTGGGTCTGGCCTCGGACTTCCGCATGGCCGACGCCGCAGCGGATGCCGATGTGCCCTTTATCCATCGCCGCTGGGCCGAGGGTGACGATTACTTCCTCGTCAACCGCAAGACCCGCCCCGAACGCTTCGAGGCGCATTTCCGCATCACCGGCAAGCTGCCCGAACTGTGGCATGCCGAGACGGGAACCTTCGAGCGCGTCAGCTATCGCATCGTCAATGGCGAGACGGTGGTGCAAATGTCGCTGGAGCCCGAAGACGCCGTCCATGTCGTCTTCCGCCAGCCCGCGCCCGCCGATGCGATGATGCTCAAGAAGCTGGCCCCCTCGCCCATCGCCACCGTCGAGGGCGCATGGCAGGTGGCCTTCCAGAGCGGACGCGGCGCCCCGGCCAGCACAGTCCTGCCCGCGCTTCAGCCGCTGAACGAAAACGCCAACCCCGGCATCCGCTACTTCTCGGGTCTGGCGACCTACACCAAGGAGATCGCCGTGCCCAAGACGTGGCGCGCCGGGCAGAAGCTGTGGATCGATCTGGGCCAGGTCAATGAGGTCGCGCAGGTTACCGTCAACGGCAAGCTCGTGGGCACGGCATGGCATGCGCCTTACCGCGTGGATGTGTCGGATGCGGTGCATGCCGGAAACAACCGCGTCGAGGTCAAGGTTGCCAATCTGTGGATCAACCGCCTGATCGGGGATGCCCAGCCCAATGCGCAAAAAATCACCTTCACCGCCCTGCCCACCTATCGCGCCGATGCGCCTTTGCGCCCCTCGGGCCTGATCGGTCCGGTGGTGCTGGAAGGAGCGGGCAAATAAGGCTAAAGCCCTGACGATGATCGATCCGCGCGCCCTCCGCACCTTCCATCAGGTCTGCCAGACAGGCTCGATCAGCGGAGCGGCGCGCAGCCTCAACATCTCCCAGCCTTCGGTGTCCGCCGCCATTGCGCAGCTGGAAACCAGGCTGGGCGCCAAGCTGTTCGAGCGCACCCGCGCCGGCATCGTGCTGACCCCGGCAGGCGAGGCGCTGGAGGCGCGCGCCCGCATGCTCGACCATCTGCTGCGCGATGCCGAGCATGAGGTGATCGCCGCGCAAAAGGGCCTTGCCGCCCCGTTGCGCGTGGGCGGCACACCGGGGGCGCTGGTCAGCCTGCTGCCGCGCGCTCTGGCCGTGATGGAGGCGCATCAGCCGCATCTCACGCTCAATGTGCTGGAACGCCCCGACCGCGAGCTGATCGCCATGCTGCGCGATGGCGAGATCGATCTGGCCTTCGTCACCACCGCCATCGAGGCTCCGCCCGCCGACATCGGGGAGCAAACGTTGGGCCGCGACCCCTTTGCGCTGATCGTGGGCAAGGCCAACAACAGCCTCCCCGATCATTTCTCGCTGAAGGATGCCGCCCGCCTGCGCTGGGTGCTGCCCGAGGCGCAGGGGGCCTTCCGCCGTCAGGTCGATGCGCTGTTTCTGGCGGGCGGCGCAGCGGTGCCGTCGGATGCCATCCGCTGCGATTCCCTGCTGACCACCAAGGCCATCGTGCGCGGCAGCACGCGCGTCACCATCCTGCCGATGCAGGTGGCGGCGGCGGAGCTGTCGATCGGGGTGTTGCGCGCGATCCCCTTGCGGGAGGCGAGCTTTGAACGCTCGATCGGTGCGCGCTGGGTGAAGGGGCGCCCGCTGCATCCGCTGGCGGCGCGGCTGCTGGAGCAGTTGACGCCCTGATCCATAGAGCCAGCCTATACATCCCCAAAAAACGCATATTTTACCTGATGCAAAAAAGGCGGCAGAACCCGCTTCAACACAGAGCGCCGCCGATCAAGGGCCGCGCCGCAGACCAGTCCTTGGGAGAGGCTTTGTGAGCACGCTTTTTCACAACATCCGCGTCTTTGACGGCACCCCCAATCCGGCCCGCGAGGGCAGCGTGCTGGTCGAAGGCAACACCATCGCCAAAGTCGCCTATGCACCCGAAACCATCGACGCCAGCGAGGCCGACACCGTCATCGACGGTCAGGGTGGCACGCTGATGCCCGGCATGGTCGAGGCGCATACCCATCTCACCTGGGCCTCCAGCGTCGAGAAGATCTATCACCAGTTCATCCTTCCGCCCGAGGAGCTTGAGGTCGCCGCCACGCGCAATGCCCGCGTGCTGCTCGATCACGGCTTTACCAGCGCCTATTCCGCTGGCGCTCTGGGCGACGGGATCGAGGCGCGCCTCAACCCCAAGATCCTGGCCGGTGAAACGCCCGGCCCCCGCCTGATCCCCTCCACGCTGGAGCGCAGCCCCGATGGCGACGACACCGGCGATGTCTTCAACGGTCGCGGGCCCGAGGCGATGCGCGCTTTTGTGAAGTACTGCGCCGATCAGGGCCTTGGCTCGATCAAGCTGGTGATTTCGGGCGAGAGCGCCCTCAAGCCCGGCAGCCATGGCGAGGTGCTCTACACCGAAGCGGAAATGGATGCCGCGCGCGAGGCGACCCACGAGCATGGCCTCTGGATCGCCTGCCACGCCTACACCGATGCGGCGGTGGATCTGGCCCTGCGCGCCGGGGCCCGCATCATCTACCACGGCAGCTATATCAGCGATGCCATGGTCGAAAAGCTGGCCGCCCATAAGGATGAAGTCTTCTACGGCCCCGGCTGCGGCGTTTCCGTCGCCGCGTTGGAAGCCAGCCCGCCGCCCCATATCGACATGAGTTCGATGAAGAACTCCGCTGCCGAGCGCATGGCGCTGGAAGGCGTGCTGGTCCCCAAGATGAAGGCGGCTGGCCTGCGCATTCTGATCGGTGGCGACTATGGCTTCCCCTTCAACCCCAATGGCCGCAACGCCCGCGATCTGTCACATTTCGTGCAGTATTTCGGCTTCTCTCCGGTGGAGGCCCTCAACGCCGCCACCGCGCTGGGCGGCGAATTGATGGGCTTGAAGGTGGGCCAGGTGAAGGAAGGCTGGCTGGCCGACCTGCTGCTGGTCTCCGGTGATCCCACGCAGGATGTCGCCATCCTTCAGGACAAGGACCGGCTGACCGCCATCATGAAGGATGGCCAGTTCCACAAGGCGCCTGCCGAGGCCGCCGTGGCATAAAACACACCGCATAGGGCCGGGCGCCGGGGACAGGCGCCCGCCAACAGGGATATGAACATGTTTGACGTGGCAATCATTGGCTGCGGGCCTGTCGGCGCGCTGGCGGCGAACCTGCTTGGCCGCGAGGGGCTGAGCGTGGTGGCGCTGGAAAAGGAGCTGGCGCATTACCCGCTGCCG
>Ga0116227_10003264_pt1 | contig 36263 bp, 16 predicted proteins | sample S1TSphgellanicum_FD_89693 | JGI IMG/M metagenome (GOLD analysis project Ga0116227, IMG submission 89693) | Host-associated microbial communities from peat moss isolated from Minnesota, USA - S1T2_Fb - Sphagnum magellanicum MG | ecosystem: Host-associated > Plants > Peat moss > Unclassified...
GAAGAGGGGGGGGGGGGGGAAAAAGTTTCACAAGCAAAACAAAAAAAAGAAACTGGGTGGGGGCCGGGGAGAAAATAAAGTTTCAAAAAGAAAATAGAGATCAGGGGGGAAAAGAAAACTGGGAAGGGGGCGGGGAGAAAATAAAGTTGCAAAAAAAAACTGAGATTAGGGCTGAGAAAGGGCAAACAAAAAATATCAACCTGGGATGGCACAGGGAGAGAAAAGAGAATCCTTTGAGTGCACCATCCATCCACGTTGGTGCACTGGTGGGTGCTGGTTCACTCTGGCTGTAAAATTGCAAATGTTGGATAGCGACGCAAATGTTGTGGTGCACTAAGAATGTGGGTACTTAGGCAGTTTGGGAAATTCCACACTTCTATGGGCAAGAAAGTCTAGGGCAATCATGACTTCTAGAAGCTAGACAAGAGTAATCATGATAAAAAAAAACTTGGACAGATATTCTGCCACATTGCCAACTTATGAGAAAAACTTGAACCTGAGTTATGACACACTCAATATTTTCACACATGTTCTCACATGATGGTGTGTTTGAGATACCATTATGAAGCCTTCCCTCATGAAGCCTCCCATCCACAAAGTGCCACATAGGTAACTTAGTTCAACCTGTTTGATCTATTCACTTGTCATTATTAGATACATTGAAGGGTTAGGACACACTCTCTCTCAACTTTGTCCAGACTCCACATGGAAAATAATGAATTATTTTCAGATTCAATTTAGTCAAAAACAATTGAACATCTCCAAATTAGGTCCAGAATTGGCATCTAACCTAAAACTCACAATAACACAAAATTGGTTGTTAACTCACTTGGAATAAACCCACTGGGCAAAATGGCACAAAAGTGCTTAAGCTTATCAAGCTTGATACATATGTATCCTCATTAATCGAGATTATTAATGAGCCCATCACTATCATTATTCAATAAGACCTCAGTTATCAAAACTTAAGCTCCTAACCCCCAAATTTTTGGTAAGTCTTTCTATTGTATTGATTATTTTTGTTTGTGACGTCTTCAAAATTTTGTCAACATTCCACTGCCAATTTCGCCTCCTTCAGTTTCCTACTTATGCCTCCCACACTTCCTCCAGATCTTGAAATATATACCTTTCAATCAAATTTGTGGTAATGAATAGAGTTGGTAAGATTTTCATTTTAGTTTTGTTGTCATATTTTGTTTTCAACCTCCCATTATCCAATTAGGTCAAGTACGGAAAACTTGTAAGATTTTACATGACATGGTCATCAACAATATAGCTCTTGCTGAAACTTGTCAAAATTTGACACCAAGTACTCAAACAACATATTGTTACGGTACCTATATATTCAAATTTGCAAACTTGGTTCTTAGCAATTTATTTGAGTTTTTAAGTAACAAATGATCACCAACTTAATTATCCCAAAAGTACCACTTGTTGGAACCAATATTTTTATTTTGTTTTTTGTTTCTTCAATTTCATGCTCAAGTGGCAATCATCCATCGGAATAGCCAAATTTGGCAATATTCAAAATATGAAAGTAGAAAAACCTTAAGCTCCCTTTCAAGCAGTTGTGGTGAGCATTGAATTTTTTTGTCAAAAAACGGGAATTTGTGACAAAATATTCCTTTTTCAAAAATGTTTTTTGCAAACAGCCAAAATTCACCACCAAAAAAAAAGAACTGGGTGGAACTTGCTTGATACCACCCACAATGCTAAGTACCTAGCTAGCCAAGTACATGAATGTGATATCCCCCTTCCCATTCATGAACAGTCTTAGGGGCCTATTCTTCCATGTATCAATCTTATAATGACATGCATTCTATGCAGCTGAACAAAAGAGGGGTGGGGAAAAAACTCAAAAGAAGATGATTACCTTACCCTAAGGTCAGTTTCGTTATTAAATAATCCTCGAAATGGTGAAATGAAATCTTGTGAAAATATGAAGTTGACATGTTGAAAATCATCATAATTATAATAGTCTGCACTCTGAATGATGTTATCACTACTCATACACAATATTATAGTAAATGATCTATTTTTTATAATTCTAAAATTCTAAGAAGAATTCATTTTTTGGAAATAAATAAATTATTCGTTTTGTCAATGTGGAAATAATGTAGGCTACAGTATGAAAATAATATAGTGCCAAATACCATACCTGTCATTAAGGTTTGGCTTTTAAATAAAGACAGGTTGGATTAATTGTCTGCATTGGCTGAGCCAAAATGTTGGGAGTTCATTTCTTGACTTAGAAAAGATTCAGGAAGTCGTTTCCTTTGAATTATTACAAATCAAATGGTATAGGCTACATTTCAAATTTTCAGAGCCTTTGATTTCTATACCTGGTCGTTGTAATAGGGTAGATCGGGTGGTGACCAAACACTTAGTGCTCAGGGCAGGCCAAATTCAAGGGGAGGCCTCAGTTTGTTTTAGGTGTCCAAACAAAACTTTAACCCCTCCTTTGACACATCTGATACATTAACAATCGTTGAAAACAAATTAGAAATGAGAAACTTATGGCCCCCAAAGTAAAAAGGTCAAGAACTCAAACACTACAAAGGCTGGTTCTCAAAAACCAATTTTTTTTATTGTATGTTGCTATCAGAGTTCAAAATGATTTGTAGAACTTCAGGTGACACTTTTGTAGCACTTTAAATCGTTTAAAATGAATAAAAAAGAAATTTTTATGAAATTTAAAATAAAAGAGGTCCAAAAAGAAAAAAACATGTTTTGTAAATTGGAAAGCTTCTTTTTTTTCATGTTACTTTTTCCTCAATTCTTTCTTTTGCATTTCAAAGATGATTTCTAAAACTTGAGGTAGCACTCCCATAACATTTTAAATCACTCAAAATGAGGCACATACAATGAAAATATAAATAAATGTTCGGTCATAAGCAGGAGATCAGTGATGGGTCTGTCTACCCAAGTGTTGAAATATTCAAATCGGGGTTGCCAGACAAAACAGATGGGAAACCCCTCCCCCCCACCCCAAATTTTTTTAACGATTTTAAGTACCTGTCTCAACGGAAAACAACTGCCGACAATTTTCAGGGTCAGATACAGTGTTATTTCTTCCCAAATTTTGTCCTATTGTTTAACCAAACAAATTGGGAAAATTTTGGAAATTTCATTTTCTAATGTAGATAGTACTAATTTTGCTAAATGTTTGGAAAAACTAGCCAATTCTTTCATGAAAAAAAAAACCCTTTGTCAGGTACTATATGTTATTTTGCAATAATGTGTGTGCAGTGCAATTTTTATTGTAAAAGAAAGGTGGCAGATTCAGGCCTTTAAAGAAGCAATTAAAGAATTAAAGAATTTTTGTTCCTTGTTTTCCCCCTTTTTTGGGTGCTTTGGTTTATTTTTGATTGGCAGGGTTTCACCAATTAAAACGTAGAGAACTTACGAGGAGGAAAAAGAAAACAAAAATGGAATTTTATTTTTGTCATGAAAACACTGTAAAGTTGTGAGGAAAAAACAAAAAGGGAATTTAATTTTCGTCATCTCTTTCCAGCCAATTGTCAGAAACAGGGGCGTGGTACCTCTTTCTGACTACAACAGAAAGTTCAGAAATTAACCGCAGTTAAACTGCAGGTACAGACTACTTTTCCACTCGCAGTGAAGCGCGCGCGCTCGCTCGCTCGCGACGCTTTGCAACGACTCCGCCGCTGCTGTTCTCCTTCTGCGGTCCAGAAGCTTTGTTTGGCTGTGCCACTCGTCATCACCTCGCCTGTTTTTCTCGTCCGAATGATTGAATGCACGCAGTTGCTGTAGTGACTGTAGTGCTACTCTGTGTGCTTTCTTCAAAAGAAATTTAAGCTGTTTTTGGTCCACTGTTCAGTTTGCTTCTGCTGTTTCAAACACGGAGGTTCGTTTGAACTCTCCAGCTTCTTCATGTGGTCCTTCCTCCAGTATACCAAACACACACACACACACACACACACCGGGCGAGTTCCGTCTCATTGTCTCTCTTCACGTGCTGCTCGGTTTTGTTCCATTGCCCCATTTGGCACAAAGTCCTGCCGGAGGAGTAGTTTCTGACATTTTCATACTACACAGCTTGAACATATTGCGTTGGGTCTTGTCCCGCGAGATCGACATCCTCATCAGGAGAGGACTGAGGAGATTGTGGGTGCTCTGGCGAGTTGAGATGATCAGCAGGAGTTGCTTGCAGCTTTAATATTATTATAGTGAGACCCTCCTGCTGCTGCTGCTATCACCACCTGAGCTGCAGCAGCTCCTCCAGACTTATAAGACTTGAGCTACTCAATAGCTAGCTTTTGACCACTGCATTGCACAACTTTAGACTCGCTCGCCAGCAAAGGCGTGAACATTCTCTGAGCTCGCGGCAGCTTCAGATGCAGTCTAGTGAGAAATATCACAACTGATCAGCAGCTTTGAGATCAGGAAGACCCAGCGTGTTACTGCAAGCAGCTTTGAAAATAGAAAGAGACCATGGCAAGTCTCCAAGATCAGCAGCAGGTCATGCATAGGGCCGTAGCAGCTGCAGGCAACGGGAATAGCAGCAGCAGCCAGGCAGCTACTAGTGTAGCTGGGAAGATGAGAATCATGCCCGACTTTCTTCAGTCTGTGAATCTGAAGTACGTGAAACTTGGGTATCACTATGTGATCTCGCATGGTTTGTTTCTTCTCATGATTCCTTTGATGCTAGCTATTGCAGCTGAGATTGGAAGACTCGGCCAAGAGGACATCTCTCAGCTATGGGAGCATTTGCAGTTCAATCTGGTGAGCATCTTAGTGTGTTCAGCAGCATTGGTGTTCGTGGGTACTCTTTACTTCATGTCCAGGCCACGGCCTGTGTACCTGGTGGATTTCGCTTGCTTCAAGCCGGATGACGAGCGAAAGATGTCGATGCAGATGTTCATGGATACAACGGAAAGGACAGGCACTTTCAACAAAACGAGTGTAGAGTTTCAGAGGAAGATACTGGAGCGATGTGGTCTGGGCGACGAGACTTACTTGCCACCAGCAATCCAGAGCCAGCCCCCCAATCCTTGCTTGAGAGAAGCTCGACTGGAAGCGGAGATGGTGATGTTCGGGGCCTTAGACGAGCTCTTTCTGAAGACCGGATTGAAAGCAAAAGACATCGGTATCCTGGTGGTGAATTGCAGCTTGTTCACTCCTACTCCCTCTCTTTCCAGCATGATTGTCAACCACTACAAGATGCGAGGAAACATCGTGAGCATGAACCTGGGAGGCATGGGTTGCAGTGCTGGTGTCATAGCCATCAACCTTGCAAAGGATTTGCTTCAAGTCTACAGAAACTCCTATGCAGTTGTGGTTTCCATGGAGAATATCACCCTGAACTGGTACTTGGGTAATGACAGATCCAAGCTTGTTTCCAACTGCATCTTCCGCATGGGTGGTGCTGCAATCCTTCTCTCCAACAAAAGGAGTGAGAGGAGGAGAGCCAAGTATGAGCTTGTGCATGTGGTGAGAACTCACAAGGGAGCTGATGACAAGTGCTTCAGTTGTGTGTTCCAAGAAGAAGATGAGAACAGCAGACTTGGAGTTTCACTCTCCAGAGATCTCATGGGTGTTGCTGGTGATGCATTGAAAGCAAACATCACCACTCTGGGTCCCCTTGTCCTTCCACTCTCTGAACAGATTTTGTTCTTTGCCACTCTTGTGGGTCGCAAGGTTTTCAATATGAAGAAGATCAAGCCCTACATCCCGGATTTCAAGCTTGCATTCAACCATTTCTGCATCCATGCTGGTGGCAGAGCCGTGCTTGATGAGATAGAGAAAAACCTGCAGCTCTCTGAATGGCACATGGAACCCTCACGCATGACACTCTACAGATTTGGCAACACTTCCAGCAGCTCCACTTGGTATGAGCTTGCTTACACTGAAGCCAAGGGCAGAGTGAAACAAGGGGATACAGTTTGGCAAATCGCTTTTGGCTCTGGATTCAAATGCAACAGTGCTGTGTGGCGAGCTTTGCGCACTGTGAAGTGCCCTAGCATGTATAACCCTTGGACAGATTGCATTGATCTGTTACCAGTGAAGGTGCCCACCTTTAGAAACCTCTAGAGATCTATTCTTCAGCCAGTCCAATATCATCATCTTTGACAACACCTGGTGGCCGGTTCACAGTTTGTGAACCAAGGTGCCATGATTTCCTATATGGCCTTGAAATCCCTAACATTGTTCTTGATATTATTTATCATCATCTAATCCTTGATGCTTGCCTCCTCCAGTTTTGGAATTTCAATGATGATGTAGGGTTTTTTTTTTTCCTCAGTGGATGTAGGATTTTTCATTTTTTTTGGAGTGGACATAGATTCTTCATTTTCTAGCAGTTATAAGCTAGCACAAATTTCTCTACAGATAAGTTACTTTGGTCCCCTTGCAAGTTGTTGCCAGTGGCTGGCTGGCAGGCAGCAGCACTAGTAGTGCAACCTGGGTATTCTTGCATTCTTCAGGTTCTCAAAGGCTGAATTTCCTTGCTAAGATGTTGGATCTAAAGAAAGAAAGCCGTGTGAAATTCCTTCTTTCTTCATGTCTGGAAAGAAAGAATCTTGTTGTCTCATTCTGGATCACAATCTCTCTTGTTGTGATTGTGGGGTGTGAGATTTTGCTGTCAAATATTGTTAGACATCCTTTTGTTTTGGAGTTAAGCCTCATAATTTGTTGCCCAAAGCCATAAAACACCCTAGCAAGTGGCTTATTTGCTTCACGTTCAATGCAAATCTAGCTTAATAACCTGCCTCATTGGCAAAAGATTTCCTTCAGATTTATTTTTGCCCTACAATTAATATTCCCCTTCTCTCTCCAGAGGATCTCCTGTCTTGTCATCAGCTTTGTGAAGGCCGTAATCAAGGTTAGTTTTGATTTCTCACAACAGGTGAAGTGATGGTTTAATCTCATTTCACAAAATAATGCAATTTTCTTCTCATTGGACTTCATTTTCCTTCATTATTTGTTCCTTTGTTTGTTTGTCCTTTGCAACTGCAGGAACCCTTTTTCAGTGTATACTCACTAATCTTTGAAGTCTGGAATTTCTGCTGCAACAATGATGAATTTGCAGATGGGTTTGTAAGTTTTTGGGCATCTTCCAAGCCTAGCAAACATCACATGCCATGTTGGATTTACTCATCAAATTTTATGTTAGTTAACATTCTTAATTTGAATCCATCAATGAGATTGTCTCAGTTAATATTGAGTTAAGACTGAGTTAGCATCATGTCTGATTGAAGCTTAAAGAGTATGTGTTGTTCCTTGAAATAAACACAGATGTATCAACCTCTTATGTTTGGTGCTATTTCTCTCATTGTAATGGTGATTATAGTGTTTGTTTTTACGCATTTGGGTACATTATTTTTGGGCTTCATGGGTTAAGTATTGCAAACAAGATTTATGAAAATGTCCAAATTGCACACTAGAAACCACAAGAACTAGAATTCTCACAAAAGGAGTATGGTTGAAAATTTCTTCCACGTTCGTGCAACTTTACCACTCCCATGAGTAGCACTTGAAAACATTTTGTGCCTGTTATTTCAACTGCAGATACTCCCTGTAAAGTATCTCTGCCAAAGCTTTTTAGTGTCAGTGGCAGCAGAAGAGGGGTTTTTCTTATTCTTTTTGTTTCCCCCCCCCCCTTACAGGCTAACCCAATTTTTCCAATTTTGTTCTTCCCAAAGGTTTATGTTTTCTGCACTGAAAGGTACCCTAGCTCTCATGTCTCAGATTAACTTTGTATTTATCTTTATGTTTTGTTTTCTACCTTGGAATGTGTGCTTCATGCTGGCAGATAATTAGCGCCATTCTTGAGACTACCTATGAACCAGTGTTGTGAGCAGGAATTCAATTATATTGACAACTTACTTCTAGGCCAGTTTCGGTTCCAGTTATTTTTTATGACAGAATCAAAGAACCCTCCGCTCTGCTTATTTCAAACCCTTCAAAGGATTGAAGATTTTGATGTAAGAATGGAAACCAACTGGTAGTTATATAGATGAGTTTTTATTTTTCCAAAACCGTGGTTAACATATATCAGAACCAATTCCTTGATTTTTGTTTTACAACCATGGTCAAGAAATCAAAGAACCCCCCTGAGAACCAAATGGGGTTGATGTCATTTCTAATACCTGCCCAACATGGTTATGAACCCTGCAGATATCAAAGACAAGTTGCAAAATCTAGGTGTACATAACATTTTCATGCACACACTTTTTTCCAGACAGATTATGTGGTCTTTACTACTGGGGCCTTATTGTCTTCTAAAGGTCAAGAGTGCTGCATTGCTTACAAGCTTTGTGAGGCCATAAGTCACCAATGTAGCCTTTTCCGACCTCTTCCTCTGTTAAATGGTGTTCCTTGGTTTTCTGTCTCTGGCCTCCCTTGCTTCCGCTAGTTCTGTCAAGTTGGTGTGGGTTTATGATAGCAACCCCAGGGCATTGAGAGTCTCTTACCTAACCAGTCTCCATCTCTCCCTAGTCATTTAGATTTTATTCTCTTGTTTGTTTCTCTCCTCTACCTCTCTCTCTTTTCAAACTTCTTACTCTCTGAACCTCCTGAGACAGAATGCTATGAAGCAGGTTGCTTTGTGACCATTGCATCTAAAACTTGTTACAATTCTATCAAGAGCTCAAAAAAACAGTGTTCCTTCACAAAAAAAAAATCTGAGTCCTAGAAACTGCTTTGGTCATCTTTTAGATTTATGTGTTCAAGTTTGTTCCATTCACGTTTAATTAGAAACCAGCTTCAGGTCGAAATTCATCAAACCCCAGGTTGAATTCTTCAAAATTGCTTGCATTCCTGAAGATTCATAAATTGGATGCTAAGGATATGCATGCTCTAAATGTACAGTTGCAAAGATAGAATTCCTCCACAACTAGTGGTACTAACTAACCTGTGAATTGCTAATTGTACATTGATTGTTAATTTCTTTCTCATTTGGAGTTCTAAGTTTATCCTTTAAACTTTGAAGTCTTCTTTGATAAGCAATCTTTAACAGTCTTGAGTTTGTTGAATAGAACAAGTCTAGTCTACCGGATTGATGGGAACTGGCTAGTTTTCCTTTTCTTTCAACAATTAATTGTGTGTTTCAATCATAGGAACAAAAGTGGTAGTATTGAAGGGGTGAGAAACCATAATTTAAATGAGATTTTTCTTTTTGTGCATGGAGCCCTTGCACTATTTTCTATTTTTTTTTTTATTGCTCTAGGTTGTGATCTAAGTATTCATAAACCAAGAATTAAATAGCTAGCACAAGTGTGGCCAAAGCAATGAGATGTACAGAGTTGCTAAAAACAACATAAAAAATCAATTGGATCAAATCATGGAGAAGCATGAATGGAACACTATGCCAAGGAGATGCTAAAGAACGAGTCGTGTGGTAGAAGGTATTGCAAACCAAACCAAAGCACCTAGAAATATGGAGGGGAATGGAAGAACATCAAGACATGGGCATCAATACCAAATCAAAGAAATTGGAGAAGGTGAGCACACTAGGGTGCACCAAAAACAGTAGTTGAAAATTCTTTGAAAATCCATTTCTAATGTATTTTGATATGGCTCAAAATTAACCGTGTGACTTCCATTCAAAAAATGATTTGTTTGGAAGTCTGATTTTGGGGCCACCATGTGAAAAAAAAGTTTAAGACTGGATTTTCTAAAAGGTAATTCAAGAAAATCAACATTTTTTATGCTTATATAAACTTTGCACAATATTTCAAGTTTTGCATACCTGATGTTGCATAGCACAAAAGTAGTTATCACAACGTTATTAATGGCCATAGTAGCTCATCTCAAAACAATGGAAAATGTATATTTAGATTGAAAGCATTAAAGGCCACCTTCTTGGTTCACTCAAAACATTTGCATCTAACACATTAGTTTGCCCTTCTTACATTGGATAGGGGCTTCAAGGGTCTCAAGACATTTGAATGGTTTGGTTCCCTCTAGTCAGTTGGAATGTAAGGGTCCATCTACAAGCCTATGAAACGGCAATGTGTGCAATTACATTGAGAGGGGGAAGGAATAAGGAATCGACTTGCATTTGAAGCCACAAATAGGTCTTGCTTTACATTGAAACATAAGAACATTAGATTTAGGGTGAAGGAAAGAAAATGAGCATTCTGACAAGTTCCAAAGGATTTTCAACAAGATGTTGAAGATGATGGTCCTAACATAGAGACAACTACTACATTATATGTAAAGAAGACTCACCATGTCCCCGTGCACATACAAGTTACATAGGTGAAATGTTACCCAAAACAACGTTTGAAAAAATGGTATGTGCTCATTCCTTACTAGTTTGATGCCAGAATGTGTTCTCAATTGTAAAACATTGCATGAATGTGCTCTCCTAGAAAGCAATGTTGTTGTTTCAAGTTGGTGGACAAATGAAACAAAGATGTCCCCAAACAAAAAAGATGTTACATGCCTCATTTTGAAAATGTGAGAAAAATGCATGCAAAATATTATTTATATCATAATGAGGTTTATAATTCATTCATGTTTGTTAACCTTTCAATTCTTATTTCTTTCACATTGTCTTTTGTTGAGTCATTTGCACCTTTTGGTAGGACTTGTTTTGAACTATGTAGCCTTTGTGTCATGTGAATGAATATACTCACTTCCTTAGCCTTATCTTTAAAGGTTTTAACCTTCATTTCTTTTAGGAGTCAAGACCATGTGAGTTAATCATGTACTCATTTGTATGTGAGTCCTAATATAATCTTGCATGATGATTCAATCCTACAATTGGGTTTGATCTTTGACTATGAAGTCCTAAGTAATTATGTCCTTGATTGGCTAATCTTGCACCATGATGTATTCCTACATAATTGGGTTGACTTTTGGATTGTAATATAGTAAAATAGTCTTGGGTAGTATAGTCCTACATGGGTTGATTCCTAAATGCATTGAGATTCTTGATTCTTAAATTCCTAAGGATGAAGTTGTACATGCATAATTTTTTTGGATTCCTAAGTGATGAAATCTTGATTCTTGTGTGCTCTTGTATCTTGAATTTGACAATGAGTCCAACTAGGCCTATTTGAATTTTGAATCTTATCAATTCTATTACATGTGAATTACATGTGAAATATCTAATAGTTATTTGCACCTTTGATTTTTAAAATCAAGTTGATGTTTTTTCCCACTTCAAAGCAAGTCATAAGGATTTACAAATAGAACTTGAATCATTTGTTAAATTGAAGTGAAAAGGTTAAAAGACTTCAATATTTGCCACTACAAGTATCACCAAAAAATGGCTAAGATTAAAGACAATTTCAACAACATGAGATTAATTTTTGCTCACCATGGTGAAAACAATCCTTCCTGTGGTTATCAATGTGATTCAATGTGCACAAGGCCAATCAAAAATTCCACGGTACAAGGTATTTTTGTTTATCAACGTATCCACCATGTTTTCAAAAGGAGCACGAACCTATGGTTGCAATTTCTTTGCCCAACACCCCTAGGTAATCCTAGGGTTAAATTCATTTATTTGAAAGGTGAATGCACCCTTGTAGTCTCCATAGGATTCCTCTTTGTGATAGAGAATTGAACCTTACAAATAGTAGGTTGATTTCTTGGAAAAGGTTTGAAAAAGTGATGGATAAAAAGACCAAAGATGGTGAGTTGAAAGAAGTCATTCTTTGGATCATTAAAAAATTAACCCTAAAATTTGGGTGGTTGCAAGTTAGGGTGACTCAAATTTTGTGGATACACCACTCCCTAAAAGTCCATACAATAATGTTAAAATAACAATCTACTATGGTATCATTGGTTAAATGGGGAGTTGCATTAATAAATTAACAAAACCATATAAAGAGAAACCATTTTAGATTTTATTATAACATATGCATTAAGAGGAAAAAAATGAAATCCACCAAAAAATGATTATGATATGGATTAACAAAAATATGGCCCATTTTAGGCCACTTAAAAATCCATAGATTTTTATTTATTAAGGTTTTTTTTAACAAATGCTTTGCATCTATGTTGTTATTTCTTTAATATATCATATATTGAATCCTTATAAGATCTTGCAAATAAAAACCATGCACGAAAATGCACATGTATAGAAAGGCATAAACAAAAAATCAAGATTTCTATTTTTTCAACTTCAAAAGTTCATTATTATACATTTGGTGCATGTATGTTATAATATTTTTAATATAGATGTCTTCTTATTCAAGTTGAAAATTTAAATCTAATCATAAAGTTGACATATTGTTAATTTTATGGCATGTTAATAACATGCAAATGCATGACATTCTACAAATAAATCCATTATGACACAAAAGGTGAACCACCCTACCTTGTAATCACCTTGTTTTAACACATTCAAAATACATGTTACATTCAAAATTTGTAACCTTATCTTTCACAATCATGCAAGGATAACCAATACAAGTTATATCTAAAATAGTTTATAGAGGGTGAGGTTATGTTTTGATTGATTCCATAGAATACTCATTCAAGGGTTAGAATGAAGTGCAAGAGGAAAATTGGTTTAATTTCCAATCAACAATCCTAATCCATATTATGTACACCTTGAACCTTGATTAAAACCTTAGTAACAAGCAAAGCCATCACTTATGAACTGAATATTTTTATTATATCAATGATGATCATAAACATGATATTATGTTTTATACAAAAATGCCTAGGTTTTCATTGGGCCCATCTTTGTGAACAAAAGATATATCCCAAGCGCCACATTGTTTGGAGTGATGGGTGTGCTACCCACTTCAAAGGATCTTGTACATGGCTTTATATTGTGAAATACCATTCTCTCACTATTGACCTTAAACTTTTACATGGGTGCCCATTTGATTGGCATTATGGGGCAGTAGTTGTGAGAAGGGACCCCATGATGGTGCTAAGGCTTGCCTCGAAAATGCATTATGATTGAATAATTGTAGTCTAATGGTGCAAAGCTACATAATGTTTTTTGATGTGATGAAGTTTTTACACATTGCGATGAATGTTTCACAAGTTATCCAAGGGTTAGACTAGAAGTGGCCATAAATTTTATTGACATTCAAGTGGGTGAAGTGGATAGGCAACACCTATTCAATTGCAAGATAGTTCCTACATCACAAAATATACATTTCATTCAATCAACCACTCAAACAACATCATGCTTCAAGTATGAAACTACATTTGCTCATGCATGGACTATGTTGATGGAGTGGTTGGAATATGTCCTAATCAAGCTCATGTAAATCCTTGGAAGGCAATAAGATTGGTGCCATGTTTTAGTACGGATTTATTGGTGGAAGCTTATGATGATGAAACAAATTGGGAGGTGGTTGTTTTCAACAACAACCAACTTGCATTTGAATTACAAGTTGGGGATAACTTTGTTATTCCCATAAAGCCAAGGAATGCAAAATAGTTGGTGTTTTGGGTTTTGAATTGCTAGATGTTTATATAAGGAAACAAACCATTAACTGATGATTATAATTTTACTATCAAAAAAAAAAGTCAAATAGTGGAAGGTCTTCAACTTATAGACAATCAAAAAGGAAAGAATTTTTGTTTGTGAAGGATGTAAGTAAAGGTCATGTGGGCATATTCACAATTGGGTGCCCCTTTTTGGACACAAGATTCAAGGACTTTGTTTTTGTTATCTTCCAAATATAAAATCTACATGGAATAAAATTGAAGTGAAAAATATTGAATAATTCAAATTATGATAATTTGCATGGTGATGGTGGTTTTCCACATGTGTATGTAATTGTGCATAAAATTTTAGAAATGCAAAAAATGAGTACACAAGTTTTAATATATAACTTAACATGTTTTTTTGCATGAAAATTTCTTACACATGTTGACATTTGGGGCCACAAATTCTAAACCTAGTGAATACAAAAAATCAACCAAATGGCAAAAAAAAGGAATAATTTTCCTTGCAACCCTTTTAGAATGGATTATGTAGCCTTCAAAATTCTTATATCATATCTTATTTAATCAAATGCATTATATGAACTTGCCAAACATATTTGTATGCATTACTTATATCCATGAAAGAAAATTGAAGTCAATTGCATTATTTTTATTTTTATTTTATTCCTTTAAAATGAAAATTGCAATTAAGACAAGGACTCAAAAGGACATCATTCTAGTTATAGTCATACACCAATCCACTATAATCATGAAACACTACAAGAAAATGCATGGACAAACCATTACAACCAACCACCCAATTCAATTTTGAGTGGTTTTCACATGACATAAACCATTCATGATTTTGTTGATCAATGGGCAAATATCACTAAAAACTCACCAAAGTGGTCATGCAATGGAAGGTAATAATGGTTTAGGAATTTTCTACCCAAAATGTTTTTGGGTATAGTTGAAAATTTTCCACTTCATCTTTTCAAACCACTTGGGTGGTTTTTCTTAATGGTCATTCCAAGCATTGTATTACACAAGGTTAACCACCTTACAAGGTAGGTAGGTAGCCACCATGTAATTTAAATGCCACATGGCTTAACTTGGGTGGCCAATGTTTAAACCCCACATGTTTGTATTACTTTTGTAGTCACTAGGTAAGTACATAAAAACAAATATTAGGTAAGTATAGGTAGAAGTATATGTAGGTCATGTTTTGCCAACCTAACATAAGTATGACTTAGATATAGTTAACCTATACCTAGGTTAAAGTAATCAATCTATACTTAGGATAGGTAAAATAAGATATGTACTTAAGGTAGGTATATTGTAGCCTATAATTAAGTTAAGTATATAGTAATTTATACATAGGCTAAATATATCATAGCTTATGTACTGAGGCTACATACTAGTATATGATTTTTTATGTTCTTACCTAGGTACATATAATGATCTAAACTTACATTAAAGTAGGCTAAGCCTATAACTACTTAATTACACATAACTAGCCTAGGTATAGACTATCTTATGTGTGCATGGTCTATACATTCTTAAATTATATGTACCTAATTTATATGTACATGGTTTATACATACTTAACGCTAAAAGCATGGTAAAGTATATTCTAAAAGGTAGTCAAAAAATGGTTCAATTTTTGACACAAGTAGAAGAAAGTAGATTTAAAATGATTTAAAATATCATAATAAAATTATGGTGCTTTTCTTTGAATTTATAGTGAGGTGATTACAAAATTTGAAAAACATTGGCGCAATAAAATTAAATAACAAATATATTGTTATACAAGCATACATGTTTGAAAATAATTAGTCAAATTAAGTCTTAACATATTTTTTTGTTAGAAGTTTGGTGTATTTTATTATTATATTTAAAATTTGAAAACTTAGAAGTATATTTTGAAACTACATCATGTTGAAAATGGAGAATATTCAATAATTCATCTACTTTCACTTATTTGTACAAGTTTAAACAACCTAAATAGTCGGGGGGAAAATACGATTATTATTTTAAAATCTACTTGAATGCATAATTAAATATGTGATTAAACAACATCATTGGGATAAAATTAAATATTATCCTCATGTTGATCATTAAGTTAAAAAAACATTTCTACTTTCAATACATTAAAACTTGTTTATTGCAAAAAAAATTGTGTGAACAAGGAGCAAAAAATGTCTCTTTTACCTTGCTAACAACATAAGGCTATACATACATAATTTATATGTACATAGCCTTTACATACCTACTCTATACATACCTAGCCCTACATATAAAACTACATTGCCTAAATATCCTACCCTACCTTGCTTATATCTACATATACCCTAGCCTTGCATATAAACTATACATAATGTAAATACCCTATCCAACCTACCTATGTCTTTTTTATACCCTGGCCTTACATATAAGCTACACTACTTAAATACCTTACCTTACATATGTAGGCTAAGTGCATACTTTAAATACCTAAATTATATATTGCCCTACCCTACCCTAATTTACTTATAGCCTACCATAAATACCTTACCCTACTTATACCCTACCTATACCCTATGCTAATTGATACCCTACCTTACATACATAGGCTAAGTGGCTTAATTTTAAATATATATACTACCTATTATAACTCATAACACCCATCATTTACCTAAATATAATTAACTAACAACAATTAAGTTAAATTAAATACTTACAATCATACTTACAATAAGTTATATAATTGGCTATTTAATTATTTACCTAAAATATAATAATTAGTGTGTAAGCAAGTAATTAAATATTAATTATTTCAAATAAATTGTTAATAATATAGAATGAATTAGGTCAAATTTGTAAAACATTTGATACAATATGTTTGTAATTATTAATCAACAATATAATTCATTATAATTATATTGATACTTTACATAATTTAAAGCTTTATAATATGGTTATAATTATTGGTTGCAACTATCATCACAAACTTACTAGGTTTTATAGGTTTGTACAAATTTTGTACAAAATCCAATTTTCAAAAGTTCATACAAAAATTGCACAAATTTTATGCATGGTTAATATGAATAATATTTATACATATTCAATATATTAAATATTCAAACAAATGACACATTTTTTTTGAATGACATACATGAATGTTCATATTTAATATTCAAAATCACATAGTTTTATCCAAATTTACATCACAATAATTACATAGATTTAGTTAAAATGTAAATTGTGCCTATTTCACATCAAAACATCACAAGTAGAAAAAACATATCATTTATATAGAAGTAATATGTATTTTTTTGTACCATTTTTACATTTTGAAGGCCCACAGATCTTGCATGGACATATTGTCTTACAATTTTCACACGGATTCTATTGAAATTATTATAAGTTTGTGATGATATAATTAAATATTAATTAATATAAAAATTTACTTACCTCTTTATCTATTTATTTATTTCATTAATGTGTATTACATAATTACTTAAAGATAGTGTTGTATGAACTAAAAAGGCTCTAGTATTGTATGTCCACATGAGATTGTTTCTCCTCCCCAAAAGTTTGTCCCATATTGTTTTTCATCATTTCCAAATCATGAAGAATATAAATCGAAGCATTCCAAGCATCCAAGACATAAGAAATAAGAAATATTCAAAAAAGGAAGGCCTTTTGGGATGAGCCAAATGAAATGTTTCAACTTTAAAGGTCGTATAAAAAAAAAAGGATTTCCTTACTTAGATGGCCTAAGTGTAGGCTTAATCTAAGTGGTTTACATCTAGGCCTAGTTTAGTGGCCTAGCTTTATGTGCAACCTAGGAAAGGACATAACATAGTCTCTTAGGGTAGGCCTAGGTTGCCTAAGCCTACATTAAGCTCCTAGACCTAGGCTTAGTTGCCTAGGCTCTAGGTTTTAGGTTCCTAGACTTAAGCTTAAGTACATAGGCTTAAAGCTCTAAGCTCTTAGACATAAACCTAGGTATCTAGTTTTAGGCAAAACTTAAATTTGATTTAGGTCATGTAGGTTTTAGGTGAAAGTGCACTACAACCCCCAAAAGTTGTAATCACAAAAACAAAAAAATTGCATTTGGTTTTGTTTTATACATATGGACATCATGTCTTAGATTATTTTTATTCATTTCAACTATATTGCTTTAACTTTAGACTTAAATTAGTTTATCCTAAAATAAACTCAAACAAACATTTACAAACTTGAACATATGAAATATATTTGTGTCAAAATAAATACATTGCTAAGTATGAAAATTTGCAAATATACTTCAAAACTAAGGTTACGAGTAGAATTTTCTAGTGAATTTTTTTGTGGTGAAATGATATTGATATAAATCAACTAAATCTAAGACCATTTAAAAGTTTAAAAATTTTGGTTGAAAATCCATTCAAAACATGTGTTTGTTTGCACTTCTTGAGCAATAAATGCATTATAAACTCTTATGTTTTTTTTTTCATTTTTCTTTGGTTTGGTAATGTGTCATGAACCATAAACATGAGGCCCTATGGGTGTTAAAATAATGTACATTAATTATATACTTTATGCACATTGATTTTATCAAATCCTTTTCATCTAACCATTAGATCAAACTTATCTTTAATTCAAAATGAGTGTTGTGTTTCAAAAGTTGTTATGCACATTCTAAAGTTTTTTTTCTTATGTTTAGGATTTCCAAAAGATGCCATCAAGATTTCAACTTAATGCATACCTCTCATACTTGTTATACATCATTTTTTTGAATGAAAAGTGATGAAAAATGGTTTACCCATAATGTGCTTTCACCTTTTTAGCCATGTGGCATAGCCTAGTTTAAATGTCATGTCATTAGGTGGCCAATGTTTAAATCCATGAGGCCTAACTTGGGTGGCCAATGTCTAAATGCCACATGGCATTTGACTAATGAAAAATTTGTTTAACTAATCAAATAAGGTTTGATTAATCACCCTACTAACCACCCACAAAACCACTAATGAATACACCTACTACCCAGGAACCTTAAAAAACCAAAAAACAACTTGAACCAAACCACCCACTCGCCTATTTGATGGGTTTTTTGTCCATTGGGGACCAACCACTATTCTAAACCACTAAGCTTACTAAAAATACACTATAGTGGTACCACCACAAAACGAATGGTTTGCACAATGGTCATTTAACCACATGTTTTCTAATAATGAAATAGTAAATGCAATAAAAATTCAAAATAGTCCTTTGTAATCTTTTTTTCATTAGACTGTACTTTTTGGTACCCTAATTGTGAATATGCCCATGCTTATATTTATTCCCATCTCATTTGTGTCACAAAATTTGTTATCATCACCAATTTAGCATGTGATGTATTAATAATAAAAGTCATATGAAATTCCTTCATTTATAAGTTCGTACATTTTACACACAAATACCATGCATTGAAAACATGTTTGACACATGGATAAATGTGTTAATGAATGAAGTATGAACCTATGAATGAATGAATGTCACATTGATTTTGCATCTTCCAATAAATTTGTGTTCCAAATGTGTTTTCAATGCATGATATTAATGCGCAAAACATACAAATTATGAATGAACAAATTTTGCATGATTTCTAGTATTAAATCATGAGATGTTAAGTTTGTGATGATGGTGCATGAAAGCACATTACAATGAACCTTTTATGTAATCACATTATAATGTTTTCTTGGGTGAACGTTTTTGAACCTAAATCATATCAACATTCAAAAATGTTTAACAATGTTTTTACATATTATGGCAAAACATAACTCACCAATAGAATTGGGAAAAAAGTTTCATTATTATGTATATCATAATCAATTAGAATATATCTATACAAAAATAATAAGTTTGTCATTGTGTATTGAAAAATGAAATTATATATATTTTAAAGTTGAAATGATTTTTAACCTTTATGAAATTTTTAGTATTTGTTTCACATGTGATTCCACTTTGAACCAAAACACTTATTTGAATGATTAATGAAACAAAATACTTAATGTAGTTTGAAATTTGAAACAAGGTTTGTTATATTATGTATACCATAAATATACCCATGGTTCCTTGAATTCAAATGACTAAATTATATATTTTTTCAACTAATAACAGATAACATTAATTTTGTGAAAATCATAATCTTAAAGTCCAAACACCGAAACTTAAACCCAAAATTAAATGCATCACATTTTGGGAGCTATATATTATAATATCATACCCAAAAAGGCTGAAAAGGGGATCACTATAACGTGTTTTTGCCTTGGTACAAATTGCACACAAACAAAAGGGGGAATAATTGTTACAATTTGCCAAATGATACTTATGAAATAATCAAATGCATTTTGGCTCAAGAATGTGTTTTGGATAATGATTCAAAAGTCTAGATTAACTTGAAATTGGTCTCAAATGATGAATGATCAACTGTGTAGTTTTCTTTTTCAACCAATACAATTTATTAAGAATAATCAAGTTCTTGCAAAATGAACGATGTTTATTCCTAATGAAAAACTTAATATTTTCCTTCCAAAATTTGCATTCTAGAAATTGGGAGCTTGAGAGTAATCTAGGTTTATATTCCTAAGACATGTTCTTTAAAAAGACCTCATTACTTTTAAAAATAGGTTCTAAAAAAAGACCTCACTCATTTTCACCATATGCAATTGAGGAACCTTATTAAGAATAATGCGAAATAGGAAATTGACACTCAAATTCAAGATGTATATTCATGCATCACAATTTTATACGAAATGAAAATGACATTTGATTGAACATAACCAAAAAAATGTAGAATAGGAAATTAACATTCATTACACCTAGGATTTAGACTCATTCATCATGACTATGTACAAAATGAAATGGGCAACATTTGATTTAACATGACCAAAGAAACAATACTTGACAAGTGGAAAATGTCAAAGTGTAACATCTAGAAACACAAAAATGTTAAGAAACTTTGTTGGATAAACCTAAAACTGAAGCTTCGAATTTTGTTCCATCTTAACGTGCATTTTTGTTTGAATATCCTTGGATTATGAAGTCCAAAACCCCAAGTTGTGTACCAATCTACAATGAAAACACCTTCACAAAAAAGAACAACACAATTTGTGGGAACCCTAACATGTTCTCCTATACACCATGGGTGATGCATATGATTGGGAGGTGGGTTGTTAAGAAATTTTGGCAACTAAACCATCGACCACAAATAGCACATGCATTCAAAATGCATATTTATTCTTTAAAAGAAAAAATATCACCTAGTAGTGAACATGGAAATGTAAAATCCCCCTTGCCCTCACTTTAATTAATTGATTTGGATTGCACTATCAAGAGGTGCTTCTCTTGACACAAAACCTTAACAAATGTCTTTGAATACTTGTGCATCAATTTTGTGAAAGCCTTTTGCATATTCTTGTGATCTTCTTCACTCTTCTTGAACTTATCCCATGTAAATATTTCATCTCTTTTGCATACGCCCAATTGAAACATACATTCTTGCAATTTCAACAATTTTTTTGAATTAAATTTTGAGACAACAAGATTTGATGTTTAGTTTGTCAAGCATTTAAATCAAAGTAACTTTGATTTGCTAGAATCTTTACCATTTTGTTTTCCAAGCACGTCAATTCTTGGGTACAACTTTCCAACACATTCCTATCTACCTCAATTACATTATGGGCATTTTCAACAATGTGAAAGGACTGCACTTGTAGCTTTTACCTATCAAACATGTAAATTTCAACAACTTTAAATGTTTCCTCAATGGTAATTTTGAGAGTCCTTATTTTTGGAATCAAGTAGCCCAATTGTGTTTTAACCCACACATGCTAGTGGCTTTAATTTTAAAACAATTGGCATAAATGAACTTTTCAAAAAAGGATCAATATTTTCATATGAAAAATTATGACCTTGTGGCTAAAACATGAATCTCCCTATAAAGAGTCTCAATTTCAAGTCTCAAAAAAACTGAAAATTAGTTGTACTTGAAATTTGGTAGCTCATTTTCTAGGGATTTTTAAAAAAAAAGGTGAATATGTAAATTTAACAAAATACTTTGTTCAAGAACTTGGCCAATTTTCTTAAAGGTGCAAATAAGCTAAGAAAAGTCATTTAAAATCTGACAAGTGGTTTGTGTTCCATATTTTTCAATCAAAAATTAATTTGAATGTGAAAAGTGATTTTTTTTATGCAAATATTTTCTTAGTATAATATGGAAACATATGATATCATTTGGGGGTTCAAGCATGGTAAATTAGATCGTTCATGTTCCTTGCAACATAAATGGAAAGTAACCATCAAGTAAGCTTTGATATTTTGAACTTTAAAAAAATCATTTAAAACAATGTTTAATATGGACATGTTCTTTGACTTTGTTGCAATTGTATTTGACAACCACACGTTTAAAATATGTATAAATAGAATTCATTGAAATACAAACAAAGGTCACAACTTATAAAGTAGGTTGCAAGTAGATGAAATATTATATTTTTCCTACTTTTAAGTTAATGTTGGACTAAAATGTATTTGCAAACTTTCATACATTTCCTATGATTATCAAAATGCATCAAACCTCTAATGTAAAAGTATGAAAAAATACAAATTCACTAATTAGTTTGAAATTTACTTGTTGTTTATATTTATTACATTAAAAAAATTCAAAATTTTTATTCAATTCAATGGTGGCATAAACATATTCATAATGACATTTAAAATCATTTGAAATTTCTTGTGTTTCTGTTGAAAACTTCCATATTTAAAATTGTATGGTTGTAAATACAATTTCAAAAGCAACTTGGTTGTCAACCGTTGATGGATGCCACCAATAGTAGATGATATATATTCACTTTACATCATATTTTTCATTTAGATTCATGGTAGTCACAAATTGAAATTGCATGTACAATTAAAATATGGGTTCATCATAATGTGATCACATATGTGACTACAAGCATACAACTATGGTGACATGTAAAATTGTCACAAGTGCAATCATAAAATGATTTAATTTGGAGATTAGTCACAAACATAGGGCCAAATTGCACAAGATTTCTTCTAGTGTTGTCATGGGACTTTTTTTAAGAAAATGATTAAAACCATAAGTTTTAGGAATCCAAAAAACTAGTTTCAAGATCAAACTAAAAGTTTTAAAAAAAAACAAAAGAAGAGTTAAAATTGGGACTAAAGGTTCCTTTTGAAATAAAAAACACACAACACTAGTATTGACTATTGTTGGTCTAGTCTTGACTTTTGGGCATACCAATCTCAAAAAGGTAAAACATTATCTTACTTGAAAATCAACATCTTCTTATTTAAGGACACTCTAAAATTGAGGCATGTATGAAAATTTGGAAAAAAACAATTTGTTCAAGAACTAGGTTGGTTCTTTTAAACTCTTGTAAAACCAAAAATCTTCAATTCTCTAAAAAAGTAATAACCACTCAACACTAGTATTGGATTTGGAACATATTAATTTGGTCTTGGTATTGGATCTAAGACTAATTATTGGATGCTATGAGGGATGTATATACCAATGTTGCGTGGGTATATTTTTTATTTCCATATATCCATTAGGTGGATAGGGTACATCATCTATTCTATTCTCAAAATCAATATACCTTAATGAAGTGCATACCCAAAGATATGTAACTTTAAATATCATATCCTATTGATAACTTTGGATATATTTAAGAAATACCCATACTTAGAGCTAGATATGTTTTGGCATCCAAGTAAAAACAATTAGGGTAAGCATGACTTAAACCCTAAACTTTATTAGTTTTATTAATTAGATCCGGGTGCCTTTTTTTTTCTTTTTCTTTTTCTTTTTTTTTTGCAACGAGCAATTTTGATTGGCCCATCACAATAACAACAGACCAAAAAAATGTAAAATTGAAACTTTGGAAGCTCCCTGAGATAGAAGTTTTTATGTGAAGATTTAGTGGCTCGCCTTTGACCCACCTATATAGGTGAAGAAGGGAGAACTCTGGGCAAAACATAATGGGTAAAATTGGGGACTATAACATATGGTAAACACTTTGATTCTTGCATTTTGGCATTGGCTTCTAGCTTTGAAAAGTATCATAAAAATTCCAAAATGTGGACTTTAAAAAAAAAAAGCAAATAAATACTTTTTTTTAAAACCACAAAAAGGGATATATGATAGGGGGATACCCATCCCCTACAATGAAAACTTTAATTTTGTATACCCCCTAACCTGATGGAACAATTTGAATGCTAATATAATACCCTTACTCGATGGGTAACTAAATTGAAAAACAATTACTTCTGTACCCACAAATATATCAAAAACAACATACCTACACAACACTGATATACATACCTACCTGATATTAAGATTGGTAGACGGGTGGGTTTACCTCAAGTAACTATGATATTGGTATCGGCATAAAGTTGGTATTGCTTCAGCTCATTCCAAATTGGTAGGGTCCTTGCTATCAGTGTTGATATTGGAATTTTAAAATGGATATAAAAGGTCTGTCATTTTGAAAAACCAGATAAAACCAGAAGCTTCAAAAAGATTTGCAATATTGGCTTTGTATTTGTCAAGTAAAAATGATGTGCAATCACTAGTAGAAAAATCGTCTTTTGCATCTTTTGCAACTTGTGTCATGCAACTACATATGTCACATGCAACTAAAAATATTCCTTACATATATGTATAGCTGAATTTTGAAAGTTATAAAAATGTTCATACCGTGATTCAAAACTCTCGAAAAGTTACGCGGAAACCAGTTTTGGTCTGGTATTTAGCCATGGTGGGATAGGTTTCAAGTATCAACACTGACATATCAAGGACTCTAGTAGGCTGGCATGACCTCAAGCAATATTAGTATTAGCCCCTTGTACCAACAACAAGGCTACCTTTCTCCTATACATAAGGGCCAGCAGGTTCACCACCTATGGTGGTCTCAGGGCATTTTACAAAACACAATACCCACATGCAAGTGCATTATGGATGATGCGTAAACCTCTAGAGATAACAAACAGCACACATCAGGTCCTATATGATCTCTCAAAGTTAAGCATGCTTAACAATCGTCTTGATGGGTGACCTCCCAAGATAACAGCACTGCAAAGACACATAAAAGTCCTCACCTCCAAACATAACAGCATTGCAAAGACACAAAAAGATCCACCAGAAATTGCCTAGTGCATTTGGATAACACAGTATAACACGTAGTTTTTCCACCGCCAGCAGCAGAGCAAGCTTTACAATTTTGGTGTTGTGCCTTGTAAAATCTTCCTACTGTCAAAGAAATTTTTTGACAGATCTTCTGCTGGGTAAAGCCCTTAGTTGAGGGCATTACCAGAATCAGGCTTGCGCTTGGCTTATTATGTTATGTAATGTAATGTATGTGTGCTATGTTCTGATAACGTTTGCCTTCAGTCATCAATCAATCACAACAGTTTTGCTGAAGATTGTTGAGTTTTGTCTTGACTGTGCATTATTATCTCATTAAATTGCATTTCAATTACAGTATTAGTTTTGATGCGGCTTCTCATGGAAGAATATCATTCAAAAGACTGCATTTGTGAGAGAGGTGGGGACATTTCTGAAATTCACCTTCAAAATCTTTGAAAATTTGGATAAACAAGTTTCTGGCATGCTCCTGACTGACTTTATCTGATCAAAAAAATAAAATGGGCATCTTGTAAGTCCCTGTTGTCAAATTCTCTCTACTGCAGTTCTTGAAGAAAAACTGGGATTTGATGTGTGGAAGGACAAGAGTAGGAGGCAATATATGCTTTCTCACTGATGCTTTCTGTCCTTGACAGCTTCTTTAATAAAATGGGGAGCACAAGACTTTGCAGAGTGAGTGTTATTGACAGGAGTAACTACTTTACAACTCAAATCTCTGAGAAGAGCTAGACTTTTGTAATCCTTGTAAACCTGAACCGATTGCAGTGGCACTTCCAAACTCACAAGCTGCTGCTAAGCTTCAAAACATGTTAGAAAGATGCCACCCCAATTCATGTCAAACCCTGCCTGCAACACTCAGAAACATCCAAAATCCTAAAGAATAATGATGATGGCTGGCTGGCAACACAGCACTGATTGGTGTATTTTTTTTTGGTTTCTGTGGCAGTGGGTTGCAATAGTTAGAAATTCGTCAAATCTGGAGCCTTTTCCTTCTTCCATTTGGTTTCCAACCAAGAGCTTGAGCTATTTGTTGCCTTAACTTTGGAGCATTTGGATGGCTTTTCAAGCTGGCTGGAAATCACAGAAGTTGTTTCATCCACTGATTTCACATGGGTCAAACAAGTATTGAAAGGTACACCTTTTGGTTCTGTGCCCTGAGATGCAAAAAGAAATGGGTGCCTCAGAACAGACACTGTCATCGAGAGTTGTGTGGAAAGTTGTAAAAGACCTAGTAGGATGCTTCAGATAGATGCACAGGTTCAAGTAGTCGATTTTCTTGTTGTGAAGAGCTGCTTGGTGGCATCCTGGCAAGGGTGAAGGAATGTTCTTCGAAAGTTAAGAATCTGTTATACATTTGTTGCTGGAGCAGTTCCACCCCAGTGAGAAAGAGAAGGAGTATGTGGTAGTGTTCGTTGTTTTGAAGACTGACGAGAGTCTCTGGATGATCTTTGGCTTTTGTTTTGAAACCGGTTCTTGATTTCCATAAGCTTCTTCAACACATCCTTCATGGTGGGTCTCTCATCGGGGATGTCTCGAGTGCACATCAAAGCCAGTCCCATAACCATGGCAATCCGTTGCTGATGAGAAGGCAGGTCTGGTAAAAGTAGAGGATCTAGCACTTGTCGCAGACTTTTTGATTCCGACACTGTTTTCCTTATCCATGCTGGAAGATTTGGTGTCACCTTCACTCTGTCATCAGGTCGTCTCCCTGACAGCATCTCCAGTAGCACAATTCCATAGCTGTACACATCCCACTTCACTGTTGCTGCTGTTGCTCCAGATGCCATTGCTTCTGCAAATTCCATGGACAGATAACACAATCATCAGAAGACATTGACATTCATTCTTGTGAAAACACAGAGCCTTGGTGAAGAAAGTTTGAATGGTAATACAGTTCTTTGAAGAAGACTGGCAACAAGAAGAAAGTTGGATAACAGAAATTGTTAAGATTCGCTCTTTCTTACCTGGAGGAATGTAACCAGATGCTCCTCCACTGGCACCAGCACCAGGAGCAAGAATTGTTGACATTCCAAAGTCGCTGATTCTGGCCCTCCATTTGGCATCAAAAAGGATGTTGCTGGGTTTCACATTGCCATGGACAAGGGGAGTTGTTGCTGCACGCTCGTGGTGAAGGTAAGCCAGTCCCTGTGCAACTCCAATTGCAACATTGAGCCTCGCATTCCAGTTGAATGTTTGCACGAGCTCTGCACCTGGAGGTGGATGCAACAGCTTCTCCAGGCTTCCGTTTGGCATGTACTCAAGAACCAGAGCTTTGATTTCCGGGCTTGAACAGTACCCAACAACCCTCACAAGGCTATTGTGCCGAACACTGGCAAGTGTTTCAAGCTTGGTGTCAGGTTCAACAGCAACATCCACTGCAGCAAGAGCAATATCCACCACTGCAGCAGCATCAGCAGGTCCAGCTTCACTCACATCAGGACTTTGTTGTTGTTGTTGTTGCAGAGGAGGACTAGGAAGAATTGTGAGCCTTTTCACAACAACATCAACATCGTTGTAGACACCTCTGTAAATGGTGCTGGCGAGTCCTCTTCCAATGATGTTTGCATCACCAAACCCTCCAGTTGCAAGCAAGATCTCTTCAGCTGACAGTCGAAGCTGAAGCTCATCTGAAACACTAGCTGAAAACTTGCTACCACTTTTAGAAGATCCTCTACTCTTCCGTCTACAGTAGCAGCAGCAGCAGCTGACCACAAGCAAGAGGAGCAGAAGCAGCCCAAAACCTCCCACAATGGCTCCTAGGAGGATCTTGTTGCGAGTGTCATGGCTGCTTGATTGGCATTCTTTGTTGATGATCACACCACACAACCCTGGATTATCAAGAAAGCTTAAAGCTGTGATGTTGTTGTTGCTGCTCTGGTGGGTGAAGTTGGGAATGAGTCCTTGGAGATTGTTGTAAGAGACGTTCAGGAAAGAGAGCATGGAGATGGTGGTGAGAGATGCAGGAATGGAACCTGATAGATCATTGTCTGAGAGATCCAGTTGAGTGAGCTTGGTGAGGTTGCCCAACTGTGGTGGAATGGACCCCTCAAGTCTGTTGTGTGAGATAATGAGAGAAAGCAAACTGCTACAATTGCCAATGGATTCTGGGATGCTCCCTGACAGATTGTTGAAAGAGAAGTCAAGGTTTTGGACAAGGACCAGATCACCCAATTGCTCAGGTATGGGACCTGAGAGTTGGTTGTGAGAGAGAGAGAGAGAGAGTGTCAGCTTCTGCAGACTTGTGCCCACAGAGGAAGGAATCACACCACTGAGGTGATTGTCTGAGAGCAGCAGCTCTTGCAAGATGGAAGTGTTGGCTATGAAGCTCAAATCTCCTTCCAGCAAATTGGAGCTCAGGTCTAGAGAACTCAGTTGTGGCAAAGCTCCTAGAGAAGGAGGAATGTCACCTTGAAGAGAGTTCTCATTGAGCTTCAGTTCTCGCAGCTCTACACAAGCAGAGAGCTCTTGTGGGATGGAGCCTGTCAAATTGCAGCTCGTCAGCTGCAAGCTCTGGAGATGGATAAGCTGCCCAACCGTTGCAGGGATCACTCCTCCCAGTGGGTTCCTTGAGAGATCCAAAGAAACCAAAGATGTGAGATTGGCCAAGAAGTCTGCAGAGATGTTTCCACTCAACTGGTTGTCACTCAGATCCAAATTCTGCAGCTGTGAACTCGACACCAGATTCAATGCTGTTGGGATGGACCCATTAAAGCTGTTGTGTGAAAGATCCAAGCTTTGCAGAGCTGGCAACGAGAAAAGCTGAGAAGGAATGGGACCATGGAGATCGTTGTTGGAAGCATCAAAGAAGGAAAGATTGTGCAAAGAAGCAAGAGAAGAAGAATCTGGTAAAGCTCCAGTGAGGTTGTTGTTGCTGAGATCCAAAGACACCAGAGATGGGAAAGAGCCAGTCTGCTGCAGCATGGGGGTGATAGGTCCAGAAAGGACATTGCCACTGAGGTTCAAGCTGGAGAGAAGAGCCAGTTGTCCCAGTGAGGAAGAAGGGATGGTGCCTTGCAGCCGTTTGTTGAAGAGATTCACTGCAAACACTCGCCTGTGCTTGCAAGTCACTCCTGGCCATCTGCATGCGTTCAAGACTTGTCTCTTCCCTTGCCTCTTCCAGTATCGCAGCGCTTCTGTTGGGTCGCTTGTTATTGCTGCCTTGAAATCCAGCAAGCTCTCTCCATCATCTAACAAGCTCTGGGTGAGTACCACACCCCCCGTTGGGTCGTTGTTGTTTCCAGTTGCCAAAGCTCTTCTGAAGACGACCCCGTCGCTGCTCCTCCTACTGCTGCTACTGTTACCTACACTCTTGATCGCTACTCTCCCACAATCTCCTCCTGGGCAGAAACTGGAAGAAGAAGAAGCTCCAGACAACAAGCACCAGCTCCCCAAGAGCAATACCAACGTTACGACAGAAATCTGGTTGCAATTCTCGAAGACGCGCAACAGCTTGGCCATGGAACCTCCTACAACAACAATCCTTTCTTCTTCTGTTTCCTTTCTTTCTGCGGCGGTTCTCTTGTTCTTGGGAATCCTAATGAACTCTCGATGGGCTTTCTTCAAAGCGTATTAATCCTGGACGTCTTCAGTATTTTGGCTTCCTCCTAAATTTCTCCTGCAACAACTTTCGTTCTTGCCTCTGAACCTAGTTGAAGAAGCTGGGAGTAGTAGTAGTAGTAGTAACTGTTTCTTCTACTTCTGCTGCTGATCGAACCGCGGTTCACTGCAAAACCAAGTCTCTCGTGTCCAGGCTTGATTCCCAAAAACATTCTGCACAAACAAATCAGCAACTCTTGCACTCCAAACAAGCACACTCACCACCTGTCTGTCGCTCACTCTTGTTTTCGCTCTAGCTCCACTCCCGCACTCACTGCATTTTCCTGCTTTTTTTCTTTCTTGCAAGCTACTTCTCTCCACCTCCCTAAGTCCTTGAATACAACAGGAGCAGCAAGAAGCCTAGACTATCTCTACCGTTTGTTGTAGCAGCAGCCAGGCTTTGTAACTGGGGCCACGATCGCTACCTTTTGTTGTAACAACTCTCTTTGCCTTCTTCTCCCCTTCTTTCTTGTAAGGTGAGTTCTACAAGCTAAAATTTGGACAAGAAATACAACTCTCTGCAACAGAAAAAAGAAAAAGAAAAAAAAACAAGAACAAGAGCGAAGAAGCAGAAGGAGTTGGGCAGAAGATGGGAGCTTGTTGAGCAGCAAAGCAAAAGCAAAGCAAACAGCGACACAAGCAAAGACAAGAGAAGAGAGGAGAGAAAAGAGAAGAGGAAAGACGTGTGTGCAACAAGACGTGTGTGCAACAACATAGTCAAACTTTGAAAGCTGCACTAATTCCATGACCCAAAAAAACAAATTTTAAAAATACAATCAAAAGGGGTTGGTGGGGGTGGGGGAGGCGGGGGGGTCGTCGGGGACGGGGGAATTTTCTCCTTAATTCCATAGCGCACCCCCAAGGGCACCCTTTTCTCAGTATTCTTATTGCTTGAAAACTCCATTAGAACCAAATTTCAAAGTTGAGTACCTAGGAGGGTGTTTTTTTACCAGTGTTGGCCAGTTCCCCAGTTCTAGGGAAACCTCTCCTTTCCCATTCCTAACATTTTTGAAGGGCTGGATAAATCCCAGTTCAGTTCCAGTCTTTTTTCTTTAAAATATGGGACCCGGTTCAATTAATTAATTTAATTAAATCAAAGTTGATTACCTTTGTGTCAAAGTGAAAAATTAAGTTGAGCACCTACCTACCAGTTTTTCACATTAAAACAGAAAGTTGAAAGCTTGAGCATACCTAAAAGAAAAGTTTTCACATTAGAAGAAACAAAAGTTCAAAGGCTTTTTTTTTCTCTCTTTTTCTCCTAGGACACAAATGGTCCTATAATTTTTTTTTAAACTCAAACTTCTTCTTATTGGGCTTAGCTTTTGGCCCAATATTTTAAACCATTTATTCTAATTAATTAATTATTCCCAATCTTAGCCCTTGAATGGTCCCAAACCAGCTCCTTTGTGAGCATTCTTATTTGGGCGAGAGATTTTCTGGGCTTGGGGAGTGTGTAAAAGTGCCATCATTCGTCCATAATAAATCCATGCTTGTTCGAGAATGTTGATTTTAAGATCCCATCTGAATGCGTCACAAGGAAATCCCCTTTGTTGTAAACCTAACATGAAAGCCAAGTCTGAATGCGGTTATGGGGGGGGGGGAGCATGAGCCCCTCCCTTATTATAAGTCGCACATACTAGAAGCAAGGACCCAACAAGGATTTCTCAACCAAACCCTTGAATATTTTGTCAACTATTTGGCACTATTATTATTATTTTGGGGGAGTCACCTGTAATGTACCTGGACCATGCTGGTCGTCAAAGCTCGAATCGAACTTGTTTTAGCCCGTCATCTTCAACTTCCCTCCAACTCAGCCTCTCCAAAAAAAGAAATTTGGGGAAGGGGAGGCGAGTAGGGGATGACTTAATAACCCAGCCTCTCCAAAAAAAGAAATTTGGGGGAAGGGAGGCGAGTAGGGGATGACTTAATAATTCTTTGGGGAAGAGAGCATCAGAAGTCATACATACACCCCCATAAAAAGGAAAAAATTGTGAACCGTGGAATTGGGAAAGCCTGCCCACAATGTCGGGTCGAATACATGATTGAGGAGAGAGAGATTTTTCATACATTCGGAGGGTTGGGTGAAAGGGTGGGAAAACTTGATGAACAAACTTTCACATGATTTTTTATATTAAAAATTGATAGTAACAATTGGGGTCTTTGTCATGTTTTTTTAAAAATTATTAGGTAAATGGTGTGTTGGACAGTTTATTATTATGGACTACATAACCGGCAAGAGCAGCCGGGTTACCGAAAAAAACGAGCCACATGAGTGGTGAGTTTTTTTTCCAGTAACTGGGCTGCTCAAACCATGGTACGAGACGTAACCATTGACTGGACGGATGAGATTTCACTTGCCCGTAACCGATGACTACTTGGACATAGTACAGATTGTAACCTGAGACCTCTCCGCCAATGGGGTGACACCATGCCACAGATTTTTTGGGAGGATCCGGTTATGAAGAACATGTGGGCTCCCCATTCTAAACAATAACTTAGAATTGTCTTGGCTGTAGCTCCACACAAAATGGAACTGGAAAGAGGGGATAGGGGGTGAAAGAGAGGGTGACTTTAGAGATAACTCTAGTATAATATTATCAAATTCTACTAAAATATTGATAACTAATCTAGTAGAATGGTAGCTAAACAACTAGACCAGAATAAGCTCACAAAACTATACCCTGAACCGTAGTATCTTCAAACTAGCTTTTTTTGTTGCAGCCTGTTCTTATGAGTCTAAAACAAACCCAAATTTTAATTTCAAATAAACTGGGTCTGTTTTCTGGAACCAGGAATTGAGAATTTTAAATTTTTATTTTAGAGTTGGACCTCAAACCAGATTCTCAGTGTTCCATTTATGTGTGGAATTGGAAGGGGACACAGAAACAAGAATTTTGAAAAAAAATAAAAATCTAGAACTAGGGGCTAATCAGAGGTTAATTAGCAATTAACCATTGATTCTAGTCCACCCAATTGCTCGAAACCCAGTGATTCTCAGGATCAGAATTTTTTTTGAAAAATCGAACTCAGAAGTAAATTCTTTGATTTTGTTTATGTGTGAAACCATAACCAAAATCATTATAATTTTATTTTTTCAATTGGAGCCAGAGGTTCTTCATAAAAGTAAAGAACCACCCAACACTGGTACTTACTACATATCCCTTTCATCATCTTTTCTCTTTCTCATGTACAGGGATCTTGCTTCTAGTGTTGTTTTTGGCAAAAGGAAAGCCCTAGGAAAGCCCTCACTTCGTACACAAGTAGGCTACGGTTAAACCTACACACCAGGGCTCCTGCTGAAGCAAAAAAATAAATTTTAAAAATCAGATTTTATAGCTCTATAATAATGCCTTGAAAATCCAAATGCTTTGGACATGCCTCCCCAGTCCCTAGATGACATTATATTACAGTACTCTAAAAACCTTCATGAACTCAATTTTGTGTCAAACAAACGCGGTGCCAGCAACCAGTTGGTGCCTGACAGGGAGGAAAACAGAACGGGAAGGAAACAACCAGGTGACAACAGACAGACAGACGGTGGTAGTAGAGGGAGACTTGTCTTCAAAATATGTCAGAAATAGAGTGTTACAAGAATGAGACTTTTCTTCATAATTTGTCAGAAATAGAGTTGCAAGTCACAAGACGCGGAACGTGAACATGTGCCCAGCCCCATCCCTCCTCGTCTTCTTCGTCCCCTTTCCCACCCAAGCAAGGGGAAAAAGCCAAGTCACCCTTTTTCCAGTACATTCAGTTGGTGGTTTGACAGTTCCCCCTGCCCTCTCACCCTTTCCACTCTCCCCAACATCATCTTCAATCCTTTGAGGTAAAGAATTTGCCGTTTACAATACAATACTGTAGCCTGCATTCAGTTTTCACATTGACAAAAAAAAACAAAAAAATTCAAATAATGAATTCCTTTTCTAATTTTGAAACTATAATTCTTTTCCATCACCTACTATGCTATTGTGATATGAGTACCTAGTGAAATTATTCAGGGTGTAAGCCTATGATAATTATGATGATTTTCAACATGTTAACTTCATACTTTCACAAAGTTTCATTTCATTATTTTAGGGATTATTTCATGACAAAACTGACCATAGGGTAAGGTATGTTATGAGGAAAAAAAGGACGCGGGGAGAGAGAATATATTTTCCTTTTCTTTGGTCCTAGAAAATTTGGGATCTTTTTGCATATGCTTTGAACTCCAGAGTCCAACCTAGCCTGAAGCTCAGAAATGTATATGGTCACCCTAAGAAATCATACACATATACCATAATAGCTTGGCAGCTTTGACACTAATTATATTATTTGTAGAAATGTTTAAGTTTTTCAAAAAATATATTTTTTCAAAGACAAGGAATTTGTGAAGGAAAATAGAGAATATTTTGGAATAATAGGATTATTTTATTTTCCAACATAAAATCTTCAACATTAATTAATTTCTCAATAGACATGTGTTCAAGCTTCCCTTTTAATATTGCATTTGCATTCTATATTCTAGTTGTGGCATTTGGCATATCCAAAAGGGTGCTTACTCTTTTGACAACTTGACTTTGTGAAGCTTAGGTCATTTTATTCCTCCAACCAAAAGACATTTTATTTTGCCTTCAACTTACGCCACACACTAAAGGCAAGATTTTCTTGTTTTAATGTGTAGAATTGCACTTTCAGATCTTTCTAATACCCCAAAATTTCAAGAGGTTCTGCAGCCCACGTAAGGGGGAGAAGGGAAGCAAACACAAGCTATTAAAAGTGAGGGGGGCAAAATTGCTACATTCAAGAATACAAGTGAAAAATCAACAGAAATCAAAACATGGGAGGAAGAAGGTCCGGAAAGCAAAGGGGTTCAAATTTCCACTCACGTTAAATGTTTTCGTAATCAAGTGCAAACTATTCTTCCCTTTAAAGTATATTGCTTGGTTCTTTCTTTCTTGCCATGGACTTTGAGATTAACCTCAAATTCATTACCACCCATTTTCTCCTTGCCGTCAGTTTTACATATCATGAAAACCAAAGTTCTTGAAAAGATAGCACACATTCCTATTCAGTTCTCTCCCCCTCGATCCACAATGTGCATGTGTCTTTTTTCCTCAAATGCTCCAATGCCAGAGCCTCTTAGTATAAGACCCAAGCGACATAAGATGAAAGTTTGCATTTGGTCTTAATGTTGGAGTTTAGATAATAGATTAAACAATTAAACATAAAAGTATGCAAATGTTGAATGGATTCAAACAACCCATTTAATGTTCCTATTGCACCATAATCTTCACAAGGGAGAGCCAAGATCTTGACACACACTTACTTAACATCCCAATTAAGTTTGCAAACTTTTGTTTTCCTATTGTAGATGCCAATGAAGATCTTGGCAAGTTACTTAGCGTGTGAAGAAGTGAGAGTACATAGTGTGATTTATAATAATTAGTTCATGCGTGCATACACACTTTTCTTTTATCTTTTTAAGGAAGGAGTCACATTGATTGGCCCATCACCAATTTTTTGGGAACATGGACACCTCTTTGGACCCCAGTCACAAAATAGAAACAAATGTATTCCCCACCTATTTTCCATCTTTTCAGCTTCTATACATGAGGGTTGAACTTTGGGCAAAGCGTTTGCTATAAATCTAAGGTCTGGGGAAAAAACCAAATTCCCTCTTGTAGCAGCTGCCCATGAAGATCTTTGCAAGTCAGTTACCATCCCCATTATGCTACATAAGTTTTCAAAAAAAAAAAGGGAATTCCCTCTTCTTTTAAATGCAACTGCAAAAATGAACTTCCTGATTGCACTGACAGTCCTTGCCACTATGTCCTCCTCCTCCCTCCTCCCTGGACCCTGACCTGAGGTCCTAACCTGAGTTACCCACTGCCCAAAGCTGGACACTTTCTTCCTCCTCATCACAATGCATAATAATGGGTTACTTTACCCATCTCATATTCCAAACATGCATATAGATTTCTTCCCCCCTTACCCATATATCATCCATTCCATGGACAGATGTTCAAGAGAAAAAAATTTCCCTGTTGAACATCTACCTACCTTGTACTCTAACCAGCATTGAGCTCAGTGTCACATTTAATTCCTTGCACCTATTCTAGTCATCTGCCTTGCCTGGAAAAAGGACTTGTACATACAATTAACATGTACAAATCCATTCCAGGCCAGGCTTTGCCTCCTTTTTCCTTCTGCATTCATTGAGAACTTTTTGGGGCGTGCACTGTTTGCAGTTGGACAAGGGACATTCATCATCCTCTGGAACAGGATGGATGATGACCGGAGTTGGTCTCCTCTCCCCTAGACCCTAACCTAGGGGAGTGGAGACTGTTCCGCAAGGACTGTGCATTTAGCACTTTCAATTTTGACATGTGATTCATCGTGTCACTCTGATTACTAAAGTGGATAAACATAAGACTTTTGTACTAAATGCATTTACAAGGTTCATTTTCTACAAAAAAATTTGTGTTGTGTGTGCATATATATTTGTGAGTGTGTACACCAATGTTGTATGTGTAAGTGTATATAGTTGTATATGTGGTGTGTATAGTCTATGTAAGTGTAAATGATCATTTACACTTACACAGATTTTTTCTGTACAATTACACTTACACTGCCTACATGTAAGTGTATTTTTTTACACTTACACACGGGCATTATAAATATATATAAATTATATTTACATGGCCCCGTGTAAATATATGGAGTCGTGTAAGTGTCATGTATTAGGGTTCAAAGGTGAGGAGGCTAGTTGCTTGGTGCAACTACTTCCCATTTTGATTTTGCGCCATCGCCAAGGAGCTGCAAGAGTTCCTTCATTGTCATCGCTTCAACTTCAAGTGAATATGATTTACCCACCCCTATCGACATGGTTTTTTTTTACTGTTGTTTCTTGTTTTGACATTTTTCTATGACATTGTCGAGTTCCTTTGGTCTTGCTTCCTTTTTTCTCATTATTTGCAGGTGTAGGAGTTCTGGCAAAGAGTTCACGACATAAGCTTGCAACCTTTGATGAGTTTGTTGTTCACAAAGGTGAGCAAGACCTCTCTCACTGCCGACCCCCCCCACCTCATTTGAACCACTTCTCAGACAGTTCTACAAACCTTCACGAATACTTTCATCTGTATACTAC
>Ga0116227_10003265_pt1 | contig 36259 bp, 30 predicted proteins | sample S1TSphgellanicum_FD_89693 | JGI IMG/M metagenome (GOLD analysis project Ga0116227, IMG submission 89693) | Host-associated microbial communities from peat moss isolated from Minnesota, USA - S1T2_Fb - Sphagnum magellanicum MG | ecosystem: Host-associated > Plants > Peat moss > Unclassified...
GGGGGGGGTTTTTATACCTAATATAAAAATCTTGCAATTTTTACTGTTTTTTTTCCTCACTTTTTTGGTGATTAAAAATCTCCAAAATCTTCTTCATTTTCGAATTTTCTTTTTAATTTAAAAATTCACTCGCCAAAAATGGAAATTAATTAAACAAGTTTCTCTGCCAAATTAGTGCCCGATTTTTTTGGCCAGTAAAAAAGAAAAATCAATGAGGAGAGGCTTCCCATGGATGAGATGCTGTTGACGTTTGTGGAGAGAGAGCGAATAAGGAGAGGATAAGATGGATGAAAAATAGATTTCATCGCATCGGAACACCTATCTCTCTCCCTCTCTCTCTCTCTTCTCTCTCCTCTCCTCTCTCGCAGTAACAAGAGTGTTGTTTGTTGTATCTGCTTTGCGCTGCACCGCATCCATCTTGCAAGGGATGGGTGATGGCGCTTCCCGTTTCCTTGTTTACCTTGCAATTGAATGCCGTTGCTACTGATACCAGAAGCTCCGTGTCCTCCTCCTGCTGCAGTGGAGATTTTTCTTTTCCCATTTCAAGCTTGCATTCGGATTTAGTTACCAAGTAGAGAAAGCGAAGAAGACGCAGCAGCAGCAGCAGCAGCAGCAGAAGAAGAAGAAGAAGAAGAAGAGGAGGAAGAAGAAGAGGAAGAAACAAAGCACAAAAACAACAAGATCAACTACTTGCGGGAGGATATTTTGAGTAACCATGGGTGTCGCAATAGCGCTTTCTCATATCACTTCAGTTGCTTCTTCCACTGTGGTCTGCGTGGATTCCACTTTCGCAGGTGCCGCATCCGTTGGTGCTAGTCGACAGGGCGCGTCGTTTTCTGAGCATAGAGGAGGAGGAGGAGGAGGAGGAGGAGGGAATATTATCGGTGGTAGAGCTCATCACTTGTCTTCTTGCAAAAGTTTCGGATCTTCGTCTCTTCTTTCTGGTGCTTGCAATGTGAAATTCGACGATTTCTTGGGACGACCGGTGGCTGTCCGAGCAGCAGCTGATGACAGCAGCAGTGACTCGTTTCTGAAGAAAGGAACGCGGTTCTTGAAGCTAGGAGGACGGAAACAGGAGGAGGAGGAGGAAGCGGGGGAGGCGATACGGGGTAGAAAGGGAACGCAGATATTTGGGATCCGTGGGAGAAAGAAAAAAAAGCAGCGGGAAGAGGAAGAAAGTGCCAGTGATGAGCCTTCTTTGTTCGGGACGCAGTTGTTTTCAAACTTCGGTCTGAAACGCGGGGAATCGCAGAACGGAACTGCCAGACGAGGAGGAGCGTTGGTTCCGCGGAAGGAGACGACTGCGGTGGATGTCTTATCTTTCGGAAGAGGACGACGCCAAGACCCTAGGACCGTCTTCGTTGCTGGCGCGACGGGACAAACGGGCTCTCGAATCTCGCAGCAGCTTCTCCATGCCGGCTTCAATGTCCGCGGCGGAGTGGGAGATCTTTTCTTCGCACAGCAGCTCGCGGAATTCGCCACACAATACGGGGTCAGTTTGCAGCTTTCCCCTCTTTGCCAATGCCTTACAAGATCCATTCCAGCTCTTTGCTCGCTCGCCACTGTCTGTTGTTGGCTTTCAGGTTGTTCCGAGAGTCTGTGCCAAATGAAGGCAAAGCGGTAGAGAAGAACATGATAAGAAGAATAGGATGCTATTTTTCTCCTCCTGATTTTGACAGAATTTCATAAAGAGCAACACCAAATGCTGAACTCTGGACACGGCATGGCAACAGAACAGTTCAGTTTTTGTCTCTGTATGAACTTGTTTGCTGCTGCTGCCTTGGAAAATAAAAGCCAGGATATGAAGGGCTGAAGTTGGCCATCAGTTGGTAAATGGGAGCAGGTTATCAGCAGGGAAGAAGCCAAGCGTCTGAATGCAGTTGAATTCGATTTCAAGGATGTAAACTCCATAGCCAAGGCCCTTGGCAATGCTTCAAAGGTGGTAGTCACAATTGGACCGGCTGAGGATGGCCCGCGCTCAAAAGTGACAGTTGAGGATGCTCTGCGTGTGCTGGAAGCAGCACAAGTTGCTAATGCTGGACATTTTATTGTAGTTTCTGAGCCTGGGGCCAAGAACGACGGACCTTTAGCTGGAATATCGGCTTTTTTCAGCAGCCTTTTTAGCGGAGGATCAGTTGCACAAGATGCATACCTCATTGATAGTGTTGTAGAAAGTGACTTAACATTCACTGTCATTAAAACTGGTTCTACTGAAGGTGTTGATGATGCCTCCCAAGATACATCCAACCTTGTGGTCAGTGCAGAAGGAGCTTCTGATACAGGTGGCAAGGTAAATGTGGCACCTCTTGAAAATCTCCTCCTTAATTGTCTACTATTATTACCTTTTCCAATTTCCATACAAAATCAAAAACCTTGCAGAAGTTCCTGTGGTGGTTGGGTCAGCATACTCACAGAATTGCCTCAGAGTGCACCATTTTGGCAGTACAGTGCTGGCAGACTTTCTCAAGCATGGGTTTGAATTCTTTGGACTGAGGGTTGGTGAGTGTGCAGGTTTCGAAAATTCAGATTGCATCGGTTGTTGCGAGTGTGTTTTCTAACACTTCTGTATCAGAGAACAAGGTATGGAAGAGTATGGACCATGAATGGACACCATTGTCTGCCTTTCATTAGTTATTCCACAGATACATATTTGGTTTGTGCTTGAAAGCTGGGCAGGTTGTGCTTTTTTGGTCCCATTTGTGTGCACCCAAGTAGTTGAACTTTTGCAAGCAAGTTGGATGTGTCACATGTGTGTCACCTGACTAGAAATGTGCCCTTCTTTGGCTTAACCTGTTAGCAAACAGTTAGGGGGCAATGCACTTTTTGGACTCTGCTGAAATACTATCATTAGTTTGTGTTCTCAGCACTGAAGAAACTACCATAGGCCTGGATGCAACTGGTACAAAATTTGATGTTGTTTCACAATTGGGTGCAGGTTGTTGAAGTGACATCAGATCCTTATGCATCTCCAAAACCCATTGAAGAATTCTTAAGGTTGGTTTGTTTTTGCACCTCTACATATTATTTTCACTCAGTTCTGCTATCCAATCCCCTTAATTGCTGTCTGCATCTGTTTCTGAGCAGGAAGAAAGAACAGCTCCTTTCTGCAAGCTGGAGTCATCAATATTTGATAGTGTGTTGGATATGCTGATGATTTGTGACTAATCTGGATCACTTGCTCCATGCACTCAATTAATCTACTCTAGAGTTTTGTCTCTTTCAGTTAGAAAAGTGACTTGTATGGATGATAGTGATTTTGAGTTCATTGATCTGTTTTTGCAACAGTCAAATACCAGTAGATGGCAGAAGGGCAATATTGGAAGCAGAAAGGGCAAAGGCTGAAATAGAAGAAAGAGAAAGAGAGGCTCAGAGGCTTGCGGATGCTGAGGCTCAGGCAGCAGTTGAGCAGGCACGACAAGCATCACAACTGGCAGCTCAGCTAGAAGCTGAAGCAAAGAAACTGGCAGCAGAGGAAGCCAAGGCAGCTACTGTTGCAGCAAAAGCACAGGCCAAGGCTGAAGCTGCTGCTGCTTCAGTTGATGGGTTGGAGGCGAAAGTCAAGGAGCTAGGCATCAACACATTTTCAAACCCCTTGGGTGGGCGAAGTCTTGGATCCTTTATTCCTAAGCTGGAAGAAGTGAAGTCTCGCCTGCCAAAGGGTGAAAAAGAAGCAATACCTGAACTGGCAACTGCTACAGAAATAGGCCAAAAGCCTGCAAGGCAGTTTTTTGGTGGTCTCTTCAAACAGGATACCATTTATGTGGATGAGGATTAATCTTTGGCCTTTCAGCCATGCTACTTTGTACAGGAGGTCTGCGATATGCTCAGTTGGCTTCTCCTGGTACCTTGTATTTGCTGCAGCGGTATTGAGCATAGACATGGGTTGTACATTAGAGTTCAAAATGATCCTCTTCAAAAGCCTTGATCATCCAGGTGCATGGAACCAGACTGCAATGGCTTGCTGCTTCTCCACAGATTTTCTAACTGTGTGAGTAGTGCCTTGCTAGTGTGACAGGTTATCAACCAGTTGCTATTGTGTTGGGCAAGGTTCATGAGTTCATGATCTATTTACTTGGTGCCTACTTGGGGGCAAAGTTGGTCAAATGATTTGGCAAATGCCAGGCTGCTTCAACCTGCCCATACAAATTACACCTGTGCTTGATCAACCAAGGTTGAAACTTTTGCCTTCAGGGTGGTTTGTGAGGTGTGTATCTTTCTCATAGAGTGTGTAAATCTTTTCCCCCCGATCTTTTGTCAATGAAGAGTTACCTGCTTCTGGTTCTTGTTTGTTCCTGAGCAGCTGGTTAGGAAAGGAACTCAAACAAACTTGGTTGGTTGATGTCACTGAACTTTTTAACCCTGCCAAATGAATGTGGTCACGAGTCTGCAATGCTGCAAGTCTGTAGGCCCCAATTTTGTTCTCATGCCAAATCCTTCATGCAAATTTAGCAGCAATTCATCCACTAATGGAAGCCTTTGTTGCTGGGATGGTGAACATGGCTTCATCTTTGTAAGAAGAGATGACCATGGAAGGTGACCTGGGAATTTGCCAAGAGAATGATGCACTGGATACAGCCTTCCTGAACCTGGTGATGCAGTCAGTATCCCACTTAAGCTTTTCTCATATGAAAATAAGGTGCAAGAGATTGATGGTTTCTAACTTTGGTACCTCCAATGGAGAAAGGTTTTAGTGGGGTCTGTGATCCAGGGGTTTTGGTGACTGTCCTAATGTCCTGGCTTCTCAATCACCGCACCATATTTGGCGGACCTTTTTCCATGTCTTTTGAGTGCTTTTTTTTGTTTTGGATTTATAGGGTTTGTTGTAAAGCTCATAAATTAGAAGAGGGGGTAGGTTTATTATTTTGGTTCCCTTCCTTTCATGTTGTGTGCCCATCACTGTTTTTTCCCCCTTGCATCATGGTGTTAAGTTAATGAAGTTGTCAAGGGCTTCCACCAAGCAGATCAAAACTCAATACACTAGTTTTATACCTTGTGTTGATGTCAACGTGCTTGCAAAATGATCATTCGTGATGTGCATCTTCTGGATGACTACATGGACTATGCGCATGATGGATATTGGAATTCGGTGTGGGTATACATTCCAAAGACAAGGTACACTAGCTAACGCTCCCATCTGTTGTGTTGTGCCATTACAATGAAGGTCAAGCTTGACAAGTTCTCTTCTCAAGAGAATGAAGGATTTGTATTTATCAACTATTTAACTTTTGATTTGCCACAAAGCAATGTTTAGACATTTAGACAACGTTATTCAACCAAATGAGTTAGATGTGTGTTTCATTTGAATTACCACCATGTAGCAAGGAAATAACATTGGTAGACTTTGATTGGGAAAGGATTTGACTATGGGGAAGATGCATTTTAACCCATATTGCATTGCAATGGACTTGTCTCAACATAGTGTAAGTGGTTATTAGTGCTCGTAATATGCCAATGTTCACACAAAGATATCTTGTGTCCAATGCAACAAAAAGAAATAAAATCTGATGTAGAGTTGCATTACATTCTTGACTAAAATTGAAATAACTGTTGTGTTCCAATTTTGTCATGAAGTATATTTACTTCCCATCCTATTATAAATAGGGTTTTGTGCAATACTCATTTCAAAATGGATTTAAGGGTCAAGAGATGTTTTACTCAAGAGATAAAAACATTCATTTCTAGATTAATATGAAATGGTCTATTGTTAAGTGAAACCATCTCTTGTTTGAAAAATTAAATATAAATGTTGCAAACCAATATATCATCACCTAATGTATAAAGACTTAAGGTGTAGAAATTGGTTCAAAATTTGAAGAAGAAAGGATGAACAAAATACATTTTCAATGTCTTATTGCCTTATAGGTAGTAAGGTGTGTGGGTGATACAACTTAACACTCCATGTGAAGGTTCCAATAAGTGTTGGTAGGTTCAAATCCAAGTTATTAGGTTAGCTTTTCCGGTGTTTGGGCCAAAGGTTTCAAGTTTGGTTGGAATTGGAACTAAACATAATTGCCACCTTTTTTCAAAATTGAATTAGAATTTCAAGTGGGGGTGCTACTTGTTTTTAAATAGGGTAAAGTTCTCTAGATAGATAAATATGATTTAAAAAAATTTAAATACAGCTTCAATCCTATATTTTAAACAAATTATTGCATTTGATTGGTTGTACATAATTAATATTATATCATTCTTTGATTTGTGTGCACTAGTTGAACAAACTAATACTATATATAAAAATTGTTTAGTTGTTTAGTCGTTTAGATGGAACTAAATTTGGTCTTAAATTGAACTTTGTAAAAAACGGTTGTGAAAATGATTGAAATAAAAGGTTTTAGAAATCCAAAAAACCTTTCTCAAGATTACACTAAAGGTTCCATTGAACCAAAAAAACATAAAAACAAGGACTAAAAGTGTTTTTTGAAGTAAAAAACTAAACAACACTTGTTTCAATTCACCTTCATCGAAATTTGGTAGTGATTCAAAATAAATAGTCATGAAATATTGAAGATTATATGGTTTGAACACATAACAAGGTTTTATGTTCAACTTTTTCATGTAAATGGCATTCGTCTTTAAACACATCAAATATGATATCAATATGCCTTTAATTCCTTTTTAAAAGAGTTCCCCCCCCCCTTTCACAATTTTAGACTCATGACGAAAAAAATGCCCTTCTCATTTGTGAAATGAAAGTTTTTAATGTAAAAAATTAAGCATCCATCTACAAAAAAAAAAACTTGAAAAGGTTGGAATAGATTATTATAAGTTCTATTATCAAGGAATCCTTCAAGACCTAAGCTTGCAATTAAGTTTTAAAACCTTAAAATAATTTGAACTTAACAATGCTACCATTCAAAAGGTCAATTTTTTTATGTCAAATGAATTGAAAACAATCGTAATTTTGAACTAATGTTGTAATAAGGATTGGTTAAGTTGAAAAACCCATAAAACATTGAATGCCATGAACATAATAATAGAAATAACTCAATTCATACTGATTTAGACATTTGAACCGTTATTGGACAAGTTTAGGCTTACAACATGTTTTGGGATATTTGGACTAGAAGTTCACAAATTTTTGTTGCAACTAGATTTGAATCCAAACTATGAAACTACCTCTTGCAAAAAATGAAACCCAAGCTTGGATAAGGTTGGAGTCTCATTTTAAACAAGTTTAGGTTCTTGGAGTTCAAAGTTCTTCTAAAATTAATGCATTAACAAGCAAGTCTTGTTTTGAGGTTGTGACAATGCAACATTGGGCATTGAAGGTTATGGAGTAAATTTTGGTGGTATTGGGTGCATGTTGCACCACCAAACCAAAAGAAGAAAGAGGTGTTATATCGGGACCTCATTTATAGTTCTAATTCAAGGAACTACAATTTGTTCATTGCTAGGTGCTTACCACCTCTTTGGTGAATTGGTTGCCAATTCATTGGTGCCCCCTCTCCCCAAAACTCTTCCTTTCTCCCAAAGGAAAAAAAGGTTGGCTACTTCAATGTGTATTGCCTTCTTTCATTGACCATCACAATTTTTTCTTATGATGTTCTTCCCCAATTTTCTCCTAATTTAATACCCCATTCTTATGGGTGTGAATTACTAATTTTACTTAGGTGTAATGTAGATGAAATTGAATCTAATCTTAAATAATATGATGTTCCAAATTTTTTTGGGGGAAATATTCAAAATCAAAAGCTTTATAAATCCAAAAGCTATAATCAAAATTGCAAAAAAAAATTATCAAACAAAACAAAACCTAAAAATTGGAATTGAAAGTTTTTTTCAAAATCAAAAAAATCAAGAACTAGACAACATTGGTTTGAACTAATATTAGGCATTTATTGTACAAAGGGTTGATTTTTAACCAAGTTTTCACAATGAGAATAAGAAGCTTTCATTTTAAATGAAACCCACCAAAATATCTTATGGATTCAACATGATACCCAAGGAAATTATGAAAGGACCCTCCAGGTTTGGTTCTCAAACCGATATAGGCTATAAAAAAACCTACTAGAAATAAGTGCCTAGTAGTAAATCTTGAAACTCAAGATTTTATTTCTAAACCACAACTTTTAATATATAAAAACATTTTTTGTAAAAAAATTTAAAGTTTACACATGACAATGGCATTCACTTTAAACCCAATGACATAAATTAATTTAAAATAAAAATAGCCACCATTATTATTGCATATCAAAAGTTGTGCCTTGTGGTTCAAATATTAGTCGTCTTTTAAGATTTTTCGGTTCAAGTTTCAAAAAGGAGAAAACTAGTCTTACTTGAAAACCAATGGTTCTTTTAATAGGGACATGTTGAAAACTAGAACATGTACAAAATTTTTTTTAAAAAAAATTGTTCAAAAATCAAGTTGGTTCTTTTAATTTCTTCTAAAAATTGGAACCAATGGTTTTCTAAATAAAGTGAGAATTTCCCAACATTTGTTTGAACCTCATTAAGGTTCGAATGAACATTGTCACTGATTGACAAATTTATTGACATATTTATGGGGAATTTCACTTTGCATTTGTGAATTGAAAAAAAAAAAATCAATTAAAAAAATTAAGAATTGTTAGTTATTTTTTGAAACCATCCATGTGCATTATGTTTTTATTTGAATGGTTTTGTACATGAATATAAGAAGTTAATAATGACTTCAATTTTTTTTTGAAAAGAAATATACACTTATTTGTATTTTGTATTAAAAAAAGATAAAGTAAATCTAGAGTATCCTCGTTGGCATATTGCACAATATGTTTGGGATGAAAAATATTAATTTTTTTGCCCATTTGGGGTAATAATATGACTTTGGGTTAGCATTTGTGCATAAAAGTTGGCAAAAATCATTGCATGGTTTAACATTTGTTCTTAATATTTATTTTTAATCAATAAGTTACACTTTATATTTTTTCTCACATCATTTGGAAAAATGGAAGTAATTTCCCCTTAGTCCTTTTCTTCGAATTCACATCCTTGTTTTCATGCCCCTCAAATAATATATATTCAATTGCAAGGAGTGTTTCATTTATGTGGCAACATGGCGATATTGCAATTGTGATTAACCCTTTTTTGGCATACGTTTTTTTTGGGCATAATTTGAATTTGCCACCTTTTAGAGGCACATTACGGATTTTTATGTTGCTTGAAAGGATGGGAGGAAAATTATGCCTTTATTAAGTATTTATAAATATAAAAGAAATTAGGTTAGGTTAACACAATTATAAGTTTTAAAGAAAGCCTAAATATGTGTGTTTCACTTTAATGTATTAGACAATGAGCAAGTCCTTAATCATTGTGTTAAGTAAACCTACATGCAAGTTTGGAAATGCACTTAAGATTGGTCAAGGGCAATCATTATTTTTGGTGAAAAATCATGTAAAGGTGACAAGGTTTTGAAAAACTAAATATTTTGTCACAATTTTTATAAAAATTTTTTTTTGCCTAAAAATGATTGAAAACTATTTGTTTAGGGAGGGTATTGCCACATTTATGTCTATTGTCATTAGTTAAATCAAGATTTTCCTAAGGATGTTTTTCACTTTGGCTCCATTAAGAAATTGGAAAAAAACATTGGTAAAGGGCATGCACATTCTTTTACATATAGGATACTTTTTCACCTTTTTGTAATACAAGGATCACATTTTTCAAAAAGAAAATTATGTTAAATTATGGTCCTTAACAAGGGGCACAATGAACTAGCACCCGCTTGCGCACCATCCATTGGATGCCCATTATTATTCAATTGTGATGAACCTCAATCGAGTTTATTTTTGGTTTCACTTTGGAAACCAATTTTGTAAAACACAACTTTCATATTTAAGTAGATAGTTAGGAAAAGAGGTAATTACTAGGTATGTAGATGGTTTATACCAATGTTGGGTAGTTCTTTGTTTTCCTAAAAACTTTTGGGGTTGGTTCCCTTTTATTATAATTTTTTGAAAGAAAATGTGGGTAAGGTTTGGAATTTTATTTTTAAAATCTACAACTTTTGGTTAAGGTCAATGCTTTTTTAATAGTTATGGGGGGTTTTTGAGTATTAAGGTTTAAGTTTTTTAAAGAAGTAGGTTTGGGTAATGGTTAAGGTTTAGAGATTAGATTGTCCAAAAGAAATGGCTATTATAGATGTAAACAAAAGATTTAGTCCTAATGTTGGTATTGCCCAAAGAGGCATAGACAATCCAAAAGTCAACAATACCTTCTTTCAAGTTGTATAAAGCTTGTGATAGACAACATCATTCCATTTTAGCTTGCCCATCTACAGCAAGTATTTAAGCCCATGGCATGGAGAGGTCTACATAGAAGGTAATGGTTGGGGCCTCTTGCAATTTAAACATATCCTTTAAACACATCACTAGTAACTATTCAATTGTAATACGTATGTTTTAGTCACTAGAATGAAAATCAACATGATTGCAAAAAAACTTTCACAAAACACTTTGAGGAGAGCCATCGAATCAATTTTAGCCAACCAAAAACAAACATAGCAAGGATGAGTGAGGTCATAAACTTGAGTGTCAATCACACAAAGTATTAGACCACCAACTCCATCATGAATGGTAATGATTAAGTGCCATTCATCCCCCTGAGGGGAACATTGGTAAAAAAAAAACAAAGAATACATGAATAAAAATATAAGGTGCAATATATTGGTTGTTGGGTAAAAATTAGAAGTTAATTAATTTAAAAATAGGATACATTTTATTCAAATAATCAATATAATTATAATATAAGGTATATAATAACTTGAAATAACAATTTATAATTAATATAAGGTGGCTTTAATATGTATATATTTGAAAATTAGATAATAATAGGGTGATACAAAATAGGTTGGACAATTATTTAATACCCCTCCTAAAAATGGCCATTTGATGCACATAGATCCCAAACTTTTACACTAAGTGTCCCCCTCGGGTCAACCCCACTGCTCCTAAACCCTAAACCCTTCATTAACTCCTAACAATAAGTGTGGCTAATCGATAATCTGCTCAAAACTTAAGGAAACAAATTTATGGAAAGATGCATCTTGAGTTTCCATAATTCAATTACTATTTGTCACACAAGTGTACATGACTATAAAAATAAAAACTTTTGCACATAATAGTTGGTCACAATGAATTATTTGAGAAGACAATGTCCTTTCAAGCACAAAAAAAATGCACATGCAAGAAAATGCAAACTAGAAATTCATATGCACAAGGGAGGATACAATTCAAAAATCACCTCTTAGTGCGAACCAAGGATTTTAACTTGCTTCTTTTCAATTACATGTGCAACTACTACTTCTATGCATTTATTTTTTGCCTCAACTTGAGAAACCACTTTTGCATTATAAACAACTCAATCAGACACAATATATAAGTTAGGCCTATTTCATTTTTACTTTAGTTAAGTTTGTTGTTTAAGTCAACAACTAATTACTTTACTTAAAAAATCCAATTAATTACTTATACTCTCATTAAACATCTTGATGATAAAACCACCATTGTAAGAAACCAATTTGAATTGAAAATCAAGAGCCCTAAAACTTGGGAGAAGAAGGTCGACTGACAAACATATCATTTTCTATCTATATTTTTTCACACCACAGAGAATAGTTACAACCATATCAAATCCTATATGTCCTTGAAGCATTTTGATTTTTATAGATATGTTTCAAATTACACCCCACTATACAATATAAGCCAAACAAAAAAAAAATGTTTACAATTTTGCAAAAAAAAATAATAGATTTGAAAAATCATTGAAATAAATTTGCTATTCAAACTTGAGGCAATGCAGAGACACATTGTTGTTCAACTTCAAGTTCTTGTCAAAGAAAAGTTTATTCATGATAAGAAGAATGGAAGTTAGTTACCTTCATTGTAGAGAAACCCTTATCCACTAAAATGTCATTTTTGAAGGCGAAACAATAATGATAATGGAAAAATAATGCAATGATTTGGAAGAGACAAGAGATTCCGGAGGAGCTCTTCTTTAGTAGTTGGGTTGCCAATGCCAACTTTGTCATCACATGCATCATCCCATGTTTTTCATTCCTATTATTGAAGCTTATTTACAAAACCCTAAACCTTAGGGCTAGGAAAAAGAACTGGAACCTTAAACTTTTGGAAAACACTTGCTAGTGCAAAGGTCTTTGAAATCTTATGGAACTATCAGTCATCTGGTTCCAGGGTTAAACCTGGATCCAAGATAAGGGCAAGTCCAAAAGTAAGGTTTAAGTTCGGGTATTTGAATAGAGGTCAAGGTTAGGGTAAGGTATGTATAACTGGAACTAGAATCATCAATTATTACCCAAATTTTCAAAGACCCACCCAACATTGGTTTATACATAGGTAAGAGGTGTTTTTATTACCTACCTATTAACAACCTTTTGGTGGGTTGTTAGTAGATAGGTAGTAAAAAAAATGCAACTGAGCAACCACCATCGCTAGCTAGGGAATTGGAACCCAATAGACAATTATTTCCTAACCACTTACCATCCATCCTTCATGGTGCATTGGTCATAAGGTGAAAACATTTTCAAAATAAAAGGCCTAAAGGAAATGGTAGTTGAATGTCACCTTGCATTTTCATTTTGGGAATGTGTTCTACTTGTGAACTTTACTTCATGTCAAGGAAAAGGGAACCTTATCGTAACCTAAACATTTGTAGATCATGAGGCAGGAGAGAGTAAACATAAGATGCCTCCCCTTAAATAATAAGTTGAGACCCCTTTCTCTTTTAAAATGTTATTATAGACATCAAGGTTTAGGGTGGTAGCTTATGTCATTTTTCAATCACATTATATGACATGATCTTTTGATGATAATCATGCGATCATCCTAATAATGACCAAAATGTGATTGATGAATATGAATTTTTTCCAAATTTTGAATTTGGCATTTAGACTTTAAGCTTTAGCTGACATAACATGCTAGGTTGCTCTACTACCTCACTACTACTTAGATTCCTCCTAGCCAAATTCTTACATGTTTATATTGTAAGAGACGTCATTCCTTCTTTCACACCATTTTGATGTCTCATTTGTATCTCTTGAGTTTCATTGAAGATTTTTTTTTGAGCTTGGGCAATGTGAGATGAAAGTTTAGCAACTATGTCCCAAGTTTTATTCTTTGCTTGTGTTACATGTAGTGGAATATGGGAGTGGCAAGGAAGAGTCAAGGTACTTGAAAACAAAAGGTTGCCTTCTTTGATTGTGTGAAAATGCTCACTGAATGTACACCTTTGACTATTTGTTTTTCCCTCATCCTAAGTCCAAATGGAGCAATTCTTTTCACCAACCTCATATGGATGCCTTTGATCTAGTTAAATTTTTTTACCATCAATGAAACATGATTGATTGATCAAATTCTCCAAAGATATGAAACTTTGCAAGTTGTCCCTAACTAGTAGACTTGCACTTTGAACCATAGAAAATTTCCATTTCTCAACCAAATTCCTTAGTTGAACCAAAAGATTCAGCTTCACGTTCCCTACAACTCTCCCAAGATGGAATTAATTTCGACAATTTACATGACTATCAACTTGTTATGGGGTTGCAACTCTCTCCTCTCCTCACTTGGGACTGCTTTTGCCAAATGTGAATCAAAGAGTTAATGTCATGGAATGGTCTCCCCTTTGCCCATTGTGAATTGGGTGCAGCACCTCCAAGCTCGCCCCTAAGGGGCGCTCACCTGGCACCTTACCCAACAAAATGGGCAAAGGGCTGGACCATTCCATAGTCCACAAGAAGAAGTCCCACAAGGTTGCCCCCCACAAATACACTTCAAATTTCCAAGTACTTTATGAAAGAGAGAAAAGCAGGTTAGGTGGGAGAGTGTGCAAACTGGTGCCCAAATGGTGTGCCTCTTTCTTCTTTGCTGAAGAGTTAACCACAATGTAGTAGGCTATTACACCTACCACTTCCATGACAAGAGTGTGCAGTGTGAAGTGTGGGGCATGTGTGTTGCCACCCAAATGTTGTTGTCATGACTCCATTAAATCCCCTTTGCTCTTTTGTCACCTGCCCATTACCACCATTAAACACAGCCCTCATACTACGGAGCTCCACATTTAAGAGCCACCCAGCTACAGGACACAAGAGCTTTCCAGGATTCCTTCCCCCCTTGAATCATGCCAATGCCATGAAAATCATGCCTGCTTACCTGCCTGCCTGCCTGCCTAATGGGTGTTGCATTGTAGGTTTCATGATTTTGTTGTAAGTAGTCTGGACTCCATGCATGCTGTATCTTCTTCTGTGTTGCTGCTAATCGTAAATCACCACGACCCATGATCTCCTCCCATCCCAAATTAGAAGCAACTTTCGGGGAAAGAGTTTGAACTTTGACACGGTAGTCGTGTACTTCCTTCTTCCCTTCACAGTTGATAAAAGATAGCCCACCAAATAGGGTTCTGGACTTGGCACTTTTGTTGCCACGGGTACCTAGTGCATACAGATAGTAGCAATAAGTACCAAGTGCATTCATTGATCTAAAGCTCCCTTGGTGATGCATTTTTGCTGTTTGTAGTGGACTTGCAGCTTGCATATTGTCGCTTCTTTCTCAGTAGCGCAAGTTCAGTTCCCTTCTTTCAGCTCCCTTTCAGTTGTTTTTTGGTGGGGTGGTGTTTTTGTGGGTGAGTGGTTTTTCACTCTGTGGGTGCTTTTGGAATCCTCCATGTCGGACACAACAGGGGTACTGCCTGTCTGGGTAGCGATAATTGCAGTGTTGGGTTTTGCAACGTACAAGTTGATATGGGGAAGAGATCGGCTGCCTCCGGGTCCAAGGCCATTGCCAGTAGTGGGCAATCTTCTCAGCATTGCACCAGTAAGATTCAAATGCTTTATGGAATGGGCACAAGTGTATGGGCCTGTGATGTCCATCTGGATGGGTCCAACTCTCAATGTGGTCGTCTCATCTGCTTCGGCAGCAAGAGAAGTTCTCAAAGACAAAGACCAAGCTCTATCATCCAGACCCTTGACAAGAGCTGCTGCCAGGTTTAGCAGAAATGGGCAGGACTTGATCTGGGCTGACTATGGACCTCACTATGTTAAGGTCAGGAAGGTTTGCACTCTGGAGCTTTTTACTCCCAAGAGACTGGAAGCACTAAAGCATGTGCGTGAGGATGAGGTGGGGGTTATGGTGATGTCCATATTCAAGGATTGCATGCTGTTGCAGCAGCAACAGAAGCAGGAGAATGCCAAGAATGCCTTGAATGTCAAACCCTACTTGTCTGCCATGGCATTCAACAACATCACCCGAATTGTCTTTGGAAAGAGGTTTGTCACTGACCAAGGCGACATTGATCTGCAAGGTGTGGAATTCAAAGAGGTTATTGCTCAGGGCATGAAGCTGGGTGCCTCTCTCAAAATGTCTGAGCACATCCCTTATCTCCGATGGATGTTTCCTTTGCAAGAGGAGGAGTTTGCAAAGCATGGTGCCCGCCGCGACAACTTGACCAGAAGCATCATGTTGGAGCACAGATTGGAGAGTGAGAAGCATGGTGCAGGGCATCATTTTGTTGATGCTCTGTTGTCGTTGCAGCAAGAATATGATTTGAGTGAGACCACTGTTATTGGACTTCTTTGGGTACTCTTTCTCCCTCCCTGGTCACTTGCATTTGCTCTTCTTCCGTTTCTTCAATTCTTAGATCTGTTGCTGTGTTCATCTTGTATTCTCTCAGGTGGTCAATTACTGGCTGAAGGATCTATGGTTGTCTGAACTAGTATAATGCTCAAGTCTTTCTCAGTAATCTTATTTGCAGTTTGGTTTCAAATGCTGGAGGGAAGAGAATTCATTGGATTGGAAGTTGATTGATTAGTGGCCGGTGAACAAATGCAGGATATGATAACAGCAGGAATGGACACAACAGCAATATCTGTTGAATGGGCTATGGCAGAGCTTGTGCGTAGCCCACATGTGCAATTGAAAGCTCAGGAAGAGCTTGATGAGGTCAGAAAGCCTTGTGACTTTAGCTTGTTGAGTATTGTGGTAACTCTGACATTCTCAATTTCACTGTTCTATCTTGAGACTGGCTCTGGCTACCAGGTGATACTGATCTTTGATATCCTTTGATTGTCAGGTTGTGGGACAAAACAGAGTAGTGACTGAAGCAGATTTTCCGAAGCTACCATATTTGCAGGCGCTTTGCAAAGAGGCATTACGGCTACATCCGCCAACTCCACTGATGCTTCCCCATAAAGCCACTGAACGTGTCAAAATTGCAGGTTTTGATGTACCCAAGGGCTCAATTGTGCACTGCAATGTGTATGCAATTTCACGGGACCCGACAATCTGGAAGGAGCCTTTAGTCTTTCGGCCAGAGCGGTTTCTGGAAGAGGATATTGATATCAAGGGACATGATTTCAGATTGTTACCATTTGGTGCTGGAAGAAGGGTGTGCCCTGGTGCACAATTAGGTCTGAACATGGTTCAGTTGATGCTTGCTCGCTTGCTACACCAGTTCTCATGGTCACCTCCTCCAGGTATGGATCCAGAGTCTATTGACATGACTGAGCGGCCAGGTGTGGTGACCTTCATGTCAAAGCCACTTGAAGCAGTTGCCAGACCTCGCCTCTCTGCTACCCTATATGAGAGGCAGCAGCAGTCTTAGAGTTTGGAGACAGAACAGAAGCGCAGGCAACAGCAGCATTTGTGATGCAATCCTATTTCACAGAAATAAGTGCTTCAAATGGTTTGTCATCTTGGTTGAACTTCTACAGTATCTTTTATGTAGTAATCTTGATCCTCTCCACTCCACACTAGTGTCACAGCTTGTGGACTCTTGCCTTAGGAACCTAAGGAATCAACCATGATTACATTATGTTGCAGCCCATCTTTCTGAATGTAAAATTTTTCCCAACAGAATACTGGACTTTCTTGCTACTGTAAGATTCAATGCTCACCTGTCCAAACTCAATTTTTCTTGGTGTTGGAACACAGCTCTGTAGCTTGAACTTAGCAAGATACAGGAGGGTTGTTTAGTTCTCTTGTCTGAAAAAGCAGTAGGTTGTAGATTGAATTAAACTTCAGCTCTTGTTTCTTTGTTATAGCTGCATTGTGTTTTTGTGTCAAAAGGGTTAGAAAGGATTTTGCAACTTCTTTGCTCAAAATTCCAAAGATACTGGTAGCTTTTTTGGAATGGGTTTGTTGATTGTGAGGCTGGGTCAATGTGTGCGAGGTTTTTAAATTTCACTGTGAAGTTGAGTTGATGATGATTACAGATCCTGCAAACAATTTGTCACAATTGGGGCTCATGTTGAAAAGTTGATACCTCCAAAACATGAGCTCTGTGTGTGTCTGTTGGTGCACAAATTCCATGTGACTGAAGCATCATTGCATTTTCTGGTTTCATTGATCTTGCTCTCAGTTTTTGCAGCTAATGGCACTGCCATTGAATCGAAGCCTTCCAGTGAATAATAAGAAGATCACTAATCCATTTCAGAGTTTTGAACATTTCAGTGATCAGTGAGCATCTTGTTGAACATTCATACAAGCTCCTGTTGGATCTATGAACACAAGCTCTGCTTGAGAACCATATGATCTTCTGAGATTGCCATGTGAGGAGGTTCTGAGATTTTGCCATGTGGGTCCCCTCCCCCTGCACTTGAAGCTTGTGATGAACTTTGAATACATCAAGCTCCATTGTGTCCAACTTTCAAACTGTGTCCTTGTGATGCAACAGATACATAGGAGACTTCTGTAGAAGTGTGAAGAAGATCCAAAACAATTTGCAGGCGAAGATCATCTTCGTTCTTCTTCTGGGTTTCGGATGCCTCCTTTCAAGCTTTTTCTTCAGTTTACCATTATAAAAGTGTGCCTGAGTTCACAAGGAGCTTGTGATGTGCTAAGCTCAGCTTCCTTGCTCAGCTGACCTTCTTTGATTTTTGCATCTGTTGGTGTTGGTGTTGGTTCATGTTTGCAAAACTTGGTTTGTAGTTTCCCGTACTGTTGTTGTCTCCATTTCCATGCTTTGCAATACAGAGAGATGTCTCAACCAGATCTCATGAAAACAGCGAAGAAAGAGCAAATGGGTTGTTGCTAGAGACAGCTTCGACAACTCTTTCCAAGCAGGATGCAATGTGTGAGCAACCCCATGTGCAGCCCAAGGCAAGGGAAATTGAAGATTGTTTGAAGCAGAAGATGGGAGATGTCCAGAGCTTCTTGAAAGAGAAAGCAACACACTTCTCAAAGCAGGCAGGAAAAATCTTCATCAGCATGAAAAACACAAGAGTGAGCTCCTCCAACATCTTTTTGGTCTTTTCTTTGGATCTGATGATAAGATTTTCAACTCTAAAAACTACTATGTGCACATGTTTATTTATTTGTATTTGTGCAGCACATCTTCTGGTTTGTAAAGAGTTTTCCTGTTCTCTTCAAGTTGGAGTCTGAAGTTTTTACCAACAAGCACTTGAGATCAGGATAAAACCAAGTCACGACTAGTATGACTGCCTTTCACTCTTTTATCAGATTCTTATTGCCATGGTGCATGTAGATAGATGATGTGGGTATGTCTATTCTTGATCATATCCAAGAGCCTACTGCCCCAGACAGCTCAAACCATCAGTACATCCATAGAAATCCAGAAGTGACTCTCAGGAAAGTGTAGGTATGCAGAACTGATCACAAGTCCATTTCAGGATTCACTCCGGTTGTGCTGAAACCTTCCCATGATGCATACCATCAACATCGGCGTCCTGCCAATTCACATTTTGCTCATCATTGCAGGGTGTGGTCCAACAAGATCAATATGAAGTTTGGCTTAATCATGCAAAGGAGGAGGCTGCCTCTAGCAACCTCAAGGTTTGCCCATCTACACTCCTTGAAGGAAGTATTGGCTCATTCCTTTTGTTGAATTTGATGAGATTTCCTTTAGCATCATGTTAATCAAGTGAAAATTAGTTTTTGAGAGGATCATCTATGTTGGGAGGACAAGTGGTTTTTCTTTCCAACATAGTGAGTGCACATTGGAAAGTGGTTGTCAAATGGAAGGTCAATCTTGTAAAAGTTAATACATGAAATTGATCACGTGTCATGTGCTATTGGATCAGAGCGCAAAACATTACTGAAAACGTGCACACAAAATATTCATCTGTAAATTAAAGGAATCCAAATCCAAAGCACAAAAATTAATGTGTGCTTTGAAATTTCAACAAAATGAAAAATGAAACTCTAGAGCCACACCTTGTGGATGAATAAACCCTCGAACACACACCCAACAAATCAATTGGTGTACAAGCAAAGGTAAAAATAATTACGACTAACACAATGAAAGCAAAAAATACCCTATCAACTTTGATGACAATCTATTGGACGCAACAACCCTTGACAAAGGATGATACATGGACAACTTAAATGGAACAAAGATATGTGGTGTTGTATTGTTGGTGTTTGTGCAAGCTCAAAAATCAGGGTTGTGAGTATGTTTAGGAAATGGCGAATGAAAATTTGGTCAATTAGATTAAAAAAAGCATTATTAATTATACGGAAACTTATTACTCATTATAATAATGCATGTATGAAAATTAGTAAGTGTAGTTTGGAGGTTAACTGTGGCAACTTTGGTTGATTATCATCATCCTTCACCAAATTTGGAGTTAAAAGCCTACAAAAAGGTTACACTAAATGCAGAACAATGCGAAGCCTAATTATATTAAACAAGAACTTGATGAAACTCATGCTGGTCCCCTCTGCCAATGAGCTTGACTTGGGGGTTTTCCAACGGCTTGTTAGGTTGGGTCTGCCATTTTGTGATTTAAAAAAAATAAAATAAAAAAATTCATACTCAAAATTTGACCAATGTTCTAGATATTTGATCAAAAGTCTTGGCAACCTGGTTAGAATTAATTGGAGTAATTACTTTCCTCAAACATGTTGGTCGTTGTAGAGGCAAAAGTATTTTGAAAACGATGCAATTTCAAGTGCAGTTTGAGTTTTGGGTTATAACTTTTATAAGTGTCGATTTGATTCAAATTGGGTCCTTGAACTAGTTTTTCTATTCATCATACAAATTGTCTTAAAATTTTTATAGCAAGACAAGAACAAATTGAAGTACATGCTTTGAAACAAATGACACTTATTTTGTCACATTTTGTTGTAGTCTCAAGAGATTCAGAAGGCGATACTGGCTTTGAAGCAAGACTAGGAATAGGCAGAAAGCTCAAAAAACTCTAGAAGACAAAACTTAGAGGAGAAACCCATGGGGGATGATATGAAAACCTAAACCCAAGAATACTTGGACCTGCATTAACATCTAAACCCTGGTGAGGTCTTAAGTTGGATTGTTCCAATGAATCCATTAAGTGCACGGTTTTTCAGTTGGAACCTAGTTCTCACCTTCATGAGGGTTAGTGACTAGGGTCCCAAGGTGGTTCTAGGGTTTGATTTGGATTTCAGATTCAGATTAACTGGAACTCTTAGTTCTAACATGATGATCCAGATACCCTTCCAACACTGGTAGAGATGCATGTGGATGTTTAGTACATAGCCAACCACTATAATTTGGCTAGAGGACAAGAATATCACAAAAATGTGTTTCCTACATATGCCATCCATCTTGCACCATGCCATCCATCTTGCATGGTGCAAGATGTGTCTACTAGTGTTTTCATTTGCCTTGTACTTTTGATGGATGGGTTCCTCCCATCCTTGATTTTTATTTACAGGGTTTTCTTCAAATGTGACCCAAGGTGTGTGTGACTTCTGGAGTCCTATGTGGGCATATGATGGATGGGCATGTTCCATAGATGTGCATGCATTTACAGGAAAAGTTCAAGATCCCCTAAGGTGAGCTTTTAGTTTAAAATTTGAGCCCTGCCATCTGATTAGGGTTTAGGGTTTATGATTTGAACCCTCAAACATGGTGGGTACTAGGTAAAGTAGATGCATGTGAATGGTTAGTACATAGCTACCCACTGTGCTTAGTTACAAGACATGTTTAGAATGAAAAAATTGTTTCCTGTCCACAAATATCATCCATACTGCATGGTGCACTGATGGGTGCTAGTTCAATCTGCCCCTCAATTTACAACATGTTTCATCCTTTTATTTTGGAAAGGATGCTTTGGCACTCCACCTCTTTCAAAGGGAATATGACATGAAATGAAAAGGCACCCACCTGCATCATGCTATCACAATGGGGGGAGGATCCTTGCAAGTAAGCCTGGTGGTGGGCCAAATTTTTAGGTTACTCACGTTTGTTTTCTGCTTCCTCCCATAGGCTGCTACCATGGGATGAAGGAGGTTAGGATGATGAAGGGGATTTCTCTTGCTTGCTTTGGGAGCCCTCAAGTGTTTTCATTGCTTGGCATGTGGCGTAATGAATTGGGCAATCTCATTTCTGTCCCCCAAGAGTCCATGCAAAAGAGATTTGTGTGGATTGAGATTGAAATTGAAAGAAGTGGATGGACATTGTATGTCAGCACCTACTACCCAACCTTCATCCTTCTTCCCAAACCCTTTTTTCCCAAATCCAAACTTGAAGAACCATGCAAGTGAATTGTGTTGATCATGCAAAATATCATGCTACCTATTTGCCAAAATCCACCCAATGTTCCTTCTCATAACCCTAAAGAGTTGAAATGGAAGTATCCTCAATGTACCTATTTTGGCACCATTTGACATGATACCCAATTGAGCTAGGTCCCACAGGTTTGTGCCCCTGCCATTAGCCTAGGCCAAAAATTGGTAAAGAACTGAGGTAGGCATAGAAATTCTCTTTGGCAGCCAATGAGGTGAGCCAGCATGCACCCAAGGGGCCCAATTTTTTTTTTGGTTCAAAGGGTGATGGGGTGTTGGATTTTTTGGATTTTTGTTGTTGTTCCCACCAAGTTCTTATTGTGTTCCTATCAAGTTCCCAATGGGTTCCCAGCATAATCCCCAAGTTTTCCATGTGTTCCTCAACATGTTCTTAATAGCACCTCGCTTGATCACACATGCTTTGCTCAACATTGCCCTCTTGGAACCTGTATGGGTAGGTGGCCCTCATATTGAGAATGATCTGTCTATGAAGGAAGGTAATTTGTTTTGGTTTGCAGTTATGAGATCCAGCGAATTGGGATGCTTCAGAATTGTGTGCTTGGTGTCTTTGGAAAGCTCTTGATGAGGAGGGGTGCATGGGCTTGGTTCCATGACGTTTGGACTTGCGGTGCCAAAGTTCTTGAATATTGAATGATTTCTTCACTGAAAATTAAAGTAAATCCTAGCTAAAATTTTAGGAGGAATTGGAATCTGCCTTTGGTGTTGTTGGAAAGATCTTGATGAGCAGTATTTAATGTAATTTATTTGGTAAGATTTGGATTCAGAATGTGGGGGATATTGATTTTTAAGTGATTTTTGTTACTGAAAATTCAAATAAATAAATTCCAAAAAACCAGGTTTTGGAAGGAAAAAATCAGTTGAGAACCTGGTAACACTCGAAGGCTCACCATTCAATTCAAGCACGATTTCCTTTCATACCATCTGTTCAAAAGAATCCCTACATACATTGCAATCCAGTCGGGACGAACTGGTTCCAGCCTTCGGTTACAGTGGTGGAATGAGAAACTGCGCCACCACCAGTTCCAGTTAGACCTTTGAACAATCTGAACCGGGTCGGTCCAGTTCCAAATCTAGTTCCTTACATTAAAAAACAAACCGGTTATCAATCAATCAATCTTCAGTTCTCAGGTGTTCTCCAGTGTCCCTTTATGGTTCCTCATGCGTCCCCCCCGAGTTCCCATCGGTTGCCTCTTACGTTCCCAATTTGTTGTTCTGCAGAGCTCTCTTTTCTTCCCATTGTGTTCTCCATTAGGGATATACCCAGGATTCAAATAACCGGACTGTAACTGGCAGTTCTTTGAACTTGTAGACATCCGTTGTCATGGTCAGCTTCAAACCTGACCCATAATTTAAACAATTTAATTCCCGGTCGGTTCCATATCCGTCTATAAACGGATATATAAGTGGCTAGCCAATAAATTTAATAATATATGTATTTAAAAAATAGTTATTTAACAAAATATTTTTGGCTAAATTGGCTTATGGATGATAGCCACCTTGGCTATTGTCCCAAAAAAAAACCTGGTATGTACCTTTCCGATATTGGGTTTAAAAGATTCATGAAATCTAACCCTTGGGGCAGGTTTTTTTGTTTCCAAATTCAGCAAGTATATAGGTGAACTGGTAAGGATCCCCCACCATTAATTAGAATTAAATGGCGATTGTTCTTGGTAAGCTGTACCATTTCCACAAAAGTGATGCCACAAGTGGCGACCCAGGAAGTGCCTAGGTGTAGATGTGATTAATTTAATTATTTTTATTTTTTAAAATGGTGAAAAATAAGTCCCTAAATTAAAATCACAAAATTTCCATGTTTTTATTTTAATTTTCTGGGAAAAATTTCGCCAAACTGCCCCCCAAAAAAAAATTCCTGGGGGGAGCCGAGACCCAATTAATTGCCATTCTCTTGAGAGAGAAGGTAGGTGGGTAGGTAGGTAGGTTGGAAGCAGGGAAAGGAGAGATTAAAAAAAGTCCATTTGAAAGTGGGGTCCAAGTTTAGCATCCGCTTATCTACTTCGCCTCTTTCTCGCGCTAACTTAGGCAACACCCGGCGGCCGTCTCGCCCCGTCTTTTCGTCTCGTCTTTTCATCGTCTGTCTGTCTTTCTCCCCCACCCCCCCCGCCCCCGCGCTCCTTCCCCCCCTTGTTTTGTGCGCGTGCAGCAGCGGCACCGTCAACCTAACGCTAGCAGCATGGACACTGGTAGCGTTCAGCGCCTGCGCAACTGGCAGTTCGGCAAGGAGAGAGAGCCAGTGAGAAACTGCCAGAGAAACAGGAGCAAGACCCGGGGGGGGGAACTAGTACTACTACTACTACAATAGCATGCTGTGCGAATACGTAGCTGGGGAAACTAACGTGGTGGATGATGCCATGATCCATGATCCCCCGAGAGTTATATGGATTTGCATGAGACACTCAGCAAACTGGATGTGTCCAAAAGAATCAGAAATTTTGATTGTGTGTGGAGAACTGTCACTTGTGATCCCAAAAGCTGTAATTATTCTTTTTTTTAAATAAAAATAGCAAACCAGAGCTGCTTGCTTGCTTGTTTGTTTGTTTGTTTCTCGATCCCCCAATCAATCTTCACTCTAATTGCGGTTCTATGTTCCTCGACTGAGTCATTGCAGAATTTCCCTTCAAAAGGCGACCACTTGTTGTGACAAATCTTATAACATTCTCAGTCCTCCCTCTAGCTCTCGCCGTTTCTGCTTTGTTTTTCCTCTGTACCCAATCTCTCGTTGTTGTTGTTGTTGTTGCTGCTTGGATCAGAACACCGGCTGCTGCGGCTCGCGCTTGTTGTTAGTACGAGCATGGCTGTGTTTCATCAGCCTGGTGGTGCGGCGGCGCGGGTAAATCTCGACGTGCACAGCTAGTTTCCTAGGCGCTTGCGCCTTTGGGTTTTCTTTTTACCCATTTGGGTTTGCTTTCTTGCTTTCTATTCATTTGACAACGAGCAGCAAATGAAGCTGCTCGGCCGCGATGGCCATCAAGTCTGGTAGCTCTGTTGATGATGGCTTTTGATGTTTTAGGGTTTAATGCATGGTGCTGCATGTGCAGTTTGTGAAGGAGGAAGAGGCGATGTTCGAAGCGCAAGTGGCAGAGGTAGAGGCGTGGTGGAAGTCGGAGCGCTTCGCGCTCACGCGTCGTCCTTACACGGCACGCGATGTAGTGCGTTTGAGAGGCAGCCTGACCCAACACTACGCTTCCAACGACCAGGCCAAGAAGCTATGGAAGATCCTCAAGACACACCAAGCGAACAAGACTTGCTCGAGAACTTTCGGAGCTTTGGACCCCGTCCAAGTCGCGCAGATGGCCAAGTTCCTCGACACAATCTACGTCTCCGGATGGCAGTGCGCCTCTACTGCGTCCACCACAAACGAGCCGGGACCTGATCTCGCTGACTATCCCATGGATACAGTACCCAACAAAGTGGAGCACCTCTTCTTCGCACAATTGTTCCATGATCGGAAGCAGCGAGAAGCTCGCATGAGTCTCACCACGGAGCAGCGTGCGAGAACACCCTACGTAGATTTCCTCGCACCCCTCATCGCCGATGCTGATACTGGATTCGGCGGCACCACAGCTACCGTGAAGCTAGCTAAGATGTTTGTCGAGAGAGGCGCGGCGGGGATTCACATGGAAGATCAAGCCTCGGTGACGAAGAAATGTGGACACATGGGTGGCAAAGTGCTGGTCGCTACTTCCGAGCACGTGAACCGTCTGGTGGCTGCTCGACTGCAGTTCGACATCATGGGTGTGGAGCAGATTCTCGTTGCAAGATCGGATTCCGTAGCCGCCACTCTCCTGCAAACCAACATCGATCCTCGCGACCATTCTTTCATTCTCGGCGCATCAAACCCCGCCGTGAAAGGAAGACCTCTGGTACAAGTATACGCGGATGCAGCAGCGGCGAACAAATCGGGGCCCGAGTTGCAAGCACTGGAAGATAACTGGCTCGCAGTAGCGAATCTCCGTCTCTTTTCCGACGTCGTTGCGGATGCCGTTCGAAGCATGAATCTCGGAGAATCCGAAAAAAAAAACCGCTTGAAGAAGTGGTTCAGCCAGGTGGAGAATCTCTCACATCACGAAGCTCGAGCTTTTGCTGCAACTCTTGGAGTTCACGACGTTTTCTGGGACTGGGATCTTCCACGAACTCGTGAAGGCTACTACAGATTCCATGGCGGTACGCGAGCATGCATCGCACGAGCCTGCGCTTTTGCACCACATGCAGATCTTCTTTGGATGGAGACTGCAACTCCGGACATCGTTCAAGCTCGTGAGTTCGCGGAAGGCGTGAAAGCCAAGCACCCCAACACGATGCTCGCGTACAATCTCTCTCCCTCCTTCAACTGGGATGCTGCTGGAATGAACGAAGCGCAGATGCAAAGCTTCATTCCAGATCTGGCCAAGATGGGCTTCTGCTGGCAGTTCATCACGCTTGCAGGTTTTCACTCCAATGCTCTTGTGGTGGACACTTTCGCCCGCGACTTCGCACAGCGAGGAATGCTCGCCTACGTGCAAGACATTCAACGGCAGGAGAAGACCCACGGCGTGGAGACCTTGGCACATCAGACATGGTCAGGCGCTAACTACTACGACCAGCTTCTCAAGACCGTAACTGGCGGAATTTCATCAACTGCTGCCATGCAGAAAGGTAAAATACAATTTAAGCTGCTCCTTTTCTGACTTCGCAAAATTTTCTCAAACTAGAAAAATGTTCTAATAAATTCTCAACTCTTCAGCTCTTCAGATGTCACTACAGTTGCAAGAAGAATCAAGTTAAGCCCCAACCTAAGGACCTGTGCAATTTTTCTCAAACTAGAAAAAAGTTCTAATGAATTCCCAACTCTTCAGCTCTTCTGTAGCTACTACTAGTGCTGCAAAAGGAATTAGCACTAATGGATAATTTAACCCCATTTTGAGAATAGGCATCAGACAAATGAAATCAATAATTTGTGGAATTGTATGGGTGAATTTTCGTTTGGGAAGTTTGTAGATAGGATGAATTTTGTGGGTGAAACTGATCAGGTGATGTTATGATGTCTATTGAGCTCCAGGTGATGGAATGAATGAATATTGTAATGTGCAGGTGTGACAGAAGATCAATTCAAGGACACATGGAGTCATGCTGAAGACATGGGTGAGGTCTTTGCAAAGGCAAAGTTGTAAACTTAGCCATCATGGATTTACACTTTGTGGTTTTGAAAAGGAATGGTTTTTTTTTTTTTGTGTGTGTGTAGAACATCTCTTTGCCCTTGTTGATGAGTGTTGTACTTGGATTGTGTGAACCCATTATTTTGAGAGCTCTGTGCAATTGAAGAAGCTCCCATTGCTGCCGTGTGACTTTTGGCAAATTCTTTGTGCGTTCAGCCTCCTAATTCTTTGTGTTCAGCCTCCTCTCCGTGATCAATTTTTTGATGATCAAAAATAGGTGTCTGTCCCCGCACCTTTCCATCCCTTCATGATGTGGCAACAACTTTTGTGGAGATAAGAAACTACACAGTGTATGTTTTAAAACTCTTAGATTTCCAATTCAATCCATGGTGAATCATCACCAATGAAGAAACAGCAACTGGTTCTTGTGCTTGCAACTTTAACTAAGAGGTTTCCTGTGTAAAATTTCTTAACACTGTACCACATCTCTGTGAACTCTAACTATAATGAACAAGCTATGTTATGTTAATGTGAGCATGGATCTCAAACATGTACAAGCTATATTCTAGTATGCAGAAGGTCCTGGTACATAGTAAATTTAGGTTGTCTTTGAAAACAATTTAGTTTAGATAAATTTGAACCCTTTTTCGAGCATTAATAAAATCTTTGAAGAATCTCTCCTCAGCTGATTCACCATCACTTTCTTATGATGATCATAAAAAATCCTCTTTTCACCATGGTTGAGATCTCTCATGATGAATTGTTCTCATCTTGAGAGACCTCAACCATGATGAAATATAATCTGGCTTGAAGAATGAGATTTAAAAGGCAGATTATATGGGGTTTTCTACATCAAACATCAGAAGGCAAGATTCAAGGTGACTAACTGCAAGATAGTTTCCACTCTACATTTGGTACTACTAATGTTGTGCACCTGTGAACAAGAGCAAATTGAGAGTGTGTGATCTTGCAAGTGAACCTTAAGCAAAGATGGGAAGAAAAATCCTAAACCTCATAGTTTGGCAATTTCAGCAACTTGGAAGTTTTAACATGTCTCACTCTGCACTATCCTAACGCAGCAAATGCATATGACATACAAAGCCATTGTTGCCTTGCAGTTCAGACAAACCTACAGACAGTGGCCAAATATGCAGCAAAAACCTGCAACTCCGTTGAAGCAGGAAGAACTGACAACTGCATATTCCTGGCAGATGTGTCTGCAAATACTCCCACTCATGCAGAATCCAAAACATGAATAAAATTGTGGAAATCCTTGGTGTGCACAATAGTGTTATCACAGCAACCTGACAATGATAAAATCATGTTACATGAAGTCAACGGGAACTGTTGCAGGAGTGAAGTATTGCTCACGAACTTCAGCTACAGAACAAAATCTGACCTGCAGCAATTTGCAGCCATTCCAGTTAGTTAATACCTTGACACTAACTTGCCAACATGTTTACAGGACATCCAGCAGGTTGCACAGTTTGAACTTCATAATCTCAGCTTATCTCTACAGAGAACAATTTCAGTAGAAAGGCAGAGGTTATTCTACATTGCCTGAAAACTCCACCAGCCAGAGTAAACCACTGCTAACCGTTATTGACAAGATGAAGATTAAACCATTGAGAATGCCAACTACTTTCTCTCTACTTAAAATACACACACATGGAAATGTATTATTGTCCAAACACATGCCTCCAATACACAAAGAATTCCATCATCCTTGCCAAGCAAGTGATGATTCTGCATGCAATTGGTGCTGGCAAAGCAAATACATCTCCTTGACAAACCATGTAACAAGCTGCATTTCACCCCTTGTCAAAGGAGTGAGTTTTTACAAGACAGCAAGCCATTCCTGGCTTCAGAGCTTGAAAACCTGAAAGCAAAAAACTGGATCTAGTGGAGATCCAGGAAAGGTCAGACAAACTTACCAAGTTTGCATAAGACTTGAGCCAAGGCCTCACCATATTCCAGCCTGGTTGAAATATGTAAGGAGCATCTACAAACAAAACCTGTCCCATTCTCTTTGGATAATAGTTGAAGAAAACGTCAATCTGAAGCGAAGAAACCAGAGTTGTAAAGAGTAAGAATAGTTTTACTACATTGTACTCCTAAAGCTAATAAATCAAAAATAAAATTAAGGGACTATTGCGAGGGCAAATGGCTTCCAAGCATCTTCCATAAGGTAAATCATGAAATCACCAGTGTAGGATGTAATTGCCTACCAAAAACTTCATGAATTTCAAATCACCATTCCTTGACTTAAAGCCTCTTAAATCAAAAATGCCAAGCATTTTGTCACCACAAGGTGGCAATTGACTCAGGGCTTTCTCAATGAGATATATACAGAGCTGTTCACTCTCCACCAACTCTTCTTCCTGCATTAAAACAGCCCAACTTCATCTTACAAGACCAGGAAAAGTTGTTGGCATATCCAGTACAAAGTCATTGACCCCTTCTCAAATGGAACTGATAGATGGGTGCATTGGCAATCTGGCAGAACTGAAATATCAGATAAGCCCTGGGTTTTACCACTGGGAAATGTTTAGCAGCCACAACGATAACCACAGGCCTTCCTTCAACATCGGGACTAGTATGAAGATAAGCTTTGCCTGTGGCTGCCATTCTGCTGATGGACACATCAGTGATCTTGTCCACCCCAAAGTCCTGTCGCCATTCCTTCCATGTACCTCAAGTCAAGGCATTCAAATTTCCTGTATTTCCTTGATAGCAAGCAAGGATGCACAGGAAGTTGATATCAACAAAATACCAGGAAACAAAAAGTTTGGATGCACTCAACCCGATAGATGCCACAATGCCTTTGCAATATCAAAGGAGCTTCTAGATCAGGCATAGCAGAGATTGCTACCAAGTTGGTAAGCCACTCAGGGACACTATTACAAATAAGAGTATTACACTCCAACACTTGAATGGTCTAAAGATGAAGGATACAAGGGCCTTGGCCAGTTTCGAAACAGTGGCCTGCACAAGAAACTTGCGGTCCCGCAGAAACCATAGGATGAGGTCATTGTCATCTCTGCCATTTCGTCCTACTGGCAAATCTTCATGCTCACTCTCTAACTGGCTCTTCACCTCCTCCACAAACTGGCCACCACCGGCCACACTCTCATTAGGTTGAAATTGACTGCAGTACTCTGCTATGTGTAACAGCTTCATATGTGGTTTGGTAATGGAGCTCCCGACATTCACATAATTTTTTTTCACATAAAAGGATATGTATGATTGGATTCTATAATAGATCATCTGTTACCTTAGAATGTTCCATTTGTCCCCATGAGAAAATATGTAGACTGTGTTCATCTTAGCTTGGTGGAATCTGACACTCATGATAATTTGTCAAGTCTTGGTGACTACATTCTGCAGCAACAGCATTGGAGGAAAGTACCAAGGTGATTGATTTACCGTCTGATACTCTGCAGCAGAGTCCGGTACCCCCTCTAGATTTTGTTGTAACGATCGAACAACTGCAGTGAAGCAGCTAGGCCTTTTGTAACTTCCTTCAAAAGCCAAACAACTGATTGCGCTTGCTCAGTGGAAGGTCACAGTTTTTAAGGCGGAGAGGAGCATCACCAAATGACTTTCTTTGCCTTCTCTGAGCAAAATGCCAGCCACATCTGTCTACTTTTAGGATGATTAAATCGCTACAACTTGCTATAGAGAGTCTGGAATTATATCGTACTATTCTATCCCTCGAGCTGCGATCCCTCTTATCATCAGCGCATGCATGCACCAGTCTGCAAGTGTGCAGTGCGTCTAAAATGCCAACAATAACAGCAGCACGCCAGAAGTGTATTCTTTGACAATATGAGTTTCTTTCTGTCCTTTTGCCTGAAAACAAGTAATCCCGAAGAGCAATATTCTGGTCACATCAACGCCTCTAGTCATCTTCAAAATCAATGATGCGTTTACTCACCACTACGTACATTTGCGATTGATGAGCGCAAGCAAGGGAAATGCCTTACCTCTTACCATTGCCAATGATCGCAGAATTGACCGGAGCCCCGTAGAAACCGTCTGGTATACGGCCACAACGTAGGAGGCCTGGAAGTGGCACCAAACCAGAGCTAAGAGAAGCTCTGATTCCAAAATGAGAACTAACACCTGAGGTTCGCGGAAGTAGCAAGAAACACTGTACACGGGGCAGCGCTATTGTCGCCATGTCCACTTCTTCACAGTGAACCACGCCCCCGCCCCCGCCCGCGCGCCCCCAGAAGCAAAACAAAAACTCCGCAGCTTCTGCACAATGTTTTCGATCCCCGAAAAAAGAAAAAAGGGGGAAATTTTCCAAGAGTTTCTCCACAGATTCCTCACAGATACTTCTTTGCAACTTCTACCACATCTGTTTCGCGAAATTGTGCCGCATTTTGGAACAACTTTCGCCACTCGCAAGCTCTCTCTCTCTCTCTCTCTCTCGCTCTGTCTCTCTCTCCTCTCTCTCTCTCTCACAGGGAGAAAGGTAGCTCGTAGTAGGTACCTAGGAGGTGACCATAGGTACCTACGTTCGTGACATCTTGAATCCCACCACTGAGGAACGGAGATCTCTATGCAACAGATAGCGTTTACAATGCCATCCATTGGATCTGTGGATCTCGTTCAACGGACAGTTGCGATCGTCCAAGGACCACCTGTTCTAGTTAGGGTAAGGTCAGCCAGTACATTCACATGAAGGTCTGGAGTGGCAGATTATGTCATTTTCTTGACCACATTATTATGATATAATCTTCAGGTGATGATTTCATTCGGAATAGTCACCAATATCTTTGTTGAACAATGAATTTTTAGAAGAATTGTAGAGTATGCCATCCAAGACCCTTAAACTTCACAAAAAGATAAATATACATTGAAAAGTGGACCAAATCATCAAAACCATTAAACTTTATTTATAAACACACCGTTCATTCAAAAAATGTACAAGGGTATTAGAAAGAAACAAGGGAGAATTTAAAGGAAATCAACTTAACAAAAATTACATGTCAAAAACTCTCCATCTCAACAATCGACCATATGCTTGTAATAGATTGATTGTGTCGATGGTGAGTGTGTTTTGAAAGGGTGGAAGTTGAGCTACATGTTGATGGTGGGTGTGTTTTGAAAGGGTGGAAGTTGAGCTACATGTTGATGGTGGATGTGTTTTGAAGGGGTGGAAGTTGAGAAGTAGTTAGGCCTATCACTATTGTCTTTGAGCACATGTGACAAATGCATGCCTTAAGTAGATGTATATGCGTTCTCTTTGTGTTGTCAACACACTCTTTGAAAATAGATGCCTCACACCATTGTCATGCCAATGTATGTGGTGAAAATAAAATAATAATTGTAAGTAACTTTGTAAACAACTCAAAGGTTGTAGCTAAATAAAAAGTTGTTGCCATAACAAACGAGAGTCCCAAAGATTTCAAAGAACAATAGAGCAAAAACTCTAGAAAACAATAGAGCATACAAGAAAGTCTTAAAGTTTTCTTTTTTTCTTTATTCTTTGTTGTTTTGGTTTTTTTTTTAAGATATGAATTTATTTGGAGGTTGAAAATGGATGAGAAGTTGCTAATTCATTCATGGGCTATCTTTTTGGGGCATCGAGTTCTCATTTTTCCTCGGTTTTAAGGTAAAGTGTCAATGTGGGGTTAGCGGTACCTCAACTTCTTAAAAGGCCTCAAGTTGATGGGAGGCCATTGACACATGCCAAGTTGGAAATGATGATCGAATTATGGGAGGATAAGCATTGGGAGTACCATAAGCAACCCATGGTTGCAAAGGACTAGAAGGAGCTTGCAAACCAAAACAATGCAACATTTTCAAATGAAGTGTTGCAGACTTGAAAACGATGTCGAGACAAGATCATCAAAATGCAAAAAAAATTATTGTGAAGAATGTGAAGGTTATAATGTCATAAATGCTCAACCTTCTTTGTGGTCATGGTATGAACATTCATAACATTTTAGGTGGCACAACAAAAATGAATGGTGTAATTGGTGGCATTGATCAAGGTGTTTGGTTGCTTCAACCTCATTGGTAAACCTTGATGATCTTTTTGAAACTATTTCAAAAACACAACAACGTCAAAGTCTTGAATGTCAAACTCTAATTTTTGATGACACAAATGAACACATAACACCTTACCAAACTTTAAGGTAAACATTTAATGTAGTGTCACCTAAGACAAGGGCTTGTTATTTGCTTGGTACTAGAAGCAAACCAAACAAGAAAGCTACAAATAAGAGTAAGTTTTGAAAGGTTTTCATCCATTACAAAAGCCATTAAAGAATATACACAAATTGCAAAAGAAATGGAGATGTTGAAAACAAAAATGACATGAGACATTACTGAACATATATTAAAGAATCAGCAAGCATGTAAGAAAATGTTTTTGGAAGGACAGTTGCAAATGGCTATTCTTTTTGTTGAAATACTTAAGCCTAGAAATCCTTTTAAGCCTAGTTTTTCTATGGGTGGTAACATATGATAATAACATCATTTGATCATATTGCTATCATGATTGTGTGCACAACAGTTGAAATAAAAAATTAATTCTTTCAAAATCTTTTATGAAAGTATAATGTGGTTGATCAAACCCTTCAATGGTTTAATAACCATTGTTCAAATAATTTTGTCTTCATCAGTTTTCCTTCTTGTTTTACTTGTTCTCCATTTTTCAAAGTTGGCAATCTATAACCTCTAAATCCAACTAAATTATCTTTTCTTGTTGCATCATTCACATGGCTTGGTTTTGAAAATTTGCACATTTCACAATAGCTATGCAATACAAAACAAGTTATAGCAACTATAGGAGCCTTATTAACACTTAAATTGAAGATTTTCAAGATTATCTTCTGATTCTTCAAAGACCTAAAAACAATTTCAATTATCACCTTCCCCGAATTCATATTACTATCATATCTTTTTTTATTTATATCATTTGGATTATGAAACTTTCAGTTCTTTTGTAAATAAATACGTATGGGATAAATATAATCATCAGTGAAATAAGGTGTCATCCTCATGCATTGAATAATCACATTAGGCTCCTACAAAATTTGTCAAATCTTCAACTCATGTAATTTGGAAGTTTTGAATTAGCCTACACCAAAAGTATGTATAATTGTTTCATCACCAACCAATTTAACATGCGAAAATCTAACTTTAATAAAAATATTGAAAGGCATTGCAGGTGTTTTGCCAATTTCAATAAATGTGTTGCCCTTGTCTCTACCTTATCAACTACCCAATCATTTTAATCAATGCTTGTATGCTACATCAAAAATTTAAAAAAAATAAAAACATAACCAATGCATCAACTATGTACCCAAATCAAAAACCTTAACATTAAAAGAAAAAATAGGTATTTTCAACTTGTCTTTTCAACTAAAATTTAATCACATGCATCATTTGTAACAAAAAACTCATTAATCACCTTGAACAAAGCACATGCGATATTATTCACAAACGACAAAGGGTATTAGATGAAAGAAAAAATTAACAAATACAAATTCATCCTTTGACTCCATTGTATATGTACTATCACATGTGGTTAAAATGCAACTATTTTGGTCATAATTATGAGCAAATGATGTGTTGCCATGTGTTCTAATATTTATTTGTTTAAAATATTATTATTATTACTATTATTCTAAAATAATCTAAGATGTTCAATTCAAATGCTTAAATGATCTTATATTATGACACATGGCCCAATGTAAATATGCCATGTGGCACTTTAAAATGAATTTAACACAAAATATTTATATTAAGTTCGTAAGTACATGGGTAAGTAAATAGGTCCTACCTTCCTAGGTTAAATACCCATATTGTATAAGTAAGTATTTAAGTAGGTAGGTACATAGGTTGACCTAGGTGAATATGTCAACCTATGTACCTACATACTTAGGTAGATAAGTAGGTTAGGGAGGTAGGTAATTTAATATTGTGCTTAATTTTATTTTATTTGTGAGTTAAACCTTTTCATTGGTTCATCCCATATGCATAAATTTCTTAATGTGAAATTGAATGATCACACCTCCTGTTTATATAATGTTCAAAATAGGAACAAAGAACAAACAATATGGGATAAGTTTTAAAGTTACAACTTCCTCACAAACTAAGTTACAATTCCAAAAAAATTCTCACACCTTTTGTTCTTAATTTTTTAGATTTATAAACAATTCAAATACATGGTTCATTAGATAATTAGATAATCATTTAATTAATAATGATTAAATTTTATATATATTTAAAATATAAACTATACACCACAAATATTAAGTATTCATTATCAACTATTTAAATAAATAATAAAATTTTAATATATAACTAACTAACTATCTAGTTATTCACAAGTTATCAATACATAACTCATATATAAATAATAAATAAAATATTTTTAAATATTTTATTAATTCTTAAAATCTGGTCAAATTATAATTAATGTAATTAATATAAAAATAATTTAATTACTATAATTAAAAAACTAACTCTTTTTTTAAAAAATTCAAATTATTGATAAATAATTAACAATTATTATATTAAAAAATTCACGGTTTAAAAAAATAACACTAAATTATTTGCATTAATTATTATATAATTACATTAATTATTTTTAAAAACATTATCATATATAACTAATTACAGAATCTTAACATTTAAATTAATTTATAATTATTTATAAAAGTGATTCATTATAAATAACACTAGTAAAAAAAACCCTTAAAACTCAATCAATAATTTTCTGAAATGAAATATTAATTTTATATTCCAAAAAAATAATTCAGAATTCAAATAGCAAGTTTTAGATCAAATAAGTCTTCTGAATTTAAATTTAAAAAATCAGAATTGAAATGTCAATTTTCAGATTCAAATAACTATATTCAAAATTCAAATGTCCATTTCTAGACTCAATTAATAATTTTCTGTATTGAAATATTAATTTTGAGAATCCAAAATAATAATTCAGAGTTACAATTTCAAGTTTCAAATCAATTTTTTTTTTAAATTTAAATTTAAAAACTCAGAATTGAAATATTAATTTTTAGAATTAAAAATTGAAATACCAATTTTGAGGTAAAATAAGCTTTTTGAATTTAAATAAAAAATCTCCAAATTCAAATAATATTTTAAGCAATTGAAATAGCAAATTTCAGATTCAAATATCAAATTCCAAATTCAAATAATTCTTTAAAGGATTGAAATAGTAGTTTTCAGAATTGAAATATAATTTTTAAGATCAATTTTTCAAAACATGAATTTAAATTTTATGAATTTATATATGAATTTTCAAACTCAATTTTTTTTTTCAAATTCAAATAATTAACAAAGAATTCCAATAAAAAAATTTAGAATTTTAAAAAAAAACTCCAATTCAAAATTTTTGAAATTTAATAATTAAAAATTCCAATAGCAATTTTCAGAATTGAAACATCAATTTTAATGTTTAAATATAATTTTCATAATTCGAACCATAGTTTTATACTCAAACATATATTTTTGAATAAAACTAACAATTTTAAGAATTCATATTTAAAACTTCAAATTCAAATATTGATTTTTAGATTCAAATAAAATGTTTCAGAATTGGAATAACAA
>Ga0116227_10003266_pt1 | contig 36255 bp, 24 predicted proteins | sample S1TSphgellanicum_FD_89693 | JGI IMG/M metagenome (GOLD analysis project Ga0116227, IMG submission 89693) | Host-associated microbial communities from peat moss isolated from Minnesota, USA - S1T2_Fb - Sphagnum magellanicum MG | ecosystem: Host-associated > Plants > Peat moss > Unclassified...
TTATGACTATAATGTGCTACAAAGTTGATGATGGCAATGTGGTAACGTTGTGAGGGCAAGCACTAAACAAGAGCAGTGAAATAAATGTGTCGCCAATCTCAACATTCTTGTGGGACAAGTGCCCAACCAAAGAGTATTTTTTCAAATTAGTTTGAATATACCCAAGTTATGATAAATGTTTTAACTATCAGCCCAAGTTCCCGAGGTGAAAGGGTATTGGGTCCATGATTTCTCTCAGAATTTTGCAACATTTCCTTAGGGACAACATCCAAGAAGTTGCAATGCTACCTCACTTTTTCATCCTTAGTCTTCACCTTTTCATCCATTTCACAATTTAAAAACTTCAGCTTTTCAACCACTATGTAAATTCTAATCCATTATGCAAGCTTTTCCCCAATTTTTTCCTTCATTTCTTAGTATGTATCCTTGGTTTTTCATTCATTGTGTAACTTACTTCTCAAATTTTTATCCCTTATGCAAAAATTTCCAATATTTCATCATCATACAAATTTTTCTTCGTTATGCAAACCTTTGGAAGCAAGTTCCCAACTTTTCATTCATTGTGCAACCTACCAATGAATGATTTATGAAACATTTAACACAAAATAATCCAAAATGTTTCACACAAATTAATTGTTATGAAGATTTAAAAATTGTTAAAATAAAATCAAGTTGCTCTGAAGGTGAACATGTTCATACTTGGGCCAACAACGCAAGCTACATGTTAAGATGATATCCAATTTTTGCAGGGAAGAGATCAAGCCCTTGTTTTAAAAACAACATTACCCCTCCCCCCATCCCCCGCTCCCAATTGAGGCAACACAACAATGAGCAACTAAATGTCCACCTTGAGAGCACTAATTGTGTTCCCCAAGGAAGGGAAATGAGAGCATGATTTTAACCAAGCTTGGACTAACAATTTTTTATACAAAAGGAAATATAATATCCAACCAAATGAACTTTGCAAAAATTCTAAACACACCAATAAAATCTTAATAATAGTTGTATGAAGGCATAGCAACAAACCATATGGATTTTCTTACCTTCAATGGATTTAGGCCTTTGAATGTTACTTTTCAAACAAAACCTTTTAAACACAAAGCAATGTTTGGGCAACAATTACAAAAAATTCAGATATGTGGAGACACATGACATGAAGGTCGGACTCCAATGCCTTGAGCTAAAAGCATCCATACATTTTATTTTTAAGTGTTACCTAAGTCAAATAGAGGATCTAATCACATTGTCTAAAGACTTATGATGAGCACATCGAAAATACATCAAAGATTCTTTTTTAAACTTCTCCAACAATTTATTGGCTTATTTTGTCACATTGATGCATTGCCATGTTTCATGGAAGATATTGTGAGGATTAAACTATAACATTTTAGTTTCAAGGCCACAACCGATGTGCATCATCAACAAGTCAACTTTTTTGCAATTATTATTACATATTCATATGCGATGTCACTTTAATAGCATATTAATCATAGAAAATTGTGCTTATTGAATAATGTGGATATTGAAAAACTTAAAATGAGTCAAAAACTCTTCCAATATCAAAGTTTGGTTGATACAAACAATGTTTAATAATTTCATTTAATAACATTACTTTCACAAAGGCCCCTTAGTTTTCATAATGCAATTTTTTTCATCCTCAATTTTTTTGTAGTAATAGGGTATATTAGACATATCTAAAAACATTCAAGCTTTCATATTTTTTCAATTTTATGTACATCAAAATTTAAGGTTTTTAAAAACTTCATGAATCTTTTATGACATGTAAATGTGATGCAATATATATGTTGTTTGAAGAAAAGTTGTAACTTATAATATAAGAAACTAAATTTGAAAATGTTAACATGTTTTGGTATGATTTGAATTGTGATAATTTTTTAAAATGAGACACAAAATCTACCAAAATTTTGTACACTTTCAAAAAATCATATTTATTTCAAATTGATTGTAAAAAAAAAGGCATAATGGGGCACCTATAAATACAATAATTTTTTTTTTCAAAATATTTCATTTGAAAATTTCTTTTCATGGAAACATTTTTTTGAGGCAAAAGGACCCCAAAAAGGACAATAGTCCTAAATGAAAAGTAGACACATTGGGTTATTCAATGTCATTTGGACCTATTTTCTCATTTTTTGAAAATCCAACTTCAATACCAAACCTAGTTTTTAAAAAAATTGAGAATCAATGAATATGTGAGTATATACATGAAATGATAGTTGATAAATATTTGTTGTTAATTCTAAGAATTGTCCAACATTGGCATCGACCTTTAACATAACATGTATGGTATTCTTATTGAATGGTAGCAACAATTGACTGGCATGGTTTCTTTTTCAATTGTTTGAAATAGGCGGGTTTGCAATCTTTCATAATAAGCCTTAACCAAATGTGGATACAAGTTGGAAAGGAAATTAGAAAAATTAATATTCCTACTATGTATTGACATGTTGGAAGTTGTTATGTAAATATGGCAATTTCAGTTTTTTTTCCCCAAAATATCATAACTTTCTAAGACTTCTTCAAAGAAAAACTTTTGCAAGATTCACATTGCCATTTGTTTGTTATAAAAAAATGTTGCCATTGGGTGGGGATTGCATTTATAAATAGACCAATTGGGATTACATATCTACATCTTGAGGTATCTATGACCAACAATGTCCTAGTAAGTTGAGAAATTTTTTAATTAAATATCGAATTGCTATAAATTCCTTGACTATTGGTGTAAAATGTGTTGGTAAACATAGTTGCGATTTTTGAAGTTTGGTACTAGCCAATAGTAATATTGGTTTGTAGTTCATGATGTCATTTTAGCTTTGTTTCATTGGGAGATCAAGTTTAAATATAGATTATGTTTGAATTATTTTTTGTAGTTCTAGGATAAAGAAAAAAAATTACAAATCAAAGTTGAGAAATTAAATAATGAACTTTTTGAGTTTCAATTTTAATTTTTAAAAAGTCCTTATTACAATACACAATTCAATGAATGTCACAAACACAAAGACCATCATTCCAACAAGTTTTTAGCCATAAGTAAAACATCAAGTCTCTAGGTTGCCCGCTCTACTTGGGTGTTTAATAGTTAAAAGCCATATCAAAATATGAAATTGGGCATAAAATGATTGCCACATCTCGATGGTAGGTGCATGCAAATATGTTATTCATCAATGGTGAAAGAAATACATAAGGCCCCTTGAAGGCTTGTAGAAAAGCTTAAGTCTAATCTAACCTACTATGAGATTAAGAAACAAAAGATAATTTAGAAGAACATTATGGTTCATTGCAATCCAAAAAAAAGGTAACTTCTAGAAGTAATAAGTTGCTTCATGCAATAACATACTATTAAGTATGATTATTTACCAACACCCCCTCTAAGACTCAACAATTTCATGTACATTTGGGTTAAGTCAATATTTTAGGATTAAGAATCCCAATCAAATCCCTAAGATTTCTAAACTTTTTCTTGCCTAAAACTTTGGTCAAAATGTATACAAGTTGATTTCTTGTCCAAACATGAATAAGGTTTATTTGACATAATAATATACTCTTTCATATGAAGTGGTGCTGTATTTCAACATAAATAAATGTGTTTAATTGATGTAAAGAAAACAAGGTTGGCAATTTTCATAGTGCTTTGATTGTCAAAATGAATGATATTTACGTTGATGTCAGTCATACCAATTTGTCCAACAAGATGTTGCAACCATGTAACCTCATTTGGACTTTTAGTTAATGCCTTGTATTCTATATTAGTTGATGACAATGTGATTAAAGGTTATCTTGAACTCCAAGTAATAGGTTTGTCAATGAGTTGAAAGATAAAAACCAGTTATCGATTTTCTTCTTGTTCACCCATTCAATTTGAATCAATGCAAATTGAATGAAAAAGGTTTGGGTTCCCCTCTTTGAACAAAATCCCAAAGTCTTGTGTTCCTTTCAAATATTTGAGTATTTATGTTTGCAAGTTGAAGATAAGGTTTTCTTGAAACACTTGTATATCTTATTAAAGTAAGTCCAAATGTTATATTAGGCTGTGTATTGGTAGGATATATGAACTTTCTTAGGATATGTTTAAAAGTTAAGCAATCATTTAATTCTTGTAATTTGATTTTTGTACCAAGGATAAACCATTTTGTTATGGCATGGGGGCAACATTATAATTAACTATGATAATTTTTTTCAAGAACGTTTTTAGGATATCATCTTTGCATCATGAAAATGCCCTTGTTTGCTTTTGAAAATTCAACACCAAGATAAAGCCTCATCAGACCTAAATTTTTCATTTCAAATTTAGTTTCAAGTTGGTTTAGCTATTCTATTTTTTCCAAATGGTTTCTTGTGATCAAAAGGTTATCTAATACAATATTAAGATCTTAGAATCACTATCATATCATTTTTTATGAATTAATGTGAATGATAATTTGCATCATTCCTTTTCAATCCTTGCTTTTTAAGGTTAAAAACTTTTTTTTCGTAGGGTAAATTGGCCAGTAACCAAAAATTTAAACGCTCAGGGTTGGCTGGATCCAAAGGGAGGCTTTTGTTGTTTCTGGTGTTCCAACAAAACTTGAACTTCTCCTATTGACACATTTTGGCGCACTAAAAATGATCAAAAACGAAATAAAATTGAAAAAGTCACAACCCCCCAAAATAGAGGGGGTCAAGAACTAAAAAGAACAAATTATTGAACCTTACAAAGGCCAGTTCCTGAACACCCAAAATATTCCTTGTATGTTTGCTTTGTTGCTATTAGAGTTCAATGATGATTTGTAGGCCAGTTCCTGAACATCCGAAATATTCCTTGTACGTTTGCTTTGTTGCTATTAGAGTTCATCTATGATTTGTAGAACTTCAAGTGGCGCTTCTATAGCACTTTAAATCGTTTAAAATGAATAAGAAATAAAAGAGTTATGAGATTTGAAAGTAGGAGAGGTACAAAGAGAAGAAAAAAAGAAAGAAATTGCATTTTGTAAGTTGAAAAGCTTTATTTTCTTCTTGTTTTTTTTTCATTTTCCCTTCAAAGATGATTTCTAGAGCTTGAGGTAGCGCTCCCATAACAACAAGATGATGACATTGCAAACTTGTTGCTTTGCTCCTCGTGTAGTATGTTCACAACTTCATGAAACACCAATTGGACCATTTGCTCCAACTTTTTCAGGTAGGTTTTCAAAACTGTTGTCCTAAATTTGGACACATTCCCCTTGCTGAACATATGCGTATCTAGGCTGGCTTTTCCAAGTCTTGATGTGCTTGTGTAGGATCCATGACAAACGCCATGATAATTGACATGTTGAAAAAAAAAATTGGTGGTAAAGTTGATTGTTTTTTTCTTCAGGATGAACAATTGAAAGCTTAGCAAATTTTGCATTTCATAATGCAATAAAATTGCTTTGCTTTTCTACGTAAATGTTGTATGCCGTGCAATTTTCTACATACCCCACCATTCTCCCTTTTCAAGCTACATGCTTGCTGCTGAAGCCCAGCTTTTGTTTCACAAGTAAGCTGCTATGCTTTTTCACTCCTTCACCCATAATTTCCTACTATAATCATCCACAAAAGCAAGGAAATAGAGTGAACCAGCAAGTAGCTTTGCTGGGAAAGGGCCACATATTTGTTACATCCAGTCGAACCTCAACGATGGGTACTCCTGGGAAGTGGCTCTAATGAGGCTCAGAACGTTGGCATATGAACGGTGACAACACTTGTACTACTGCCAAAAAATGCACTTACTGGCTCCTTCCTTAATGCGGCCTCCACCGGATCATGGCAGGTCTTTACAGTGATCCTTCTTCAGCGACGTGCTATGGGCTCCAGTAGCAAAGCACCTAGCTAAGGAACGGGGTCGCTTATGTAAAGAAATAACTTAAAAAGTGACCATGGCTCAGCTTCATTGCGTAAGTGCTATGGCTTAAGTAGCAAAGCATATAGATCAAGAAAAAGGATAGTTACACAAAGTTAAAGATTACGAAATCCAACATTTAATGACATTTACTGTCAACATCAAAGAGATGCTCAATTTCGCTCAGTTCAGCGGGATCTTCGGCATATGAAGGTATCAAGCCCCCATGATAAGGTCTGTTGAGCTTGATCTTACCAATATCATCATCGCGAATTGAACATGAAAGCACTCGATGATCACAGGGTTATATAACACCCAAAACAGAAGTGGCGAGAAAAAACAAATTACCCATGCAAAGGAGAAGGATCAGTTTTTCTGGCTTTGGCTCTTGCGAGCGCGAATAGCATGATTCGAATCAGATTCGATCATTTGGGGAAAGGTTCATCATCTCCTTCCCATGTCAGAGTGGAGAAAACCAACGGAGCGTTCAAAACAAACGAAAACCCCTCCATCTAATCACATTATTCAAGACATCGAATGAAAGATAAGAGGAAAGAACTTCAAACTAACGCATACGAGAAACGTATCCGAGCGAGCTTCTAATTTCTGGACGGGTACATGAACAGGAGGTCAAAATGGAACAGAGAAGAAATGCCAACAAAAAGCCCATCATCAGCTGCCAACCGAAACTCTAAACTCAGGATTCAACCAGAACCAGCGCTCGGATTACAGCTGGTCTTCGTCATAGACCCCAACAGTCACGCAAACAAACAGTCTTATTCTGAAGAGAGGCGACGAGAGGCGGCGGCAGAGGCTCGGTTCGCCCAACACGTGACGGCTAAAGCTTGCACACAAACCCTAACCCTAACCCTAATTCTTCAGACCCCATCTCTTTTAGGGTTCCCAACTCGAGTTCCTTGCTTCGAAACCCCCTTTTCCTACCAAGAGAACAAGCTGTGTGCCTAACCTAGTACCAACCTCATGAGCCTTAGGGTTTAGGTGACCGAGTTACCTTGGTAATCTATCCTGTAGACCCTCCTCCTACTTCCACCTCACACTACCTAGGTAACTCAGTTGTGGGTAACACCCTATTTTAAGTGGTTAAAAGGTACATTCACACTTGGTTCTAGGAACTCTAAAGCTTGAGTCCCCTAACAACATGCTACCCATTTAGGACTTTACACTAGTTACCATGAAATTTTTATGTTAAGCTAACATTCACTTAACATTAAGCTTATGGCCCCGATTAACATTGGGTGCCACCTAGGATGCCACCTAGATTTTCATTTAACACTGACTTAACATCAAGTGTGAATGCACCATAAGTAGGTAGTGAATTAAAGTGGTCACTATGTAAGTATGTAAGAAGGTGAGGAGGCACTTGGTGATGACTATGTTTGGTAGGTAGATAAATACATGTGGATGGTTAGTACATAGCTGACTACTGTGGTTAGCTAAGGGACAGAAATGCAATGAAATTTTGATTCCTGTTCACATACCATCCATCCGGGTGATTGGTGTTTCACCCTGGCCCCTAATAATAATCGGGAGTGAAAATTGAACTAGGGTTTGAAAATATTGGGCAAGAGTGCAACCAATAATCTAGTCAAGTCTAAGAGACCCAACCACCATTCTGAGGCAAATGGGGAAAAGCAAGAAGACATTAGGGAGTGAATTTAAGAGGAAAACCCATTTGGAGTAAAATGAAATTAGTCGAAGGGTTGACATGATGATGGACAATGGGTTTGTGCTTGGATGAACAAACAGTTAGCTGCATGGAGAACATTAAGCTTCCTCCATATCCCAATTGCATCGTTATGATGTACTTATTTCATCCACATGTCCAATTGCACCTTCGTGTTACTTACTTCATTAGCATCATACACATGACATGAGGGTGCTTGCTTCTATGTCATTTAGTGTCATTCCATAATGAATCTTCATTTGCAAGTTTTAATTTCATCCATGTTGGTTGTCAAAAACCATCCAACAGGTTTTGTTTCATCTATCTAACCAATTTCATTTCAGTCATGGGTTTTTTTTATATTGCAAACTTTAAATTCATTCCTTATGGTCACATATCATCTGTGTCTTCAAAACATCCATACAGCCCAATGTCATCCATTTTATGTGAAGTATAATTTCACACACAGAAATTTAGCTTCATATTGTCATGAAAAGTTTCAGATTTTGTCCATGTGGCCACTTTTGTTATCCATGTCTAAAGTTTCATCTATGTCGTCAATTTTATCCCAACACATGGATTCTTTGGATACCTATCTCACACACAGGAGTCTCCTCACACATAATCCAATATGCTCATTCTGGAAATCAAGCCTTGGCACTAGAACATATTGTTAGATATCACCAAGCATTTGTGCATCCTCAATCTGTTTCAGGTTGCAGGAAAATAATATATTATATCTTTCATAAGAATAGAGAAATCTCCGTTCTCACGATGAAGAAGAAACAGCAAGGCTAACACTTCCTCAGGAAAACAAAGCACTAAATTAATATCAAATGATCAGGAGAAGAATATTACTTACTGGACTTTGAATTCTCTGGGGAGGAGGAATCTGCGGCAGGAGTGTCGACTGCAAGGTGGCACATTGGTTTTACTGACTTGTGGCATGATCATCTGAAAAGAAAACACAAATGAATTACGTCTGCATAACACAATCTTTGCTAACCTGCTCATCAGAGACAAATGTTGGTGAGCACTTCAAGCAAAGTTCCACTGTAGTCAAGAAGATACTGCCATAACTGCTGGATTTGTAATGTCAGGTCAGATCATGAGATTGCACAAGGTTGCCATTTGTCAACTGTGAGAAGTATATTCATCTGCCTGTAACCAGCAGCAACTCCTCTGCATGAACATATAGTTAAAAGACACCACTTGACTAATATCTCTGAATTTCTCTTCCTTGCAGACAGAATGAAGTCTCAATCACACTTCAAATTGTATCCTTCATATCACACAGAAAGTTCAATGTTTGGTGGGAGTTATCCTCTGCACCCACAAGATTCTCTCTGTTGTCAGCATGATCATATGAATAATTTAGCTTAAGCCCAAGTACTCAAAACACTGAAGGCACTTGAATTCCTCTAGTACTGCACATATGAAAGCAAGGATGTACTTACTGAGCTGCTTTTTGGATGATTGCAAATGTCATTTTGGTAACGTTGCACACTTAGGGCACAAACACTTAGAATTTGGAGGTGAATTTCTGAAGGATTTGGCTTTCTCCATGGTGATGACTCACACAGGTAGTAGCTGATAGCAGTACAGTTACTGGGTTTGCACTGACAGCAATGTGCAAAATCATTGGAGCATACCGGTGAAGAAGAAACTGTGCAGACTGGGCATTGACCCCTCCCTCACCCACAAGCCGATCTTCCAGCTTCTCCCTGACCTGGCTGGCAGCATAGTGTTTGCAGCCAAGTGGCCAGTTGAGTGAACACTTGGAAGCCACGCTGCTTTAAGGATGACATGCTTCCCATGATTATGAGCAAAGGCCCCAGTTGCTGGCAGCTCAAGAATTGAACTGCAGTGGTATTCCCCATCACAGATTGTTACCTCCTGCACCAGCCAGCCATCAGTTGTGGAATCACATAATGAGAGTTCTTACAGAGCCTTCGGCTGCTTCTTATACTCCTGGTTGGGGTCTCTGCAATTACAATGTCAGGCACTCTTGCTGATGGCTATAGTGAGCCCCAAATTCTACTGCAGCAGGCAGGTGATCAGTGTATTACAGATCAGTGTGGGTGTGCAGCAAGCCTCCCAAATGATCAGAACTTTTGCAGGTGCAGGATGCTGGCAGGCGAGATCACAAAGACAACTTGTTAAGACCAGCACCAGCACCAGCACAGACAAAGCAGGTAAGAGACAGTCTTATGGCAGGTGATAATACTGGAATGACCACCACAGAGCTTCCAAAGACTCAGCTTGTTGTTGCCATCTATTTCAGAAATAATAACACCACACATGTGTACAAGTTCCCTTCTTGAAGATATGACGGCGACTCTGAAGGAGCCAAGTAGCTGCTGTTCAGGTGGAAGAAGCCACAGGAAAGCTCCAGCCATAAACAATCTACTGTGACCACCACACTAGGGCCATGGAGCCCATGCCCCAGTGGAACCCCAGCTGCAGCAGCACTAGTCTTGGTGGTGCAGAGCATGGTCAAGCAAAAAGGGCTTGATCAAGTCTTGCTGGGCAGCTCCAATCTTTTCCTGTGGGACTTCACCAACCTCACATGCATGATGAGCTAAAAGTAACCTGTGTGAGCACACCAGATAAAAAGAATCTGTGGAGCATTCACAGGGCAAAAAACACTGAAAACTGTGCAAAATATCACTCATCAAAACATGTCCATCTGCACCTACAAGTGAAACCACAATTTTGATTATTGAAAATCTTTAAGAAGACAGATAGGACATAGTAAGACTAATAGCAACAACTTGAGCATTTGAAAAAGCATGACAAACCAAATTTAAAGATGCCTGTAGTAGCAATGCAGGCCAGCAAATGATACAAGACATAAATAAATCCACAACAAAAAATAAAGGAATACAGAAGCAAAAGACAATATCCAATTAAACTGGAGAACACTCTAATTTACAGAAAATTATCTCTACACCTAGTCCATGCAACTGCTATCTTCCTTGGAGTGCTAGATTTGGTGAACCTGAGTGTGAACAGTATACTCTTGCCACATAGGCTAGGAGACATTCCAAGGAAAAGAGAAGGATACATCAGACAGTGCTTCATGTTGTGTGGACACTCCAGCACCTCATAGTACTTCAGCCTTATTTCTGGTGTTTACTCAACATCTCAGGTTGGAATCTTGGGCTAAATGTCTTCCTCTATATTATAGGTCTGACATCTAGATTCTGGAGTTTGAAAACAGTTCCAGGATATAGTGAAACTCATGACTCAGACATGAGAATTAATCCACATACAGTAAACAGAAAATGGAGGAAGACCACATCCTGTTCTATGAACCTCAATCAACTACATTACCAACCAATTTGACCTGCAAATACCACACCAACTGGTTGCACAACAGCCTACCCTAGCTAACTACAGTATACAGTTACATAGAAGAAGTGAGCTATCGACCTGGTTCAGACAGCATGACAAATAGTTCATCATCTGTAATGGCCCCTTGCTCCATTGCACTCTCCAATGGTGTCTTGCCGAAACTGTCTGTTGCCACTGGATTAGATCCTCTGCAAAAAGATTTTTTTGGATGTGAGCCAGTGTTATGATTTGAAGATGATTTCCATGTGGCACAATTTTAAAGTGCCATCTCTAAAGCAAGGACATTTGTCTTGACCACTTCCATTGAAAGGAAGTTGACCACCCAGGTCTTAGCAAAGGTGGGATGAAAGAAAAGGGGTTGCCACAAGCTTACACCCAAGGAGATACATAGAGGCCTAGGTCACCTTCATCCTTTAAGGAGCTCACTTCATATGAGGGCTTCTGCACCACTGAAAGAATTGACTTCTGCACTGGAATTGCACAATATGCTTGACCCTAGCAACTTTTCCAGGGCCACTAACAGAAAGTACAGCCCAGTGCTTATGCACAAGATAAGTACAAGTCAAATGCCAACTACCCCCTGGAATTCCACAGCACAGGAAATGGAAGATGCAGACTTAGGACAACTCAAAACAATGGTTAGGAGTTCCAGTAATATCCTATGCAAAGTTGAATGACTTTCCACAAGTACCTTGTCAAGAGTAGCTTGGCACACAAGTTTTTGCCACTCAAAATGCAGTAATGCAGAGGTGTTCGACCTTGGGCATCGGTGATATTGACTTGTGCCCTATGCTGGAGCAGAAGTTCAATCAGGCTCAGATCCCCAATCTGACATGCCACGTGCAGGAGTGTGCATCCCCGTGTATCTTTGAGGCTGGTCCCTGGTTGTTCATTGGCTGCTGGACTGCTCGTAGGTGCCCTAGGTCCTGGGCTTGAAGATGCTGATCGTAACTCCACTGCACTTTGCACAGAGTGATTCCCAACTAGTGGTCCACTCCAGTTGCTTCGACCATGTTGAGAGCCACTGTTTCTCCGTGAGAGTGCTGTTGCAATGGTTGCCACCAATGGCAATCTAGAGGATTCCCCAGCTCCCATTGCTTGTTCCAATGTTGTGTTGGGGTTGGCATCAGCAGTTATGAGCAAGCGGAGTGCTAGTTGCTGCTTGTTCATCTGGACAGCATCCCAGATCCGCCTGGACACAGTTGGACCCCGTGAATCCACCTTTAACCTCTGCACAAATCTTTTTTCAACATACTGCAGAAAAGGACATAATCCAAGTGTCAGTGTTTCATCTTCAATGCAGCAAATCAAAAAATAGCACATACATGTAAATCTGCTTAAATTCAATCACTGATTCAATGTGATTCAATCCAGTTTGAAATTTCTATTTTCTCCCACAGGTATCAGTACCAAGAGGATAGATTCATAATTATTGAAAAGGTCTCATACTTACAACTTGAGTCAACCTGAAGAGAATTGAGAAATGACACAATAATAGGGATATTAAGATTTCAGATTTGATGACATATCAGCAAACAGGAAGAAGATGAGACCCAACCAAAGAAAACAGCACAAAAAGAACAAAAACCAAAGCTGACAAGTGGTCTGAACAACAGTGAGAGCCGCACGACCTTCATCAGCTCCTAGTAATGGTTGATTTCAATTGTTACCCAACATGCTGAGTTCTCATCACAGGACCAAGCAGTATCAGAAAGACTTGGCCAAGATACTGGCTAGCTCAACAAAATTGAAAAGAACATAACCAATGAAACCAAGACAAAAGAAGAACAGAACAAGAAGACAAAGAACCAAACAACAAAGAAAAGACAGAAACAAGACACAGAACTTTAAGAGCATCATCAACAAAGTGGGCTCTGCTTCATTGCAATATTAGTAGCACAGAAGGAAGCACAAATTTTTGAGGACACAATGGGCTCTAGTTCATCTTACTATTAGTAGTACTAAAAGGAGCCCAAATGCCTCTGGCAGTGGCTCTAGAGATTTCTGAAGAACCCAGAGATCAATATCTGCATCAAATATCTTGATGCATTCCAAACATAAGACGGCTAGTAGGAATCAAAAGCCAGCGTCACTGGTTTGCACACTAACAAATATGATCAGCAGGTCTTCTAACCATTAGAGCTCACTCAACTTCAAATTCCAAGGATATCTTCTCATCCACTCTATTTCTCATTTGAAATCCAGGGATTCAAGAACAAAGCAAGCAACTGATAAACAAGCAAATGATTTTTTTTCTGGTACACACCTTTGCCTGAATGAACTTCTCCTTCACAGGCAGTGGATCCATGGCATCTGGTTTCACCATGGGGATATCTGGAGCAGGATGACCCCTATCATTGCTGGCACCCCTGGAACCAAATCAGCATAACCAAAAATCATTACACAAGGATAGGCTGAGAGAAATAAGAAGCATAACAAAATAAGCTATAAGGTTTTACAAGCACCTCTCGGCTGATTGTCCTGAAGATAAATGTCTTGTACTGCCCTCTATGGAGAGGCCCTCCTCCCAAATTGAGTTAGCAAATGCATTTCCAACTGATTGGAAATAGCCAATTACAGATGGCTCCCACACCCTTACATCCAGTGTCAATGATCGCACCTGCCCACCAGGCAATGTCATCATAAACAGAGCAGTCATGATTCTTAACTATAGTGAGTGGCACCTGGGTAGTTAAGGATTTTTCAAAACTCCAAAAAAACATAAGCTTGCTCCAAAGTGGACAGTGGCTGTATGATCAAATCACCTGCTATCTTTGAGTTCAATCCAGGTACAAATCTAGTATGCAAGTCCTGGGAAAAAGAAGGGAAAGAAGGTTCACCTGCAGACATGTATGTCACCTGACATATTAACCTCTGTCCTTATGAACAACATGCTCAGCCCAAGCATAACTCCCAGTGTAGAACACAATAAAGGGATATTAGGTGAAACAAAAGATTCATTGATTTCCTTACCTTGGAGATTTGAACACCAAGATTTCTGTGCACTCCTGAGCACTCAATGCAGAGCAAGATACCCAAATTCAAGGATGCCCAATCTGGTTCCGCAGCACCACAATCAGCACAAAAGTCATTCCCAGGCACCCGTTGCAGGATATCCAAAGGCTTCTCTTGTGGTTCAAGAGCCATTTGAGCTTTCAGGCTACGCCAAGGTGCATGGTCCCTGTGGGAGCTGCTAGAGTGACCCTTTGACATTGCTGTGTCATCTACAGCATCAATGTCTGTAGAAGTTGCACTTAATGTGCTGCTCTCACTGGGTGTTCTCTGATGGCTTCCGCTCATGGGACTTCGGTATGATCTCTGCCAATCAATTGCGACAATGTTGATGAAGACAGCGTCAATCAAAGATGAGCTCTATTCCAAGTGAGAAATGACATAGAAAAACAGCTCTTCTAGAACTGCAACACACTGGTTGGACCTGATAACATATTGCGCACAGATTGTAACTAATCTGTTGGATTCACAGCAGTGCAGTATTGGTGAAAAGAACACAAGACTTGGCAAGGTGCAAACACTTTTTTAACATTTTTTATTTGACACTAGCCAGAGCAGCTTGACTAAGAGCCTCTCCCCTACACTGCAGGTACTGCCTCCTTCCAGATGTAGGATATATGAGTCTTTAGGCGGTGTTATCATGGGCAGCTACTCTTTCCAAGACATTTTAGACATAGGGTGCTTAACTACAGAGTTCATATTGGACTGTTGTATCCACCCTAGCTAGATTGCACATGGTGCAAAGATAGACATAGCTCACCCATTCAACTCCTGGCAACCTCCAGATAACATGGAAGGTGAAGAAGAAACAGAAACTTATTCAGATTGCATCTTACATGAATGAAAAACAAACCTGGTCGGGAACTTGGTTACTAAGGAGGGATGCAATAACTCCAGTAATCTTGTCCATCCAGTCCATTCTGTCAATCACATTCTCTGCCTGCCCATTTTTTAGCACTTCAATTAGAGCTGCAACACCATGAATTACTTTCATAATTGAATACCACACTCAACAAGGAGGTTCTTGGGATAGTGTGAATAAGACATGCTAGAGAGACATCCATATGACCACCAAAGTAAGTACCTGAAGAGTGTATGTCTTGGAAGGAGATATGATGCGAAAGCAGAAACGGAGATCTGATTGCTCAGCATCAATCTTGATGGTGGAAGTCAGCAAATTGACAGTGTGATGAGCTATAGTTTTGTCATCCTATGACCAGCCCAACGAACCAACCCCAGCCAGAGATCGATTATGCAGTGCCAACATTCTGATTCCCCTGAAATTAAGCATCAACTTAAGTGATTATCATTTCAGATTCCTAGCTTGATGCAATCCATCTCAACAAGGCTTACAAGTACATTCTAAAGCTTATATGTTAAATCTTGTCTAAATATATTGACAGGTGCATCTAACCTGGACAACAAGTACAAGGAACAAAATCTGTACATAGAAATATTACCAACAGCAGCTCTCTTATCAAGGCTACCTGCTTAGAAAAAAAAGCTGAGCATTTCTTCATACTACAAATTGAATTATTCAAGCTGATGGAAGGCTACTCCAACTATATAAAAGGATGTAGGTACCACCCACCGGACATGACAATGACAGCTGCAACCCTCCCCATCCACTTTAGGAGAATGAAGACCTAGATCAAGATGTCCTCAAAGCAATAAAACTTACTGTGGGTTTGCCCCATTGTTTCCGGTAGTAGTACAACATTCCTCGGCTATCCAGCACAAAAAACCTACGTTTCCAATCACCTCGCAAGTTTGATGAACGTTTCAGTAAGTAACCCTGCTTTATTGTTTGTATCTGCACAGAACAAATAGTCCCACAGTACATTATGATTGATAATCTGTGAGAAAATATTTGCTTTGAGCAAGTTTTCAAATGAAAATCAGCAATTCATTTGAAAGTAGTGAGAACCCACCTTCCCTCTTGGTGTAGATTGCATGACAGCCTCTATCAATTTGTGGGAACTGCGGCCAACAGCCTGAATTCCATCCCCAGTTGCCAAGGTGTCCACATCACTAAATGAACGTTGATTTTCTCGCTCCATCTGTCGGCGATATTCCTGCATCCGATCTGCAAGTGCTGCTTGCTCATAATTGGCTCTTTCTCGTGATTGTTGAGCATAAGTCAGCACCTGTCCCATCCCATCATCCATGATATTCACAGATTTCACAGGATAAGAACTACAATATCAGTAATGAACAGTATAAACTAACATGAATTGTACAAGTGTACAAAAGGTCTAGTTGTTGCTGAATGTGCAAGCATGAGTTTATGTTCCACCAGGTTTCTCCTGAACCATCATATGTCTACTATACTACTCTGCAAAGCCACTAAGACTGAACTTAACAACACGTGATTCCGTACCGGTATCAGAATCTCCAATAAAACACAGAAAAACACTGCTTCAAGAAAGTGAATGAAGAACTGTGTCCATAATTTACCTGATGTATGTACGGTTCCATCTGATGCAGCAACTCATAGCCCTGCAATATCATCTTGTTGTTAGCCAGGTATTAAACAACTATATCAACATCAGAAAAACCAAATGTCTTCAGGAAAACTTGCCTGTTTAAAGTAACGCAGGTGAGCATCCATTGATCCACTCACAGCTTCTAAGAATTCAAATTTTTTCTTTGCTTCTATGTTAGAAAGAGCTGTCATCTGCAAGAGTTCATCAACCAAAAGCTTGTCATCATCAACAACTAGAAGTCAAATAGTAGATCCCAAACTCTAGATCAAATACATAATGAACTCTAATCACATGCCAGGGGCATAAATCTCCAACAGGATTCAAAATAGAACTCAAACTTGTCCATTGACTAGGTTCAGACATTGATCATCTGGCTTCCTGGTGAGCTCCCTTTACATCTGAAGGTTTTAGAAATGAATAGCTGGATCCAAGGGAAACCTACCAGGTTGAACCGAGCTTGTTCAAACTGGGACTTTGCATTCCGCAGATCCTGTTGTAATGAAGAGAAACAATGCAATGGGTCAAACTCACGTCACCAAAAGTAAACAAAAGTGACCTGTATTTACAATCATCATTCATCACCAACTTGACCAAAATTTCCACATTCATCAGAACTTGCACAAACACAACTTTATGCTCACAATCTCATGTCAAAATCAAAGACATGCAAAACCCAAGATAATTAAAGACAAAAAATTGAGCTTAAAATTCAATGCCACTCTAGCAGAAAGGTGAAAAGAACCCAATAATACCTCCTCAGCCTCTGCAACCACCTCAACCTTTGCATCTTTCTTCAGTGACAAAAATTTCTCTCGCACCTGCAAGTCAAGTCATTGAGTCATTTCTTCCTGTGTTAAATTACATCATTACTACCTGTCCTGCTTCACCCATTCTGTAGCAAGCATCAGATAGCATACAGACCTGAACAGCACACCCAGAGCAAAACTCAGATTGACTGCTGCTTCAGATCAATGTTAAAGCCCTGTTTTCTGGAGGACATAGGACAGTGGCTACAGAGAGCTTGAATCCAACAGCCTCATAAGTACTGATAAATCACTGATGACAAGGTACACCCAAAATTGAAAATATATAACTCTCATGAGCATTTAAAAATCTACATACTTACAACTAAAAGTAACCAGAACCCAGCAAAAACTATCGCTTAAGTCAAAAAAGGAAAAAAATCCAGGTAATGAACAGTGAAGAAGAAAGACACAGAAGGGAAGAAGTAGTTCAAAATCAGCTGTAAGACTAACAGTATGAAGGGAAGTGAGAGTCTCTCGATTGTTCAGTGACCATCAACAGTAAAATATATGATAGTGATGTTTCTATAACAACGTTCCCACTACTTCATCAGCTCCCTACATTTAGTAGGAGACAATGTAATGAGTAGTCTGCATACCCAAATTTTCAAAACAGATAAGTGCATGATATGGATACACTCTTAATTACAGGTACACTCCTATCCAGCTTACTTGATCATAATGCAAGCTGGCCTTATCAAACCGTTTCCGAACTTCCTGCACAAATGTACAAAATTCATGATGAGTACAAACACAGTCAAACTGTTGAAGGACAGTCCTACACAAAAATTCCTTCATCTCAAACCAAATAGTACAGACAGGCCACTCACAGAAATCCATGGCATGCACTCATATAAGCTCCAACTAAGTCAATGTCCTTACAGGTAAAAGACAAGTTGAACCACAAGCTGAGCCACAGTTAAAAGCCATTCTTTGTCAGGGATGACCATATTTGGATCTATCTGCAGGTACTAAACTGGGAGACTGCTACAGCTCTCCTCCATAAAGATGAGTGGGATCACTCTTGTAAGCAATTGTGGGACTCAGCAAAACAAGGCCAACCAACAGGTAGCTGTGAGAAATGGATTGTTCCATTCCTTGCAGCAACAAGAACAAAAGCCCAATGGACACCATGACTACAGCTATGAAATGGCAATCATCAGGCCAGACATATCCTTAGTTGAAAGCTCCTCACCAACCTTGACATTCTGCAATCAGTCAACCCCCAAAAAGAGAAATCAGGTCATTACATGTAAGCCCTGTTCTAGAGTCTACCAAAGCTCAGAGTGAGTAGTAACTCATGCAAAGACACTGCTAAGTCCCAGCACACCTATGTCAGTAGCTCTGATTGGCACAAGATGGAGAAATGTCACATAGTTCCTCCTGGGAAAGAAGGGGCACACACCTTGACATCTTGAAGATCGATGCTCACAAACTGTGTCAGACGGTCATTTAGCATGTGCTCAACCTGCATCACCTCTTGGAAATATCAGTGATAACTACTGTGGGGCCACTGAGAACAGATAATGCATCAAGGACCCACTAAATGCATTGGGTACACAATCAGGGGAGCAAAGATGCAGTGACTACCTGTGAACGTAGAACCTCCTTGTAAGTTCCTATCTCCCGCAGTGCAATTGTGAACTTTGTCATCACAGGGCCTATACAGTCACAAGTTGTGTTCAGAAGGGATGTCCAGGGATTAGCATGTGCAACCACAGGATGTAAGATAATCAGAGATGGGGCAGCAAAGGAAAAACCTCCAACTGCAACGCTAATTGGATCATCATGGCCTCCTCCAAAGGTCTCCAAAGCACTTGCAAAGGCAATATCCCCATCATATGCCTCACCAAGCCCCTCCCTGCAGCTCCATCAACACCATGGTATTTACTCAAAGCCAGGAGCATGTCAAGAACTTGCATGAACAAACAAAAATCCCACAACATGCCTGGACCTCATGCTGAGAGTAAGACCCTGATAACCAGTAAGTGATCCAGATCCAGCTGAGACTAAACAATGTCATCCTGTTGAGAATGTAAGCCAGAAAATGGGTTGCAAATATTACGTATATTTGCGGCAGCCTTTGTAAAATCGTTGACATCGCTCCCTCAATGCCTCTGCACTTTCCTCAAGAGCTTGAAGCTGTGAACCAATGTGTGAAGTATAGAACTGTTAATGAAAATGTCTCAATAACAAAATGCACTGACACCACACTTCCACATGACAACATGCTTACCACTGTGCAAATGCAATCCAAATTACAGATTACCAATACTTGTGACAAACTCAAATCCATGGAAGCATTCCTCAAGCTGCAAGAACAGGCCAGAATTGAGGCTTTTGTCCTCCCATTATTGATGCATTGAGAAGAACATAGATTGTGCAGCCTGTGAGAACATACTGCTTCACCATAGCCCTGACAGTAAATTCTAACATTACTGGCTTCAGCACATATATCCAAACAGCATCCAGGGGTAAGTGCAGGGAACAGTGCAGGAAATAGTTGTTGCAAGCACTGCAACCCTGGAGGAACGAGGAGGACAAGCTTGAGGAGAGAAGCAATAGTTACCTGCTTCCGGAACATTGGAGAATCATCGAGCTTTGCAAAATGCATAGCTGCTGAATTGATTTACAACTTGGCGCTATAGCCTGTTCCTCATAAACAAAACTGTTCACTGGCTCTATTTTCCAACACAGCACGATATTTCCACCTTCACGTCCTCCAGTACCGACAACGAGATAGGTACTCCGTTTTTAGGGTTTGAGCACCAAAAACAGCACCAGTGCATGATCACTTCTCAGAAAGGTATCACCTCCTCGTACCAGCTCAGATGCACCCAGAAAAGTCCACACGAATACGCGAGGAAGCGGCAGTTCATAAGAACAACATCACTCAAATCCTTGAAACGACTTCAAGCCCCAACGACTACTAGCAACTTGTACCTTGGACGACTGCTATCATCCGCAACCATTTCTTTTCCCCTTTTCTGCAACAGATGCAGCTCCAATTCCTAATCAAACAGAACGGCAACAAACACATGAAACTTGTCCTGCTTGAAAAACGACGATCGCAATTCCAGGTCGCACTCGAACGAACGAGGCAAGAAAGTGTGCAATAAAACAGACTTTCTTACTTACTTACTTCTTGACGCAAGGAGGCAAAGAGTCCGTCGATATCGCCGCACAACACAAACCCCAGCAGGCAGGCAGGCGCGCAGGAAGGCAGGAAGAGAGGAAGCAAAAGTGATACAAAACTGCCGTTCTCAGGTTCAAACTTGGAGAAGAAATAGTGGACAGAAACTCAAACCGATTGTTCCTGGACCGAGAAGAAAGTGTAACATCTAGTGAGAGATGTAACAAGCGGAGAAATAGTCACAAAAGTGAACAGAAATCAAGGAAGCAGCCGCATCACTCATTCCAAATCGCACGCAAACACGGAGCGCGCGACACGGCAACAAGCGCACTTCATCTCTTCTCTTCTGTCGCTCCCTCTCGCGCCCGCACAAACCCTCTTGCCACCTTCTTACTAACAACTTACTAACCATTAGTTTTAACCAACAGCCTCTTACTAAGAACTTATTAACCGCTATTATTAACTAGCAGCTTCTTACTAACAACTCATTAACCAGTACTGTTAACCACGAACTTAGTAACTAGTCCCATTTCATCACGAACTTCCTGACCAATTCTACTAACCAGTAGCTTCTTACTAACAATTTATTAATTAGTACTATTAACTGGCAACTTACTATACAATATTATTCACTAGCAGCTTTTTGGAACTTATTTAATTCTGAAAATTTTGGTAGGTAATGATTAAAAAATAATAATAATAAATAATAAATAGACTAGTGTGTCTAGACTTTTTCAAATTTGAGTCATTGTGACAAAAGTTTTGCAATTCAAATCTTGACAATTGAACTTTTAAATTTATTAAAATTTTGGCATGAATAATGAATAATTTTTCAAAAATTCAACAAAATAAAAAATAATTAAATTTACGTCAAAATTGTAAAGGTACTACAATATTGGTATTAACTTACAACTTTTTACTAAGAGCTTTTTTAATTAGTACTTTTAACTAATAATTTCTTATTAACAACTTACTAACCAACAAACCCCATGTGCTGGATAATAATTTCTTACCCACTCATTATCTAATACAATTAAGTTCTAACCAACAATTTCTTATTAACCAATGTTTTATAGCAACTTATTGACCAATATTATTAATCAACAGCTTTTCTAATCAAAAAACCCCTTATGCCTTCATGCAGCTTCTTACTCATAAGTTACTAACCATTGTTGTTAACCAATACCTTTTTATTAACATTTTAATAGCCAATGTTATTAATTGATAATTTCTTATCAACAATTTATTAACCAATGTTATTAACTAGGACCTAATCGTTGCTACATGTTTATCATTAATTGATATGTCACTAATTGTCAGTCATAGGTTACTAAAGCTCATCACAAAGTCTTTAACATTGCACTAACAATAACTTTTTCTCTTTTTTTCATGTTTTGTACACATCATAAGGAAATTGATATCATCATTTTTAAGTTTAACAAAGTTTTGATGTTGAATCCACACTAAGCATCAACTTGCAAGTACCATTATAATTTCAATGTTAAATTTTGGAAATGCATTCAAACTTCAGAAAACTATGACAAATAAACTTCTTCTTCCTTTTGTGTTGTAATTTTTTAAAGTTTTGTTGTTGTTATGAAATTGTTGTTGTGTGTAACTTGTACAAGTCCAAGTTTTAGACCATGTACAAAGTTTTGCTTGAATAATGTTGAAAACAAAACAATGGCAAGGCAAAATATGTTATATTGTTTGTTTTCATCACAAGGGGGTTTGCCCTTTTTTCCAAAGCATTTTTTTTAAAAATTTGTAGAATGTTTACAAAAACTAATTCAACTACAAATATTTAAACCTCATCAACAAAATGCAAATCAATTTCGACCCAAAAAAATATTTCAATGATAATCAAGCTTAAAGGTAATTATTTGAAACTACTAAAATCCTGGCTTGATGGCTTTTAGGTTTCCATTCAATTCTATCATTATTGTTTCTTCTAAACAAAATCATTCTACATGGCAACAACTATTTGTTTGTAACAATAATCATTGCATTAATGTTGATGAAATGAATGCCACGAGGCATATATAACAAAACACCAATGAAATTTTGTTGTAATAGATGTCACTACAATGTCGGTGGTTCTATTTATTTGTTTATAAGGCTAATTTTAGCATAATGGACAAAGAAATTCTTATCGTTCAATTTGTCATCATCAAAGCCACACAAGCCACACAACCTTGAATTGTGTTTTTTTTGTTGTGGGTTTATGTATGTTTGCAAAGAAATTCAAGTAATGCATGCAAGGATTCAAATTATTTGGAGTGCCATTTGCATTATTGGTTGTTGCATTTGATGTTGGTGTTGTTTGTTAAAGGGCATTTTACTCATTCATCAAATTGTCAGGGGGATTCACAATAGTTGACGACAATGTTCATTAGACATTCTTGAAGATCGAGTGTTCATTGTCAATGGGCAACACTTTGGTTCACATAGATTGAGACTATAAACTAGAACTCTATAGGTCAATGTAGAACATAAAGGTTCTTATCTCTATGTAATGCATGCATTCATTTGCGCTTGTGTGCGCACATGTTGTTGCACCACTATAAATAAAATTCTTGTAAATAATGCTCCTATAAATAAATCTTGTAGGAATAATAACAATGGCACATTTGTTTGTGTTTGTGTGCACAATGGCAATGTGAACTTGCAGTAGAAAAAGAAGTCATAGTACTAGCAACAAAAGCTAGAAAGAAAAAGGGGCAAGAATAAGGAAAGAAGGTGAAATATTCACTTTGATTTTGAAACTTTACATAACATTAAAAAATAAACTTGAAATCTTCATTTTTTTTAGATTTAATGTTTGTTAACATTGGTTGTTAACACTCATGCCATGTCGCAGGCCACCTCATACTTAAGTAATAGCACATGCCTAAACTATTGTGATAATTTATCATGTTAAACATTAAAAAAATAACTAACACTATCACCCTATGTGGCAAGGGCTTAGACACCAATATTAACTTATGGTTACTATTCAAGATTTTTTTTTGCATTCACATTTACCATGAGTATTGGGCTCCTTGAACTCGAAACTAATTAATAGTTTTCTTATTATAATATTTTTGTTCCTTTTTTTACTATCGAATAACTTTTTTACAAGTTTTATTTCTTTTTATTCTTTTAAAGTTGGCATTGGTAGGTCATTAATTAACAATAATACTAAAAGATTTAATGATCATGCATTAACCATATGAAAGGTTAGATTATGGACTTGATTTTATAATAGGGTACACATGTATAAAGTGCAATTGTTATTTGAGTCATAACTTGTTAAAGAGTACCATTGTATTATATCGCAGTGTCACCTTTTCTTATATTACTAATCCTAGATTTCATTATACACATGGACACAAAATGAATGATATTGATGATTTTAAACACACAATGGTTCAAGCCATTATGTTTTATAATATTTGATAATTTTTTATTCATTAAGATTGTTGGAAATCAAAATATAAAAATCCTTTAACTAATATGTCCAAACAAACAATCTTAGTTAATATACTTTAATTGGTTTCAACCAATGTTGGGTGGGCATCACAATTTTATGATACCCGTTAGGTTCGGTTTTCACAAAATAATTTATAAAGGGTCCTATTCTCCCCCCAAAAAAATTCTAAATTTTTTACGCCAAGCAAGGGTATCAACATTTTTTTAAAAGGTAAATAAATCGGTTCTCACACTACTAATTCTCAAAAATTTGATAGTAGTCGGTTATCCTTTGCTAGTTCTCACAAACTAAGTATTATTTCATATTTTTAAAGTAAAAATTTCAATTTTCAAATTAAAATTAAGATTAAATAATTATTGATTTGATTTCCTTTTTTAATGATAGCTTTGGTGTTTTGAAAAAATTGAAAATCAAAGGACTTTGGTTCAAATTTTTTGAAATATTTTAAAAATAAATCATCATTTAAAATAAACTCTCCAAACATCATTACCATCTAACTAGCCTCCCATTAATAAGTACCTACCACCAAATACTAACCCTCCCTTGGATTTCCCATCTCCGAAGGCAAATTAAACTTGACAGGCAAATTTTGATGTGAGTCTACAAATGAAAGTGTCCTTTCTTTAACCCTAATTAAGTTAGGTTAATTTAACACTGTACCTCCAAAGTTCAAACCCATGGTCCATGAATGATCAAAAATATCTAGTAAGTAAAATGTTGTTCCATTTTGCATAGAAACATAATAAAGTCTAATGCTCGTAATTTTTTGTCTCATTGTTTGCTTGTACTAATTTTTTATGACAATTAAACCTTAAAACCCTAGCTTGAGTAAAGGGTTAGAGCTTACATGGTTTTTTAACTTTTTTAATTTTATTTTTTAAAATTGATTTTCACATTCAATTCTCACACATGAAAATCGATAGTTTAGTTTTTAGTTAGGGTATCATTCGTGGTTATACCCTAAGGGGATTAAATTAGGATGCCCATGTGATACTCGGGTGATACTCGGGGGTATTTGTGATACCCACCCAACACTAGTTTCAACCCATTTTGGTTTTTTAAAAATTGAAGTTGTTTGGGATAACATGTGTTAACAAATGTTGGAATGTTACATCTCTCCACTTACATGTTAAATTTAAACATCAATACTTGGGAATAACAATATATCTTAATTTGAACAATTGAATTAATAAGGTGATTCAATGGATGAATGCAAATTATAATGGACCAAAAAAAAGGCATAATAAGATTCTTTTAAAATGTTTTTTTCAATGTATTTTTATGGTTCTAAGAACATAGAATTATCAAATGTTCATTTTGAAAATTAACTTTTCCAAAAGATTAATAAAAGTCATCATTTAATGCATCCCAAAGTGCAATGTTGATGAAAGATTTATACGAATTTTACAAAGATCGTACATGTTAAAAAAATTGTTGTTTTGTTTAATTTTAATGTTTTTATTGAAGTTCCCCAAACTTTTATACCTTTTTGAAATGGTTTGGAAATTATATTTTGAATCACTAATGACATTAATAAATGGACTCATCATTGCAAAACATGATTATGGTGAATATAGTTACAAGTTATTTATGTATCATTACAAATAATCATACATATTTGTAAGTCCCCATTTGCTGTAAATCATTAATTTTGAAATAATCCCATAATTTTATTTAACTACATAATAATCATATACATAGTTCATTTTCCTGAAATTCAAAACCCATTTGATTGAATACACATTACAATCCATAAAGGTGTAAAAAAAGTTGTTTTATTATGTCATTTTATGAAAAAAATTATTGCAAATACCCTAATAAATATATCGAATCACTATTAAAAAATCATGTATTTGCAATTATCATTCGTAACTAACTTTTAATTGTTGACAATATTTGCAAGTAAAAAACTACAAACTACGAATGACAATTACAAGTGATGAATAATTGCAAACCACATAACATATTTCATATTTTACTATAAAGGTTCATCAATTGTTATATGGTATATGGTGATTGTGATTACAATTATTATGCAATTATTTTGGTTTAAATTATTTACAAAACGTGTACAAATCATTAACAAACATGTGGCTTGGAATTGAATAGCCTACATGGCACCTAGGTTCAACCTAGGGCTAGGTATACATACATGGCACCTAAGCTTGGCTTAAAGCTACATGGCACATAGGCTTAAAACCACGTTGAGTGCCACGTTAAACCAAGTTAACTAAATAGACTAGGTGCCACCTAAGTCACAATTAGATATAGGTGTTTTACATGGCACCTAGAACAAAGTCTAGTTTTATGCCACCTATGTTAAGATTAGGCCACATGGCATTTAGGTTGAGTTGAACTTAAACCATTTAAAATAGGCAGGTACATTAACATTAATAAGGGCAAATGTAATGCACCTTTAATAATTGTTTATGTTAATAATAATTTCATGAAATCATTGAATATTTCTTATGACCCAAAAAGATGTTACATTATATTAATATGTAAATATGTGTTTAAATAAATTTCTAAAGACTATTTCATTTTCAAATCATTTAAAAATCATTTAGGACCATTGAACAAAAAAAATTTGTTTTAATGTTTTAAGATTATTTGAATACTTTATCCTTGAATTAAATTCATTCCAAATCATTTTATATGTTTCCATAGTATATTTGAAACATTATTATGTAAATACATTAAAAAAACTTACAATATTCATTTAATTTCTAACATTGAAACATGAAAAATTGAACATTAGTTGTGCGTTTGTTGGTTCTTATTTGATGGAATGTACCTAAGTTTAAGCCTTGAGAGCTTATGTGATATCTAAATTATACCTAAAGTTAAGCCACTTAGGTCATATGGCACATAATAAGAAAATCCTATTGAAATTGTTTTTTTCGTTTTGGACTTAACCTTTAAGGTTGAACCTCTTTGATTGGTTCATCCCAAATGGCATTTGTATTTGAATTTTTTTTTCAATATTTCTTAATCATTTCCTTATATAACTTACCAAATTGGAATGAAAATCAAAGCATATGGAATAAACATTATAGTTGCAACCTAGTTGTAACTTAATCACAACAACTATTTACTAACAACCACTTATACTTATCTAGCCTCACTTAAGGTACCAACTACAAACTACAACCTAACCTATTTTCTATTAATGTAAGTATTACCTACCAACTTACTACCTACTAATTAACCTAGCTTACTAATTAATGTAGCTTACATAGAACCTAGGTTAAGTTTACATTTAGGTAGTTGACATGGTATTTAGGTTGGGCTTAAAATTCTCACAAAACTTTTATAGTTCCTTAATTAACCAAATTAATGAATCAATGTTATAAACCAATTCTATGCAAATTAAACAAACAACTTGTGAATGATAGATTGTGAAAAATTTCAAGACTGCACAAATCTATCAATTTGTAATTTGCTAACTTTGTGGCAAAGGTTTAGGGAAAGGTATATATAATCAAAGATCAAAATCTCAAGCACATAATATTAAGAAACAAAGAATGAAACATTAAATGTTGAAATAAGTTTTTTTTGCAACCCGTGTATGTTTCCAATAGAGAGATTACATAAATTATACTTAGAATAACACTAAGATTTTGAAAAATAATATTTTATAAGGTGGCTAAGAAAATGGGAGAAAAAAATATTCATCTTCTAAAGAAAACCTTAAGGTTTAAATACATTTGTGGAGTTAGTGCCATTGAAGTTTGAAAAATTATGACATTTAACATTGACCTTTTGACAAGGGTAACTTCAACCTTAAAATTAACCAATAACATTGTTAAAATTTCAATGGCCTTTCATACTACTCACCATCTAAAACTTGTTACTTTCTAACTTTCAAAATGGTTTTGTAACTAATTTAATTAATAATTTAATCACTTAAATTTTCGCACAAAGTTCAAAAACTAAAAAATGAAATAAAAATTAACATTAATATATCATTATCTTACTATATTTGGTAAATCTTGTTTGGTTAGTTTGATACTTCTATTGGGTTTTTTCTTTATGGTTTGAACTTTGGGTGGGTACATTTATTAGGGTATGTTTGCAAAATTAAAGGATAATATGATAGGTATGTTTGCCTTATCAACTATTTAAAGTTGGTGTGTGTAGTTCAAGGTTTTTGGAACTCCATGGATGAATACCCTAGTCTTTGTAATTATCAAACGTTCAATTATATTTGAATTGAAGAGATATTTAACATTGATAATTGATGTTGATATGTATTTTCTTTGGCTCCTTATAACCAAAGGTTTTAGGCATAATTGTTTAAAATAGAATTGAAATTAAATTAAGAGTTTAAACTTTGAACATAACATTAAAATTAAAATCAGATGCACAAAAAATTTCAAATTTTAGAAATAAACTTCAACTTTTTAATGATAATTTAAACCTAAAACCAAATTAACATATGTTGTTCATATTATGGGGTTCCTGTTACAATGAAAATAGGCTAACTACATGTTGTCACTTCTTTCATTGTAGTTGTTTGCTTTTGCATTGTTACTATCATTAAGAATTAATTAATATTGTTGTTATAATATGGTAAATTGTGGATTTCTTCTTCAAACTATTTTATTTTATCATATATTGAACATATGGATGATATAATGACAAATTTTCAATATTGGTTTTTTGTGAAGTTTTGAAGAATAAATCCATATTTTTATAAGTGATTTCAAAATTTTTGAAAGGATTTGGGAAAAAACATGTACAAATGGTTGTTAGAAGTAGAATTAGTCACAAGGATTTTAAAATATTTGTTTTTTTTTTTTTTTTAATTCTTCTTCCAAAGCACATAAAATTGCTCCAATGTTTAATTCTTTTTTGCCTAACAACATGTGTAAAAGGTAACATGTGACAAGATTCCATATTACAATTACATGTAACTTTTTTTAAAATATATATAAAATGTAATTTTCATGACCCCAAATGCATTTTTTACAATGAAAAGTCCATGTCCATGCTTCGTATTAAGAGTAAAATTGTTTAAGTAAATTTATATGAACCTTTCGCATAGTAAATCAAACCATAAATCAACAATATCAAATTTAGCAAAAAAATAATAAAATATTATCATCAAACTCAATGTAAATAAAGCAATGAAACCAATTCAATTTTAGTAATATAAATTTTGTATTTTGCAATCATCAATTTTGCGACTACATGCAATTACGTGTCATTTGTGATTATTCTTACAACTATTAGTTACCTTTGAGATTCTTACAACTTTCTTACGATTACATTACAATTATCAAAGGCTTCATCCTTTCATCTACATGATTTTAATGTGTATTTTCATCCAAAAACATGGTAGTAAATTTCATCACTCACATTACAAACTAAGAGTTAATTGTAAGTAATTTGACATATTTGTGTTAGGAGTATATTAAAGGTATATTGGGGTACATCTTTAAGGGTGTATTGAAACTATATTATTTAGAAGCATTAATGATGTATTTATGAATAGGGTTTTAAATATTTCTAAAGCTAATATTAAAGTTTTACTAAGGTTATAAGGTATGTTAAAATTTTATAAATGTATTTTGAGGATACAGTAAGGTTATTATTATTGTATCAAATGTATAGTCATGGCTAAACAAAAGTTGTCAAATATTAACCAAGCTTCAACCAATTTTTAACAAATGTTTAAAAAATATAGTTTGACATAAACTGGATTTGAATTTTCAAAATATATAATTAATGTTTAATCAAGTTTTTGTTTAGCCAATGTTTTGCCAGTTTTAATTTAACCAAAGTTTAACCAAGTTTTAGCTTCACCAAAGTTTAGCCAAATATTATTTTAACCAATTTTTAATTTAGCCAAAGTTTAACCATGGTTTCACCAAAAAAATTCTTTGCCAAAGTTTAGCCAAGGTTTATCCAAGGTTTGCCCAAATTTTAGTTTAAAGTTAATTTTTTGTCAAGGTCAAACCAAATTATAATTTAGTTAATCTATTTGCCAAGGTATAACCAATTTTTGGGCTACTCAATGTTTTTCCAAATTTTAGCCAAATTATAGTTTAACCAATGTTTTGTAAATGTTTCACCAAGTTTTAAACAAATTTTTGTTTTGCCAAAAATTAGTCAAGGTGTATCCAAAGTTTATACAATGTTTAGCCAAGGTTTAGTCAATTTTTAATTTAACCAATGGTAGTGCCAATGTTTAACCAAGTTTTAGTTTCATCAAGGTTTAGCCAAAATTTTGTTTTACCAATGTTTAGTTAAGGTTTAACCAAATTTTTATTTAACCAATGTTTCTGTGAAAGTTCAACAATCAAGTTTTAGTTAGGTTAATGTTTAATCAAGTTTTTGTTTTGCCAATGTTTTGTCAATCTTTATCAAAGGTTTAACCAAATTTTAGTTATACTAGTGTTTTTACCAAGGTTAACTCAAATTTATGATATAACCAATGTTTAACCTAGGTCTCATGTGGCATATTTGGTTTAGGCATAAATGTCATATGGGCTTAGTTTAGGTGCAATGTAAAATATTTTAATTAATAAGCTAGGTTAATTAGTAGGTGGTAAATTAAGTCAATAAATAATACGTTGTATTAGGTAATAATTGGTAGGTAATATTTAGGTTAATATAGGTTAGGCTATGTGTTAGTTGGTAGGTATCGTATGTTAATTAAATAGGTATGTAGGTGTAATGTAGGTAATAAAATGGACCTACACTAAGTAGGTAGGTATGTAGTTAAGGCTTACATAAGTAGGTAGGTAAAGCTTAAGTAAGTAAATAGTCTTTATAAGAGGATCTTATTTTAATTTGATACTATAAAATGTATTGTGCACATTTATTCATATAGTTTACAACATTGGAAAAAATGACAAAATATTGGATAAACTTTATGGTTATAACCTAATTGCAAACTAAGTTACGATTAGAAAAATTATCCCATATTTTTTGTCCTTCAATTTAATTTTGTAAACCATATAAGGAAGTGCATTCAAAAAATAAAAAACACACAAACAATTATATTTTTAAAAATTTATTGGGATGAGTCAATGAAAAAGCCTTGAACTTAAAGGCTAAATTTAAATTGAAAAACATGATTTACTTACCTACTCCCCACCTACCTACCCATCTATTCACATAATTATCTATTTACTTACCTATTTGCCTAAATTGAATTTTTTAATTTATTTCTTTTGAAATCTTCACATTAAGCCATGTGGCAAAATGTGATTGGTGCATGTGGTACAATCCTAAACCATCCAATTTGGACAAATGAAATAAAAAAGGTTATTTGATTTTCATAATTTAAATTTAGATATGCCTTACATCTGGCAATGTGTAATTTGTGGTTTTATAGTTGGAAATTCTAATGACGATGATAATTGGAATTGGTTTATGTAATCCAAGTATAGGGTTCTTTTTCATCAGTAAAACAATTACACTGTGGTCATCAACCATGACAATTACAAATGGTTGCTTGGTCGACAATTATGTGCCATAATGACCATTTTTTATAATTATGCGTTAGAATGATGGAAGTTTAGGGAGTTTTTTTTTGCATTTTTTGACAATGGTAGCGGTGGTAGTAGTAACAATAGTAGTGATAATGTCTATGGATTCTCCTTCTTGTTGCAATGTTCGTTCGTTGCATCTTCAACGTGCTTTGAACTTGCAAGCAACACAAAAGTCTTCTTCATGGACATAGTGTAGTTGTGGGAGAAGATTCGAAATTATGGCAATGGATAATAATGGTGAAGGAGTTAGAGGATAAGGATTAATAGACAAGTGTGCAACATGTTCATCAACAACAGTGAAGAGAATATTCTTTCTCAAGTCAGTTTTTTGCCATTTGCGAAAATATTAAATGGTGATGGCCCTCGGGGAAGAGAAATTGATGTTTGGTTATTTCTTTCTTCATAGCAGATAGGGCTCCTTTCTTGCATTGCATTTTCAAACTAGGTAACAAAAATCTTGGTTCTAAAATCCCAGAAAGCATGGACATTGTCTCATTAGTTGCTTGCTTTTTTATTTTTGAAAAAAATTCTATTATGATTCCATAGTAGGTGGAGCCGAATTTGCAAAGACAAATAGGGATGAGGTTGCAATATTAGAAAACCTTAATTCATGTCCTTTCCCAAAATCAACAACATCCACTTTAGATCATGTCACATTTGTGAATCCGATGAAATTATTATTACCACCATTACCACAAAGGTTGCAAACTTTTGATCATGATGATGCACTTGGACAGCCAATGCCACATGTTGTAGCCTTGCTTAATGGTTTTTTTTGCATACATGGATCGACCACAATTTATGGTCATCATTTTTTCCTTTTTTTTCTTTCTTAAGGTTGACATGGATTTTATGGATTTCAATAGGCTTTGAATACCTGATGTAACATGTAGAACTTTGTTTGATGAAAAAAAGTCATGACTTGTTGAAGTTGGAATTGTTATGTGGAGATGTGGGTATGCAAGAATTGGGATGGTTATTTGGGTTTTCCAACAACATATCTTTTAGGGTGGTGGACTTGCGCATGAATACATGCCCGAAATCTATTTGCTATGTTGTAGGTCATAACTTCATCATCTATGATGGCAATACTCATACTCATATTTTATTTTATTTTTGCTCTTTGATTCTTGACACTCACAAAAACAGATCAAACAAGTTTTGTGTACATCGATTACGACCTAGAACATGAAAATGAATTTATCATATAAACCCTAAAACATGCATGTGCACCCTATAGATGATATTGTAAAGTCATGTGCACTAGATATAATGTCTAGCTACTACACCAAACAAATGTTGCATCCTTATGTTGGGTGTGATGTTCTATTTATTCAATGGGACAACAAAATTGGATAAGTTCATATATATCTAGCCTTTCAACTCCATCTATAGAAATGTTAAACATAACCATCATTGTTTTGCCTTACAATAGAAAATGACCAATAGAAGAACTAGAAATGTGCATAGGGTTCAAATTAGTAGCAAAATAATGCAATACAAATGTATCCTCCCAATAAGTGGGTTAACAAGTGCATGAATTCATATAATTAGTTATTGTTTAAGAATAATGCAAAGTTGTGGGATGTGTGGTGTGTTGACGGAGACAAACTTCATAAAATTTCATGGAAAACACAATGTTGAAATATGATGATTTGGTTTGACATTTCGTAAACAATGAAAGTTATTTTTCAAGCAAGGATTAATGGCATAATTGTAATTGATATTTATTATTATGGTTCCTTCTTTGTTATTCTAAATGCAAGTAAATGTCCCCCCTTGGCATACGGACATGACTTCACTAAAATGTTGTTTTCAAGTTTGATTCATCATAATTACAGGTTATGGGAATTATCCAATGATGTTTTCATCCTACTAGGGGTGTTAAAAGCTTTTAAAACATATAATAAATCCCAACAAACCTTTGAAAGGATGTGAAAAAGAACGAATTTCTGTGGTGTATGTGGTAGCTGTGTCAGTTAACATGTTGCAAGAGCTGAGTATCTGGGACATGGTGCTTAGCAATGAACCACTTGCACTATTTGTGGCCTTAGATGATCTGCAAGTAAAAATTTCATGGTTGTTCTTCTCATGTGGAATGTCATGAAGATTAATATTTGCATGTTCAATGATGTTTGTGCAACAAATGTTCCATAAATATGTATGTGATTCAATGAAACATATGGGGGTGAGTTGATTACAAATGGTTCAATAATTGTTTTATTTTGGAAACATTTCACAACACATAATACATCAATGCATGATCATCCTTTTGTAGCTTTGGTAAGTGGATTTCTTCATGAACCTAAATGTTTTGTTCTATCAAATCGACCTTGTAATGCACACAAATAAATCAAGTTCGTCTTTAATTTGTCTATTATTTAATGAGAATGATTGACCCATGTGTATGAATAACAACATAAGAGCCCAAAGGTGAAAACAAATATGTGAACTACCACCATTTAGAAGGTGCATAAGTTGTTTTCAAACCAAAATAATTAAAATGTGTTCCGGGTTCATTCACTATTTCCTCCTTTTCATGGAATCCCTAGATTGCCTATAATGGCACTATCGATGGGGATGTTAAATGTTGGGGAAAGATAAGGTGTGTATTTCTAGTCTTTCGGTATTGATGAACTTCACTAATATGAGATGGCCTTTCCCAAATTGAGTTCAAAACTTGCTTGTTTTCGATCTGAATTTATATTGATGTTGTGGATTAGGGAGGGTGCACATCATGTAATTTTGGAGCATCCTTAATGTGCTCGGCACATGACAGTGGTGCAAGTTATTTGATTATACAAAGGTGCTATCAAAATACTCGGAATAGTGAATAGATATTTTTCAATTGGGTTTGTTGATGGTAATGGGCATTTTTATGAAGCTCACTTAGGACTTATAGGGTGGTTTGAAAAGGTCCATATTGGTAAATCTTTTCCTTCATGTTAGTAAGGGCCATCTTAGGTAGATCCCTAATTCCTCTCTTTGTAGGGAAATTTGTACCCTTGGAATTTGGAGCTAAGGAGGATGAAATTGTCTTGTCTTTAAGGGCTATTGAAATCAAAGCAAATGTGAATGAAGAGATGTATGGAGAGTGTATATCAGTTGAAGAACCATTTGTACTTCAACAACCTATGGCTTCTTCTGATGTACCAAATTCAAAATATGTAGTTAATTATCCTACATTTTTTTCTTTAGCAACACTTCCATTCAAGCCAAGTGTTAGTGTTTGACTGGTAGAGTCTACTATAGTTGTAGTCACACCTTTCAAGGATGGCAAGACTCCACCATTCCCAAGTTTATTTTCCTAACTACCACTATTTCAGGTCCCCACTACCATTGCAATGACACCCATGTGTAAATCTATGTCAACTTTGGCCCCAATCCCTTGTATACTAGGCCCATATCATGCACCTCGTAATATAGGATTTGTCCCACCCCAACATTTATAACCAACACTATATGATGGTTTAATGTCTTTGTTAGGTTATGGTCCCTGCCAATATGGTGGGTATCCAAGCATGTATCAATCCCCTCCTCCTCCACCAAAACTTAGTGTGTAGATGAGCCCCAATGCAAAGGAATTCATTCCTTGGTATTTGTAGGAGGAGGCAAGTTCACCTCATAGTCTCCTTGTGGTGGTACTAATATTTACATCACCATCTTTAGAGATGAAGGTTGTTTCAAAATAGGAGTTTTTGCAACCTATAACAATTACTAAACATGTAAAGAATATAGAAGAATCATCATCATCATTTGAGGATGAACAAGTTGTGGATCAAAAGGAATCATTAGGGTAGTCCTTTGAGACAAATGAGGGAATGGAAAGTTTGCTAGTGATAGAGTTGAAAAAAAAAGTGGAAAGCCATTTCTCATAAGAAGGGGAAGTAGTGGTATGCACACAAAGTACACCAAATGAACAAATGTATCTTGAAATGGAACCCAAAAAAAAATGAAGATGTTGCAACTGGAAATAGTGAAGAAGAAATTGAAGTTTAATCACCCATTGCACAAGTTGAAGAGTAAGATGACTCTGTTGCAAATGTCCAAATGTAAGTCTTTTTGTAACCAAACTAATATAACTTGTTTTCTCACTTTGAGTTGAAGAATAGATTCAAATAGTGAAAAACTGCATATAATTATTAAACATCTTGCAAGAATATGGGATCAAATACTTCCCATTAAATATTGCGTGCAATTTATGAATAGCCTCAATGTGTCATGGTTAGCATATTACAAGCAAGCATTGGCATTATATAATGCATTGACCCATGGGCAAAATATCACCAAAAGCAAATGACCTCCCCAAATCTACATCTAGTATGTCTTTATTAGGATGTAGGGTTTTAACCTCTTTAAAGTATTGTAATGTGTAAGTTGTTTATCAACATATAGACATATCCTTCAATTGTTATTAGGAGCATATTCTATGAGAATTTGGAAATGTTTTCCACGGGACAATTTATTGTAAGGTGATTTGCTATATGCAACTTTTGGTTTATGTTCCGTAGCCATCTACTCCAACAAATGCAAGAGTAGATGTGTTGTAATTAGAAATATTCAAATAATTGTTGAAGAATGGCACTTTGATGGAATATAATTAAAATGAATTAGTCACCACTAATAGTGAGTTCATGGTGATTTTCTTGCAGATGTATATAACACATCCAATGTTGAATTGGGGCGTTATTGGAGTTTCAAATTCATTGCAAAAGATAGGAAGTTGTAAACATGAGTTTATTTTACCCCCAAAATAGTTGACCTTATGTACATAATCTACAATGAATATTTTAAACTCTTCTTGACATAAAAATTAAAAAAAGAAAAATTTGTGCAAAATTTGTGGATTTAGGAAATAAACCAAGAACATAGCAAATCTAACTTAAATTTTTTTTTAGAAATTGGACTTTTCTTGATTAAGAGAAAGAGGGGGGGGGGGGGGGGGGAAA
>Ga0116227_10003267_pt1 | contig 36255 bp, 27 predicted proteins | sample S1TSphgellanicum_FD_89693 | JGI IMG/M metagenome (GOLD analysis project Ga0116227, IMG submission 89693) | Host-associated microbial communities from peat moss isolated from Minnesota, USA - S1T2_Fb - Sphagnum magellanicum MG | ecosystem: Host-associated > Plants > Peat moss > Unclassified...
GTTTTGTGGGGGGGGGGGGGTGGGGGGGGGGGGGGGGGGGGGGTGGTTTGTCCCAATAGTATTTCATCCTACCAAAATAGATTCTAACAAATGAAACATAATTGTGTCTTTTTAAATTTTTGTTTCCTCTCAGGCTTTGATTTCATATATGAATTTGTTTTTTCTTTGAAAATGGGGTCTCTTTGAAGAGATTTCCACCTTTGAGGTGGGGTCATATATGTGAGATTTTTCATCATTCTTTCTACTACTGTTTCCAAAAATTCCTATTGGGATTACATGCATTTTTTTCCCTTGTGTTTTGTGTATGTGTGTTGGGACACATTGGTTTTGTTGTTTTTGGAAAAAGTTTTACTAATATGTATTTTGAAAAAGAAATCAAATTTCAATTTTTTTTGTTTTAAGAGATTTCCTTTGGTAAGGTTCAAGAATGAGGAGTATGGGAGGTCTTCTTCTTTTGTTTTGTTTTGTTTTTTTTCTGGTTTGAATTGGTGAAACTTCATTTCAAAAGTGAGGACACATCTAAGGCAAATAAAACATTGGGACTGAAATTTCTTCTAGGATCCACTAATCTTTTTCCCCCTTTTTCCTTTTGAAATTTGTTCATCTTCATTTTAAAAATTTGTTCTTAATTTGATAGAATTGGAGCTCAATATCACCAATTTCAAGCACATTATAGATATTTCTATTGTATATCAAAGGTTGTTCCCATATTTTAACATTTAAAAAAATTCATTAAAACCTTGGCATTTTCCCAACTTTTCTTTATTTTAAAAATTTTCACAACAATCGTAAATTCATGATCCCCAATTCATGAAATTATGTTTTGAACACCAATTTTAAAAGTAATTTTCATATGGTTTCCAAAATTAGATAACAACAAAACCAAATTTTAATTTGTTGAACTTTCCAACGTATAGAAATTTGTGTAGATCCTTAAAATGGAATTATATATACTAAAAGGTGATTTATGCATTATGATTTAAATTTCTCCCGGTGTTATCTTTTGATAAATTATTTTGAAACTCTTTGACCAAATCAAATCAATATATTGACAAGTGTGTTATTTTACAGAAAGTTGAGTTTTAATCCATTTGATCAAGAATCATTTCCCAATTGTTTCATGATGCCTTCAATTGACTATCAATATTGTGAGGATGTTTTAAATTCCAGTGGATCTATTCATTTTTTTCATATTTAAGATGACCATGTTGGAATTAATGTGATTTGAAAATTGGAATGTGTACATAATAGTCATGGACCAAAACTATCAAACTAATGGTCATTCATACATTCATTCATTTATTTTCATGCCAATTAAATAGTGAAATTGAAACCTTTTAAAACCTCAATGAGCTTCACTTATTACCATCAAAATTGTTTACACATGATTCAAGTAAGATTTGCATAATGTGTACATTTCACATAAACCAAGTTAGCATAAATTCACGATCATTACCTATCATGTTTTAAATTTGGGTCAAGGTTAAAGCTTCTAATGTTGGCATGGCTTTTTTTTTATGTTGTAGAGAATTGAAAGGATTCATTATGCAATCCATTTCCATATAATTTGTCAAGTTTTCCAAATTCGCCAATTTTGTAAGATGTTTGAATAAATGTGAAGAATCAATGTTGAATTATTCGGCTTGATATACAATAACAAGTTTAACATATGAAATTTTAATTTTTTTGTTTTTATAACCTCAACATATGGAGTTATACTTGAAGATCTTGGCCCTCAAATAACTTGCGTTATGAACCATGTTTGTAGAAAACTTGACAACAACAATTTCAATGTGACCCTCCATGTTAATGGTATTGCATGATTGGGTTAGAACATTGAATTTACCAACCATTTACAACTCTTGAATGTTTGAGCCAACACAATAATTTGAATACCAAAAATGTTTTCTTAATGATATCACAAACATTATCATTATATTGATGCGAATATGTTCTATATGCAAATTGATTTTATGTTTTGAAAGATCTCATTCATATGCTTTCTTATTTTTTTGTTATATATTTTACATCTAAGGTTTTTCATCTTAACATCTAACGTAATCATAAAGTATATTATGTTATTCGACATTTTCAAAACCCTACATAATTTTTTTACTTCAATTTATAGGCTCAAAAGAAACCCTTATTGATTTAACCAACAAAAGATTAATTGGTGAATTAAGCACTTTGATTGAAAGTGATTTGGTCAAATTTGGTTAATTACATTTGGGATATACTTGGCACTAATCACAGAATATTAATATTGGTTGCATGCAATTTTATGAGTTGTCATATTTACATTAACGTTAATTCATATATGTAAAGTTTTTCATTTGGCATTTGATCATATTAGTGAATCATTCTAAGAGCAATAATTAATTAAATGTTTTTAGTACAATGACATTAGTTAAAAGGCAACTACTAAATGTGTCACAAGTTTCCACCATAAAGTATAATTACAAACTTATTTAGAAAAAAAAATTCGCTTTAAAAGACTTAAGCCAATGAAGTATGTAATTATTTAATCTTATTCTTCTTCACTAAATAATTGCAAATATTGTTTGAGAAACTAAAATAAGGTTTAGAATGACTTGTATGCATGTCAATGGTCATAGACATTTTTTTGGGTAAATAAATTTGCATGTCCATATTCACAAACTTTTAACATTACAGTTTTGGTAAAAGTTATTATTTCCAATAATAGACAATACATGACAAAATGTTCAACGAGTGATCATAATTTTTACAACCATTGATGTTGCTACTCTATTACTTATGGTGGCCATTAATGGTTGGATATTTTGGAAAGTTAAGTAAAACAATCATTACAAGCTTGTCCAAATTTAACAAAGTAAGAGAAAAGTACCAATTTGATTCATGCAATATTGTCATTAACATTTTTTTTGCATGAGCCAATAATGAGATGACAACAAAGTCACAACACCACAAGGAGTAGTAGCATAGAACTTTGCTACAATCACAATGCAATTTCAAAATTTCATGGTATAGAAGTTTCATGTTCACTCCTTCTAGATGTTATTTTGAGTTTTCATTGTTACTCTAGTAATAAGGCCAAAACAAAAATGGACATTTTTTCATCCTATTTCATTTCAAATCACTTTGGATCATTAACTTACATAGTTTTGACTTTTTTTATGACTTTGATAACATTCATGCCAACAAAGCCAAATGGTGATTTAGGGTCATTTGACTACACCAAGGAGGAACATTGGATTTTGGCTATTAAGTCCCATGATGTTGCATCCAAATTTGGGACACCAAAGCACCAAACCTCAATTGATAGTGTAGAACAAAACAAATTTCCTCAAGTGGTTTGATTACAATAGTGGTGCCTTTATTATTTTTTAATGTGAATGCCAATTATAATTGCATTTGACAATTACCTTTGTGCTTTAACATCCATCCATATAGCACTAAATTGTTTAACATTCGATGGAATGCAAATTGTTTATATTCACGAGCAATTCATGCAAAAACTAAAACTAGTCCATGAGCTCCATACCACCAACAAGATAGTTGAAACATGCAAGTTAGTGATGACACTATGGAACTAGAGGGAAAAGAGGAAACAAAAGAAATGCCTTGGTTTTACTCACAATTAAACAAAAGACGAACATTATCATGAACCTATTACCTTTTGGAATACATAGATCATGAGGCATAGGTCAAGGAGGAAAGTTTTTATACCTACTTATAGTATGTGTAAGATCTTTCATTTGTACAATCCTTCCACACTTAATTTGAAAAAAAAATGTACCATTATTTTTTATGTTTTTATCAATCTCTAATATATAATATATATTTGTTAAAAATGTAAACCAATTTTTTTGCTAGGTCAATTAAAAGGCTCACACAAAGGATACCACAAAACTATCATAAAGGTCACATGAATTAAAAGCCTTATTAGTCATACCTTAGATTGATTATGATAAGGATAATATTTAAAATGCATTTTACATGGTTGGAACCAATGATGTGTTACAATAGTGACATAATGGATAAATTAAATTTTCTCAAAAATAAATTAGTTGATTGTCATTAGTAGTGCAAACAACAAAAAAGTCAAGTTGTAATAAGTAGTGTTTTAGAAATTGTAATTGAGAACATTTGTTTAATATGTACAAGTATTTGTTAAAACTATAGTTTTTGTTTGTGTTCAATTGTTTTAGAAATTGTGATTCAAATTATGTTAGTTTCATATAAAGAGAGATAAAATTTTTCATGCAAGTTACCATATTGATGCCTCCAATTATCACTATTCACACACACATAACATAAAATCATTTAACATGGCCCATCACCTGCCATTTTTATCCATTATGTCACTATAGTAACATAGATCTACTCACCTACAAACTATAGGAATCCAAGCCCAAAACACACAATCAAAATCGACATAACAATGTACACAAACAAAACTAAAAATAAAAAATATTTGTAACAACACATTTCACACATGTTATGTAATCTTAAATCACCAAAAGCGATTTGAAAACACACAACTTGGTATGATATCCCAAACACAAAATAACTTGAACCCTATTCACACTTGAACCAATTCCAAACTAAAACACAATTAAATAAATTAATCTAACTTAATATTAACCTCATTATGATTTAATTTGACAATTAAATGAACATTTTTGACAACTATTGTGTGTTACCATATCAATGCCTCCAATTATTATTGTGCACACACAAACATAAACCAAATAACATATAATCATCTTAAATTGTCATCAATCAAGTTCAAATCGCTCCCTTATTTGGGGCTCAGGTCCCTTTGAATCAAATAACCATATAAGAAATTCCTTACATAAATCCATTAAAAGTGAACACTTTGGTTCTAAGGTGAAGAGACCAATAAGTTGGGTGCAAATGTGAACCTCATTATTAATCACCTAATTATAATCCCCCCAAATCATTTGCCAAAGGTGAATCATCATGGGAACAAATTTATGATATTCTTATTATTCAATTACAAGAATAATTACCTAGGTTTACATAGTGCACCATGGGCAAAACCATTTTCTGACTAGTATTTCTTTCAATGGTGGTGTACGTTCCATATACCAACCTTTGAACATTTATCACAAATCAACATAATGGCAACCCTCATAGATTGCCCACACAACATACAACATAATCTAGTGGGAACAATTACCAAAGATAAGTAAACTTAACCATCAATATGCAAAAGGACATGATGCATAATTACGTACATGATCTTCCCATATTTGACCATCTTGTCCTTCCAACAATAACATTTTAGAAAGTAGCACCTTTGGGTTGTTGCAAAATAAGGTGGATCATTTTTTGTGTCATGTTATTATTTTTTGCAAAGTGTCATGCCTTTAACATGCCATAAAATCATCACTATGCCAAAATTTTCATTGGATTAAAATTTCAACTTGAAAAAGAAAAAACCCATATAAAAAATTGCAACATATATACATTAAATATAAAGTAATGGATTTTTTAAATTCAAAAATATGGATCAATTTTGTATCTATGGCTTTATATGAGTACATTTTTCTTTATGGAATTTTTTTGGGATATTTTATAAAGATTCAATATATGATCTATTACAACCAAAAAAACTTAGATGCAAAAGTTTTGTTATTAAAAAATTTAACTCAAAAATAGTTATGAACTTTTGAATGTTTTGAAACGAACCTTTTTTATAATCATTTTTTGATAGATTTCTATTTTTTTTCTTAACATGCATGTTAAGAAATTATCTAATTTGGATTTTATTTTCATAATCTTTATTAATTCATTAATCACCTTGTAATCCCCCACTTAAGTAATGATATTAGAATAAATTGTCACTCCTTTTTATGGACTATTTATTCACCAAAATTAGTCCACCTTATTTTGGTACCACCCTTCTTGCACTCACAAAATGATATGCCATGTAGTCACATCTAAGGTGGTTGATTTTGACCACTATAGGTACACATAATTTCCCGATCCAAACTTAGAGACTCAGGGTTGATAACCACCTCCATGAATAATGGCATAACAAAATGTATTTCAATGATAATTAATTGTCAAAAATTCTTGCCATGAACATTACACATAAAAATAAAGTTCTTTGTTGTTCACACATCTAAAACCACACATTTAGATTATCCAAATCAATTACTACCATTACATTTTGTCAAATTGAGGCTATTAGTTCAAGATCATGGCCAAACAATAAGAAGTAAGGTGAGAATGATGCAAAAAAAAAATTTATACCTCATAGCTAACCATGGTAGTTGTGTAGTCTTTAGTATGGCCCTTTTGAAGCCCATACTTATGCAAACTTCACTTCATCATTGGCACCATTCGTTCAACTAATATGTCCGCCTTAATATAATCTTGTGAAGTAATGCAATGATCTATTAATGTTTTTCCACACAACTTTTGGAATTCACTATGGAATTACATACCTTGGTCAATGAATATTTTAGTTGGAATGCTAAACCTAATAAAGACCTTATCTAGAAATGCATAGGTAGATCCTTTAATGTTGTGATATGGTAATAGCACCAACTTTAGCAACTTTAAGAATTGTTTGATCATACCCAAAAAATATTAATTATGTCATACTATCAAATTTAGTTCTCACATTCATCACCTAAGTTTTTTGTCCAAAATCCCATGCCATAATTGGATAGCTTGTGCTTCTATGACTCCTTGTGTCATAATGATCAATTTTTTCATCCACATGTATGCCTCCCACATGTTTTCATGTGGCTTACATTGAAATCCTTGCAAAGTATGTAGCTTTTCTATCCAGACCCCTTAGTAATTTCTTTGAATTTTTTGGAAGAATTCCAAATCATGGTTGAATGCCAATAAAAGATTTTGTCCACTTATGTAAGGGCCACCATTTATGGTGGTTATACCAATGGTGCCAATCACCCGTGGATATTGATGAGGTGCCTTGGTGGCTACATAAAATTTGTCCATGTCACACAACAATATTGAAATAATTTATAACTATTTGGTAACATAATCCAAATCCAAAATTGAGGATTCTTTTATTGATGATGGTGCTGTTGGTCATTAGAATTGAACCTTTCACCTTGTAAACCCATTGATATTCAAAATGTTATTTGTTTTCAAATCCCTTAACACCTTTATAGTGATATCTATCCTTACACCTTAGTTTCCAAACCCTAATTCCTAGGAATGTTAAACTTGTGGGCTTAAATAAACCTTGGTGCATGACATTTTCACCCATCGAGAACATTCCATAAGGCCAAACAAACTTGGGCCTACTATGGACACAACAAATGTTGATTTACCAACCATCAACAAGGTCTCACCACCATAATAATCAATGGATTGATATGGACATCACCTTTAGATGCAATTTGCAATAACACAAATCTTTTACAACCTAACCTTGTTAAATCCTAATTGCTATGTTTGGGTAGATTGAGAGTCAAGTAGGACTTACATAATGGTTAAAACGGTGAATACCTTTGTCCCATGCCCAATCATTAATCACACCAATTATGATTTCAAGGTTCATTTTGATAGTTAGCACACATGGGGTGGTTCATAGCTTTTCACCTTGAGTTTCCCATTGTGAAATATGAACAAGTTTTTGAAAGATCAACATATGATCATGTGCTTGTTTTCTAGGTTGTAGGCCAATTTTACATCACTCAACAAATTCCCATGCCTCTTAAAAATAAATGATAGCCCAACCAACATAATGATAAAAAATAAGTGCATAAGCTAATACTACAAAATGAAAATGATGTTTTTCATACAATTCAAAATTCCCATTTAAGAAAATTTTGTTTGAAAATTTTGGCAAAAATTCAAAAATTGATGACATGACTTTTTTCATTTGTTGATGGCATGACATTCCACCACATTTGGGTTATAGGAATGGTTACTTTCCGGTAGTGCCAAGTTGTTGAAAATCTAACCAAAATTAATTTAATGCACACCACCTTTCAAGCTTTGTATAAACCTTTAAAAAGTTTTTTGTCTCTAGATGGACATAAATCTCCCACATGCATGTAGTTTTTCTCTCTAAGAACCCAAGGTGCAAAAATCACATTAAAATTGACAACATATTGTGAGAAATATAAATATCCAAAAATCCCCGAAAAATGCAAATTTTTTCCTTCATGTCATTCCGATCATTTCATGACATGATATGGCAACATGTTTGGTCATAGGTTAAGTCTGAACTTTTTAAAATACATTTTTTTAGTTCAATAATTAAACCATTATTTGATAATAGGTTAGATGAAAAATCCACATCCAAATTATGGATGAATTTTTTTCTCAAAATGGATTTAAAAATGATGAAAAATAAAAAAGAAGAAGAAGAGAAACAAATACCGTGTTTGGATTGATCCCAAAACTTGTTTCGACATTTGAAAATTTAAAAAGTAAAAAATAAAAAGAGAAGTTTGGATGGATCCTTGGCCTTCTTTATCTTCAAGCTCCCTTGAGCCTCACAAGTTTCCCAAGCCCACCAAGCTGAAAAAGCTCGAGCTCAAACAATAATGGCATCTTCAAGCTCTACTCATTGCAATGCTTGTTCCTTCTATCCCTCCTTCTTGTTGGTTGTAGTTGCACTTGGTCCTTTTGGCATGGTGTGTGAGAACAACAATGAAGAAGATGAGGAGGAAGGTAAACTTCCTCCTTCACCTTTTTCTTACTTTTATTGTTCAATACAAATTGATGGAAGCTCAAGTTCCTATTGATGGTGGTGGTGGTGTAATCTCATGTTGATATTGTTTTAACAATTGTCATTTAGGATGATGAGAATTGCCAACAACGAAGGGCAAGGTGCCCCTCCTTGCCTTTGCTTCTTGTTAAACATGGACTTGTCGATGATGGTGGCGACTTTTGTTGATGTTGTTGGTTATATTTCGCTTGGCCTGGGAGCTAATGAGATGAAAACAAGAGGGGGAGAGAGAAAGAAGGAAAGAGAGGAAAATGAAAGATGAAAGAAAGAGGTGGGGGTTTTGTGGCAAAGTTAGGTCCTCCTTTTCTTGGATGGGTTTTTTTTCTTCCTTTTGTCAATTTTGGGTTAGGATAATAAATACGTTTAACATTTAAAAAAACAAAAAAAGACAACATTAGTTGGGAAGTTTTTTCAGACTGATAAAAAGGCCCTGGTTGCAACTTTTATTAATTGCAAACTTGAAAACAAACCAAAATACACAAAACACAATTACCTGCATAACACTTGTAGAGATAATTGGCCCTTGGCTTCTTGCCTCGAGGCCTGTTATTTCAAGAACAACCCAGCCCTGGGCCATTTAGGAAATACAAAAAAACCATACTAGAGATGACTTTAAGACTAGGCCAATATGCTAAAAAAAATTCTGACCCTAAGCTCAGATATCATAAATGATTTAAATCTTAAGCCAAAATGTTGAAAAATACTTTAACCCTAAGCCAATATGCTTGAAAATATTCTAACATTAAGCCAAAATGCCCAAGCCAAAGTGTGCTTTGGCTGGGGTTAAACTTCACGGTTTAAGGTTTAACACTAGGCCAAAACACATTGATTTTTATCTCATTTTTGAAATTTTATGGCCTAAGGTTATTTCATATTGGTCCCAAGGACATTGAGTTAACCATCTTTGCAAGACATTTGTCTTAGGACGTTCATAGGACTTTGGGCCTATGGTCCTTTGCTTAGGGTGCTCATAACATTTTTGGTTTACAAGTGGTCATGGAACTTTTGGCTTAACATCTTTACAAGACATTTGGCTTAACGCACTCATAGGACTTTTGGCTTAATGGTGTTTACAAAAGAAATTCAGGCTTCAAGTTCAGGGTAACATCTTAAGCCAATTGTCCTAAGCCATTGCTGAAATTTGGCTTGAAATCCTCAAGTCCTTAGGCCTTTTGGACCTTAAAGTCCTACTAGGCTTCTAAAGATATCATGTCCTAAAACATCAGGTCTTAGGGTATGAAAGCCAATGTCCTTAGGTCCAGGTCCCTGCCTACTTAAAAAGTTAGTGTTTTTGAAAGGTCTTGTCGGTCCGGGTATTTGAGTGCCTTGAGAGCCGTGACTACCGACCCCGATAATCTCCAAGATACCCAGACGAGGGGTTGTCAACTCCGATGACCTCCTTGATACCCGGATGAGGTCCAAGGGCTGTCAATCCCGAGATGCTAATGATACCCGGATGAGGCTGAGAACCTCCCTGATGCGCAGTCTCTAATATCCGCCCAACAGTGGTGGAATTCGTGTAGGAGTTGGAAGGTGTCCAAGTGCCGGGCATCCAAATGACGAGCAGTTGAGAACGAAGCTTCTTGACCGTGTTCAAAATTAGGGTTCTTCGTCCGCACTCTCTTGCACTGTCATTAAGGTCGGTCCATTGTCCATTCCTCTTCATTCCTTTGTCTTCACTCGTCTCTCGCGCTTCTCTCTCGTCCGTGTCTCTCCTCTTCTCTTCTCTTCTTTCCTCTCCTCTTCTCTTCTCTTCTCTTCTCTTCTCACAAGGATTTCTTCTGCTAGCAATAGAGTTCGTTTCCTATACTCGCATCTTCAGAGGAGGCTTTTGTCGGAGGAGACTTTTCGTCTACAGCTCCAGACTGTTGTCATCGGCTCCAGGTTATCTTCCGCAACCTTTTCGGGGTGCTATTTGTTGTTGTTGTGGTTTTGATTATCTTTGCGAAACCGCTTGGATTTCTTGCTCTGCTTGCTTTGATCGTCACTTTTTGTTGTTTTGTTGTTTTTTGAGTATTGTTTGTCTGTCCTTCTGTCTATCTGTCTCTCCTGGCATGGGGGATGGCCAGAACAATAGCGGTTGAGACCCCAGATGTGTTTCGACGTTATGAGATCGTCTTATTGATTGTGCTGATAATCAGGCATTCTTCTGCGATAGAGTTTGCTTCAAATTGTAGGAGATCTGCAGATTAGGGATCGGCCTCATGCCAAGTTTGTGCTGCTTTTGTCCGTCTCCTAGAGGCAGAATCTTCACGACGATCCCTTAGATTCCACTTCTTTTTGTTTCCAGTTTCTTGTTTCTGCTACGAATTGACTGAAGGAAACGAATTGTGGGGCGTGCAGATTACGAGCACATCCAATTGGACCTATCCAATTTTGTGTTGGCGAGTTGCTTGAGTTTCTTTTGTAGGGCATGGCCACATATCAAGCGGTTGAGCCCACACCAATATCTAGTGACAGAGATGGTAGGAATTTCAGGAGAGTGGAGAATGACAGATTCTTTGCGGGAGGGGCAGAGGTGCTGTATAGTCCTAGGCTTACGGGAGAAGCTGCATTGCAGTCAAGCATGACTGGACGAGGCAGCTCTTCAGCACCTTCTGGAGATGTCCGCGTTATAGATCAGCAAGCAATGGGCTCAAGGCCGGCAGAATCTAGGAACCAACGGGCTGGAGCAAGGTCATCTAGATCCGAGGTATGGTTGTGAATCCACACTTAGGAGGACAATTGACTTCCTGAGATGTCTGAGAGTTAGGCTTCAGGATTGAGTTCTAGGCTAACGTGTTTTAAGGTGGGGGATATTGGCTTGAAGTCTGAGAATTCTGCCAAGTGAAATGTTGAAATTCAAACTTTGCAGCATGAGATTTTTCCTTTCCTAACCTGCACATTGCTGTGGATAGACAAGCAATGAGGGTCAGAGGATCTTTGTTTGGAACAAGAATTCCATTACCAGTTAGAATGATTCTATCAGGGTACTCACTTTTATTGTCAGATTGTTACAGGTAATTGCTGAGAGGTACTATTGTTGTGTAGGAAATTTTGTGCATCACTGGGTTAATGCCTTCTGCTGAGTTGGATTACATTAATATCTTTGCAGGATCCTGAGCAGCTAAGAAACGAACCAGGGAATAGCAGCCACAGAGGCCTTGGCACCCGAAGAGATTGGAGGGGTGGATATCAAGGTAGAGGAGGTCAAAGGCCAGATGGTTTCACTGCTCACGAGCATTCAAGTCAAGTAGAAAATTCTGGACGACAAGAAGGTGGCTTTGAAGGAGAGGTAGATGGTCACAATGGACAAGAAAATGTGGCACAGTCAGGAGCTAACCGGCATAACTCTGAGCTTCAATCAAGCCAAAGTACATCAGGTGCCAATTTTAGGGTTGAAACTCCAGACCGCAGTGAAACACACCAGCACAATGTGCATAGAGATAATGGAAGACGAGGTGGCAGAGGTAGATCTGGTGGTCGAGCCCGAGGAGGGATTGACAGTGGAAATTGGAGGCGCATTAACCCCTTGAGCAATAGCGAGCATGCAGGAAATCCTGGTAGGACACCTAGAGTTAATCTGCGAGGGGAAGCAGGCCAGTACAAAGCTTTGAGCACTGATTTGAACAGAGAGGTGAAGCAGCAACAGTTTCAAAAAGCTTCTGGAGAGAAGGTTAATGTCCCCCAGCTTGTTCAAGAGCTTGAGGTTAAGCTTACAAAAGGGAAAGTGGAGTGTATGATATGCTATGATATAGTTGGAAGGAGCTCTCCAATATGGTCATGTGCAAGCTGCTTTTCCATTTTCCACTTGCCTTGCATCCGGAAATGGGCGCGCTCACCCACATCATCAGATCTCTCTGCTCCGGCATCTAGGAATGCTTTTGAAGGGAACTGGCGCTGCCCAGGATGCCAGGCAGTGCAGCTAATCAGTGCTGATGAACTTCACTACTATTGTTTTTGTGGGCAGATAGAGGAGCCTTCTTTAGACTATTACATCACCCCTCATAGCTGTGGTGGACCATGTCGTAAATTACTTGACCGAGGTAAGAATGGTTGTTGTAAGCACCACTGCACTATGCAATGTCACCCAGGTCCTTGCCCTCCATGTATGGCTCTAGCTCCCCCTCAATCTTGCCCTTGTGGGAAAAATACATTCATTCTGAAATGCTCTGAGCAAGACAAGGGGGCAAGCACTTGCTTGCAGCCATGTGGGCGGGCACTAGATTGTGGCCGCCATGTTTGCGACCAGCTTTGCCATGAGGGTGCCTGCAATCCATGTGAAGTTGTGGTCAGTGCAAAATGCTTTTGTGGTCGGCGGCAGGAAGGTATGCTGTGTGGGCAGCTTGATCCTCCTGGGGAGATGGACTGGTCCATGGGTGTATTTTCCTGTGAGTTGGATTGCGGAAGAGTGCTACCCTGTGGGCAGCATCATTGCCTGGAAAAATGTCATCCAGGCTCTTGCGGGGAGTGCATGCTCTCACCCTCAGTGATATGCACCTGTCCATGTGGGAAGAAAACAGTGGCTGAATTGCTAGGACCAGGTGTTTCAAGACGTAATTGCACTGACCCAGTCCCTACTTGTCTGGAAGCATGTGGGAAACTACTCCCATGTCAGAAGCATTTTTGCCAGAAACGATGCCACACTGGCCCTTGCCCACCTTGTGAAATTCCTGTGGAGCAGAAGTGTCGGTGTGGAGCCTCAGCTCGAACTGTTGCCTGTCATATTGCTGTCCATAAAGGCAAAGATGAAGACAAGCTAGAAGACAGTGACAAATTATTATTCCTCTGTGACAGGAAGTGTGGAAAGAAGAAAAATTGTGGCCGGCACCGTTGCAGTGAAAGGTCAGTATTTGACTCCCAATTCAATTGCAGGCTGAAAACTATCAAGGTGAAACAGGATAGCATTAAAGGAGATGATATGTGTAGGTCCAGTTATAACGATTTCTGTATGCTGATGTGTTATGCCATTCAGTGAGTTTTTGCTACTTCTACCCTGCAGCAGGCTTCTATCTGTCTGCAGTCTTTTTGGTGCTCAGTTCTGCACAGATGGGACATTGTATGTGTGTTTGTTGGAGCCCCCTCCTTTTCAGATATTTTATATGCATCTTTTCTCTGTACCAATACATGCAGGAACAGACCAATAGTAATTGAAAAAATTAGTAATTATCTGAGTTGAGAAGGTATGAGCACAGGGATGTTCAGTGTTCCTGACTCAGTTCCAAGATCAGATTTTACTGGGTTTGTTTAGAACTTCTGTGCATGATTTGAGTTTGATTTTGCTTTTGATCTGCAGACCTGGATAAATTGAGGAGAGAAGCCTTGGACTGAAATGGATGTATGTAACGGTCTGTGTCCTGACAGGTGTTGCTCAGGGGCTAATGAAGAGGTGCAAGTGGAACAGTCAGACAGTGAGAACTCACATCTATGCACTCTTCCATGTGGCAAGCGGCTTCGTTGCAAACAACATGACTGCCATGCATTGTGTCATGCTGGCCACTGCCCACCATGCCTGGAAACAACTTTTACAGAACTGTCATGTGCCTGTGGTCAAACCGCAATCCCTCCACCGGTTCCATGTGGAACGCCCCTCCCGTCTTGTCAATATCCCTGTTCAGTTCCACAGGTATGTTTCTGATAGTTTGCTCTCATCTCTTTCTCTTGGCTACATCTCTCTTGTTCAGTTCTCAATGGTGTGGAACCAGCTAACATTTTCGCATTTTGGGCAGGTATGTGGCCATGAAGTGACCCACCTCTGTCATTTTGGGGACTGTCCCCCTTGCACGGTGCCAGTAGCAAAAGAATGTGTTGGAAATCATGTTGTACTTCGGGGTGTCCCTTGTGGCTCCCGGGATATCAAGTGCAACAAGCTCTGTGGGAAAACTAGACAATGTGGTCTTCATGCTTGTGCCAGAACCTGCCATGTGGGACCATGTGATGTAGAAGCAGAGACTGTTGGCCAAAAGCAAATCTCATGTAACCAGCCCTGTGGAGCCCCTCGACGGGATTGTCCTCACACATGCAGTGCAATTTGTCACCCAGCATCTGCATGTCCAGAAATCCCCTGCAAGGTGACAGTGTCAATAAACTGCATCTGTGGGCGGCTAACAGCTGAAGTTCCATGTGACTCAGGAGGCCCTGGGAACCATGGTTTGTCAGAGTCTGCAACTATGGCATTGTCAAGGCTGGCAGTTCCACTCCAGCCCTTGGAAGGAAGACAGCGAGAAAGAGTGCCTCTTGGGCGGCGGAAACTGGCCTGTGACGAAGAGTGTACAAAGCTTGAGAAGAAGCGTCTTCTTGCTGATGCCTTCAGTGCAACTGCCCCTGGAGAAGTGGGTCCTGGCCTTGAAGGTGGAATTGTTGGGTCTGAAATGCTCATGGAAATTGCTAGAAGGGATCCTCAGTGGGTTGCATCAATTGAAGATCGTTTTAAGTATCTTCTTCTTGGTCCAAAGAATGGACCTGGGGCTAGCCTCCGGCTTCATGTCTTCTGTGCTTTGGCAATTGAAAGGAGGGAAGCAATTCATTTAATGGGAGAGCGATGGGGATTAACTGTCACAGGATTTGGCCGTGAGCCTCGACGGTTTGTTGTTGCGCATGTGACAACAAAATCAAAACTCCCAGCAAGGTCTCTTTTCTCCAAGGGACCTGTGCTTCCATTGGCAGGGCAGGCTCGACAACCTCCATTTGATCCATTGATAGATATGGATCCTGGGCTTGTTGTGGCACTCCTTGATCTTCCCCGAGATGCTGATGTGAGTACATTAGTTCTTCGATTTGGTGGGGAGTGTGAACTTGTCTGGCTGAATGACAGAAATGCCCTTGCAATCTTCAGTGATGCTGCCCGGGCTGCCACTGCCTTACGACGGGTGGATCATTCTTCAGTTTATCGAGGTGCTGCCGGGATGCCTCCACCCAGAGGATCATCTGTACTCCGTGGTGGATTGCATGCAACATTGACGGCAGGTGCAAAGCCACCATTGTTATCAAAGGGTATGCAGGACTCCAATTGGGTTGAAGATGCCTGGAGTGATGAGCAAAGAAGCTTAAAGCAGGAGATGGGAGCGTGGCAGCGCAATGCTCCTCCCATAACAACCAAGAATCCCTGGGCTACCCTAGGGCAGGTTAATCATCAGTCTGAAGGTAGTTCTTCATCATCAAATTTGCCTCTGCCAGCTTCATCTTCTGAAGCTCCGAGTGTCAAAAATAGGGCTAGCGGTGCAGGTGTAGTAGGGAGTAAACAGGCAGGTATCAGCTCTTCAGCAACCATTCTGCAGTCGCAAACATTGGATGGCAGTGATGATGATTGGGAGAAGGCATTGGAAGAGGGAGGCCTCTAAGGGTGTTACATATTATGACCCTTTTCTGTTGCAACTGCTACTTGTCTGAAGCCCAATTTGATCTGTATGACTTCCAGTCAGGAACTGCCTGGAACTTTTGAGGATGGAGAAAATTCATTTTACTTGTATGTGTCACAACTACTGTTGTCCACTATTTATGTGCATGTGCAATTAATGATGGAAATCATAGGTTAGAGCTTGGTAGACTGAACTGCAGAGTTTGAGGTCCAGTTCTCAAGCATGATTAGCCTGAAAGATAGCTGGAATGCACTTGGAATAATGAGTTGGTCCAAATGCAAATATCACACAGGAAATACAGCATGGAGTTTTGGCACACAATCACTTTAGTTCTGTTTGTGTGGATCTGTGATTATTATCTATCTGTTTGTGTGAGTTTTACAAGCAAGAACTTTTTTGTTGCTTGTGGAAGTTGCAAAATGTTATTATCCATGTCTTTCCTTTCTTGTCAAATTCTTCAAGCCTTCACTGGAATTGGGCAGGACGAGAGAGAATAGCAGTTGAAGGTAAAGCACAGTGCGAAATGCAGCAAGCCATTCAAGCTCTTCAGATTCTGAGTCTGTCTGAGTCTGAATGTCTGAGTCATTCAGACTTGCCTTCAGACCTATCCTTTTCACTACCTACCTACTTGAGCTCAATTTATCAACTCTGCCTACCTGGTGTTTGTTTTTTGGTTTCCTTGCCACAATTGAGATGAATGTCACTCATCATGTGTTCTCTCCGCTTGTGTAGTACAAATTATTTTACAAATGATTTCAGTTATCTTTACAAATGTAAAAATACTTTGCACACAGCTCCCTTCACAAGTATATCATTACTGAAGACAAAATTAATCAAGTTTCAACACATGCATTCAAGGATTTAAAACAAAAATAAAAATGTATTTCAATTTTGTGATGTAGCCAAACTGGTGATCATCCGTAATTAGATTTAGCCAAATTTGGCTATAGACCAGATATGGAGGTAGAAAACAAATTAAGATTCATTTTATGTTTTGGCTACCTGCTGGAGCCTGTTGTAGACATCTGGTGATAAAATAGATGTTTTGTTTGGGAAATCTGGCGAAATTAGGGCCTTTTTTCTTTCCCACAAAAAATCCTTTGTATGTGTCAAAATCATAGTTTTCAGCTTGTAAATGTGGGAAAATTTACCCCCCAAAAAAAAACACTGATGCATTTGTATTCAAATATCTTCATACTCAAACCCAAAAAACTCGCACTATTGGTTCTTCCAAAAGCTGCTAAGCACACCACCAATTCTTGATTCAGTTCGTTTCATCTTTCTCAGGTCCATCTTCGGATAGTTTTTTGTTGGACATATGTAACACCATGTTTCCATAGAACTCTAGGATTGTTAGCAATTTGTGAGGATAGTTACACAATCCTTTACCAACAATATCACATAAGTGTTTTTTTTCTTTTTTACTTTCAATTTTGTAATGTAGCATGCCTTGCAATCATCCACAACAAAATTTTACTCAAATCCGGCTTTAAAAAAAGATATGAAAGGAAAACAATTTAAGCATTCTTCTATGTTGTTGGTGATGTGCTAGAACCTATGGTAGGATTTAGCGATATTTTAATAAGGAATTTCTATATTTGATGAGCAGAAAAAGAATTGGAAAAACTCATTTTTAGCTTTTTGAAAAAAATAAATCACTGCCTGGCGAAAAATTCACCAAGAAAATAACACTGAATAAGATTGATATGCAACTTTTACCTGCTAATTTTGAGGAAGAACAACTCTGAAACTTACACAACAACAAGAGCATGAGTTCAGAATTGTGAAGCAAAGGATTATCACTTGAAGAAAATTCTAGTGACCAGAAGAATTGGTATACATTGATGATTTTTTGGAATCTATTGTATGGTCATCCATATGTAAATTCCAAAGACAATTCATATCTACATCATTTTCCTTTCCTAATAATTATCTCCTTTCCTACTTTATTAATAATTACTTCTATTCTAACTATTATCTCATTTTTTTCTTAATAACTTCCTCACTCCTTTCCCCTGCCCACCAACACCAACATGTATAGGAAATTAGCACAAATTAGCAAAAGACAAATTAGCACGTGTCTTTTCATGTTCATGATATTTATATTAATTCAAATTAAATTAAAATTGAGATTGACATCAATAAAAATGAACTATTGAAAACCATATGGGAACATAGCTAGAGAGAAAAAATAGTTGATTGTAACTAGTAATATGAAGTAGTGTGGAGCCCAAGTATGATATTGAGCTTCACCTTGGGTTCATGATTGTTCTTGCAATGATTTCAAGTAGAGTTTTTCTTTTTGTTTTGGAAAAATATGACATTTGGCTATCATTTCAACCCTTTTGATGCTAGGTTGGTCACTAGTTGGAATGAGTTGAAGTCCAATAATTTTTATTTTTTCTAAAAGTCATTTTTTTCTATAGATTAAGGGGAAATGGAGTTTAATTAGGCAATGAAGATTTTTTCGAGGTGGTTATTTCTAGCTACAAGGATAAGATAGTTGTAGGTTTTTTGGCTCTTGCCAATCCTCAAAAATCTAAACACCTTTCTACTAAATCATGGAAACTATAAGACCTTAACCACAATGTTCATTGTTCAATATTAATGCAACAAACCACAATGCATGTGCATGTAAGTTGTAACACAAGTTCCACAAATTGGAAGCAAACGAAAATAGTCACTTGTGAGTGAACTTTTTAAATTGCCCATTGTAGCACAAGTATCCTACAAAACAAGGCTAGTTAAATACAAAATCACTATCAAGCTATCACAATAGAATAATAACTTGGAAACTTGAGATATAAATAAAAACTGGTATCCATTTGGGATCAATAATTTCACTTACATAGAAAACTAGCCAACAATTGGAACTTGCAATGCTGCCAAATACTTATTAAGCTAAGATTGGAAAGCTTTAAACCTAAGCTCCCACACCATATTGAAGACATTTTGCACACCATTGTTTGTATGCTTTTGCATAAAGAAAATTATGCAAGTTATAAAACTTTTGGGAAAACATTTTAACCACTAAACCCAAGTTGGTAGTGAGTTACTTGTGCAACTCGGATTTGCAAAATGCAAAAAAATTGAAACAATGTTCACCTTCTACACTACTAATGACTTGTACCATGAAAATCTTAGCCAACATGAAGTACTTTGGAGAAAAACATGTAAACACTTTGGATGTTGAAAGAATGCACCAAAGGTGCATCAAAGGATTTACATCAAGTGGCTTAGCCATGGACATGCATTTAATTTCATTTGAATGTCAATGGAAGCTATTGACAAAACTTAGGCACCCATGCATCAATGTTGCTCAACTGTCTGGGGGTGGCAAAAGGTTGTTTTAATTACATTCAAGTGCTTGCAAAAACTTTCTTTGGCATTGGATTGTAACCAATATTGTGGGTATACCACACCTAATTATCCATCATGCCATGAGTAAGGCATCTCCTTTGCAATTTTGATGTAACAAGGCAATCAATAACCCTTACAACCCACATCCATTTTTTGGTTCATTTCAATGCAAATTAAAGTAGAAAAAATAAAAATAAACATGAAATACAAGGGGGTTAAGGTTTTAAGTTAAACTTGCACATTTTGCTTCCACCTATGTGATGGCTATAACATAATCATCTTTCATCACATATGAAACTTCATGAGTTTGTAAATTAAAATGATTATCCCAAATGTGTTGTTAATTCACATCAAATGTCAAATGTTCCACACATGTGTTCAAATCTATGATCCAACGCATGACTATAGAATCATGTTTAACATATAATAGAAACTTGTAAACATCAAATGCATTAGATTTGAACCTTGTGTTTAGGTTTGAATATAATTCATAGACTTCCCCTTGACATACTTTTGTTAGTATCACAAAATCACAAATGAAAACATCCAACAACTAGTCGAATTTAGTCAAGTTGTGGATTGATTGTAGCAATGGGAGAATAAAAGTAAGCCCTAATAAAACACATCACAAACAAGATCAAGTTTTACCTTTTTCTTGTCATTGGTAAGACCATCAATGGCCATCTTCATCAACAAAGTTCAATATTCGTCCTAACATGTTAGGTAGTGGAAAATATAAATATGCAATAGGTTTTGACATTCTTCAAAATCTTGACACCTTTTGTTTCAATAAGCTTTACAAGCTTTGTAAATTTTAAATGCCTCTTAAAGCTTTTGGATTTTTTTTTTGGTAGAAGGCCTAAAATAAATGAAAATTATGGTGGCCATTGAGAAATGTGACAAAGTTTGAATGGCAAAATTGGTTTTATGAGCCATGCAATGAATCCCCATGGAATGTGGAGTCCAGCCATTCAAAGTTTATTGCATAACACCTAACCTAGAGCCTTGGAAAATAAAAATCCCATTAGCACCAATGTCACAAGCCTTTGCCAATCAAATCTTTTGTGAGATCTCCTTCATGCATCAAGGCTTGCATAAGGACTTGAGTAAGATTATGTGCACCTAATCTAGCCACCATGCATTCAAAGGACAAGAGGATTCATATTTGCAACCAATTTTGAACCACATAAACATGAATTAACAACCAAATTTGGTTGTCAATTGTATTGATCTCATCACAAGTGACAAATAATCAGCTACACCAACAATAGATTTTGTGGCTTCCAAAATAATGCCATGCAATAATGCATATGCAATAATTTAGTTAGGAGTATTTGCACAATGCATTTTGGATTTTCCTCAAGATTCAAAAACTCAAACAAATCCTTTTGAGCCTTATATTCAAATGTTGGCTTGCCATGTTTAAGTGTGTGGAACAATGTATCAAATTGAACCAATTTTCTATGCTTTTAACCAACCAAACCATTAGTAACTTGTTGTTAAGGGGGTAGGATGAGTATGTGATTTTGGATGAACAAGGCAGTTAGGATAGGGACTAATAAGGGAACTTTGTTAGTTTGAATTTGGAATTCTTGTTGTTTTGATTATGATGATGTGACTTGGGATAGTTCAAAAGGTTAAAGTTCTAAAGAATAGGAAAGAGGATGAGACATGGAGTTTAGAGAAGAGTAGGAGGAGGTATAGGTACTTGTAGTAGAAAACCACAAACTCTATTTTGATATAACATAGATTTTAAGTGTTGTTTTGGATTTTTTTTGAACAAAACATGGGATTATGCTATAATTTGGATTCATGTTTTGAGTAATATAGAGAAGCACATACTTCTACAATGAATTCTATGTTCATCTTTGTGTGAATTTTTTGTAGTATCAAATTATGATGAAATGAATTGTAACCTTGTTTCTAGAGTTTTTTACAATGTATTTTAAAATGCAGATTCTAGTCATATGCAATAACCATGAATTTGATGTTGGAATGAATGGTAGTGTTAAGTTTGTTGAAACTTAAGACATGAATAGTGAACATATGCATGTGAAATGCAAATCTATTCTTACAATAATGTGAAATATTTTGCAAGAATTTAAATTTCATTTATACCATTTGGCGACCATCTTGTGGGGAATTTTTTTCTATTCTTTCTTTTAGTAATGGGAAGGTTTTTTTACAAATTTTGTTATATAATGTAGTTGAGAGTGTTCAAATGAGTAGTGGTTTTTTTTTCAATTTAGAATTTTAAAGGGTATGTTAGAAAATATTAGAGGTCTATGCAGTTGATGTCATGAAGATTATAGAATGATCTACAGAATTTTAAAAAGAAGAATTGTGAAACAAGATGAATCAGATGATGATTTGGAATTTATAATTAGACTTGACTTGGAGGCAAATTAGTAAGTTTTGAAAATGGAGAGGAGTGTGCAGGGCTTACAGAAACCCCATATCAGAATTTGATGATGGATAGATGAATTTTGAGAACAAAGGAAAAGCCTATGGGGCATGTGTTGTTTCTACCACAAGAAGTGGTACAACGAGATGTATGGATTGGGGGTCTTCAAAAAAGGCATAGATCCATATGATGATATCCATGGAGAAAGATGTAGTCAACTATTCATCCAAATGAACATATGTAGTATACTTTTCAACCGCAATCTGTGGTTCAGAGTTGTAGAGATCAAGACAAAGTAGGGATTTCTATAGTACTTGATCAACCACAGGAAATTTCAAGTTTAAAGTCGGTGACTAGTTGAGGGAGGGATGTTACATGAGGTATACAACCTAGGTTTGTGTATCAATCTGCATCTCTAGATTACTATGAACCAATGGAACACTAGGAGGTGGATGAAAACACCAATGTTGATGTGTTTGGGGAGATTAAGGAAAATACCCAAGATCATTTGAGTATTTAGAAGCACATGTGAATGCGTTGGATGAAATATTGTAGTCATGGTCACATCAAGGGAATCCAAAGTTGGATCAAACAAGGTACATAGGCAAAACATGACATCATGAATATGTGGATTCAGAGATGATCAAGTTACTTTCAAGGGTTTGTGCATTCTGTGAGGAAGAAGGACATGCAATCATGGATTGTCCTTCTATGTTTTTTCACATTAGAACAAATATTACTAAGCTTGTGGAGTTACATAATGTGGCATGAACATTAATGGATCAACCATAATAACAAAAATTAAAAATTCTTGTAGTCCATAATAGATTTAGAGGCATGGAATTGGGAAGCCAATTGGGACCACAGAGTTGATAGATTCGTCCATTTATTCAGACCAGGAGTAGAAAACCAAAAAGGTATTCACATCCACATACTGCACCACAATGGATACTAATGGGTAACCACATATTAGAACATCGTTGATCTCGCATCAACACAACTCCACCAATAGTGTTAGAATCGGTAGTTTTTGAAACCCGAAAACAACATGTTGGAGTAGGAGTTATTCAATCACTTGATGCAAGTATAACAACCATAGAAGTGGTAATGGTTGTTGTGCCCAACATAGATGTTGTCAAAAGGGGAGTACCAATTGGATTTGTAGCAAAATTGGGTAGTGGATAAAGTGGAGTTTCGATAGTAAGGAATTTGAGTCAAAGTTTGGTACTTCCAACACCTACTACTCGAGTTGCCCGCACACCTCAAATGGTGTTTACTAATCTAATAACGATTATTCATGTGAATAGGACTGTAAATCAACCATTGATGAGTTCAATGGCTGTTGAAAGGTACAAAAGTGTAGATGCTATGAATCCAAGAAGAGGATACTAAGAACCATCTCCTGTAACTACACCAATTCTTCATGATCACATAGATGGCCATTATGTTAAGCCAAACAAGGCAACTTTTAAGTATTTTGATTTCAAAAAAGATGTTAATCTACATGTTCATGTTAAAGTGTTCAATTCTGTAGTAAAAGTAAATGTAGAAACTTTTGAAGAGTATATCATCAATGCATTTAGCTATACACTAAAAGACATGACATTGGGTTGGTGCCATAATTACATGTTAAAATTTCCTGATTATACTTTTTCAGAACTTACACAAGCATTTTGCAAACGTCATCAAAAGACTCATAATGACAAGTAATTATACATGGAGCTAAAGAACATGAAGTAGGAGGAAACTTAGAGGGTGGAGGTTTACTATAAGCGGATTTAGAAGTTGGTTCATGGTTTACAAGTACTAACCAAATAATTTTTTTAAATTATTATGTTTAGAACGGGTTTGTAATCATACCTCAAAATTGCAATTGTAGGGATGAAGCGGTCAACACTACAACATAAGGAAGCAGCAATGTTGTTGAAAAAAATATGACTATTACAAAAGTAAGGAGTGCACTATCAATACCACATGGTATCAAATAGGCAATACTAGCAGAAACACAAAGTAATACAAGGAATAATGACAAACATTGCACAAATTGTGGGATGGCAAATCACAATGTGGAGACATGTAGAAAGAAAAAATAGCAAACCATGGTGGCAACCATAGAGGTAGCACAACCAAGTTAAAAAACATAGAAGACATCTTCATATGCATGTCACATCTGTGGTTTGAATGGACATAAAATGACAAATTGTCCAAAGATTGCTGAGATGCAAAAAATGTTTCATGGGAAATCTATGACAATAGTAGAGGTTCAACATGTTGTTGAAACACAAACAATCATCACGAATGTGAATGTGGTGGATGTTAATGTCATCATAAGACATAATGTAATTGAAGAACAAGTATTCAAGGATAGAGAACCAAGGAAAGAAAAGATTGTTGTTGACTGGGAGAAAGAAGAGCAATTGAAATAATCAATGGTGGAAATAATTCAATAGATTCAAAAAACATAAACCCAAATAAAAGGGCCATCCACATCCATGGAGGGATGGAACACAACCTGGCCAAGTATGCCAAATATATTATTTTTGTGGACACATAGAAATTTTAGGAAGTAGTGAATTCACAAGAAAACCTGATCATAGTAGAAGAGATTTTTTTAGACATTGGTAAGCAAATGCTAGAAACAAGTTATCCTTTGAACTTAGGACAATTACTTCAAATAGCTCTTGAACTAAAGATATATCTTTGGCAAAACCTAAAACTATAAAAAATTTAGAATGTAAGTAAAGCAACCATAGATAAATAAGTTGGTTCTTTAGTATTAAAAGTAGGGACAATTGTTGTAGCAATAGATAATCATATGACAATTATCCAAATATAGATTGGGAAAAATATAATAAAGGATGTGTTGCTGGATGGAGGTTTTGGAATAATGTTATCATAGAATAGTTGAGATTGAGGATGCAATTTCCAAAGCCTAAACCTACACCATATAATTTGAGGATGGTAGATCAAACAACCACAAAACCAATGGGGTTGATCAAAGATCTGAAGATATATATATGTTCATGGCATTCTTTACATAATTACATTGTTGCAACCCTAGCTTTGGGCTCACGACCAAGGCAAAGGGGTTGCAAGGTGGCGGGCCAAGAGGAAGGAAGTCCAGGAATCAAGTCAAAGGCATTGCAAGGGTGCGGGCCAAGAGGAAGCCAGGGAGTCACATCACATACTCCCGGGAGTGTAAGAAAGTGTGAGGGAGTGTGAAGGAGTGAACACTCACACTCCCAAGACAACTCCCACTTTGGGAGATGGAGTCCCGATGGACTTCCAAAACTTCAAAGAGCGATTTGAGGAGTCAAAACTCAATGGCTTGTGGCGTTTTTTATATCATTGGAAAGCTCTTAAAACCTAAATGTCTAAAATGGGCTCGCATTGCTCATTCAGACATCTGAAACACAAGTTATGGCCAAAAGAAGGGCCGGAAGTCAAACTGCAAATTTGACTCCCGACCAGAAAAAGTCGGGAATCGACCCGATTTATTTGTTTGTAGACGACGTGCGACATACCGTTGGAAAGCTTTCGACGAGAGCTACAACTTTGCTTTAGATCGCACCTCAATCGGAGGTTTGATCGCAAAGTTATGGGGCTTCAAAATCATGGGAGTCCCAGTTGGCGGGATTTCGGGATTCCCACTCGAGAATCCCGGGAGAGAAAAACCATTTGGATGTAGGCTCCGTGGCTAGCCACAGAGTATACTATAAGGGGGAAGGTGGTGGCTTCCCCCAAGTCCGGGCCGTGGTGAGTCTTGTGTGTCCGTGTTGCTCATGGTTTGTCCTAATACCAAGGGTGCTCCAACTATGCACTAACCACTTCGTGTGGGTTGTGTGTAAGCCCGTGTGAATGAGTGAAGCTTGTCAATTCTCCCTAGTCCCATCCCGGAGCTCTAACACGCCCTTCTACCCCTCAAAATGTTGTGAGTTAGGGAGCGTGCCCCGACTCCTCCCTCTTCCGCTGTGTTCCATTTGGACCCACATTTGGGTCCTTTAAGGAGTTGGGAGTGCGTCATACATTTACTGTGTTTTAGAATAATGTGGTAGATTCTAATTATTCCATGTTGTTGGGGAGACCATGGTTGAGGGATGCTAAAGTGGCACATGATTGGGGAAGTAATACTATAACCATACAAGGGAATGGGACAGTCAGAACAATTATAGTTACTAAACATTTGGGAGGTGAAATAAGAAGTCCAAAAATGTTATTGTGTAACAATTATTAGAATGGCATCATAGATGAAGAAGAAGATATCATCTTTGTTACAAAGCCATAATTGTTCTCCATAGGAATAATTAGTTTACTTGAGACAATTCAATTTATGAAAACCAAAATAAGGATAGTGCCACAAGACATTAAAAAGATTGTAATCATAATGAAATCAAGGCTTTTTGATTGGATGGTGATGCCATTTGGTTTGAAGAATGCCACAAGCACTTTGAGTTGAACAATGATAGAAGTCTTTCAAAAGTGGGTGCAATACATTTTAAAGGTCTTTGTGGATCTAACTTAAATGTACATAGTGCCCTTTAGTTTGAACACTTGAAACACCTACACTTGGTGTTAACAAGATTAAGGAAGTAAATTTAAAACTCAATCCTAGCAAATCTGTTTTTGGAGTTAAACACATAAGTTTTTTAGGACATGTAATTAAGTTAGAAAGGAATTATGTTCAATCCTTTAAAAATAAGGGTAGTGCTAGAGTTTCTTGTATTTATGTCAGTCACAAATGTTCGTGCATTTTTTGGGTTGATTGGTTACTACCGAAATTACATTAAGGGGTATGTAAAAATTGTTATTCATGGGTGAAAACATGAATAAGGGGATTATTTCGATTGTGACACTTGTAATTATTCTGGATTACATATAAATGTAAAACTTACATCCATATTCAAAATTAACATTATCAATTTTTAATTATTCATGTTGTCATAAACTTTAATGAAAATCATCATAATTTTTTTGGATGAATTCTAAAAAGATTATGGACTCATAATGGATTTTTAAAATGATAGCACTACATCTATCACATAGAGAAAATGAAAAATGTGGATTCAAAAAATATGTCAAAGTAGTGTCAAATTAATAATTTTAAAAAAATCATCAAATGAAGAATTTATTTGTGAAGTGCATTGAAAATTTCATAATAATAATATTTATAATTAATTTTTTAAAAAAATGACATGATTGTTATAAATTTTATCTTTGAAAGTTCATTTCAAATTTAATTTTTTAATTTTTTGCATGGATGTTTTTTATCAATCACATGTTTAAGGATATTCATAGGTTGGTTTATTAATATTTATGATTAAAAGCATAGGGGATAATTATAGGATTTATGGTTTGATAATTGTTAAAACTGCAAAAAATTTATTAGTGTTAGATTATGGACTTTTAAATGCCACTTTTGAAACACCTAACCATGTTTTTGCCCTCCCTTGTTTGAACTAACAAGGAAGGTTGTAGATTTTAGGTGGGTTCCCATTTGCCAAGGTGCCTTTGAAACATTGAAAAAGGTGTTAGTGGAAGCACCAATCTTGTATGGACCAAATTTTAACAAAGCTTTTGTATTTGATGTAGATTAATCAACTTGGGGGGTGGGAGCAATTCTATTGCAAAAAGGTGGGCAACAAAAACATGTAATTGCCTATGTTAATAAAGGGTTTTCATCAATACATAGCCATTTCCATCCCATGGAAGGGGAATGTTATGCATTTTAGATAGTATCTGCACATAAACCACTTCACATTAAGGACTAACCATAAGCCCTTTATGGAAGATAGGGCATGTGGATTGACATGTTGCGAGATTTTGATTTCAAGATCATACATAAAATAAGACCAAAGCATGGTGATGTAGATGCACTTAGTCGTAACCCTGTTAGTCTTGTAGCTGATAATGAAGATTTTGTAAATGAAATTCAAGACATGAAGATGTTTAAAATAACGGGGATTCATACTTGGATTTGGAGGAAATGTTTCAAACATATGAAATAATACTCCTAGACTTGAAATTCCACGAATCTTCATGGTGGAATTAGAGGAACAAGATGCGGAGGTGGAGGTAGATGTAGGACAAGCTAATGGTGGAGTGCTAGGGGCCACTAAGACCTTTTAAGCACATAACAATAAAAGAAAAAGGTTGCATGTGGCTTCCAAACAAATGACATGTCTAATTAATGTTAATTTGCATTTAAAATTAATTATGGTTGTTCAAAAGATGGTGGAAATTGGGGATGATGGTGGAGAATCTTTAGAAGTAGAAGATGATGACAATTGGGATAATGAGTGTAATTTAGACATCTGGCAAGATGTTAATTGCCTCATTGTTTTGAATGGGGGAAGGTTGTCTGATGAATGTGCAACAAAGGAATTAGACATAGTTAAAAATTGCATCCTTTTAATTATTATTAGCACATGGAAGCTTGGATTTTCAAGGGATTTACCATGCCAAAACCAAATGAATGGCAACAAATAATAAAGGATATGCATGTTAAGCTTGGACGTTTTTTATGCACTCCCATGCTCCTTGATAGACTCAAAATGTGAGTCTAAGGTGAAAACATCGGAAGGATAAGGAATTTGGGCACGCTCCTTGGTTCGCAACACTTTTGGGGTAGAAGGGTGTGTTGGAGCTCCATGATGGGGACTAGGAAAAGTGACAAACAATTCAATTACTCACACGAACCTGCACAAACCAAACAACAAGTTGGTTAGTGCGTAGTTGGAGCACTTTTGGTGCATGGATGAGCCACGGGCAAACACGTACTCACAAAATTCATCATGACCCGGACTTGGGGGAAGCCATCACCTTCCCCATTATAACATTTTTTGTGCCTGGCCATGGGGCCAACACCCAAATGTCATTTTGTCTTGGGACTCCCAAGTTGGAGTCTTGAAATTCCTGAAATTGGGACTCCCACAACTTTGGGGCCCATAATTTTGTGTGCAAACCTCCTATTGAAGCAAAGCTTGAAGCAAAGTTGTAGCCCTTATCAAGATCTTTCCAACAGTATGTGGCATGCCACCCGCACGTAAGGAAATTAAGGCGATTCTCAACTTTTAGTGGTCGGTAGTCAAATTGCCAATTTGACTCCTCGCCCTTCTTTTGGCCATAACTTATGTTTTAAGTACCCAAATGGGTCATGCAAACCCATTTTCGACATCTACGTTCCAAGAAATTTTTAATGATATAAAGAACTTTTTAGTCCAATGAGTTTTGACCCTTGCAATCACCTTTTGAAGATTCAGGAGTCCATCAGGACTTCAACTTCCAAAGTGGGAGCTCACTTGGAAGTGTGGGGGTTCATTCCCTCACATTTTCCTACATTCTCGGGAGCATGAAATGTGACTCTCGTGTTTCACTCTTGGCTCACACCTTTGCCAACCCTTGCCTTGGTCACGAGCCCAAGGTTAGGGTTGCAACAGTTTCAATGAACAACACACCTTGGTAGAAATTTGCATGAGGTATTATTGACATGTACTTAGGAAGTCAATAGAGTGGTGAAGGCATGCCACCAATGTCAAATGGTGAAGATGATAGGGAATATTAGATTTAATGTGGAAGAATTCAAGAGCATACCCATTCATGACTTGTTTTATTAGATTGTGTTAGATATAGCTAGTCCTTTTTTTGAAATTAAGAATGGTAATAAATACATCTTACTAACCATTCATCATTATTCAAAGTGGTGCAAGGTTAAAGTAATACTTGATCACATGCTATGATAACTGGAAAGTTCCTAGAGGATGAAATTATTTGTTAATTTGGTGTTCCAAAATGTATATTGACTAACAATGGCAAAGATTGGGAATTTGTGTAAAGTTTATGGGATCCAATATTGATTCATAACATTTAAGTGGCCATGTTGCAATGGGATGGCAGAGCCAACGATCAAGACCATCAAACATGGTATCTTTGTGCCATTTAGATTCCCAAAATATCTCAAAAGTTGAGAATTACAATTGCAACGGATGTTGTTTGGTTATAGGTGTGGAATGAAAGCCAATACCAAGTTTTCACCTTTTATGATTCTTACTGGATGCACACCTAAACTTAAGGTGGACAATCATTTGAGCATGTTAACACAAGAGTTTGATGCAAAAGTTGGAGTGGAGTAGATGGTTAGGCAAATAATTGCTAAGATGGAATTGATTGCTAGGATGCACAAGGCCATTATTGGGAATGTTGAGGAGGCACAACAAAAAGCAAAAGAAGACCTATGCGTTGTGGAAAGGGAGGCATGTGTTTCCAAGTTTTGTTATTGGGAAGGATATGGCAAAGATGAAGAAACCAAGCCAAAAGAAAGCCCTTGAGGCAAGCTAGGAAAAGTTGTATTTGTTTGTTGGATATGCCAATGGTCAGAATGAGATTGATGTTGATGGTGGATGCTTGTATCATTAAGGGATTTGATGAAACTCAGTGGCAATAACCACAAAAAGATCTACAACTTTTTCATATTGTACCATGATTTGACGGAAACTACAAGGGTGTAGCTAAATCAGTTTGGGGGTGGTCACATACGTAACCTAAAGGCATGTCCTATGGGGGCAGGACATCTTTAGGGTTTTCTTTTTACGCTTTGTGCATAGTGATGTGATTGCCAACTTTTTGGCAATTTGTCCTTGAAGGAGGAAGGCGATGGTAGCCAATAGTGGCACTACCATTCCTCTAATCCTTCTATACTTGGTTTGTTGTTGAGCGTGTGTGTTGGCTGATAAGCTTTTTGTGGATTCTCTATGTGAAGGTGTTGTGTGGAAGAAATGCAAGAAGAAGGATGGAGATAAGGAGTTGGAAAGAGGATTTAAGGGGAGCAATGTTCTTGGCAAGATCGGACGTAAAAAAATAATCTAAGTACCATTGTTTTGGAAAATCATGTTGTTCTTCCAATTGGTTTTGTTTCCTGCAACAAAGGTTGTAATTAAAGGTTGTAAGTATAGCTTTCTATGAAGTCATAGAACAGAGCAGTGTCAGAAATGTTTTGTATTTTCCTTGACTTAAAACAAGAGATCTGAAAAGGATGATAATGTCTAGATTCATGAGTCTAACAAGTTGCATGCATAAAAGTCTGAGTAGAATTTATCTTTGATGTGGGATTATGGAGTAAGAGTGAGTTGGTTTGGGAATTTGTCATTGAAGAGACAAGGGTGGACATTATGAATTTCTACCTTTGTAAGCATGGAATAATATTTGTCCATAGACTAGAGAGGTGAACAGAGAAAATTCTAATCCATTTTCTCCGGTCTAGGGTTGTTAAGCATTACAGTGAACAGTGCCTGTTGATTGGCAGTAGTGTGTGTGTTGATTTCTAAAGTTTGGTGTTGATCACTGGAAGTATGTTTCCAGGATGCTATGAATAAAATTTCTCAATTGTTTGAACGAGCTGTGTATGGGAGTGGTAGTGCAGATAGTATAGTAGGCAGATCTTCTGTGCCCCCTTAGTGGTCACACATGCTTTTTGTCTGACACGATTCAATCTGTTGTGCGTTCTCAATACTGGCGGATTTTCACAGAATCAAAAAAGCAAATCATCTCTTTAGGTCCAATGAAAGAGTGGGAGGAGGATCACCAACACACCAATGGACATTGAGGCCTCTTGTTAGCTCCAATGGGGGGGCGCCGGGCGGCGAGGGGGGGGTAGTTGGAAAGAGAGTTGAAAAGGTCCACGAATTCACCTTGGCACATTTCTCCACGAGTTGCTTCCTTTGAAAGAGGTGCATGGGGTGGTGACCAATGACCACCCATCCTAGCCTCTAGTACTACCCCCCAAAATTTCTACCCCTACAGTAAGTAAGAAAATAAGGGGCAAAGGGAAAAGTACAAAGTACCAAAGTACCCAGAAAGGTCAATGTGTGAATGAGAAATATCATATGAACCTTGGTCTTTTGTAAGATCCTGAACACAACTCGCAAGGTATACTTTTCGAATAAATGAACAAGTCTATTCTGTTTTTCTCAAGGTAGACGGTACAACGCCTTGTACCACTTGCAATCTGCAGGTTGCAGTCAAGACGACACAGAAATGAAAGTCGCGGTTTTGTGAAGACCAACAGAGTTGGCAAACGTTTGTTTAATTCCTAAACTCATTATAAGCCAAAAATGAACTCCTTTTGAGAATTTTAAATTTGGGCCATGCGGAGTATGGTCATAAGCTACAAATGGCACATTGCCCCATAGAGTCAATGTCAATTTAGCTGGGGACTTTGATGAAAATAATGCATGCAGTGACCTGGAAGGAGGGAGGGAGGGTGTGGGCAGGTGGGGGTGCAGTGTCTGGGCAAGGCTGCCCAGAGCACCAATGGTGCCAGACTTGTGAAGGACACTTGAAGGGGATTGTAGTTATATTAGGGGGGAGGGCAGGTGAGCATTACTTATCATAATGTCTAATCCACCAAAAATCTGGTGATTTTTGTATCGGATGCAACCTTGAGGACAATCAAAATATTTTCACAATGTGATCATTTGTATTGTGAGTCTGGCAGTAAAAGGTGCCAAATGTATAATAAGGTTTGAATGTGTTAGAATATCAAAGTGCTAGAAAAGCTCTAAGTAGTAGAGATTCTCTTCCTTCCAAGGGATTCACACACGTACAAATAGTCATGTACTAGGGAATGGGCCATCATCCTTTGCCCTTTCAGGGTCCTGGCAAGTGTCAGGGGCAAGCCCAGGCCGTGCTAGGGCTCAGAACTCACAGTGTTCCATGCAGTTTAAAAGTTCGGTAACCTCATGAGTCACACAGAATCTACCTCGGTGTTCAAATCAAACGACACCAGCAGATTCTGCATGACTAGCAAATTAATAAAGCACACACATGGAAGAGCCCAAGCCCTTTCGGGTTTGATGTTGTACCTTATTATCCTCTGCAAGCCTAATGTTTTCATCATATCTTCTGCCTTGCCACCCCCCACTATCGGAAATTATAAACAATATCCAGATCTTCCATATCACTGTTTCTAAGATGCCTTCTGGTGTTCTCTTCATCAGACGTGCAGAGTGCTATATGGTCCCATATGGGTTGTGCTAGGAACATGGACTGGTCACTGGGATTGCAAGTGTTGTTTGACTTGTTTAATATGACATTTTGGGGAGATTGAAAAAGTGCTCCCAGGAGTCATATTTTCAATAATTGTCACAAGTTACAAGGGCAATATTAACTGGGCATGAAATGAGAAACTGAGGTCCAAACTGGTGCCCAAACTGGTGTCCAACAAGATATACTTTACATATATGTTCGTATATCATGAAGATTTGAAAAATCAGCAAATTAATTTATCTCATAGTTCCAGACTAAAATACATCAAGCACAATTAGCAATGATATAAAAGTAATTTGATAGGGTGTTGATATCCAACATTGCCATTCAATGATTGGCTCAACAAATTATCAAGCTATGCCCTTAATCACACTCATCACGCATTGGAAATGCTCATGCTTTTTAGCAAAAAATCCCTTTGGTCAAAATATTTACAATCATATTTTCTATGTTGTAATACACCAACATAATAAATCCTGTCTTAATTTTGTCTGAAATTAAATGTTGAAATCGTGACCTGCCTTGTGCAAGTAAGACATGTTGGACTCATCTATATAGAGATATACAACATTGATCATTAACATACATAATAAGGGGTTTCATATGCATGCGGATAACCAATGTTCCTTAAAAAATTTGATGAAAGTCACTTTGTTGCCTTGTGGCTTGGGAAGTTATTGTATACTCATGAGCATCTATTGATGGCATGACATTAAAGGTCTACTTTTTGCTACTCCAACTAGCAGTTCCATTTCTAATTAAGAATTCCTAACCTGAATTGTACCCTATCAAAATTTCTAGCCCAATCTACATCACAATATGCATACATTTTTGTGTTTTCATAAACAATAATATAGTTCCCATTGAAGTAGAGGCTTTGATAGGCATTCCTTTCAAAAAATTAATGGTTTGCATTGTTTCCATTGCAACCTTGGGTATGGTAAGCACCACTTTTGGAGCACACTTGGTCCAAAGTGTTGGACCATTGTAATCTTCAATACGGTAGGCATCCCATTTGGTGCAAATAGGGCCCAAAATGTTACCATCAAAACCTTGCCTATGGTAGGCACTCGTTTTAAAGTGAACCAACCCTTAATGTGCTATTAGAACCTTGGCTAAAGCACACCTTTCAAAACATGCACGTCTTGTTATGTTATGTTATGTTAGGCACCCTTTTCAATGTGCACATGACTCATATAGTTTCCGTCAAAACCTTGGCTGTGGTAAACACTAACACCCCTTTCTGAGTGCACTTAGTACATAAAAGTATTATCAATACTTCCCTCAATTTCAACAAACAGAAAACACAAAGTGCTTTGAATAGATAATCAAATAGATGTTGCACTATAATCCAATAAATTGGATCATGACCCCCATAGCATGAAAGCTATTAAGTCATGTGCGTATCATTGCAACCTTACAAGCAATGAGGGCTAGATCCACATTCAAAATACTATTGAAAAGATTTTGAGTTTATTTTCATGTGTTTGTGTTCAAAAGTATCTTATTGTTAAACTAGATTTTGGTGCCACCTTTTTTGTGTCTTTTTACCATGCTTTCACTTAGGACACATCTTTTGAAAGTTTATAATTAATAATAGAAGAGATTTGCATTGGCTTCCTTTCCACCATACTGAAACATCTAAATATATCTTTAAAGTATTACTTTGGTTCAAATATATCTAGTTTTGTCAAATGTGTTTCACTTGTATCTTGAGCAATATTGGATCTCACTTAAATCCACTAAATCTCAAAATTCTTCAAGAAATTATTGTTTGTGTTTTTCAATAAATGAAGTCATTAGAAGTTGAAATAAAATTATCAACATATAAAGTATGTTTTTTCAAAAAACTCTTTTGAAATAAACAATATGGTTAACACCATTTTTTTTCTAATGTCATTTTAAAATTGCCTTGGTAAGAATTTGATTTTAAACATATGTTGTAATTGTCATTAGTTTTGACCAAAATATATGGTTCAATTTCATGTGTTTTAACATGTATCACACACTTTGATAACCATTTGATTATTTTTCTTAGCTACTCAATTTTGCTCTAGTGCATACATAGTCATTGTTTATTTCACAATGACATTATGCTTGCAAAACACGTAGAAACTTTTGGAGTTATATTCCTTACCCCCATCACATTTAATTTTTTAATATATTTTTAGTTTGATTTTTCACCCAAACTTTTAAACCTTGAACTTGTCAAGCACATTAAATTTAATCTTTGTGGTGTAAAGGAATGTTGAAAAATCATCAATGAAGGTTAGAATTTTTTATATATATGAGATGTTTCCATAGGACCACCACATAGATTTATGTGCATAAATTTTATAATTTTCTTTGCATTTGAAAATCCTCAATCAAAGGGAATGGGGTAGATGATGTTTACCATGCACACATCCATCATAAGAACTCAAATCATGATCTCAAAATTGTGGTCCATGTCTTCAACATGTTTAATTTTGGACATGGTTGTTAAGCTTACATAGAGATTGTATGCTTGAATCTTCGATGCCACAAATTACACATCTTATTTATGTGACATTACAATCTACAACCAAAAAGTAAACAACTCCAACCAACATGTATAACCTTTCTTTGTTGATAGCCTTAACAATCACCTTACTTGGCTCATATGACTTCAATTATAACATTTAGTTAGAATAAAATTCCACCTTGAAACCTTGTTATAAGAATTGATTAAATGATAATAGATTCTTTGGCAACTTTGGGACATAAAATACATTTTCAATGCATTTAGTTCCATTTAATAGTTTGAAAGCAATAATGCCTTTCATTCACACATCAAATTTGTACTATTGTCTTCAAGATATAGTTTGTGACCCAAAGCAAAGTCCCCAAAGGTTGAAAATGTTTCTTTTTGGAAGGTGAAAAGTTGTGAAGCTTGAGATTCAACAAATAAAAGTATACTTACAAACCTCAAAGATAGACAACACAATCATGAAATGTTCACCATTGCTTGTTCTAGTTATTTGTGAAGTATCTTGCTAACTTGCTTTTTCAATCTTGCTTCTTTTTATGAAATCCTTTCACAAAATGATCTTTTAATGCCACAATAATAACAAGATCCCTTCTTATTTAGCTTCTCATTCCTTCTTTTTTTTCAATTTACACCATTTTTCAACTTTTTAGAAATCCTTATACTAATAGTGTTCGTTATTTTGTACCATGGTTAAGCTCAAAATTATTGCTTAGACCACAATTATTCCAAGAGAAGTTATTTCCAAATTTTCCCAAATGACGGGCAAAAAAAAAAAAAATGAAAATTATTTAAAAAAAAAAAAAAAATAAAATTTTATTTAAAATAAAAAAAGTGTTTATAAATTTATTATAAAAAAAAAACCTAAAAAAATTAAAAA
>Ga0116227_10003268_pt1 | contig 36250 bp, 27 predicted proteins | sample S1TSphgellanicum_FD_89693 | JGI IMG/M metagenome (GOLD analysis project Ga0116227, IMG submission 89693) | Host-associated microbial communities from peat moss isolated from Minnesota, USA - S1T2_Fb - Sphagnum magellanicum MG | ecosystem: Host-associated > Plants > Peat moss > Unclassified...
CCTCACACTTTCTAACACTTTCTCACACTCCCTAGCACTTTCTTGCACTCCCGGGAGTATGTGATGTGACTCCCGGGCTTCCTTTCGCCTTGACTCCCGGGCTTCCTCTTGGCTTAACTCCCGAGCTTCCTCTTTGGCCCGCACCCTTGTAATTCCCTTTTCCTTGGTCGCGAGCCCAAAGCTAGGGTTGCGACATATATTCCCAAATGTTAACTTTCAATTTCTAAATTTTGCACAATTTTTTAAAAAAATGATGCAACACAAATTGCATTTTTGGAAAATCTAATGTTGTTTCTAGTTAAAAAGGTTTTTGCCTATGAGGATTAGTGAGTCCATATAGTTGCATACTTACCTTAATACAAAATATTATAGTGATGTATATGGAGCTTGCATTAACCGATTACTTATTAGCCACATACACATTTGATCTATGGATGCATCATATCTTTCTCACTATTATTAAATTTCTCTCAAGTGATTCGAAAACAAAACGTGTCATTGTTGGCTTATTTGAGGTGACAAACATTAGTGAGGCAATTATGTTTTCAAAATTGTAGCAATTCATGGACAAGTTTTCTTTGACTAAAAGATTGTTGGTTATATGAAGGATGAGAAGTTCAACTTGCAAACTTGTGCCAATACCCTAATTCAATTATACCATGTCATAACTTAACAATGCTAGAATTCTTTGATGGCTTGTGCTTTGGTCATACACTTTTAAAGGCTTGTTAGTATGTTATTTGTTATATATGTCAAGATTATACTTAATTTACAATTTATTATTACTATTTATAGGATCACAAGTTGGGTACTACTATTTTAAAATGTTTTGAATTTTCAAAGTGCCATTGCATTATGCTATAGTTGACAAATTGTAACACTACAAAAGTTGTATACCCTCTTCAAAAACCTAGGCAATTTGCAATGCCATGGTGAAATTTTTATCACTAGTGATAAACGATTGTATTATGAACTCAAATCATAGACATTGGCTATTCATAAATGCTTTGCAATTTATCATCTCTACTTGTCAAGAGATTCATGAAAAGATTTCATTTCCATGTGTTCATGATAGCTTGGTTGAAGAGAAAATTTTGGATCATGAGTTGTAGGAACTCATGATTTGGATGAAACAACAAGTATTGAAGGTCCTTTTGACTTTCATTTTTTTTTGGCTTAGCTTTGACAAGAATAAAAATCATAGTTCATGTTGGCATTTAGTGAATATTTTTTTGAGTCATGAAAAAATTGCCGTTGTTATTGCAAAATATAATCAAAATCTATTTTCCTTTAATGGCATATAAGTTGTTGATGCCTATTAGGTTTGAAGAAGTTGACAAACTTCAATCATAAATGGATTTTGAAATTTTGTTTCACATTTCACATTTTGGTGCAAACATTTACAAAAACATTGTGTTAAGATTTAAGTTTATTGGATTTCATTGCCATCTTTTTATCCTGGTGGTGCAAAGAAATTTTAACATAAGTTTCCTAGTATTACTATATTTGTGTGACAAACTTTTGGTATCTCAAACAACCAAATGAAGATAAATTGATTTTTATGAACAAAAATTGACCATTTGAATCAAGAATTGGCTATTTGAAACCTACTAACCTTGCATCCTTGTGTGAGGCAAAATTAGATTTGAAAGAAGAATTAGAGGTTGAATTTCAAAACAAGGTGGAACACAAATTTTTGGATCTACACAATAGATTTTAAGGGGCATTATAGTACATTTGATATCTATTAGGTGTTTTCTTTTAAATGTGGAAGGGATGAAATTTGTAACTTTTTTATGGTGATATGTAGCTAAAGACTAAAGACGTGTCGATGTTTTAGTGTTTCTATTGATGGTTGTTAGTGCTAGGTTACAAATGATGAGTTGAACTAACTATTAAGGTTTGTAAGAAATCTCTTCCATGATTCTAGATTATGACTAAACTATGTGTTTTGAATTTTCATTATGTAAAATGTTTTGTTATGTATTGTGCTGTGTATTAAATTTTTCACATACGTGTGATGCACGTTTGATTTTATGTTTTGTGCTTGTGTTTGTTATGTGATTCTAGCTTTTATGTTTATTGTTTATGTCTTGTGACATGTTTTTATGTTTATTATGTGGCTTATGGGCAAAATTAGCTAATTATAAACGAGCCACAATTGATAACACTTTTCACCACTTTCTTTTCTTGCAATTTTTGTTGAATAGATAGGTGATCAATGTTTGTGTTGTGTTTTTTATGGCAAAATTGGCTAGTTCTAAATGAACCACAACTTGTGCCATTTTTTACCACTTTTTTTTCTTGCAAGCTTTGTTGGATAGATGGGTGGTTGGTGTTTTTGTCATATCTTCTATGGAAAAATTGACCAATTCTAAATGAACCATAACCAATTGCATTTTTTGTTACTTTCTTTTCTTGTAAGTTTTTTTTGAATAGATTGGTGGTTAGGTGTTTGTGTCATGTCTTTTATGAATGTGCATGTAATTTGAAGGCAAAATTATCTCGTGTTAGTCTTCAATTTGATGTGCATGTTTGTGAAAATTGCAAGTGTGTTTTGTTGGTCTAAAAATTCTATGTTATGTGTCTTTTTAGTCATATGTGGTTTATGGATTTCATGTCTTGAGTTTTTTTGGTCTTGTGTCTTGCATGTGTTTTCAAATATTTATGGGTTGTCTTCTATGTCTAGAGGAGTTGTCAAAAGCTCACAATTGACAAAAGATATTGATTTTGATGATTCACAACTAGAGTTGTCCCACAATTAGAGTTGCTCACAATTAGGAAAAAACTCATGAAAGTTCAAAAAACTTTGTGGCTTGGATTTTAAAAATTGGGGTCCTTTTTGGCCAAAAAAGACCCAAATCATGGCTTAGACAAGGTATTTGTTAAAGAACCATGTAATGTACTTGGCAACATCACGGATCCAAACCCGTACCCCAACCCTCATACCCATCCAACCTTGGATGATTTTAAAATACCCGCCCCACATTGGCACATACACATAAGCCCCCTGAAATAACATTTTGAAATTTTTTAGTTGCAAATGGGCTTTTTTTATAATAATATTTAAATATGAATTAACAAGCCATAATTGGAAAATTTTCATTGCTATGATTATAGGGCTTTTATGTATTTTCAAAAAAATAATATTTTCATCTCATTTTGCAAGAGAATGAGTGCAATTGTCACCTTATAGGAGTAACTCACCAAGTGTCCAAGAGTTGCTAGGACTCCCCCATTGATTTCATTAGCTGAAGGTGGGTATAGATCAGCAGTTCTTTTTGTTTGGGGCAAAAAAAATCCAATGCAACTTAGGGCCTGTTTACACTAGAGACCACGGGTCCACAAGGGCCATGGCTTATAGTGTAAACCCAAATTTGGACCAAAGAATGAGCCACATGCATTTTTATAATTACAATAATTTTGGTTAAATTTTTTTAAATTTGAGATGTTCATGCCCAAACTTTGTAGTGATTTTTTATTTCTTTTTTTCATTCTAAGTTTCCTCTTTGGGTTTTTAAAAAAAAATTATTTGATTTTTTTGTTTTTTTTCCTTTTTTGCATCTTGAAAAAACATTCACATATCATGGATGAGAAAGAAAAAAAAGAATATTGATTGTGATGATTATGTATTGGATTTTTCATATGTTGATTCATAGATGAGCAATTGAGATTTTTTTACACCATTGGGTGTCACTATTTTCACTAGGCTCACCTCCAAAAGGTGGGCTTGAAAAAATAGAACAAAGTCCAAAGTGGCAATATCCAAAGCATGCCATGTGGGATTCCAAAACCACTTTTCATCCAAAACCATTTGGTTGGGTTTGGGCCCCAAAACACCCCAATGTAAACCCACAACAACCACCCCAAGCCACTTTGGGCCAATCATGGATTACAAATTGCAATGGGCCCTGGCCTATGGTCTCTGGTGTAAACAGGCCCTCATACAAAGGATTTTAGTGAAAAAAAATGGGCCAAAGGCACCAGATCTCGAGGAGAAAAATTTCTAATTCACCCACATTTAGACAATGAGTTTCAGCATGTTGCAAGAATTGTAACAAGATTCTTTAATTTTTCTTACTCTCCTCTGCCATCTCTAGAATTTGGCTAATTCCTCTTGTGGATGATTGTTGCCAGTGCAGCTGCATAACAAAATTGACAAGGTAAACCCTGATGCAAATACTTAAATATTTATCTCTCATCACAATCAAGAAATCTCCATGCTTGCAACTAAGAAAAAGCAAAGCAAAAAAGCAAAGCAAGGTTAGCGCTTGTTCATTAAGTCACAGAAATTTCCAGAGAAGGATAGACAAAACTGAGAACAAAGGACCATAAAACATGTCCTGGCCAATGTCCTGCTGTCCAGTTTCAAATATTACATTCTTCACACAGACACATGATAAGACAATAGAGGCATCTGTGACAAATACTTGGGTTCACCCAATATCAAAAACATCCTGAAAGGTACTATGAAACCAAAATTCCGCCAAAGTAATTTCTTGAGAAGTTCAAACCGGTTGAACATGTTCATTGAGCTAACTTAAAAGAAATGAAGAGCAGAACTGTTCTTAATCACATGATGGTGTGCAGTTAACTTCCACTGTTATAGCAACGACAGGTCTACACAGCTGTTGATTCTCCACAGCTAATGGAGCTAAAGTGGACACTAGCAACAAATGGGTGAGCCTTCCAGTTTCCAACTGTAGCTTTGTAAGAAAGCCTACTACAATGGTGCCAAATTTGGAGTGGAGAGAAAAATTAATTTCTCAGCTGAATACCAGAACACAGGTTCATGGTGTCACTGCCTGTTTGACAGGAGTTTTCCCAAATGGGAAAAGATAGGAAATATGGCTCCCAATATCCAATTAAGAACTCCTACAATCCTAATGAAAACTCCTATAAACTCACATCTAAGATGTCTGCCTTGAATGTCTTATTATCCACATTCCAATGGTCGGAGCCACAATTATACTGAAGGAGACAGACATTGGCCAAAACAACCCAATGCAAAGATAGACAACTGCTTGACTTGCTCTAGCCATGTGCAATCAGAGAGGCAAAAAACCATAAGACACCTGCTGACCATTCTGGATGACTCCAGCCTGCCCTTTCAGAGAACTTTCCCAAGGGGATGATGCCTTTCTATGATAGAAGGTGTGAGGGGAGCATGCAACCAATTGAGTGCCTGGCTGCAACTGTTGAAGAGGGTTGCCACTGAAGAAGTAGAGAACAGAAACATAGAAAACACTAAGACTATGTTTATGGTCTCATCCCTCGATTCTGTGACAAAACTCGCCCTTCTGGGAGATGACTCTCCACACGACCAAACCTGCTTGGTGGCCAGATCACGTTTGTCACCCTTCCCTTCAATAAAGCCAATGGAATCTGCATCCCAAACCAGAGTATCTGAGAGAGCAGCAGAAAAAACTTGCTCCAAATCCTTCACTGAAAGACACTTGAATTTAGTCACAGTACAGAAATATGATGGCAAACATGTGCAAAGCCTGGGCTCTCAGAATGTCAGAGTTGATTCAATTTGCATGTGGAGATCTCAAATGGACAACTTGAATACAAAACAAAAAATGCTCTAAACCAGGAGAGACGACAACTCACGGGGCCAAATGACTTGGAGTCTAAGCTAACTGCGGCATTGTCTCCTTCAACCCAGCAATGCCCTTTAGGAACCTGCACAAGCAATTTGGGGAAGCAAGTATTACAAAACTCAGGTTGCAACTGGGAGTTCATAAAAACCTAGAGAAAAAGAAATGGTCTGAAGCTTAAAAAACCTGAAGGATTTCGTATGTGCCTGGAACAGTCACCCAGTCACCCTGCAGAGCAATCAATCTCTTCACCAGCCACATCTTTGGCTCCAATGGTGACCTGGGGAATCAAGGAAAATCATGCAGGACTTTAGCAAAAAACAAGAGATCCAAGAGGTGCAGCAGCAGCAATGAGAAGCAAAGCAAGAATGGGCACAAGAATCATCTGTCACACACCACATTTTAAGAAAATGGCTGGTACCTGAATACCACCACATCCCCTCTCACAAAGTTGTTGTAATTGCGGAGCGACAGTTTGTCTAGGTATAACAAGTCAGCCTTGAGATACCCAAATGGTTCATTTCCCCCAGGATGTAGAGTGGGCTCCATGGATCCCCCATGCATGGTTGCAACACTGCCAAACCTGTTCATTTTTCACACAGACCCAACCGCACATACCCAACTCTTACGTGAGAGGCATCTACATACCAAGCTTTCCAATGTGCCCTAAGAGCAGCTCCACAGGTGGTCAGTATGTGATTCTGCAAAAATATTTCTCACATCAAGATTAGTTATTTACCTTTTTTTCCAACATCAGCCATAAAACTAAAACTGGGATTGTAAACAGGTGGGAGACTACTAATAGCAACCCACCTGGACCAATCAAACTATCTAGCCAATCAACAGCAGGCTCTGCTGTGCCTTTCACCAGCCTCAGCAGCATCCTGTGGAAAAATGTTGGGCCAAAGCCATTTCGCTGAGCTGAACTGCCATGTTTTGACTTTTCTTCATTCAATTTTCTTTTGCTGGGCCAAATGCCGAGCACCGGTGGAGGTGCTCTAACACACCACCACACACATATACCACTTTCAGAAATATTCTCCACACACACACATAAAGCAACTGGTTGTCATTCAAACCTGTCAGAGATGGTGACACCGACCACGGCTCCCGCCATCACCCTCTTCACGAACAACCATACCGAACCTACCAGCTCGCGCATTCGAGACCTTGCCAAAACGAACAATGTGGGCAAGCAAAAAAAAGAGAAAAAAAAAGATGAATGCAATGTGGTTGTTCAAGACCTGCAAAAATGAACTTCACACCAACAACTCTGTTGCCTTCAACTCCATCACACCAGCTTCGTCTAGAGGTCCCCACACCCCTTCCATCTTTTTTTTTTATTTTTTTGGTTTTCCCCAGGAATATACAACTAACTCCAGGCCCCCCTTCAGATCTCTTTCCGCCCACCTCCGCTTCCTCTTCCTTCTACTCGCTGGGAGCTGCCAAAATCGGAGAAGAGCAATCCGCTTCCACTTCTCATCATTTGTGTGCGAGAAAACAAAAGCGATTTGGTGAAAACCTAGTTACAAAACTTCTTGTTGGGTGGTACAAAATTAGGGTTTAGGTGTGGAATGTGTCCAAAGCAAGAAAGAAGAAGTTCAAAAACTTCAATGATGTTGGGATCAGCGTTCCAGTCTTTTTAGACCTAAACCCTAAACCCAAGTAAACGTATGGGTTCCAGCAAAATATATAGGTTTGTGGTTTGTCCAATATGCTTGTGTTGTGCCAAAATGTGATTGTTGTGTGGGTGCATTAGTTTAAATATGGTCTATATGTGTTTGATATAATGTAATAGGTTTTGAAAAAAATAATTTAAAGTTGTATTGGCTCATTAAATTTTGTAATGTTAACGATTTGGATGTTTTCATTAACATGTTAATATGAAAATCTCCAATTACTATTGTTGGACAATTTTTTGGAATTTGTTGCAAGTTGGTTTGTAAAAAATTAATAAAATGATATATTAACAATGTTGGTGGTTTATAAATTGTAATTATGTGTACTACTTGATGTGTGTTCTTGTTAAATGTTGTAGAAATGAGTTTAGTCTAGAATGTGTCATAGTTGTCAATTTTGACGAAATCATTGTTTTGTTGTAAAGAATCATAGTGTCATGTTGATCATAACAAGAAATAATATGATTTTTTTTTAATACTATAGTATAAATGTTTAGATCAATATGTATATTTTAAATTTTTGTTTCATTTAAACAAAGTATATGAGATGTAAGTATGTTTCAATCCATTAAAAGGTCCAAAAAATGTAATTTGAATCAACTAGTGTTTAAAGATTGGATAATTATAGTTTCTTTTCGAATTTTTTAAAGCAAAACAAACAATAACTTAGACATTGCATCTATCCTAAGACAAGTCATTTCTTCTTACACAATTGGATTTACATGGAAATTTTTTTTGGATAATGGCACTACAAGAAATCACAATTTTTTGACCAAGAATTTCAGTAAAAAAAACCCCATATGGTTTTTTTGCCCCCATGTCCAACTTGACCAAAATGTCATTTTGGATAAGTTGATTTGGATATGACTGTTTTAACTAAGTTTTTTTGGTTGATTTTTCTACTAGGTTTTTTTTATCAAGTTTTTTTTATTGAACCATCGTGACAATAATATAATTTGGGCAATGACCAAATATATATATTATTTAAGTTGTTTTATTTTAACTTAATATTAAAATAATAATTAATTAATTACCCTACCTACCCTGCCTACCTAGTTATTAAACCTAATATTTAATGCCAAAAACATTTTATTTATTTACCTACCAACCCTATGTCCTAAACTTAGGTTAACCCACCTTACTTAACCACTTAGGCTAGGCCAAGTCCCCTATGTTAAGCCTTTAAGCTAGGCCAAATAACCTAGGTTAGGTGGTCTAGTAGCTTTTACAACCTAGGCTACCTAATTTAGTCACCTAAGTAGCCAAGGTAGCCTAGGTTGCAAATGTGGGGACTTCAATTCCTCACCTTCACATTGAGGAGTTAAATTTTTAACCATTGCACCACCACCCCATAAGATGATTTTCTTGGACAACTTATTTGTAATGAACATGATTTTGAACCAACATATTTTAATTAATTTTTATGAGTTTTTTTCAATATACATATTTTACTAAATGAGCTTGAATTTTCTTACACTATTTACATTAAATAGGTAGGTTATAAGTAAGATAACCTAAGTAGGTAGAAGGTACCTATTAACAAATGTATGTACTTAAATAACATGTAGGTTATAATTTATTAGGCCTTATAGGTACCTACTAGGTCTATGTTTATACCTACCTAGTAAGTTATCTATGTTTATGTTATTTAGTAAACTATGTAGGTACTTACTAACCTATTAATAGACCTAGGTTAGGCATACTAGATAAGTAGCTTAGTTTATTATCTACATCTTATGCTTAGGCTACCTACCTAGTAAACCTAGGTGGTGTGGCCTAGGTTAAACTACATACCAACCTAATAGGCATAGGTGGCTTAGGCTACTAACCTTATTAGTAGGATAGGTTACCAAAATTAATAAATTAAATTTAAATTATTGATGAATTATTATAATTTATAAATAAATAAATAATATCAATGATTATTAATAATTTGATCATTTCCTAATAATTACTCAATATTAGTTGTTAATTAATTATTACTTATTATTCAATACAAATGGCTAGTTAGTGAATATTTCCTATGAAATATTAAACATTAAATAATCATTTACTATTAATTACTGATTATTTATTTGAATTAATAATTATCAATTAATATTTAAAAATGTATTAAGTAACAAATTAGTTTCAAATAATCACTTATCAATAATTATTTACAACTATATATTGACTACTATTAATTATTTTAAATTATTATCAAGTATTAACCAAAAAATTAAATAAATTTGTTAATTTTAATAATATTAATTAATTAATTAACAAGTTGATGGATAAATTAATTATATAAATTATAAATTATAAATTATTGATTATGAACTATCAATTATTAAATATTAACTAATTAATGTACTATGTTTAAGTATATACATGTGCCTAAAGGTAGCATGTAAGTAGCCTATTAAACTTTACAAGTAGCTATTAGGTGTAATATGCCTAATTTAAGGCTTATTAACTATGAACTTAGGTTTGGTATGTCCCCTATGCAAAATAAACTAGTAAGTTAAATAACCAAATTAGTATGGTTGATTGGACTAAATGTCAAATTAAAATGGCCAATTTGACTAAACCTTGGTCATCTTGATGAACTTTTAGCATTTTTGACTAGATGTTTGGTTTGTCACATGGTCAAAAAGGTCCATTTAATCACATGTCTTAATCAAAAGTAACTCGTAACTTGTGCTTTTCATGCCCTAGGCCTTTAATCAAAACAACCATCCCCCTTGGTCAATGTGGACATTTCAGTCAAGTTGGACCTTATAAAAAGTTACATTTTTCTATAGTGTGGGAATAATAAATATAAATTGTCCTTACATTTTGTCCTGAATAAAATTGTGTATGTTAAACCATGTTTCGTGACACCTGATGGGTCAAATGTTAAATGATCAAGAGTTAAACCTTATGCATGACGTGCAATGCTTACTACAACTAATTGAATTGAGAACTTTATTCTTGTGATTATCTGTGAAGGATTACCATCTATTTGTATTTTTGTTATTTTTCGTTCTATTGGTGTCCAACTTTTTTGAAGATTTTGAATTTTATCATACATATGTGTATATTGAAACCATGTGTTTAAACTAATACAAAGATTTTCAAAATTGATCCATATTAATTGTTTGTTGAAAACTTTTATATAACTTGAAACGTTCCATTTGCACCATTGACAAGCCCATCTAATGTTGAATAATTACTTGCACATAATTCAATTAATATGTTTTCCTTCAATAATAGTTTAGTATGTAATCCGCTTGTTTCATTTCGTAATTGAGATAATTTGAAATGGGTTGTAAATGTATCAAATAAGATGTTTTGCGTTAAGAATTTAAATGTTTGACCAAGTGTTATATCAAAAAAAAATTTATATTGTGCATTTTTTTGGGTGTGTTTGTATAAAATAAATATGGTAAAACACTATTTAATGGTGTTGGTTTGAGACAAATATTGTTTATATTTGATATGTCTTCAGTAGTTTGTGTTGCAATTCAAAATCTATTGAGAAAATGAATGAAACCAATATCGTTTTGTCACATAACTTGATGTAATTCATAACATTTTGCATGTTGATGTCAACAATTTGTGCTAAGAAAATTAAACCCATCTAATTTTGGTTTGAAAATCCAAGAATATTTAATTGGAAATGTTTGATAAAAATCAATTGTCAAAATTATGTCAAGGCTGCCCATAAATTGATTATGAACTTGTTTTATAACGAGTAGTCTTTGATCAATAAAAGTTAACATTTGATTTCTAATTAAAGATATTTTGTCTATTATCAATAAACAAAATTGATGACACTTTTTGATTAAACTATCTTTTTTTTCAACAAGAAATGATTTTAGTTCGTTTATGCCTTTGTTTAATGGGATTGCGAATGTAAAATGTATTGTTGTCCTATTAATGTTGAATGTTGTTGTCCTATATATGTTAATTTCATAATTTTTGGTTTTAAAGGATCAAGATTTACAAATTTTTTTAATGTAATATGATGAATGTATAGTATTATACACATAAGTTCTTACACCCCCTGTTAAAAAAATGTATAATGGTTGCATTGGATTTTCAGTTTTTTTGTATAAAATATCATTGACGATAAGGTGTTGTTCATCATTTAGTTGTTTCATTTGCAATGCAAATTGTTCATATGGTATTTTTTCATTTGATTGTTGAAGCATATCATGTATTGATGATTTTATTTTTTTCAAATTTTATACGTTTGTAACGTTCATATGATAAATCGTAAGGTTTGATTTATTCAATATTAGTTAATATTAGATCTTTTCCTGGATCGTTTACATTTATTATGTCATCAAATATAAGGTTTTACCATTCATTTATTTGATGAATGTTTGCATAATGTTTAATTTGTGATTGTAAATTATCCCATTCATCACTATATTTATTAGCAATGTTAGATTTATATATGAATTGTTTTTGTATTTTTTCAATTTTATGTTTTCAATTATGTAGGTATCTTTCCATGAGATTTGATCAATTTAAAATTTTGATTCCATTTTATTAAAAGGTTTAAATAATAATAACAATTCTCTATAGTGATTATTAAGATCTTTATGTAAATTAAATGAAACCCAACGAATGATTTTGTGATTACTATTTTTTTATATGATTTTGTATCATATTTAGATATAAATTTTACTAAAGATATAAAATGTAAAGAAGTAGGCCTTTTTTCTATACTTGTCAATTAATGACTTACAATGTACATTTATAAAAATTGCTGGTAATTTCTATAACATGTTCTTTGGAAGTAGTACGAATGTTCTTTCATGTTCATCACATGTATTTATAAATTGAAATGATCTTGTTGGATGGTAAAATGGTATAATTAATACTATATATGTATTACTTGTTGGATAGGCATTTGTTATGCATTAAAAAATGGATTACCTTTTTTTTATATGTTTAGATGTTTCTATTTGTTTAAATTTGTTTCATATTGAATGCATTTCTTAATTAATAGAATTGTTTGTTTTTGTTAGATATGAAATACAATAAGATGCAGTAACATATGGATCTAAAATGAATTGCACGTTTGTGTTTGGTTGCCATAATGGTCCAATATGTATTCCAAACACATTTGTTCATATATCATTTGGACGATGTTTAAAAAATAATGTGGGTTTTTGTACTGTGCATCTTAATGCTAAAATGTATGTTTCTTCATTTAAACACATGTTAGTTAAAATTTAGCAAAAGAAATGTCTTTACTTAATCCCATATTAACAAGGTGTTTAAATATTGTAATGGTTGTTTGACAGAGATCTACGATACATTCTTCTTCTTCAAGAAGTAATAATACATTTGTGGATTTCATTGGTGGTTTTTGGAATTGACAGTGGAATTGATAATGAAATTGACAAATGGGTTCATGTTTATTTTTACAAGTTCATTTATGTTGATGGATTTGCATGTTTTGAATATCTATTTTAACATTATTTGATCAATTGTTGAATATTTATTTACAAAATTTTCAATAATTTCATTTGAACAAGTACCAAAACATGGGGCATTTTCTATCCACAATAAACCATGGTCATGAGGTAAACCAGTAGCTTGAAATTCAATTACAAAAAAAAATCTTTTACTTTACCAAATATGATGTTTGTGTTTTTAAGCAATTTTTAAAATGCGTTCATTTTATGTTCATAATAACATGCACAAGTTATGGGATCATTCCTGATAAGTTCTTTGATGTTTGGTATGTTATTATTTATCTCATAATGTTTATTATAAAATAATTTAAGCATTTATATAAAAATTGACCAATTATTAATACCTACAATGAATGTAACAAAAAAACATTGGAGGTCCAAGTTGCCTAATCATTGCAAAAACATTTTAACGGAGTTGATCTAAATAATCTGGAAATGTTATAATTTGTCCTAACTCTTTGTATCTTATGTTTGATTTTAATATTTTATCTAAATTTACATTATCTAATACATAAGTTGTTGTGGGTGTACGTCCCATTAATTTTCCTTTTTGTATATAAATCCATGTAGAAGATAATGTAAAATGAATAAAAAAATTTATTGTTTTGAAAAATATATTGGTAATATGATATGCAAATTTCTATTAACATTAATCAATTCTACTTGTGTTATTTTTTGATATGAACATGATATACGTGGTCTTGAATGACCAAAAAATAATGTTGGATAATTGTATGTTTCTGCATCTGTATTTCAAAATAAACCAAGAGGTCAAAAACCTTTTCCTAATGCAATTGTTACAGATTTATCATTATCATCAACAACATGCTCAACAATTAATATGTTTTGAATTAAAATGTCTACATGATCTTCATCTATAATTTCTTCAAATTTATCAACATTCAATGTATTCAAAGTTTCATTAGATAGATTTATTTCAACTTTATCATTTTGACATACATTTACCAAATTTATTAACATTTTCCAATCATGTCTTATTGATACATTAGCATTGACATACAAAGGATTTTTACTAAGTTGATATAAAGTTTTAATTACAATATTTGGTTAAACATAAACTAACATATAAATTTATTTATATTTTAAATTTTGTTTAAAAAAAACAATTGTAAAATTATTATGTGGCATTCTTGGTAATACAATTTGGACAAGATCTAAATTTGTTGGAACATTAACAATGTTTCCATGTAATCAACATTAACCATATCTTTCAAGTTGGAAAATTCGTGCAAATGTGAGATGTGGTGCAATTAATCATTTTTCAACAACATTAAGTGTTGAAACAATATGCATTTGGTTTGGAACAATAGACTTGATATGCGTTCGTAGTTCTAAATCTAATGATTTTCCATGTTCAAGTTTTCTTCAACAAGATATACAAACTAAAATTTCATTATTTGGTAATACATTTCTTATTATATTAGGAATTTTTTTAATGTGTGATGTAGATGCTTTACAAATTTGAAATTTAAAATGTAATCTTTGACAACAATATAACATACATGTTTTGCAATATCTTCAATTTTTTAATATCAATTTTAATGTATTTTTCATATGTATTTGATTCATCATTTTCAATTACATCATCTGTTTTTGTGTGTTTATCATTTATACTTGATCTATTATCTTGAATTGTGTTGTCAATCAATAGATAATTACTAATTGATTTTGTTTAATTAATTTGATTAATTATCAAATGTTCATTTTTGATATATGTGGACATGTACATATCATTCATATTTTGTGAACCAATTTCTTTTGTTTTAATTTGGTTTTCTTCTATATCCATATTTGTAATATTCATTACGTTTTGAAAATGGTTGATAGTTTCTTTATATGATTTTAATTATAGATATTTAAGATGATATTTTATTTGCAATGTATTTAAATTCCACATTGGGTGCCCATAAATAAATGCCATTCCAATTTCTTGTGGTTTCCATGTTGGATTTATTGTTTGTATTTTTAATAATTGTTTATCGAGTTCAAAATTCCATACAAACCTTTTTTGTTTTCCAACAATTATAGATTTTCTACTATGATGTTGCTTTGTAATAATATAATTTCTATTAACAAAATCAAATCTTATTGTTTCATTTTTTGGCTTCAAGCAGACATGTTGTTTTAAAACCATAATATGTTGATTATTCAAACTAGATTGTAGCACATTATTTGATGATTGTAGACTAATTGTTGGGTCATAAAGTTTAACATGTTCAAAATGATCATTTCCATATACAATGTTCAAAGTAATGCCATTCATATTATCTCCAACCTTTACCATAATTTGTCCATTATTTTTGTTCCAAACATATATTGATTGTTGTAAATATTGTGAAATCCAATATATTGCTGTGAAGTCACCCCATAATCCACCATTACTAGCTGCTAATGACATTTTTTGAATGTACATTATTTCGTTGTTTGCTTTTCCATGATGTAAATCACGCAAAAAGCCTTTGTTTAATTCACGTTTTCAACATAATAATGCCTTTGGTGTTCCAATAGTCCAACAATTTTGTAAATGCATCATCGAACCTATTCAAATTGTTATGGAAGTTTTTGAATAATTTAGTAAGTATGTTATAGCATCAAACAAACAATTCTGTACATTGTATTTAAATCCAATAACTTACCAACAGTTGATAATTGAATTTCTATATCCATATCAAATTGAAATCTAATAGTTGGTTATGTATTTTATATTTATTTCAAACTTTTAGAATAATTAAAGCCTAGTTAGCCCCTTGTTTAATAACCCATATTTTATTTTCTTTTAGTTTTGAAAGATTAAAATTTTAGGGCTTAGGATTTCTTTGCAAACTTGTAAAGGGTTAGATTTGTCATAGAATTTAAGATTTCTTTGTAAATCTATGAAGTTTTAGGCTTGTGGCATATGGCAAGTTCCAATTGTTTACTTTTTTATTTCACACATAAATAAAAATAAAATAGTTTGATGGAATAAAAAACACTACATTGAAAGGTTTAAAATTCAAGGTTTAGGTTTTTTTGGGTAAATTTTAAGTCTAAAGTTTTTTTGCAACTTATAATGTAAGTCAACCTTGCAAGGCCGAAGGGTGCAACCCATCAAATAAGAGGGTCCAATGTATATAATAAAAGTATCGTAAAACGACAAAAAGTCGTAGGTCTTCGCTAAGGCCACTAAGATAACTAGATTTGAAAAGTGTAATTTAGATTATAAAGATTAATCAAACCAAAAAAACAAACCATGTATAATAGAAACAAATAAACAATTTTAATTTTTAGGATTTCTTTGCAAGTATCTAAAATTTTGAACTTATAACATAAAGCAATTATAAAGTGAATTTGCAACATGCATTAATAATTAGAAAAGAAATATACATATTTTCCAAATATGTAAGGGGTTTAACTTATAATTTAAAACAACCTTGGAATTTGAACTTACAAATATAGATACTTACAAATATTAATCAAACAAAAAAAAAACCATGTACAATAAAAATAGACAAACAACTTTGGTTTTTAGGGTTTCTTTGTTAATATCTACAAATGTGAACTTATAACATAAAAAAACATTGAATTCACTTTACAACATGCATCAACAATTGGAAAAGGAACAAACAAATATATATATATTCTTTTTAAATATGCCAAATTATGTTCATGTTGAAAATTCAAGTTTCAAAATGTTTGCATAAGATAAGCTCAAAAAGTCAAAAAACCCAGTTCTAGTGAGTAACCAAAGTTCTCAAACCATCAGAACCAACAGCTCTGTGAACTATTTTTAAAACCAGAATCGGTGTAATGTGAATTTAGATTTTTTTTTCTTTCAATGGACATAGCCAATCCTCAATGAGATCTTTATGACACAACACTAAAGGCTTCTAATTCAATTTGAACAGCCTAGTCAAAGTGCATAACCTACATTCTTCTTTGCAATTGCAACCAACTAGATGTAAGGGGCCGTGAATGAAATCTCAATGATGCTAAAACTATGTAATTGGATTTGGGCAACATGGTTATGGAGCCCAACCTATGACTTTCATGCAATTGTTTAATTACTAGACACAACATACAAGCAACAAGGATTAGATCAAGAGACTTTTACTTGAAGAAGTTTTCTCCATTACTTCTTTTCAATAGGATGCATTACACCTCATTGGACTATTGATGTCCCATTTAAACTTTGGCACACAATACACATTATCAATAAAAAAAACACCACTTCATCCAAGGCTTGTGCAACTTCCTATGTCTATTTATGTAAGAAACCATAAATGTTAATAGAAGAACAAGTTTACCCCACATACCCTTAGTGCACAACACAATAGGCTTTTTAACAAAAGGATGGTGCAGTTTTGAACCAAGTTATCTTCAAATATGTGCTTCAAACATGTACCTTTTGGCAAATAGTGGATACCCTTTTCATCATGTCTAGAAACTTGCTAAAAAGGACATCTTTGTGACTACATACAGACTGTTCACAATGTCTACATCCCACCAATCATGTTGTCCTACAATATCTATTGAATTTATGTCCACAAGAAATGTTTTTCCTACTAATTCAGTTTTAACTTAAATGCCTCTTTTAGATTGCTACAAAAGATTCCAAAACAATTATGAATATCTATATTGTTGAAAACAATTACTTTTATCCAAGATTCATAGAATTCACAAGAATTCCCAGTTTTGCAACTTCTTGTAATGTCATATCAACCTTGCATCTCAAACCATGTATACCTGCATTCCAAACCAAACATATTTTCAAATTAATGATTAGCAAAAATTTTACAACAGAAATTGAAAAACTTGTAAGGCAAGATCAATAAAGATTTCAAAAATGAATATTGTACCAAAACATGTACTGATATATTTATCAAATTGATGTATACTTCAAATATCACACAAAGTATATTTGAACCAAAAAGACCAATTGGTATGTTGTATTAATAAAACCCTCACAAAAAAATCTTTAAAAAAAAAAAAAACAAACAACACTTCAGATCCTCTGATAAATATGCACCATACAAAAATGTATTATAAGATCTACAAAAAGAAAAAAATCAATATACAATGTAAAATGGTGTATCAAAATTCAAATACCAATTTCAAAACACATGTAATATTTTTAATATAATTCACTAGAATAAAACTAGAATTGGCATCAAAATTGTCAAGATTTTCTAAAATAAAATCCCATCAATGACCTAATTATACAACCCTATCATAAAAAATCAGACCTTGATACCCAAAATTTTCTATTTTGCACGTTGTGTAATCTATTGGTGTGGACAAAATCAAAATAATACATTGTATCCACTTTTTGTTTCCACAATGTCATACAAAATTTGCCAAAAACCCATAACTCAAAACTACATTTCAATACAAATCATTTTTTTTCATTCATTAATGAAAACCCAACAATTTATGTAGTAGGGCTTAAGGTGAACTTGTTGATAAGATGTGTGTCATGGAAAATCTTCATCAGTGAGCCTTGTCGTGCCTTGAATTCATCAACCATCCTCAAAGTTTGACCCACCAAAGATAGAACCCAAGGCCCCGAATGAATATAATCATATTTTTTGCCCATCTCTTGCTTGATCTTGTAGTTGATGTGAGCCCCACTTTCGACTCACACAATGCATTTGCACATATAACAATAATAACTAGAATCCTTCGTTTGTAAATGATGTTAAATGGGACTTGCTATAGGGTCCAAATTCTTTAAGGAATACCAAAATATTGTCATGTTGTCACCATTTTTGTACTCCTTTGTTTAGTCTTATTTGACCATCTAAAAACACAAAATGGATGAAATTAATGGAATTTAAAATTGTAACGATCTAACATATGGTACTTATAAATAACTTGACACATTTTGACTCATTACTATTAATGGGGATCAAAATATATGACAAAAAAGGACTTCATTAAAGATTAGGTCCTTTTTGTCCTTAGTGGTACACCTTAAAGAATTTGGACCCTACAATCATTTTCAAAACAAGAAGTTTTGATGGGAATATGCAACTTCCCCACAACCTACAGCAAATCATTCGATTTAAATCCACCACAACATTTTTTCTTTTTTTCTTTTAAAACTACTAATAAATTATTATCATTAGGGTTTCAAAATTACATTAAAACAGAAACTAGGCATGAAAAGAATCAAACTAACATTTTAATTATTATGATTAAGGTTTGGAAATTGCATCAAAACACAAACCATGCGTTAAAAAAATTCAAGGATAGGCATAACTATAGACATAAAAATTAATATCTTAAATATGCATCCAAACTAAAAATAAAATGCAAGAAGTCGATATAACATTTGATCATACCTAATCCCATTTACAAATCCATTATGTTAACCCTATCAATTGACCATAAACCTTAAACTAATATCCAAAAAAGGTTATGTGTTTTAGACAAATCCAAAACAAAAGTGAATTCTTCAAAAATTATAAGCTGTACAGACAAACTTAAACTAGAATGAAGCAATACAAGATAGTGGGTCATACTTGGATGCAATTTCCATATTCTATAGCATCCCAACTAACATTAAAATAAAATACACCAATACAAAACAATAGACCATACCTACATGTAATATCTATATTCTATAACCTTAAAATCTAGCAATACAAACCACCAAGAATTGAAAAGAATTCATTATCCTACAATTCAAACACATAATCTTGGAAACAACCACTTTTAAACAAAAATCCAACAAAACAAAACAAAACAAAAAAGAATTAAATACTCACATTAATTGTTATGGTGAAATTCAACCCGTTAGTTTAGCTTTCATGTATTGTAGCCAACCATAATGCAAAGATTGCATCCACCACTAGAATCACAAATATCAATGCATCATTTGTTAGAAGTTGTTGCCCACCATGTGTGGCACTCCTTACATTCTTGACTAGAAAGGTTGTTGGCCTTCTAGTGCTATATGTCTGCATCAATTGCATATATTCAAAGTAAAACTCAAGAAAAATAATAATGGCTTGCATGTTGTGATTACCCTCACCATCATATACAAACAGAATGAAAGACTTGGTTGAACACCCGTAGATGTCAATGACAACTATTTTGATAGTACCCAAATAATCAAGGTCATCTTGCTACATAAACCCTTCAGTGGTATAGGTCGGGATGCAATTTAGAACGAATGGGAATGAATAATGTTTTCAATAACAATCGTTGGACCAATTGTAAGAACAAACATCCAACCCCTTCATTTGAACTTGTTTTTAAACATCACTCCAAAGTTTGACATTCAAACAAACGAACCAACATTGAGTTAAGGTGAAAATGTTGTCACAAATGTGGATCCAACCATTAATGTGATCGTCATGAAACTAGATGGATCAGTAAGATCGCAATTTATGTATTTGCAGCCACTTCCAACCACATCACACGAGCCATAGTGACTCAAAATGCAACCTTCAAAAGGTGCTCCAAGCATCCTTTGTTATACATAAAAAATTGACACCATATTGATAGGAGCAGATTGCATTTTGCCCAAGCTCACATCACCTAGAACGATTGCATTACCATAATTAACAACCATTTCCATAGCTCTATGGAATAGAAACACACAATACAATATCCTAAGAAACCTTTTTGGAACTCTTCCAAACCAATAAAACAACTTTTAGAAGACTTCGACCCAGATAACAAAAACACAAAATCCTACCACAAAACCAGTTGAAAATGTACAAATATGTTAGCCAACACCAAAAGCTTGCAAAATGCCTATGTACATTCAACCTAGACAACAACAGTTCAAAAAATCACACAAAATTCAAATTGAAAAACACAAATACTATCAATAGGTCAAACTATAACTAAAATCAAAAGAGGTTAAACAAATCTAAGATTCTTTTGAAGGTGAAGAAAAACAAAGCGAAACAAAAAAAAAACTAGAATAATGGAAACTCCACTAAAATAATGAGCCCAATGTCTCAACTTTTTACATAAACACCCCAACAATGATTTGAATGAGGCTAGGACAAATAATGAGAGAGTGAGAGATCATGAAAACACACCCTAACAATTCAATGTGTAATAGGGTTTCATACATTTGTGAGAATTTTAAAGGACCGATGGAAACGGTAGGAAAGGATCATTATTTTCAATGTTCAAGGTTATGTGTAAGCCTAAAGATAGTTTTTCCACCCCAATGGGATTGTTGGATTTGGTGATATGAATTTGTTTTCGTAGGTATCTTAATTGAACTAATTGTTCAATTTGTAATGTCTATTATATAGACATTGATCTAATACATTATTTTGTGCACTTTCTTAAACTAGGTATATGTTTAGTAGGGTTGCAAAAATTATAGTGGGCTAACTTCAAAAAAAAATTAGGGCAAAATATTTGTCAAAAGGTTGCACAATTATCTGAAAAATGGAATATTTTTTTTGTTATAATTTATTTTTCATGAAAACAATTCTCCTAAAAACAACAGAAAACTTTTGATTTTGGGGAAGAGTGTCACCACATTTATGTTTATTGGCTACATTTTGAAAAAGTTCCTTGAAATAATGTTGCTAGTTAAGTTGAAATCTGCCTAGGGATTCTTGCCACTTTGGCTCCATCAGGAAATTGGCCAAAAAAACACACACTGATCTACTTTCCTTTCTGACATGTAGCCAAATTTAGCTAATTTCCTCTTTTGAATTATCGCCAAATTGGCTACTAATCATAAAGAGTCTAGCCAAATTTGGCTACAGGGCAGTTAAGGTAGTAAGCTTTTTTTTTTGGGGGAATCTTGCTACTGTTTGACGCCTTTCACGAGCAGGCATTTTAAATATGGCGAGCTCAATCCAAAAACCTTGCTTTTTGGCGCTTGGTTTTTTCCATAGAAAACGTGTTGTGGGGAGGAGACGAAAGAACGCCGGAATTGCGCTGGTAGAATCTGCCGCTACGTATTTCGTGCGTTCACGACCGTAGTGTACAGCGGACCGTCCCGCGAGCGAGCGAGCGATGGCGAGGAACGTAGCCGCGACTGCAGCAGCGGAGAAGGAGTAAGGAACTTAACAGTACGCGCGATTGCTGCGGCGGAGTGATTTGTAAGTAGAGCTGGGAAGATGGGCGCTCTGTGTTCGTGTCTGGGCGGCGATTCGCCCAAGGAATCGAAGGAGCCAAACAACCAAGCTCCTGGTGCAGTGGTTAATATAAGTGAACCGAGCTCTAGAGCTGGTCTTGCAGCCATTCGGCGGTGGGTCTCTCTCTCTCTCTCTCTCGTCTGTCTTACAATCTTCTGTTTTCTTCTTTATGAAATCATCGCTTGTCTCTCTGCGAAGTGCTTTGCATAAAAAAAACCCTCTTCAGCCTAACAGTAAACCCTAACCCTAAACTGGCTTCAGCTCTTGTTTTCAGATTGTGTGACCAGATTTGGGGACCATGCATGCTATGTTCCGTGCTAATTGGTACATAGGTTTTACTCATGTGGTTTTTGGCATGGCACACAGAGCGGAACAATTTGCAAATACACCTGCTGGAAAAGCTGCACATAAAGTTGCTAAAGTTGCGAAGGCAAGGACTAGCCTTGCTCCAAACAGAGGAGGGGAACCTGGACTCAAAGTATGTGTACCTAACACATCCCTACACGCTATAGTATATTGACTTCTTCTTATGTAGAGTGAGGATTATTGGTGTTGCGGCTTCAGAATGGTGCAATGAATGACTGAGGATTTGCTTTTGAGTGATGCTGTGAAGCGAATCTATTAGATTCAATGCTCAGAACTGTATTGTGACAGGTGTAGGGTTGAGGGTTGGGTTTTTAGGGTGGTTGTTTTGTTGTTGTTGCATGAAGTGTAGCTTGTAACTGATGTCCAGCACTTGAGAGAGCTTAGGAGATTCAGCTGTTTATTATTATCACATGAGTAGTTCAGAAAGTTGTTATAATGAATCTCTAAGAGTCAAGCTTTGTTTTATTGTACAGTGGCAAATGGGATGATGATGATGAACTGGAGCAAAGCATCTTGCCCACAAGTATGCCAACCTATATTGATAAAACTGTAACACCACCTATGTACCATATCTAAATGCAACCTCCAACATACTTTTATTGCCTCTAGCCCACAATCCTAACCTTTATCATCATGGGTTATGTTCCGGGTGCCACACCATGGGGTTATGTTCTGGGTGCAGGTGGTGCCAACCACCACCCCTCTATGTAGGCCCCTCTCTATGCCTTAGGCTCAGATTCTTGCGTGTATAAGCATGGATAAGCTAGAATGAAATGAAGCTTAACCCTCACAAGCTTGTTTTAGCTCAAAGGACAAAATTGTCAACTTTTTTTATTAGCTATGTCTCTTGAGTGCTTAGCCAATGTCATTACTGAGCCTTCCAATTGTTCTAGGAATCCAACAGAAACCCACCTGACACAGATGTCTGTATAGACGCAGATGTCTGGAGGTTTTCTCTGCAATCCCATAGATATGATTATCTATTGAATTCCTCTTGGGAAGAGGAGTAGATGTGGTGACTTGGGCTGCCCCTGTGAGTTGTGGGAAGCTGGGCAGCCCCCAGGATCCTGTTGTTCTGTGCCTGTACCCAATGTCCTCTGCTGCCTCCTCCTCTTCTGACAGCATGTTGGGTCTGAAACAAAGGCAGCAGCAGTGGTGACATGACATGACTGTGGTAAGCTTTCTTGTCTTTGTCTCTTCTTCTTCTTCTACCATCTCAGGTGGGTGATATTGTTTCTTTGTTTACTTCCCTGCCCCAGCTGCCCTAGTCTTCAAAACGTGAAGACAGTTTGTTGCTTGAGTAATTTTGTTGTCTAGTGGCTCAGGAATACTAGACAATCTGATGGTTTAGCACAATTCCTGTCCATTGATGGAGAGTGTCATGCCTTCATTGTAGATTTGCAAGTTTGTGACCATTATCTGTGCTGATCACCAATTTTCAAGAGCCCATTTTCTGTACAACAATATACCCCTAGTGTGTTTTTGAGCTTGAACAAGGGATGTCGCTGGGAGGATGTGTGTTTTTCAATCCTGCAATGTGTGGTAGGCCCAAAAAGTGATACAAAGAGAGCTTTGGCTGGAGTCTTTCTCAAATGATGACAGTGGTTGGATCTTAGGTTAGAGAATGCAATGTTTCCAATGATGCTGTGCTAATTCTCTTTGTCAGCATTAATACGGATATCTGGTATGCGTCAGGCTTTGAGGAACGCATGGCATGACCATTGGGATCTGGGTTTCTGGTTGTAGGTAATTGCAAGGTGGATCTTCAGATTTAAGAAGTGACAGGAGGCACTAAGGCCCAACAGCATATTTGAACAGCCATGGACAGAAGCAGAGCTGGGCTGTGATGGCATCATGGACTGTACAAGGCTTGCAAGATATGTGAAGGCTGCAATTTGAAAGTGCAATGCCTCAGTGTTTTGACACATAAAGTAGAATTGAACTAGAGTCCATGAGTCTAGACTGGCTCACTTTCATTGAAATGGCCACTGGCTGTGCTGATCTGTGAGCATTTGAAGAGGACAGAAGCAGCAATGCAAAAATAATCAAAGTGGCTGTGAGACAGATGGTTGATGTGGGGAATAGCCTTGTTGACCCCATGCAGGAGGAGTAAGGAGGATGCTTGGAGTTCAACAAGATGACCCATGCATGATGCAGTTCTTTCTGGGATTTGAGATGTGGGGAAAGGACAGAAGGCATTTGGAACTATTTTGACAAATGAAAAGCAATGGGTTGGGGCTCTACCCTGCCACTTTTGTGGGTGTGTCCAGTCTAGTGGCACTTACTGAGGGGCACATGTGCTCATGCACTGATCATCCAGAATTTTTAGGAGTCTCTTGGCTTTGCAGCAGTAGCCAACCCTGTCACTTTTGTAGTTGGGTCCAGCCTAGTAGCACTTACTCAGGGGTACACATGCTCATGCACTGATCATCCAGAATTGTTGGGAGTCTCATGTCTTTGCAACAGTAGCCTTGTCTAGTTGACATGTTTACCAAATGTTGAAGCATTCAGGATACTTGAAAAGTTAATCTGGAGAAGGCAGAGAGGATGTGAGTAAGACAACCTACTGTGAATCAGATGATTCTGACCTCTCTTGGTGCTTGTGGAGTTCAGGGCATTGTCCATGTGGGAGAACATCTTGCAAAGGGAGTTTTTGACTTGGACTCTGGAAATGCAGCAGGGCTACAGGCCATGTTGAGTAAAGTCTTTTCCAACTTCCAATGGAGAAGTAGAACTCCAACAGTCTTATTCCAAGGTGATTGTCTATCTTTCTGATGCTTGAGTGCTAGTCAACATCATAATTGGGTCTTCCCTGTTGCTTCTGGAAATGCGACAGAAACAGAGGACACGGATCTTTGTACAACAGTTTACCAAAATTGTGGAGGTATATTATTATATCATAGTGATGGTTTGTCACTTTGTGTGCAACACTCACAAGGTTATGATTGCACTCATTGTTGTGTCGCCTTCAAAGTGGTGTTGTGCATGTTTTCCTGGAATCTTATAGATGTATCTTCCAATGCTCTATTTGAACTTAAGAGAACATACTCTTCTAGCTTCACTACTCATGAACAACTGGCATATGAACAACACCTGTACAACCATACTGAAGAAGGTTTCTCATTTGTGAAGTTTCTAAAAAGCTTCACAAAAACTTGAGTGTTACACAAAAGCTTGAGAAAGAAGTATTCGGTATCAAAATGGGTTCAAAAGCTTTTGAAGAGTCCAAAGTAGTTGTAGCTTCTAAAGACCAAATTAGTCAAGCAGAGCAATACCCATTTTTTTTGGTGTCAACATTGTGTCTCTTTTGGTGTTGGTAAATTTAGTCCGTGCCAATACTAGGTAGCTGGGTCTATGCAGATAGATTGTGTCACTTTGATCAGTAGCAGGTAGGTAAGGGGAAACAAGTATGGATTTGTTCTTGTGCAATATCCTCATCTTTTGATGGTAACATCCCCTATTTGGTGAGTAGGTAAGTAGGTGCATGTAGGTTGCTTTAAGTAAGTGGGTAGGTTGCTGTGTAATTCAGGGCTGTTCATGTTTTAGATGTACGTAAGGGGAGGAAAACAAAACAAACAAACTACCTTCCTTAACAATAATACAAGATATCCGCTTACAATAGAGTGGGTACAAATCTTTATAGAGATTTAATGGAGTTCACTATACATGTAAAATCAATTGCTGGTTTGTGCCCAGCAACTCTACAAGGGCATCTACAATGTTCTTGATTTTACAAGCAGCAGCTATGAAACAATCAAATGCACACACTCTAAATCAAGTGCACACGCTCTCTGTGCATTTATGAAAACCCTAAACTCATGCACACAACAATAGTACAACCAATGTAACATGAAATGACAATACACACAAATACTGGACACACTAACTACAATGCACAAGTTTTTTTTACTATGTGCACTAGGGGAGGAAGTGCACAAACCTACTACTCAAGGCTTGGGCATGTTGCTCCTGTGGTTAGTAGTTCTGTCCAGCCCCCCCTTGCAGCTGCTCATTGATTCTCTGTTAATAGGAAGCAGGAATAAAATTGGTAATCAAACCAGGCACTGATACTGGTACAATGCGACATGGTCCTGGTGCTGAAATGTGAGATCTTGTGCTGCTTCTGCTTTGTAAGTGATAAGACCCAGTTTGATTCTTTGTTGATCTCTCGTCCTTTGAGCTTCTCAGGCTTCTGCAAAATTTGGAACAAAACTATATTAATTCTCAGCAAATTAATATAGGTGGGACAGTTGCAATTTTGCCAGCAGCTTCTCTGATTAGGTGTAAGTCCATAAATCCCGATGGAACAAGCAGCTCATCGTGTAATGACTCTGCCTGGCTAAGTTATGGCAGGTGCGAGTAGTAGTAGCAGCTATAGGAAAGGTTTTTGAGAGAAGGGTTTAGTGGACTTCAAACCTTGTAGAAAGTGGGTGAGAACTATTATCCACATTTTCATTTGCAACCTGCTGAGCATAAGGATGAGCTGCTGGCTCCTTGAGCTTGTCTGTAGCTGTAGCTACTCTACAGTTGATCCCACCAGGTCCCTTTTTCTTCACTGAGCCAGTTTCTGAGCTTTTTGCGACCAATGAATTGATTTTTCTTGCTGAGAGAAGAGGACTTGAACCCTGAGATCCACTTGTGAAGAATCTAGACTTCAAGGCTGTTGTAGATGGTGAGCACTCAGAATCATCAAGTGATCTACCACCATCAAAGGACTTGGATGTCAATGCCCTTTGGTTTTTCAAAAGCGTTGCAGAACTGGCTGATGATGGGTGTTCTACAACAAACCCATTGTTGGCAAATATTGCATTTTGTGGTCCTTTCTCTGATGATGAATTCCTTGGGGTGCTATTATTGCTTGCTACCCGTAATGCTTCCTCTGAAACTTTCAGCCGCAGATGCAGTTTGTCCTGAACAAATAACAGGCAAATCAGCCAGGCAGCTCCACAGAACAATCTATTTTTTGTTTATGATAATTTTTGCAATGCATTTAACCAAAATAATTTTTCTATTTATTTGACCATGAACTTTCATTTCAACTTATCCCTACACTTGAAGCAATCATGCATAGAGAGTACATTAAAAAAAAGAAGAAGTAAAGGTTGGCCTAGATAAAGAGGGATGGACTACAACAAAATGTTTCCTTTTCAACTAAGTGAAATGACTTGAGTTTTGCAACTTCCAATTTGTGAAGCCAAAAATGGAAGTTGCAAAACCCAACTTGTTTCACCTAACGAAAATTGCAAAACTCAAAATGAAAGTTGCAAAACCCAAGTTGCTAAATTTTCACCTAGTTTGAAAGGACATGTTTTTTTGGTTGTTGTTGTTGTAGAGGTGGTTGGGAATGAAAGGAAATTATACCTTCAGTTGCAGCTCATTCTTTGCAGATTTCTCCATTGCGGCCAACTTCTCCCGGAGTTTCTGAATCTCGCCCTACAAAAATTTAGCCACTTCTCATGTCAGAATTTGTGGTCAAATTTAATATCTTAGAGCCTCAGGGACACTGGTGCAAACAAACACTGAACATTTTGAAGTAAACAACAGCTGGACATCATTTATAAAGCAGAGCTATGATGGTCACAAGCCAAAGTTGTGCAGATCTAGATGAGCACTAGTGATCACCATGTGCAACCCCAATGAGCTTGCTTGCAGAATTCATGTGTGGATCAAAACTCTGTAGATTCTTCTATATACATCATGATCTGCAAAAGAAATTTCAACACTAAAGATCTGGAAGGCAAATACTTTTCACTGAGAGATTCATAGTGTGTTCTTATGACCTGCATAACACGCCTTTCATCAAGCCATTGCTTCACAGGCATGAGCTTGTCCTCAGAATCCTTCCAGCTGTTAGCCACCACTGTGGCAACTCTGTTGGCGCTGATTTTTGCACGAGCAAGCTCACGTTCCAGAGTCTTCTTCCCTTCCTGTCATGCAGCAGGAACATCATTCAGGATGTGAAGCCCTAAACCCTAAACCCTAAACCCTAAAGCTTGCATATAACATCAAGGCTCAGGGACAGGAAAATATCAAGCAAACAAAGAATCACTACTGATCCCCGGGCTGAATCCTGATAGACAAGATCACTACCCACAATGCAGCCTGCAGTGTGCAGCCACTGCAGATCAGGTCAGCACATTTTTTTGCTGTAGTCCTGGCACACATAATAATTTTTTTCTGCTTCTTTCAGCTGCACATGAGCATGGGACTTGTCTGAAACTCGGTGGGACAAGAAAAAGATAGCTGTGGGTGGGTGGGTCTCTAGTATGCAGAGCTGCTGCCGTACTGTAGGACTTACTGATAATTCTTGAACTTGCCGTTGATAGTCTCTAATTGCAGCATTCACATGAGCAGCAGTGCCTCCTGCTGCAACTGCTTCTTGCAGTTCATCAACTGTGGTGCTCAGCTTCTCAACTTCAGCCACCTTTTGTCGATGCATTTTATCAAGACATTTGTTGTCTTCCTGCAGCAAAGCATTGATTAAGAGTACAAGCACCACCTCAGCGGCTGCCTAAGGCGGTAGTACTCTTATTCTGGTAACTCCCTCAACCTCGGGCCTTGCTTAGCACAAAAGGACTCTATAATCTCACATGAAAGATACCAGGCTGATCCTGAGCTATGTCACTAAGACTCAAGAAAATGGTGTAAATTCATCTGGTATCAGAAATAATCAGAACTTGTTGTATATGTAGATTGCATCTAGATTAGAAGTTTTCTATATCCAGTAAGGGAAGTTTTTAGTTTGAAGTATGAACCTGCCATGATCACTTGGGTGAGCTGCACAGAGTCTTTCATTCATTCATTCATTATACCCACAACATGATGCTGCTGAAGCTGCTTGAGCTTGTTAGTTCTTGAGGAGCTTGGAAATTTTAGAGGAGTCTAGACTTACAGAAATGTACTTTGTGATGATATATGTTCTTCAGGAAGTCTGTAAACATATAGATGTATGTACCTGGTAGATTTCAATTTTCCTCAGAAGCTCTTGATTCTGGTTCTGCAAATCATCAATTGTAGCTGCCTTGGCCTCAGCAACTTCCACAGTCCTTCCAGCCTCAACCAAAGCAGCCTCCTTGGATTTGGTCAGCCGTTCAAGTGCTCTGTTATTCTCTTGCAACCTTGCAATCTGCCACATCCACCCAATTAAGGACAGTCTAATGAAGAACTTGGTACTACACAGTTCACAGATTTTCACAACTGTAGAGGTCTTGAATCATTAGGAAAAGAACTAGACCTGGCAATAATATATTACACTTCAACAGCCAAAGGCATTGAAGTTGTATACTAGACTTACTTCCTGACGTGCAAGCTTAAGCTCAGACTCCAAAGGAGCAACGATGGCGTCAATGGACCATGGCAACAGCTGATCTTCATCTTTCTGTGCTGCAGCCAGCTGCACTCTCCTCACAGTTGCCTCTGCTGCAATCTGTGCAGCCAGGGCTGCTTTCTTTTCATCGTTGATTCTCTTCACTTCAAGGTTCTGTGAGATCCAGGACCCACACATGCAATACATGCCAGGATGATAATGATGATGATGCTGATAATAGCATCTAGCTAGCTACCAACTATTCTGAACCCAAGAATGATGAGTTCACATGTCACCGCGAGCTGCAGCTTCTATGAACTAGTTAGTTAGTGTGTGGAGGAACAGCAGCTTTATGTGCAGAAGAACTATAGATTTACTCCTGGTTCCTGAGTTAAACTGCAACTAGTCCTAAGATCCTGCAGATCTAGCTGAGCATCAGAGATATGTTAATAAAATTAGCAGTTCCATACCTTATTGTCAAGAAGAATCTCCATTGCCTTCAATTTCTTGTCAACCTTCTCCAGCTCCTCAGCAAGCTGAAATCAGAGAGTCAGGAATCAGAAGTACGACCATTTCACGTGATCAATGACCTTCAAATGAAGCTGCCTCAAATGGCGCATCTTCCAGTCAAACTCAGCTTGCACAACACGCTTGAGCACAAGATTGAGGAGCCAGACAAGCTGCCGCTGCAGACACCTAGCTGGTATTCTAGGTGCTCAACAAAACATGCAAGATCCTCGAGTACTAGATCTCAAGATACCAGCTAGCTGGTGAAGATCACAAACACACCAAGAGATTCCATGAATGCAGCCATGCAGATCTCAGAGAGCTGCTGTTGCCAGGGTCGAGACCTAAGTGCTGTACCTCTTCAACTGCTTTCTCCTTCATACGCTCCGACACCTTCAGAGCTTTAATTTCAGCTTGAGCTTCGACCAATTCACGCTCCTTGTCTAGCATGAGCATTAGAAAAGAAGAAAACAGACACCCATCAACAACATTATACTTAGAACTTGGATCTTCTTCTCTGTGGAGCTAGATCGAGTCCATGCAGGAGAGCTGCTACAATTCTTGACGTAATTCTTCGATCAGCACTAGACGACGATAACGACGACTGTCTTACCCTTCAGTTCGTTCTCGAGACGAGCGAGCTCCACCCTAACTGGATCAGAACCGTGTAGAAGTTGGAGAAGCTGGTCAACATCGTGATGATGATGATCAACAGCTGCAGCAGTATGATCCTCATGGATTGCTGCTGCAGGCCGCGGCGGCAGCGCCGTATTGCTGCAGCTCAACGTCTTGCCCTTCATAGCTTTACACTCAGCAGCTGCTGTTGCTGCTCCCCAGCTGCAGCTGTCATCATTATCATCATATTCCACAACAAAAAAATTTGCTTCCTCCATTTAATTAATGAATTAATTATTCCCGAAGTTGTAGCAAACCTGGAGCAGCTTCTGATGAAAACCCCAGATCTCAGATCATCTGGGTACACGAGATGGACATGACATGATGATATATTTGCAGCAAAACTTGTTTAAGCTTCTGAAGAGCGAAGATCAAGAAGAAGAAGAAGAAGAAGAAGATCAGGACTAGAAGTAAGTAATGGAATTCTTCAGCTACTAGTAGTGCAGCTGCTCACACAGTGTGGCGCTTTGATTGATTTATACAAGTTCCAGCAATGTTCAACTGCTGTTGCTGCTGCAAGTGGTGGAAGAAGTTCTAAGAAGAAGTAGATGATGATGATGATGAAGAAGGAGAAGTCTAAGAGCATGCTAGACTTGATTACAACATGAGCAGCAGCATGAGCATGAGCATGAGCATGTTTGTTCAACGAAAGTTTTGTGATAAAGTAGTCCATCTGGTGAGCTTTTTGGGGTTTTTTTTTGGCCATTTGTGCACGCACATCTTGACTGTGAATGAATCCATGGATTGATGCAAAGAAGAGCGGTGAACTAGAAAATTTTGTTGAGCACAAAGACAAACCAATTTCTGGCTTCTGTGGCCCAGTTTGTGTGTGTGTGTGTGTGTGGTTTTTTCCTGGAGAAATTTCGCCATTTTGACAAAGAAATTGGGAAAAGTTTTGGACTTTTTCGGGGTGGAGATTTTCTAGTGTAAATTCGACTAATTTTTCTCTTTTTTCGATATAAGAAAATAAAAGAAATAAAAGACATAATTATAAAAAAATAAGTAAAAATCAACCCAAAATTAATTAAAATTTAATTAAAAATTTCAATAAAAAATTGACAGAATATTCCATAGGAGAGATTGCTTCTTTGCTTTTTTTTATTTGGCAAGAAGAAGACAAAAAAACAATCTTGGTGCCTTAAATGTGGATTACTTGTGTGTACCAGTGTTGGCTGGCTATTGAATTAAAATTTTTTGCTTTTTAGCTGTTGGGTAGGTTTTTATTAATTAATTAATTAATTAATTAATATTATTAATTAAAAAATTAATTAAAAAACTTCGTTACCAATAGGTTATCAGTATCAATATCAAAAACATTTTTGAGTGCCAATTAGGTTATGAAATAACCAGTTGATAGGTTATTTATTGAGGGACAACAACCCTGATTCTGCATAAGGGTAGGTTATCAAAATATTAACTGGTTGATAACCACTTGCTGGTTATACCTAGGGCTTTTAACCAAGTAATTTTTATTTTTATTTTTTTACTTCCTGTTTTCCTTTTTGTTTTAGGATTGATAACCTACCCGGATGATACACCAGGTCATCCAGGTAGGATATTAGGTTTTTGAAATTTTAACACTAATCAGTCAGGTTATTAACTGGTTATGAAAAAAATCAATAACCGAATGAATTATTCATAGCCAGATTGATAACCGGGTCAAAGCTCAATAACTGGCCAGCATTGGTGTATGGCTGATTAAGCTTAAAAATCAGCAGAGATTAGGATTAATCTTGCTTAATTAATTATTTTAGTGCCTGGATTTTCAGAGCATAGGACCAGTGTTTTTCTTTTTTGGCATAGTTTCACATCCTGGCGAGAAAAAAAAGAAAAAAGAAAAAAGAAAAAAAAAGGGCTCGTGAACAGCATTTTTTTTGTGTGAAATTTTGCACTGTTATGAAAAGAAAATTGAAAAGTGAATATTTTGTTGCAGTTTAGCCAAATTTGGCTACAAACAAGATATGCAAGTGAAAAAGTTTAAGCATCCTTCACAATTTTTTAGCCACATGCTAGAACCCAATAGAGAAATCTGGCAATTTTATAGGAAGTTTTCTACCATAAATTGTGGATTATAGTGCACCTTATTAGCTAAATCAGCAAAGATTATTACCTTAAACTAATACTACCTGGATTTAGGGCTATAGCTATTAGCTAGTAGTACCAGTCTTTTTTTTTTTCCTTTGGCGAATTCTCACATTTTTTCAACTTGAAAAATATGAAAATAATTTTTATGAAAAGAATGGCCCTTATTAGCCATATTCCAAAACAAAAATTTAAAGTTCCCAGATTTTTCTACAACAGGCTCCAGCAGGTAGCCAAAATGTAAATTTTTTTACTATTATATTTAGTCTATGACCAAATTTGGCTAAACTATCTTGTGGATGATGATCAATTTGGCTACAAAATTGGAAAAAAATATAAATCTGGCTACAAACAAAAGACAAAAATTATTAAAAAAAATTAAAGCATCCAACTATATTGTTTGCCAGCCTACTCAAACTTAGTACAAAAAAACCTAGTGATTAGAAAGAAAAATTTGAAATCTGGCAACTATAAAACCTTTTTTTGTCTCCATTTTCAAAAAGCATTTCGCCATTATGACAAAATTTCACCTTAAAAAGACCCTTGTATGTATGGCACAGTTGAATGTGTGTGATCACAACAGCCTAATGGAAAGTCATTGAACTGGAGGCCCTAGTTCTTTCTGCATTGGGGGTGTTGCAATTGGTTCTTCGAAACCTATAGATTTAAATTAATGTTAGGAACAATCAGAACATGTAATGTGTAAGGAACTTTGTAAAGAACCCTAAACCCTACCCGAACATATGAATTCATAAAAGAGAATAACAAGTGTCACCTTCTCATAATTCACAAGTTGACTCATTACTAATACATGATGTCAATATCAATGAAAAGGTCTTGAAATGTAGATGCCCAAAATGGCCTTGCATGTGCCATTTGGACATTTGCATATTTTGCTCAATGCTTGACATACACACAATTGTGAGGTGTGACTTGCAATTTTGAAACATGAAATATGACAATTCTTTGAGGTGGTATTAAAGAACCAGAGCTCACAGTTTTTTTTTTATTCTGATTTTTTTATTCAAATATTCAGAAACAGCAGTTCTCAACAACCATATTGCTTTTGGTGATTAGCTAATCAATAGCATAAATAATTTACTAAATAAATAATTTATTTATTTAATTGAATAAATGCATTTCTTGCCCTTATTTAATATAAGCTTGTGGACTTTTATCTTGTGGTGTTGGCTCAAGTGGGATCATCATCTTTGAGGCTTTAAGAGATAGAACTTTTGCAGAAAACTTCTTCAAGGCTTTTTAAGACATTATTATCACTTTTTTTTCAATTGTTAGAAAGATTTGGCCTAATGTGAACTCTAGTGTCATTGGCCCAAGTTTCAAGGGTTAGGTTGTCAAAGGATAAGTAGAAGGGCCAATATGATGAATATTAGGCATTTATTTGTTGGTTTTTTTTTTTAAATGGAAAAAATCACTCCAAATTCAATAACTTTTTCTTTGTTGGTCCAAAATTTATGAAACGATCACTCGACACACCACCTTGTCAAGAGCTTTCCAATGATACTAAAAGCACAACAAGGGACCCCACAATTCAAGAGAGTTAAAATGTGATCCAAAACAAAACAAAACAAACATGTACCTACCTTAATATATAAATGCCATGAATTTAAGTAGATTCCAAAGTTCTCTTTCTCTACCTCACAAGATCAAAACCAAAAAATGGGAGCACCCAAGCGCCATAAATTGAAATTAGTAGTGCCGTTAATTAGGTGATTATTTTATGGTATTCTTTAAATAATATTGCCTGGATTTAAGAGATTTTTTTTCTCTGTTTCTTCAGTTTTGGGCTTACTTTTTATCTAACTTGGGCTTTTGTATGGGCTTGGGATGGGCGGGGAATAATAGCTCCTTGGCACTAAGGCCCACTTTACACAAGGAGTCAAAGGATAAGGTTCAACTCAAATCAAGCATTCCTATTGGTGCAAAAGTTGAAATCAGCCCCAAGGGCTTTACACTAGGAGTCAAGGCTGAAATATTATATATATATATATATATATATAAATTATTTAAAAAAAATTCAATCTGCCCCAAGTTACTAATAAATGCTGAACTTCATGGCCTTGGATTGGCCCCAAGGCTTTAAAAAAAAAGTATACCAATGAATTTGGAAAGCCAATTTTTGCAACCCTTGGGGTCAATGTTCCAGCATTTATTAATATTCTAGTGTCAATGTTCTACCATTTATTAGTAATCTGGGGCCAAACAACAAGCCAAAAAAAAAAATGCTTCTTATCCACTCAACTTTACTTTTCCATAGAAAAAAAAAGGAAAGAAGAAAAAAAAGAGTAAGAATGGGTATTATCCATGATGAAACTAGAAGAGAAAAGAAAAGTTGTGAAAAGTTTGTGGATGATTTTTCAACTGCATATTTAGATTTGGGGCAAACACGTCCAAAGATGATATGCCCGTTTTATTGCAAGATGGCAAACAATACTTTGAGAATACGTTTTTTTTCAAGGGTTGGTCACCAATTTGCTTTCATGCATGTTTTGATTTTATTCTCACTTTTTACTCATTTGAGTGCATCCAAATTTCCATTCATTTGATTCATGTGAATTGTGGGGAACCCATCATGACAAAGAGGTTTAAGGTCGGTTGTAGACAATCCCAAAATGTAACATTACTTTTCTACCTAGCTCCGCTATGTAACATAAGGGTAACAAAACTTAGGCATGAGACGACAACCTTCAAGTTTGAGCACCAATTTGTTAATAGCCAATTGGTAGATATTAAACTACTTGATTGCTTTTACTTTGCTTTATTTTGGGTTTCGCATCCAAAGTTGAAGCTTGGTCAAATTTTTTTTTTTTGCTTTGGTAGCTAAACACTTCATTCATCACTTTATGTTAAACTTGATGGGAAGTTTTGTATTACTCCATCTTGGACAACCTATTCTTAAATGACTTTGAATAATCCACAAACCAAGAAAATGATGCTTTTATCAACCTAATTTTGTAGTCTTTGTAATCTTGGTAGTAGTCCAAAGGAGTAAAAACTCTTTGCAGTGCAACTCTTCTTCACACATTGCCATAATCCATTCACCCATATTTTCAATGAGCCCATTACAAGCCCAAAACCTACCAAGCAGTACTTTTGTTCACATATGATTTACTACAAGTATATGCACATATAATGTTGGCCTTCTTGCCTGACATCAAAATCTAACGGATTTGATGATTTTACTCATTGAACCAAACTAGAACTTCAAAATTCAGGAAAGTGGAGGAATTCCGCTAGTCTAGTAGAGCTAACTGAGGTAAGCCCGAATAGCCGGGCGGTTGGGACCTTAACCTACCCTAGTGGGTTAGGGTTTGAGGGTGTTGGCCAGAGTTGTCAATACAAAAAACAAACAAAAAAGTTCAGTAAACTCCTCAACCCCCCCCCCCCCCCCCCCACACAACAAACACTCTTTCCCAAACCCTCACACAAAAACAAACCAATACAA